>Ga0068860_100006853_pt1 | contig 11423 bp, 11 predicted proteins | sample KBSSwiS32_FD_66597 | JGI IMG/M metagenome (GOLD analysis project Ga0068860, IMG submission 66597) | Switchgrass rhizosphere microbial communities from Kellogg Biological Station, Michigan, USA - KBS Switchgrass S3-2 | ecosystem: Host-associated > Plants > Roots > Rhizosphere > Soil ... | reverse complement strand
TCAATCGATTTGATAGGTACCGAATCGAACCAACAAAATCTTCGCTGTGAACGACAACAAAATTTGACGCATCGAAATTGCATGACGAGTTCGACAGAGCCCGGTGTGGTTAGAGATCTCCCACAGGTCGACGAATCAACAATTCAGATCAGCGTGAGAAACTCCCTACGCCTGAGGGAAAACACCGGAACATCAGAGAGTCGTGCAACGTAAAGTATAAGCGTGCGCCCTTTCATGCCTCGATTCGGTCGACAACTGTGTTCCATGCTGCTCGTCTTACTCGCGGCTCCGCTCTCTGCGCAGCCTCCTGCCAATCCAAAAGATCCATCGCCGCACATCACACGATTTGTACCGGTGGATAAAAATGTCCGCTTAGAGGTGCTCGATTGGGGCGGATCCGGCAGGCCCCTGGTGCTGCTGGCAGGCGGTGGAGACACAGCCCACGTATTTGATGATTTCGCGCCCAAGCTGACCAGCAGCTTCCATGTGTACGGCATCACCCGACGCGGTTTTGGCGAATCCGGGTTTTCCGCCGAAGGCTATGGAGCCGACCGTCTCGGCGAGGATGTGCTCGTCGTGCTCGACGCGCTCAAACTCAGCGGGCCAGTGCTCGCGGGGCATTCCATCGCTGGAGAAGAGTTAAGCTCGATCGCCAACCGGCACGCGGACCGTGTCGCCGGGCTCGTGTACCTCGAGGCTGCCTATCCATATGCTTTCGACAATGGCAGCGGGCCGAGTATGGAGCAGATTCAGAAACTCAGTGGGCCTCAGCCCCCACCGCCAAATGACTCCGACCTGGCGAGCTTCAATGCTTTGCAGAAATACTACTTGCGAGTTCTCGGATTTACCTATCCGGTGGGCGAACTTCGCCAGCAATGGAATTGCGACGCGCACGGCAGGGTTACGAAACATCGGGACTTTCCCGGTTACGCCACGATCTTGTCCGGGATGAAGAAGTACACCACCATTACGGTGCCTGCGGTTGCAATTTGTGCGATCCCCCACAGTCAAGGGAAATGGGTCGATGACAGCACGGATCCCAAAACACGCCAGGCCGCCGATGCTTATTCCGCCGCGTTGGCACCTCTGATCGCGAGCCAGCTGAACGCCTTTGAAACCGGCGTCCCAACCGCCCGTGTGGTTAAGCTCCCTGGTGCGCACCACTACGTCTTCTTGTCGAATGAAGCGGAAGTACTGCGTGAAATGCGCGCCTTCCTTAGCGGCCTCGAATAGTAATCCCAGTAAACGCGGCGACAGGAGAGTCCCTCTCAATGTTCGGGTTTGGAACGATCAACACAGTGCACCGCATTCACTGGGGAAGAAATGTGACGTGAAATGGACAGCTACGTGACTTCTCGAAGGTCGACGCCGATCCATCAGCGTTGCTCGCCGCTGCCTCGCCGGCGATGTTCAGCATGACGGTCCATGCTCCGCAGCAGAACAGCTTGCATGGAGCGCTTCGGATTTGCGAAGCTTTTGTGCAAATTCGATCTCCGCACCCACCGCGCTGGTTTTGGCGGAAAGTACTCGACGCCACCGCGATGACAAGAGGTGATCGCATCCTCTGCTGCAGTAGCGTACTTTGATAAAGCTTAAGCGCGTTCAAAGCACGGCCGGCCCCAATTCATGCGCCAACTACATGACCACTCCAAAACGACGCACCCCAACCAACCATGGCCGCTGACCTGACCACTCCCATCGCCAAAACGTCATCCCTCAACTCCGCCGCTACAGCGCCGCAATCCGCGCTTCGCACCGCGCTCGCCGGCCTGATCGGCAATGTCCTTGAGTGGTTCGATTTCGCTGTTTACGGCTACTTTGCAGGCGACATCGGAAGCCAGTTTTTCCCCAAGTCCAGCGCCAGTGCCCAACAGTTGCTGGCCTTCGCCGTGTTCGCCATCGGCTTCTTCGCGCGCCCCATCGGCAGCCTGGTCCTCGGAACGGTCGGCGACCGTATCGGCCGCCGCGCGCTACTCACCCTCTCCATTGCTCTTATGGGCGGCTCCACTCTCATCCTCGGCCTGCTTCCCACCTATCAGCAAATTGGCCTGGCCGCGCCGCTATTGCTGGTAACCATGCGCTTGATCCAGGGCTTCTCCGTGGGCGGCGAATTCACCGGCTCAATGGTGTACACCACCGAGTCCTCATCCCCGATGACGCGCGGCCTCATCAGCAGTTCCACAGCCGCCGGAGTCACCATCGGCTTCATTCTCGGTTCGGGTTCAGCATGGCTGGTCAATGCCTCCCTCAACCGCGAAGACGTCGCCGCCTGGGGCTGGCGCATACCGTTCGTAGCAAGCGTGCTCCTCTGCGTCCTCGGCTGGTTTCTCCGCCGCGGCCTCCACGAGACGCCCGAAGGCCTGAAGGCCGTCACCATCCGTCCTCCGCTTCTTCCTTCCCTCGTCGCGGACTGGCTGCCAATGATCCGCACCTTCGGCATCGTCGCTACCACCAACGCCGCCTATTACCTGACCTTCACCTACGTCGTCGATCGCCGCAAAAGCCTGCACGAAGGCGGATCCGCTTTCCTCCTGGCGAATACCGTCAGTCTGATCCTGGTGCTCATCGCCAAACCTCTTGGTGGTTGGCTGTCTGATCGCGTGGGCCGCCGCCGGCTAATGCTCGTCCTCACCATAGCGAACATCTGCCTGATCTACCCGGCGTTGCGTCTGATGCTGTACGGGGCTCCGTCGCAATTCCTCTTCGGCCAGCTGCTTCTCGCCGTGCCGCTCGGCATGGCGCTTGGCCTTCAGGGCGCCATGGTCGTCGAGATTTTTCCTCTCCGCACCAGGGTCACCTCCATGAGCTTCGCCTACAGCATCACTCTCGCGCTCGCAGGAGGAACCGCCCCGCTCGTCTCCGCTTGGCTCATCCAGCACTTCGGCGTGCCCCTCGCTCCCGCCTATTACGTCATGCTCCACGGCGCCGTCGGCCTCGCCCTCCTCTGGCCCATGCAGGAAACCAATACCCGCTCGCTCAGCGACTGAGCCACGAATGAAAAAAGGGACGCCTCCGTTGGAAGGCGTCCCTGCTTTCCCAAAGAAATCCTGTTCGGCGTTGTTTCTTGACTAGGTTGGTTGTATCAGAGGCGGCTTAGTGTCCCCTGCGGTTAAACGCATCCTCATATCCGCGCAGATATCCCTTGCGATATTGTTCCTTGTACTGGTCCTTGGAGCCATAACTCTTGCGATAGCCATGGTTACCGTCTTCGTACGAGTCGTGTTTTTCAGGACGGTAGTCCTTCCGGTCGCGAAAGTCCTTGCTTCCCGCGCCTAGACCGTCGCGGTAGCCCGTGTCGAACGCCACATCGGCGTAGCCCCAGTTAGCGTAGTATCGGCCGTCTTCGCCCCGTGGGACGCGATCCGGGTCATAAGGGTCACGTAGCCCGTAAATATCGGAACGCAACGGTCGATTCTTGTAGCCATCCTCGTACCCGTCCTTGAAGCCGTCTCGATAGCCTTTGCGAAAATCGTCTCGTGCGCCCATGTATTCTTCGTAGCCCAAATCGCCTTCCCGATAGTTTTCGCTCTCGTAGTTCGGCCTCGCATTATTGTTTTGGTCCGCCCGGCCTTGGCGAAGGCCGTCGCGATAGCCGTGCTGATACCCGTGCTCCCGCGCATCCATGGACCCGCCGTAGATCACCACATCTTGTGCCTGCGCCGGTGTTGCTGCAAAAAATATGCCCGCAAAAACAAGCGCTGACACCAGAACTCGCATGCATGTCAGATGTTTGGCCATCCGTCCTCCTTACTTGCCGCGAAGCCTGTAGCTCAGGCCTTCAGGCCTGAGGTTTCAGATCCAAATGCGAGCGCCGAACTTCCCGGCAAGAGCACAAGTTTGCTTCGAATACGATCTCAGAGTCGATTGGGCATTCGCTTGAAAGCGCGCCAATGAACCGTGTATTTTGTCGCGCGCAGGCTAGGTACGGGAAACTATGTAGGTTGAGTTCCAGCCTGTTTCTAACCTGAGTCGCAGCACCTAGGTGAACTGATAGCTCCCTGTTTCCGCGACTCTCTGTGATCTGGCGATGGTGTCGCGGAGAAATCGCCAATAGCAATCGCCGCGTCCCCGCTGGTGAAAGTAAATGTACCCAATCTCCCCGATCGCCGGATTCTTCATGCGCGCTGAGTCTTGGCCGATCTCGATATCTTCACCGCACTGATGGCATTTTCGGCTGTCTAGCATTTGTCGCCTCCTACCCTGCCTTTCGATGAAGAACGATTGGGCGGAGCGATGCGGAATTGACCTCAGGGCAAGCCGGTATTTTCCTGTATTCATTCGATTGCAGGCCGGGCGTGCGTTCCCAGCCCGATTAGAGCCTTGGACTCACCAGTTTGTAATCGACCCGTCCGGCCGAAAATACGTCTGTGCGCGATTCGTATCGTATTTCGTCACTTCCATAATCGGTGTCAACTTGCTCATATCCAGTTCGACGCCCAGTCCCGGCCGGTCGTTCGCGTACAGCTTTCCATTCTTGAAATCCAGGCACACTGGCAAGTGCGGCAACTCCCGGCCCTCAAAGTTATATTCCATCAGCAACGGACCCGAAAAAGTTCCCAGCGAATTCACCAGCGCGGCCGTGGCAATCGGCCCTGTGAAGTGCGGCACGATGCCCACAAAATGCGTCTCGCAGATCGCCGCGATCTTCATCATCTCCGTGATGCCTCCAACGTTGGGTAACGTGGCGCGCACGTAGTCGATATCATGATTCTCCACCAGCGGATTGAAATCCCATCGATTTCCCCATTCTTCGCCCGCCGCGATCGGAACCTTTACCAGCTTTCGCAGTCGCGGAAGGTCCTCGCCGAATCCTTCCGCGCGCACCGGATCCTCCACAAACAACGGCGCCAGGCTTTCGATCAGCTCGCATCCGCGAACCGCATCCGACAGATCGAATCTTTGGTGAAAATCTACGCACCAGTCGCCATCCTTGCCCACGCCTTCGCGTGCCTGCAGGCATTCTTCGTACAGCTGGTTCACTTTCTGCCGTGTATTGAATGTCGTATTCGCGGGCGTGTCCGCTGCTCCCATGCGGAAAGCCCGGTAACCCGCCGCAATGGTCGCCGCCGCGCGTTCCTTCACGCTCATTCCTGCCTTGATCCCCGGCACGATCCCTGCGGTGTTGTAGCATTCGCAGTAATTTCGCACCATGCCGCCCAAAATTTCGTGTACCGGCAGTTTCAGCACCTGGCCTTTGATATCCCACAGCGCAAGATCCAGCGCGCCAAGTGCGTGCTCCTTCTCACGACCCGGCGGATAGAAGAACGATCGCGACATGTCCTGCCATAGGCGTTCGATATGCTGCGGGTCCTGTCCGATCAGCCGGCCCGCGCACTGCTTCAGCGCGTCGGGGAATCCGCCTTCACCGACGCCCGTAATCCCCCCGTCGGTTTCGATCGTCACAACGGTATCGGCCTGGTTGAACAGCGGATTCGGATTGGGCGGCGCGTAACCGCGGATCCGCGTGATCTTCATCTTCGGCAGCGCCGCTCGCAACAGCGGAAGATGCGCAAACGCACACACCCCCGCCGCCATCGATTTCAGAAAAAATCGCCGTTTCATGCGATCTCCTTCAGTGACCACTAGTCAAATTGGCGCGCCGTGCCCCTCGGCTTCATACGCCACACCCATGCGTCTGCGTGAATTTTCAGGAAGTGATTGTGCGACGGTAATCTCGCCAAAATCGCTAGCTGGCTTGTAACCATATCCGATTTCGGGTTACGCCTTGGCGTTTTTCCGCTAATCCAGTCATCCCAACCGCGGCGAGAAATCTGTCAGCGTCAGGAACGTCGAATCAATTTTCTCCACCAGCTTCCCATTCGCTTCTGATTTCTCTTTCACGCTCTTCCATTCCGGATCTTCCTGGAAGCTTTTCCAGTTTTCTGTGGCCGCATCGCGGCTCGGATGCTCCAGCATGTAAATCAGCGTGCTGCTTTTGACCGGTTCGTCCAACGCCGTCCAGTACGCCACGCTCTTGATTCCATGTTTCGCGAAAATCCTCATCGTATGGTCCCGGAAGCGCGCCACCAGGCCCTCCAGCTTTCCGGGATTCGCGTGGTACACCCGCAATTCGTACACCGCAGTCGATCCTGCCATTCCGCCCCCTTTATCCTGCTCCCCCGAAGCCAAGCTGCCGGCCGGAACCCGCGCGAACGCCGATTCCATCGCTTCCAGCATTCCGCTCGGCACCAACACCGCCAACGGAGCGGCTTCCAGCAATGTTCGCCTCTTCATGCCGCGAATCTTACCAAAGCCCGAGCCTGTCGACGTGCAAGAAATAGAATCGGCCGCACAACACTCCGAGGGCTTGTCAGATACCGCGTCATCCACAGCTATGGGGAGTTGGGCTTCTCGTCGATCCAATACGCGCGCCGATGTTTGATCTCGAACTGAGGAGCTCTGGTCTCCACACGCAGCGCATGCAACCCGGATGTCGGCGTCGACGGAGTGAAACTCAACACGTAGTAGTTAGGCACGTCATTCGAGACCGCAATCAGGCCTGCCTTCAGATCTTTGGCGTTGTGGAATGAATGGAATTCGCCGCCCGCGAGTTCTGCGAACGATTCCGCGGTGTTGGTACGAAGCCCGTTGCGGGCGGTGAGGAAAGCCATTGTCGCCAGTCGAAGTGGCGGCGCAAGCTGGCTGAGGCAGTCCAGCACTTGCTTGCTGTAGTGACCCTCATACTCGGCATCGGCGCCGTTCCGGCTGAAGCAGCCATGCCGCGGACCTGGCTTGCCGCCATGCAGCTTGGAAGCTTCATGAGATAGCGCCGAGCGCGTGCTGGAGAAGCCGAAGCTGTAGATCGTCGTATTCGTGTCGCTAGTCAGTCGCAGAGCGTCATCCAGCGTAGTTTTGCTTCCCTGGTCGATGGTTTCGCTGAGCAGCAGAATCGCGCGTCGGTACCGCGGCGATTGCGTTCGCAATTGCGCAACCGCGAATGCCACCGCGTCCAGAATCGCCGCGCCTTGATCGCCTTCGGAAAGCGTAGCCAGTTTGCGCGATGCTTCCTCGGCATTCGGCGTGAACGGCAGAAGCAGGTGTGGTGCACTGTCGAAACCCACAACGGCAACGCGATGCTCCACGTTGCCGATCAGCGCGTCGAGGATGGCGTCCAGTTCCTGGTAGTCCGAGAGATGTTGCCCTCCTGCTCCTCCCGTCTCCACCACGATCGCTAACGCTAGCGGCTCTGCATCGGTCTCCGACTCCAGCGTAAGATTTTGCGATACGCCATTGTCCGTCAGAAGAAAGTCCTCAGCTCTGAGGCCAAAGACCACCTGTCCGTCTTTTCCCCCGGTCGTGACGAAGACGGGAACCATCACTAGGTCGGAACGCACCCTCAGTTTCGTCTGGCCGGTGTCGCTCTGTTGCGCGACACCTCCCGCAGACAGACAAACCAGTAATGCCAAAACGCAAAGGAACCTCATCGGCTAAATTTCATCGTGTGCTTGAATCGGCCGGAAACTAGTTGGAGTTTCGGCTGACCGGGATGGGCTCCGCCTTCAATCCACTTGGCAGACCGAGCCAGATCAGCTGCCCTGCATCGTTTCCCATCAACTCCAGTTTCCAATGATTTTCGTCGCCGTCGGGATCTTTCCAGTCAAACGCCACCGACTTTCCCGAAACTATCAGATTCCGCAGCGGAAGATCGGCGGAAAGTTTGTCGTTCGTGACTTGCCCTATTTTCCCGGTGCTTTCGGTGTTGATCGTAAAAGTGCAGATCCGAATGGCTCCGGTCAGGCTCGCTTTTTCCACGCGCAGCGCCAGTTCCACGATTCGAATGCCGTCATGCATCGCCGTCCACTTGCCCGCGAAAGGCTGAACGTCATTCACCGCTGCCATGGACCGAGTCTCTGCCCGGGAAACCGCCAAACCGTGCCCGACGGTCAGCATCGATAGGCCAAATGCTCCTACGATCCCCACAGTAGAGAAGAATTTCATATCGATTCCACCCCCGCCCTCCTCTGATTCGATGACCGTTTACGGGGTTGTCCGATGCAACCAGCGAGTAGCACTGCGAGCGTTTCCCGTTACTCCGCACCGTCGGGTCAGCGCGCAGTCGCGCATGTAGCTCGCCTCACCACTAATGTAGTGGCGGGTTCTTTAGACCCGCCTCAAAGCACGCTTGCCGTTGCGTGCACCCCTCTTCTCTCCGAGTCCCGAAGCCGTCGCGTGGACCTCTCGCGCTTTCAGGTTAAGGTAATCTCTCAGATCGCAGCTAGTGGAGTCCGCATGGCCAAAAAGGATGAGATCCTTCACAAAATTCGCGTTGCGTTCGGGAACAACGAATACCCGGGCGATGCTTTCCTGCAGGGGAGTACCGAAGGATGCGAACCATATGATGAAGTGGCGCCATTTCAGGGCAGAAAAGACTGGCAGAGCTTAGAGCCGGATTTTCTGGATGCCCATGCGGGTGCCCTGAGCTTCTTCTCGGAAGCAGGCTTGCGTTTCTTCCTCCCTGCGTTTTTGATCGCCGATATCAAGGAAGAATTGAAGTTTGCGGATCCCTTAATGTCATTAACTTATGGTTTCTCTGATAAGGAGGTCAAAGCAACAATGAACAATCAAGATTTTGTCGTGCGGTCCGGCAAGTCTACGTTGCTAAATCCTCTGCGGTACGGCGCCGCCACATTTCTTGACTATCTGCGCTACCGTTTCTCGATTTTCACTCGGGAAGAAGCGCAAGCAATCGTTGCCTATTTGGAATACAAGCGGGACCTCGACGCTCGCAGTCCAGGTCGGCCACGGATCGACGCCGCTCTAGACGAATACTGGCGAGACCGGGCGGCGAACGCCCCAGACGCTGAAAGCCTGAGAAGGCACCTCAAAGAGAAAAACGAATTCATCACCGCAACAGACCCAACAAGGAAGAATCAGTAGCTACCACCCCTTTACTCGAGCCCGCTGTTCCCACGCCACTTGAAGTGGATTAACGAAGGGCCTTCGCAGCTTTCAGGATTTCGTCGGGCCTTGCCCGCACGCGAATGTCGTCAGTCAGATTCATCCATCGCACCACGCTCTCCGAATCCAGCAGAAACTCTGCAGGCCTGGCGATATCTTTGCCATCGGCTCCCGCGCCCGGGTGCAGTACATCGTAGCGCCGGATCACTTCCGCTCCCGGATCGGACAAAAAGGTGTACGTGTATCCTGCTTTCTTGCACAGCGTTGCTGACTCTTCTGGCGTATCCACGCTGATCGCTACCGGCCGCACTCCTTGCTGCTCTAACTCAACCAGACTGTCTTCGATACCCCGTAACTCGGAGTTGCAGAACGGTCACCAGTATCCACGGTAGAAGATCAGAACAACTCCACGTGGCTGTTTTCTCGGAATCTGCCCGGGCATCGGTTCGGAAAGAAGTGCCGACAGTGCAACGGATTTTCCGCTGGCATCCTTCAAGGTAAATTCTGGCGCCTTAGCACCTACTCTCGGTGCACCCGCCGAAGGCGGTAACCCGCGCGTCGCCACCAGCGTTCCGTATCCAAACAGGCCTGCCGTCGCCAGGCTCAGTACGCCCACGATGGGACCCGCAATCTTCCCTCGGTATTGCTGCGGGGATCGCCACGCCTTGCTGATTCCACCCCACAGCAGCCATCCGGCTAACGCAAACAGCAGCCAGTTCACCCACGGCACATCTCGCGTGATCGGAAATCTGAAGAAAATCACCATATAGCTGGCGAACGCCACCATCGCAACCACGAATCCGATCCAGATCTGGACGTTCCAGCTTCGTCTTGCTGCCACCGCCGTCTCAGCCATCGCTTCCTCAGCCTTTCGTACGCCACCCCATCCACTGACTTGCTTATCTGAAGTTCTCCACAAGCATGATGTCCCTGCTCAACGTATCCAGTTGTGTGTACAGGATTGTTTGTTTGTCCGAAGAGACTGCTAGTCCCGGCGCTTGTCTGGCGGGACGGTTTTCGATATCGAACACACGCGTTACTCGGCGAGTACCGAAGTCGAGGAAGGCGATCGCGGGCTTGGCTGTCGTATCGAGGTAATAAATTCCCTTATCAACTACAGCCCAATAGCCCCAGTAGCCCGCTTCCAGGGACCTAACCACCTCGACCTCTTCCCCTCCGTCGGTTGCCATACGCCATAATCCTGGAAGGGTCATGCCCTTTGCATAGTAGAGGAATTTTCCATCGGACGATTCGAAGGCTGCGAACCCGCCACGATGCGTCATTTGCACAGCGGGTCCCCCTGCCGAAGGCATCTTCCATACCTCATGCTTGCCGGTGCGATCGGATGCAAAATAAATCCAGCGTCCATCGTGCGACCAACTGGGTACGACCTCGCTTGATGAGTCGCTGGTCAGCCTGCGTGGCGAGCCTCCGTCAGAATCCACGACGAAGATATCTGCGTTGCCTGGAGCGCGAGAGTCAAAAGCGATCCGTTGCCCATCGGGCGACCAACGCGGCGTACCTGTCGAAGATTTGAAGTCCGTGAGCTGAACGACACCGCTGCCATCGCCGCGACACATCCAGATTTCATACGCGCCGCTTCGCGTAGATTCGAACGCAATCTTACTTCCGTCGGGCGAAAACTGAGGACCGCTCTCCATCCTCGTGGAAGATATGAACCTATCCGAGGGGTCGGCCGACACCAGTGAATTGAGCTTCCGTCGCCAGATGCTTATGTTCGCTACCTGGCGCGCATAGACCAACCGATTTCCTCGTATCGAAGGCTCGACCCCTTCTTGGCCGAATTGCAACCGTTCTGGCTGACCGCCAGATCGCGATATCTTCCAAAGCCAACCGGCATCTGTGAGCCAGCCGGCCCTTGCGAAAACAATGTCGCGACTGTCGGACGTCCACGCCAAACCCCAGCCGAATTGATCGCCCGAGATAAGACGCTGTTCCTGTCCTCCGGAAACCGGCGTAGTGTAGATTGATGTCACGCCTTGCGAACCTCTGTTGAAAGCCAACATTTGTCCATCGGGGGAAAATACCGGGTTGTAGTCACCCACTGAACCTTGCGGAGAAGTGAGTCTCCGAAGCTCCGATGAATCGACCGCTTGTAAGAAAATGGAAGAAGCGGATTCGCCATCGTCTTTGTGGTCGGAATATGCAAGCAACTTCCCGTCTGGCGACCAGGACAGTCGGCCAAAAAACCAGAAGACCTGGTAAAAGTCATCTTCCTGCCAGTGGGTTTCACGCAGTCTGCGCTCCACACCACCCAATGCGGATATCATGTAAATGCCCGTCGCGCCCTTTGCGATGCGACAAAAGGCGATGTAACGGCCATCGGGCGACCAAACCGGATTGAAGTCGATGGCCTTCTGCTCTGTGAGTCGTATCGACTTCTCTGTTCCGACTAGCTTCACATACAAATTGAAGTACGGTCCGGCTCCTCCGTTCCAGGAGAAGGCCATATGCTGGCTGTCTGGCGAAAGACTCGGCGTATGTTTTTCGCCAACGTTGGAGAC
>Ga0068860_100006848_pt1 | contig 11428 bp, 9 predicted proteins | sample KBSSwiS32_FD_66597 | JGI IMG/M metagenome (GOLD analysis project Ga0068860, IMG submission 66597) | Switchgrass rhizosphere microbial communities from Kellogg Biological Station, Michigan, USA - KBS Switchgrass S3-2 | ecosystem: Host-associated > Plants > Roots > Rhizosphere > Soil ... | reverse complement strand
CCAAGTCAAGTCGAGCGACGCCTGCGGTGCCTAGATTGACGGCGTCGTCCACACAGAGGAGCAGCACCGTGTACCGACACATCCTGGTGCCGATCGACGGCAGCAATGTCTCCCAGCTCGGCCTCGAGCGCGCCATCGAGATCGCTCGGCTCAGCGGCGCGCAGATCCGCGTCCTCCATGTCCTCGACGAGCTGGTCTTCGCGACCGGGTACGAGTCGGGAAAGACCTATTCGCGTGACGTGCTGCCGCACCTGCGCCGCGAAGCCGAACGACTGCTCGGCGAAGCGAGCGCGCAGGTCGTCGCAGCCGGCGTCGTCGCCGACTCGGTCGTCATGGAATGCTTCGCTCGCAGGACGGCCGACGTCATCCTCGACGCCGCCCAGGCCTGGCCGGCCGACCTCATCGTCATCGGCACGCACGGCAGGCGGGGGCCGAGTCGATGGTTTCTCGGCAGTGACGCGGAAGAAGTCCTGCGTGGCGCGACGGTGCCCGTGCTGCTGGTTCGCGGCAGCGACGGCGTCAAGACACCGGCGCAGGCGACGAAGGTCGCCGAGGCCGCCTGATTCGAGAGCTTCGCCGAGGTCAGGCGCGCCGTCGCTCGAACGCTCGCTGCAGCAGGCAGAACACCAGCAGCAGCGCACCGATCACGATGCGGGTCCACCACGAGCTGAGCGAGCCGTCGAACGAGATCATCGTCTGCACGATGCCGAGGATCAGCACGCCGACGAGCGTGCCGGCGACGTAGCCGACGCCGCCGCTCAGCAGCGTGCCGCCGATCACGACGGCGGCGATCGCGTCGAGCTCGAGGCCGACCGCGTGCAGGCCGTAGCCCGAGAGCATGTAGAACGTGAAGACGACGCCGGCGAGCGCGGAGCAGAAGCCGCTGATCGTGTAGACGAGCACCCGGGTGCGCCCGACCGGCAGGCCCATGAGCAGCGCCGACGCCTCGTTGCCGCCGATCGCGTAGACGGTGCGGCCGAACTCGGTGGCGTGCGCGATCCAGGCGCCGAGGGCGACGACGGCGAGCGCGATCAGCGCGCCGACCGTGATCGACGCCCCGGCGCCGAGCGCAATCCGCTCCTGCGAGATCGCGGTGTAGGTCGCGTCGGTGATGCTGATCGAGTCGATGCTGATCAGGTAGCAGAGGCCGCGTGCGAGGAACATGCCGGCGAGCGTGACGATGAACGGCTGCAGCCGGAAGCGCTCGATCAGCCAGCCCATGAACGCGCCGAAGGTCGCGCCGACCGCCAGCACCAGCGGGATCGTCTCCCAGACGCTCCAGTGGGCGTGCTCGACCAGTGCCGCCGAGATCATGGTCGTCAGCGCGATCAGTGCGCCGACCGACAAGTCGATGCCGCCGGACAGGATCACGAACGTCATGCCGACACCGACGATGCAGAGGAAGGCGTTGTCGATCAGCAGGTTGAGGAACACCTGCGCCGAGAAGAAGCCGCGGTACGCCACCGAGCCGTAGCCCGCGGTGAGCACGAAGACGGCGACCGTGCCCACGAGCGGCACGAGGCGCGAGTCGATCCGCCAGCCGCGGTCCGGCGCGGCAGCCGCCGCGATCACCGCGCGGCTCCGGGCGAAGGCCTGACAACCAGGGCGCGGACCGCGGCGCGAAACTCGGCCGACTGCAGCAGCATGACGACGAAGACGACACCCGCCTTGACGACCATGTTGACCTCGGGCGGCACGCCGATCGAGTAGATCGTCGAGGTCAGCGTCTGGATGATCAGCGCGCCGAGCACGCTGCCGGCGACGCTGAAGCGGCCGCCGGTCAGCGCCGTGCCGCCGAGGGTGACGGCGAGGATCGCGTCGAGCTCCATCAGCACGCCCGCGTTGTTGCCGTCGGCGCTCTTCACGTTCGAGCTGATGACGAGCCCGGCGACGCCGGCGGCGAAGGCGCAGAAGACGTAGACGCAGACCGTGATCAGCCGCTCGTGCACGCCGGCGACCCGCGACGCCGCGGGGTTGATGCCGATCGACTGGATGAAGAGGCCGAGCGCCGTGCGTGTCAGGAGCAGGTGTACCGTGGCCCAGACCGCGGCGGCGATGAAGACGGCGAACGGCAGGCCGAGCAGGAAGCCGTTGCCGAGGAAGAAGAACGGCGCGTAGTAGACCGTGATGATCTGGCCGCCGGTCAGCAGCTGGGCGACGCCGCGCCCGGCGACCATGAGGATCAGCGTCGCGATGATCGGCTGCATGCCGACCTTGGCCACCAGCAGGCCGTTCCAGAGGCCGCACAGCGCGGCCACGGCCAGCGCCGCGACGATCGCGACGCCCATCGGGAAGCGGCTCACGTGGGTCTGCACGCCGTCCTTGACGACGAGCTCGCCGCCGATCATGAGCGCGATGACCGCGGCGCTGATCGCGACCACCGCACCGACCGAGATGTCGATGCCGCGCGTCGCGATCACCAGCGTCATGCCGATGGCGACGAGCGCGAGCGGCGCCGCGCGGTTCAGGATGTCGATCACGCTGCCGTAGAGATGGCCGTCGCGCCACTGCAGCTGCCAGAACCCGGGGTTGAAGGCGGCGTTCACCGCCAGCAGCAGCACCAGGGTCGCGAACGGCCAGAACAGGCGATGGCGGAGCAGGCGCTGCATGCCTCAGGCGTCGGCTGCGATCAGGTGGTAGACGGCCTGTTCGGAGCTGTCGCCGGGCAGCTCGCCGACCTTGCGGCGATCGCGCAGCACCACGATGCGGTCGGCAACCCGAACCACCTCGTCCATCTCGGAGGAGATGAAGAGCACCGCGAGGCCGCCGCGGGCGAGGGCCAGGATCTCGTTCATGATCTCCTGCTTGGCGGCGACGTCGATGCCTCGGGTCGGCTCGTCGAGGATCATCAGGCGCGGCTCGGTGGCGAGCCAGCGCGCAAGCAGCACCTTCTGCTGGTTGCCTCCGGACAGCAGCGCCACCGGCGTGTCGAGGTCGGCGGTCTTGATGCCGAGCGCGCGCACGAAGCGCTCGGCGATCGCGTGCTGGCGCGCCGGCGCGAGGAACTTCCAGATGCCCAGGCGCGCCTGCAGCGCGAGCGCGATGTTCTCGCGCACCGAGAGCTCGGCGACGATGCCGTCGTGCTTGCGCTCCTCGGGGCACATCGCGAGGCCGTGCCGGATCGCCTGCGACGGCGAGTCGAAGCGCACCGGCGCGCTGTCCATGCGCAGCTCGCCGCTGTCGCTGCGGTCGAGGCCGAACAGCAGCCGTGCGAGCTCGGTCCGGCCCGAGCCGAGCAGGCCGCCGACGCCGACGACCTCGCCGCGGCCGAGCGCGATGTCGACCGGGTCGAGCTGGCCGCGTCGGCCGAGCGCGCGCGCCTCGAGAACGGCGGGTCCCTCGATCTCGCCGACACGCTCGTTGCGACCGGCAGCCGCGCCGAGCTCGCGGCCGACCATCGCCGTGATCAGCGCTGCGCGCGGCAGCTCTGCTTTCAGGTATTCGCCGACGAGCTCGCCGTTGCGCAGCACGGTGATGCGGTCGGCGATGGCGTAGGTCTGCGCCAGGAAGTGGGTGACGAAGAGGATCGCCATGCCCTGGTCGCGCAGCTGGCGCAGCACTTCGAAGAGGCGCGCGACCTCGCGCTCGTCGAGGCTCGACGTCGGCTCGTCGAGGATCAGCACCTTCGCCTCGACGCTCAGGGCGCGCGCGATCGCGACCATCTGCTGCACCGCCACCGGATAGCTCGAGAGCAGCCGGGAGACGTCGATGTGCAGGTTGAGGCGGGCGAGCAGGGCGCGTGCGTCCGCTTCGATCCGCGCCCAGTCGATGCGCCAGAGCCCGCCCGCACCCCGGCGCGGGTAGCGGCCCGCGAAGATGTTCTCCGCCACCGAGAGGTTGGGGCACAGATTCACCTCCTGGTAGACGGTGCTGATGCCGAGCCGCTGCGCGTCGGCGGCCGACTGCGGCCGGATGACGGTGCCGTTCAGGCGCAGCTCGCCGGCGTCGGCCTCGTGGACCCCGGTCAGCACCTTGATCAGCGTCGACTTGCCGGCGCCGTTCTGCCCCATGACGGCATGCACCTCGCCGGCGCGCAGGCGGAAGTCGACGCCCGAGAGCGCGACGACGCCCGTGAAGCGGCGGGTCAGCCCGCGCGCTTCCAGCACCACCGACGAGGCCAAGCCTGCGACCTTGTCAGTACTTGCGGTTCGGGAATTCCTTGGCCGCCACTTCCATCGGGAACACGCCTTCCTGCGTGACGATGCGCCGCGGCAGCGTCTTGCCGGCCTTGAGGTCCTTCACCGCCTGCATGAGCTGCGGGCCGAGCAGCGGGCTGCACTCCACGCTCACGTTGAGCTTGCCGGCCATCATCGCCTCGAACGCGCCCTTCACGGCGTCGATCGAGATGATGAGGATGTCCTTCGCGGGCTTGAGGCCGGCCTCCTCGATCGCCTGGATCGCGCCGATCGCCATGTCGTCGTTGTGCGCGTAGAGAACGTTGATCTTCTTGCCCTCGGCCTTGAGGAAGGCCTCCATCACTTCCTTGCCCTTGGCGCGGGTGAAGTCGCCGGTCTGCGAGCGGATGATCTTGTAGCGCGGGTCGGCCTTGATGATCTCCTCGAAGCCCTTCTTGCGGTCGATCGCGGGCGCCGAGCCGACGGTGCCCTGCAGCTCGACGATGTTGACGTCGCCGCTGGTGCCCTTGGTCTTCTCGAGCAGCCAGCGGCCGGCGCGGCGACCTTCCTCGACGAAGTCCGAGCCCATGAAGGTGACCCAGAGGCTGTCGTCCTTCTCGTTGACCGCGCGGTCGGAGAGGATCACCGGGATCTTCGCCTCCTTGGCTTCGCGCAGCACGGTGCCCCAGCCGGACTCGACCACCGGCGAGAAGGCGATGACGTCGACCTTCTGGGCGATGAACGAGCGGATCGCCTTGATCTGGTTTTCCTGCTTCTGCTGCGCGTCGGAGAACTTGAGGTCGATGCCGGCTTCCTTGGCCGCCGACTTGATCGACTCGGTGTTCGCGGTCCGCCACTCGCTCTCGGCGCCGATCTGCGAAAAGCCGAGCACGATCTTGTTCTGCGCGAGCGCAGCCGGAATCGGCAGGCCGGCGGCGATCGCGGCCGCGATCACGGTACGACGTTGGATGTTCATGCGGGTCTCCTCTTCGGTGGTGTCGATCAGCCGGTGCTGGATCGGTGCACGGGGGTGCTCGGGAACGTCCCGCCGGGCCGAAGCTCGGCGGACGGAAACTCGGGGCGGCTCGGGCGCGCGGCGGCCATCGCCTCAGACCCAGCCGCCGTCGACGATGAAGTCCTGCGCCGTGCACATCGCGCTGTCGTCGGCGGCGAGGAAGAGCGACATGTGCGCGATGTGCTCGGGCTGCAGCGGTCGGTTGATGCACTGGCCGCGGGCGATGTCCTGTTTGCCGCGCTCGTCGAGCCAGAGACGAATCTGCTTCTCGGTCATCACCCAGCCGGGAACGAGGGTGTTGACGCGGATGTTGAACGGCCCGAAATCGCGCGCGAGGCCGCGCGTCAGTCCCTGCACTGCGGACTTCGACGTCGTGTAGACCGGCATGCCGCCCTGCTTCAGCTTCCAGCTCACCGAGCCGAAGTTGACGATCGACCCGCCGCCGCTCGCCTTCATGTCGGCGGCGACGTTCTTGGCGGCGAAGAACTGATGCTTGAGGTTGACTGCGATGCCGGCGTCCCAGCTCGCCGAGGTCGTCTCGTCGATCGAGTGGCGCTGGTCGTTGGCGGCGTTGTTGAGCAGCACGGCGATCGGCCCGATGCGGGCGCGCACCGCCGCGATCGCAGCGTCGAGCGCGTCGATGTCGGTGAGGTCGGCGGCAACGAACACCGGGACGTGGCGCGCGCCGCCGAGCTGCGCGACGAGCGACTCGGCAGACGGCACGTCGATGTCGATGAAGCCCACACGTGCGCCTTGCGCGGCGAACTCCTGCACGAGCGTCATGCCGATGCCGGTGGCGCCGCCCGTGATCAGCACGGTGCGGTCCTGCAGGCTGGGATAGCGTGCGTAGGCGGTCACGGGGCCCTTCCCGGGGGTACTCGATAAGGTAATACTAAAAAAACGGCAATGCCCGCAGCAACCGGGTAAACACGCACTGGAAATGATTTATAGGCTGACTATATGATCAGACCACTACGCCGCCGCTTCCATGTCCACCGCCCGCTCGCCGCTCCGGTCCGCCGCCTGGTTCGGCACTGCCGACAAGAACGGCTTCATGTACCGCAGCTGGATGAAGAACCAGGGCATCCCCGACCACGAGTTCCACGGCAAGCCGATCATCGGCATCTGCAACACCTGGTCCGAGCTGACGCCGTGCAACGCGCACTTCCGCCAGCTCGCCGAGCGCGTGCGCCGCGGCGTCTTCGAGGCCGGCGGCTACCCGGTCGAGTTCCCGGTCTTCAGCAACGGCGAGTCGAACCTGCGGCCGACCGCGATGTTCACCCGCAACCTCGCCAGCATGGACGTCGAGGAAGCGATCCGCGGCAACCCGATCGACGCCGTGGTGCTGATGGTGGGTTGCGACAAGACCACGCCGGCGCTGCTGATGGGGGCGGCCAGCTGCGACGTGCCGGCGATCGTCGTCACCGGCGGGCCGATGCTCAACGGCAAGCACGGCGGCCGCGACATCGGCTCGGGCACCGCCGTCTGGCAGCTCTCCGAGCAGGTGAAGGCGGGCACGATCACGCTGCACGAGTTCATGTCGGCCGAAGCCGGCATGTCGCGCTCGGCGGGCACCTGCAACACCATGGGCACCGCGTCGACGATGGCGTGCATGGCCGAGTCGCTCGGCGTCTCGCTGCCGCACAACGCCGCCATCCCGGCGGTCGACGCCCGGCGCTACGTGCTGGCGCACCTGTCGGGGATGCGCATCGTCGAGATGGCGCTCGAGGGCGTGACCCTGTCGCGCATCCTGACGCGCGCCGCCTTCGAGAACGCGATCCGCGTCAACGCCGCGATCGGCGGCTCGACCAACGCGGTGATCCACCTGAAGGCGATCGCCGGGCGCATCGGCGTGCCGCTCGAGCTCGAGGACTGGACCCGGCTCGGCGCCGGCACACCGACGCTCGTCGACCTGATGCCGTCGGGCCGATTCCTCATGGAGGAGTTCTATTACGCCGGCGGCCTGCCGGCGGTGTTGCGGCGCCTCGGCGAGGCCGGCCTCCTGCCGCATCCCGATGCGCTCACGGCGAACGGCAAGACGCTGTGGGAAAACGTCGCCGACGCGCCAATGCTCGATGACGAGGTCATCCGCCCGCTCGACCGGCCGCTCGTCGCCGACGGCGGCATCCGCGTGCTGCGCGGCAACCTCGCGCCGCGCGGCGCGGTGCTCAAGCCCTCGGCGGCCACGGCGTCGTTGCTGCGCCACCGCGGCCGCGCCGTCGTGTTCGAGAACCTCACCGACTACAAGGCACGCATCGCCGACCCCGACCTCGTCGTCGACCGCGACTCGGTGCTGGTGCTGAAGAACTGCGGCCCGCGCGGCTACCCGGGGATGGCCGAGGTCGGCAACATGGGCCTGCCGCCCAAGCTGCTGGCCGAGGGCGTGACCGACATGGTCCGCATCTCCGACGCCCGCATGAGCGGCACCGCGTACGGCACGGTGGTGCTGCACGTGGCGCCCGAGGCGCGCGCCGGCGGCCCGCTCGCGATCGTTCGCGAGGGCGACTGGATCGAGCTCGACTCCGCCGCCGGGCGCCTCCACCTCGACATCGACGACGCCGAGCTGAGCGCGCGGCTGGCCGAGTGGCAGCGCGGCCGCACCGTCGACCCGGCCGACGGCACCGGCTACCGCAAGCTCTATGTCGAGCACGTGCTGCAGGCCGACGAGGGCTGCGACTTCGACTTCCTGGTCGGCTGCCGCGGCGCCGCCGTGCCGGCGCATTCCCACTAGGGCCCGTCAACAGGCCCTGACCCGGAGCCTCGCATGCAAGCTCCCCGATACCGCGGCGTCTTCCCGGTCGTGCCGACGACGTTCACCGAGACCGGCGAGCTCGACCTCGAGAGCCAGAAGCGCTGCGTCGACTTCATGATCGACGCCGGTTCCGAGGGTCTGTGCATCCTCGCCAACTTCTCCGAGCAGTTCGCGCTTTCCGACGACGAGCGCGAGACGCTGACGCGGACGATCCTCGAGCACGTCGCCGGCCGCGTGCCGGTGATCGTCACCACCACGCACTTCGCCACCCGCGTCTGCGTCGAGCGCAGCCGCAGGGCGCAGGCGCAGGGGGCGGCGATGGTCATGGTGATGCCGCCGTATCACGGCGCCACGATCCGCGTCCCGGAGGCGCTCGTCCACGGCTTCTTCGCGACGCTTTCGGACGCGCTCGCGATCCCGATCATGATCCAGGACGCGCCCGTCAGCGGCACCCCGATGAGCGCGGCGTTCCTCGCGCGGATGGCGACGGAGATCGAGCACGTCCGCTACTTCAAGATCGAGACGGCGGGCGCGGCGACGAAGCTGCGCGAGCTGATCCGCCTCGGCGGCGCGGCGATCGAGGGACCGTGGGACGGCGAGGAGGGCATCACCCTGCTCGCCGACCTCGATGCCGGCGCCACCGGTGCGATGACCGGCGGCGGCTACCCCGACGGCGTGCGGCGCATCGTCGACGCCCATGCAGCCGGCCGGCGCGACGACGCGGTCGCCGAATACGGGCGGTGGCTGCCGCTCATCAATTTCGAAAACCGCCAGGGCGGCCTGCTGGCGGCCAAGGCGCTGATGCGCGCGGGCGGCGTCATCGCCTGCGACGCGCCGCGCCATCCGTTTCCAGAGATGCATCCCGAGACGCGCGCCGGACTGCTCGAGACCGCGCGCCGGCTCGATCCGCTGGTGCTGCGCTGGGGCCGCTGAGGCCGTGCCGCGACCCCGACTTCCACGAACCAGGAGACAGACATGAAGCTCATCCGGACCCTCGCTGTTGCCGCGGCAGCCGTCGCGCTCGTCACCGGCCCGGCTCGGGCACAGGACAAGGGCACGGTCGGCGTGTCGATGCCGACCAAGTCGTCGGCGCGCTGGATCTCCGACGGCGACAGCATGGTCAAGTCGCTGAAGGAGAAGGGCTACAAGGCCGACCTGCAGTACGCCGAGGACGACATCCCGAACCAGCTGGCGCAGGTCGAGAACATGATCACCAAGAAGGTGAAGGTGCTGGTGATTGCCGCCATCGACGGCACGACGCTGGCGAACGCGCTGCAGAAGGCGGCCGACAACGGCATCAAGGTCATCGCCTACGACCGGCTCATCCGCGGCTCGAAGAACGTCGACTACTACGCCACCTTCGACAACTTCCAGGTCGGCGTGCTGCAGGCGAACTCGATCGTCGACAAGCTCGGCCTGAAACAGGGCAAGGGCCCGTTCAACATCGAGCTGTTCGGCGGCTCGCCCGACGACAACAACGCCTTCTTCTTCTACGACGGCGCGATGTCCGTGCTCAAGCCCTACATCGACAGCGGCAAGCTCGTCGTGCGCAGCAAGCAGATGGGAATGGACAAGGTCGGGACGCTGCGCTGGGACGGTGCGGTGGCGCAGGCGCGAATGGACAACCTGCTGAGCGCCTACTACGGCAACGCCCGCGTCGACGCCGTCCTGTCGCCCTACGACGGCCTGTCGATCGGCATCCTGTCATCGCTGAAGGGCGTGGGCTACGGCACGCCCAAGCAGCCGATCCCGATCGTCTCCGGGCAGGACGCCGAGATCGCGTCGGTGAAGTCGATGCTGCGCGGCGAGCAGAGCTCGACCGTCTTCAAGGACACACGCGAGCTGGCCAAGGTCACCGTCAACATGATCGACGAGATGCTGAGCGGCAAGAAGGTCGACGTCAACGACACCAAGACCTACAACAACGGCGTCAAGGTCGTGCCGTCGTACCTGCTGAAGCCGGTCAGCGTCGACGTCTCGAACTGGAAGCCGGTGCTGATCGACAGCGGCTACTACAAGGAGTCGCAGATCCGCTAGCGACCCGGAGGTGCCGAGATGGCCTTGCTCGAGATGCGCGGCATCGGCAAGCGCTTCCACGGCGTCGCCGCACTGAGCGACGTGAGCCTCGACGTCGAGGACGGCGAGATCCACGCCGTCGTCGGCGAGAACGGCGCCGGCAAGTCGACGCTGATGAAGGTGCTGAGCGGCGTCTATCCGCATGGTGAGTACGAGGGCCTCATCCGCTTCGACGGCGAGGAGCGGCGCTTCGGCGGCATCCACGACAGCGAGCGCGCCGGCATCATCATCATCCACCAGGAGCTCGCGCTGGTGCCGCTGCTGTCGATCGCCGAGAACATCTTCCTCGGCAACGAGCCTGCGCGCGGCGGCGTGATCGACTGGTTCGCCGCCTACGCGAAGACGCAGGCGCTGCTCCGCAAGGTCGGGCTGCACGAGGCGCCCGGCACGCTCGTCACCGACATCGGCGTCGGCAAGCAGCAGCTGGTCGAGATCGCCAAGGCGCTGTCGAAGGAGGTCAGGCTCCTCATCCTCGACGAGCCCACCGCCAGCCTGAACGAGACCGACAGCGAGGCGCTGCTCGCGCTGTTGCTCGACCTGAAGGCGCACGGCATCGCCTGCATCCTGATCTCGCACAAGTTGAACGAGGTCGCCCAGGTCGCCGACCGGATCACCGTGATCCGCGACGGCGCGACGGTGAAGAGCTTCGATTGCCGCGCCGATGCGGCGAGCGAGGACGAGGTGATCCGGGCGATGGTCGGCCGCCCGATGGCCGATCGCTACCCGAAGCGAACGCCGCAGATCGGCGACACGGTCTTCGAGGTGCGCGACTGGCGGGTGCACCACCCGGAGCATGCCGACCGGCTCGTCGTCAAGGGGGTGAGCCTGCATGCCCGCCGCGGCGAGATCGTCGGCATCGCCGGGCTGATGGGCGCGGGCCGCACCGAGCTGGCGATGAGCGTCTTCGGGCGCGCGTACGGGCGCGGCATCAGCGGCGAGGTGCGGCTGCGCGGCCGTGCGGTCGACGTCGGGACGATCGGCAAGGCGATCGCCGCGGGCCTCGCCTACGTCACCGAGGATCGCAAGCTCTACGGCCTGGTGCTCGAGGACGACGTCCGCCGCAACGTCACCCTGGCCAACCTGCGCGGCGTGTCGAGCGCGGCGGTCGTCGACCGCGGCCGCGAGTACCGTGTCGCGAACGACTACCGGCAGCGGCTGCGCATCCGCTGCTCGAGCGTCTTCCAGGACGTCGTGAACCTGTCGGGCGGCAACCAGCAGAAGGTGGTGCTCGCGAAGTGGCTGTTCGCCGATCCCGAGGTGCTGATCCTCGACGAGCCGACGCGCGGCATCGACGTCGGCGCCAAGTTCGAGATCTACACGCTGATGGCCGAGCTCGCGGCGGCCGGCAAGTGCGTCGTCATGATCTCGTCGGAGATGCCCGAACTGCTCGGCCTGTGCGACCGCATCTACGTCATGAACGAGGGCCGCGTGGTGGGCGAGTTCGATCGCGCGGCGGCCTCGCAGGAGGGC
>Ga0068860_100006841_pt1 | contig 11431 bp, 9 predicted proteins | sample KBSSwiS32_FD_66597 | JGI IMG/M metagenome (GOLD analysis project Ga0068860, IMG submission 66597) | Switchgrass rhizosphere microbial communities from Kellogg Biological Station, Michigan, USA - KBS Switchgrass S3-2 | ecosystem: Host-associated > Plants > Roots > Rhizosphere > Soil ... | reverse complement strand
TGGGTTGTTGTGCGAGCAGCTGATCCTGCACGGCTATTCCGTCTGCATCATCGACCCCGAAGGCGACTACCGCTCGCTCGAGGCGCTGCCGGGCGTCGCCGCAATCGGAGGCGAAGGGCCCCCGCCAACGCCGCGCGAGCTCGTGCGCGCGTTGCGCTATCCCGACCGGAGCGTCATTGTCGATCTCTCGCATATGCCGCAGCCGGACAAGATCGACTACATCAAGTCGATCCTGCCGGCGGTGAACGTGCTCCGTCGGCGAATCGGCCTTCCGCATCGAGTGCTGCTCGACGAGGCGCATTACTTCCTGCATGATGCCGATGCCGGCCGCCTGCTGGATTTCGACGTAAACGGATATCTGGTCGTCACCTACTTCGCCTCACGTCTGCCGCAGCCGCTGCTCGATGCCAGCGAAGTCATCATCGTCATCTGTGAATCGAATCCCTTCGAGATCGACGCGCTGCGAAAGCGCTGCGCGCGCTGTCCGACGACCGATGCCGCCGCATGGTCGAAGCTGCCGCATCTCGGATACGGTCAGGCCGTGGCGCTGCCAGTCACCGAGGAGGCGGAAGGACAGCTCCGATGGTTTACGCTGGGTCCCCGGCTGACGCCGCACGTGCGGCACCGGCAGAAGTACATCGACGTGCCCGTGAGCGACTCACGCGCATTCGTGTTCGTGAATCGGCGCGCGCGAACGTTACGCCAGTTCACTGATGTGCTCAGCGACGGGAGAGTCAGTCTCGACGGATATTTGCGCCGCAATGACTTCTCCCGCTGGATTACCGACGTCTTCGGCGATGTCGCCCTTGCCGACGACCTGCAGCGGATTGAGCAACGGTACAAAAGCGGATGGGAATTCGATGTGCCTGGCGAGTTGATCAACGCAATCCGGTCGAGGTACGACCTGTCAGACGACGAGGTGCCTCAGCCCGCTGTTGCGGCCTGAGTCGCGCCAGCACGGGGAGCGCCGTTCTGTTATGTACGGGGGGAGGGACCAGCGCGACTGATCGGCGAGGTCGCCGATCAGCAGCGCGAGGCGACTGGAGTGACTTTAGGCGTCATGCGTTCCAGTTGCCACTTAACGCGTCGCCATAACCACAGCGACGCCACCAGGTGTCGGCTGCAACTGGCCATAGAAATTACGGCCATGCCATGTGACGGAGCGGCCGATGATGATGCCGGTTGCCGCGCCGATCACCACATCGCTCGCATAGTGCACGTTATCGTGCAGCCGCGACATCGCGACGTAGCTGGCAATCAAGTAGGTCGGCAGGCCAGCCTTGTAGCCGAGATGCTGCTGCAGCACGGTGGCGGCAGCAAACGTCAGGCTCGCGTGCCCCGAGGGCATTGAGTAGCCGGTCGATGGGAGCACTCCACTTTTCTGCATAGGGCGGTCCCGTCTGACGGCCTGCTTCGTGACTTGCACGATGCCTTCTGAGAGCGCCGTCGCCTCGAGCAAGTCCATCCCCAGATGCTCGGCACGTGGGCGGTCGCTCACACGTCCGACGGTGTAGCTCAGTGCGGCCAGGCTGAGGATCGTCGGCATCTCGCCAATCACCGCGCCGGCAACGAAGAACTTGTGGTCGTTTTTGAGGCGGCCGTTGAGCGTATCGTCGGCGGGGTGCACCGCAAGGGCGAGGCCGACGCCGGCGCCCAGCCAGTACAGTGAGTTTCGGCGTGGAATGTGTTTCACGTCGTCTATGGCGTTGTGGCCGAACGCGGAGAAGAACCCTCGCGTCGGCTTGGAGTCGATGGCAAGCGGCGGTGCGTCGGACTGCTGATCCTTCAGCACATCCGCTTGTATCTGCGCTTCATTGGAAGCACTGACGTCGTTGGACGGCGCGGGCATTTGCGCCGCAGCGCCGGTCGCCCATCCAGCGATCACGATCGCGGCGAACATTCGGGCATACATATCTGCGTCCTCCGGGTTGCCCTCGGGTTGAGCAAACTCCACGCCCGCAGGTTGACGCGGAAATGTTCATGAATTCGACCAGCGTCGACTCGACCCGACGCCAATCAAGCGGCGCGAGGGATTCTTTCCCGGCGCCCGCGTGAGATTCCGCGCGTCATTAACCAAATCGGTTGGCCGTGCGGGTGTATCCGGCGGTGCGCCGTTTGCTCTCATTCAGCACGAGACAACGGAGGCAAGGTATGAAGAAGGTGTTGGGCTGCAGTGTTCTAGTGGTTCTTGCCATCGGTGTAAGCGTCACGGTGGCCGCGCAACGGCACCCGCCGGTGAGCGATCCGCAGATCAAAGCGGAAGTTGAGCACCGGCTGGCCGACGACGGGATCCGCGGCGTCACCGTGGCCGTTCGCGAACGGATGGCGACACTCAGCGGCACCGTCGAAAGTGCCTGGGCACGTGACGAGGCCATCGAGCATGCGAGAAAAATTGACGACGTGGCTGGGGTTGTCAACGAGATGACCATTGCGCGCGCCGAGAGCGACGAGACGCTCGCGAAGGCCGTCGCGGACAAGGTACGGCGGTATGTGTTCTTCTCCGTATTCGATGACGTGAATATCTACGTCAACGACGGCGTCACGACTCTTACCGGATTCGTGACGATGCCCTACAAGGCGCAGGCGATGGTCAAGCTGGCGTCACGCGTGGTCGGTGTACAGGGCGTTACAGACAGACTCAACGTGCTGCCGGTGTCGAGCTTCGATGATTCGATTCGCTACACGATCGCAGTTCGCATTTACAACGACCCGCTGTTCTGGAACTACGCGATTCAAGTCAACCCGCCGATCCACATCGTCGTGCAGAATAGTCGCGTGATCCTGACGGGCGTCGTAATGTCCGAAGTTGAACGGCGTAAAGCCGACATGATCGCCCGTGGCGTGTTTGGCGTGCTCAGCGTCGAGAACAAGTTACGCCTCGAGGGAGAGGAGTAAATGAGGGCGTTCGATGCATGCTGTGCGGTCGCAATGGCGATCATGTTCAGCGTTTTGCCATGGTCGCCGGCGACGGCACAGTCAATCGGGCCGCGCTTCGCCGCCGCTGGTCAACTCGCAGGGGCGACATCCAGCGAGTTTGACGGCGCGGATCTTGGTTTCGGTGGCTTGTTCATCTGGCGTCCGGCCGGCGCCCGCTTTCTCGCGACAGAGGCGGAGATGAACATCTATCCGTCGCAGCTCGCCGCAGGAGGTGGTTCGCCGTTCAGCCGCAGGCGCATCGAAGGTCTGTTTGGCGTCACTGTCGGCCCGACGTTCGGACGTGTGCGGCCGATCGCAAAGTTTCGGCCGGGATTCGTCTGGGTTGAGAGGGCGCCTGGCGCGCTGGCGTGCCCGGCGATTTATCCACCCATCCTGTCGTGCGAGCTGGCCGGCGGCAAGGTCGTGCTGGCGACCGATGTCGGTGGCGGCATCGAAGTCTCTCCGAGCCCGCGAACGATGTTTCGCTTCGATCTCGGCGACCGCATGATGGCCTATCCAGGTCCCGCGATTGATGCGAACGGCCACGCGCACCCCAGCACGTTCTACGAGCATGAGCTCCGGTTCAACGCTGGGGTCGGCGTCCGATTCTGAAATCCCAAATCCCAAATTCCAAATCCGAAGCTCCGAATCTTAACGACCACTTAGGGGACGTGGCATTTGGGGTTTCGGATTCATTTCAGCGGGAAGTTGAGGACGGCGCGCGGCTCGCCGGCGTCGAGGCGGAACTGTTTGGCGAACAGCTGCGCATACAGACCGTTTCGCGCCAGGAGCTCCTCGTGCGTGCCGCGCTCGGAAATGACGCCCTCGTTGAGCACGAAGATGATATCCGCGCGCCGCACGGTCGCCAGCCGGTGCGCAATGGTGATCGACGTCTTGCCCGCCAGTAGCCGCGCCAGCCCCTCGAAGATGAGTGCTTCCGATTCGGCGTCGAGTGACGCCGTCGGTTCATCGAGCAGCAGGATTGGCGAGTTGCGGATGATTGCGCGAGCGATGGCAATGCGCTGGCGTTGACCGCCAGACAGCGTGTCGCCGCGCTCACCGATCATCGACTCGTACCCGCTCGGCATGCGCATGATGAACTCGTCGGCGTTGGCGAGCTTGGCGGCGAGGACGATCTCGTCGCGCGTCGCGTTGGGCTTGCCGTACGCGATGTTGTGCGCGACCGAGCCGCGAAACAGGACGGTATCCTGCAGGACAAAGCTGACCTGACGATGCAGCGAATCCAGCGTGTAGCGGCGAATGTCGACGCCGTCGATCGTAATTTCGCCGCCGAGCGCGTCGTACATCCGCGGGATGAGGCCTATCAGCGTCGACTTGCCGCTTCCGGTCAGGCCGACGAGCGCCGCCCGCTGTCCCGGCTCCACGACGAGATTGACATCCTTGAGGACCAGCCGATCCGGCGTGTACCCGAACGTCACGTGTGCGAACTCGATGCGGCCGTTGAACGCGGGCGCCGGACGCGCGTCCGGCGCCTTGCGGACCTGACTCTCGATGGCGAGGATTTCGCCGATCCGGTCGAAGCTCACGGCGGCCTTCGAGAGCGTGTCGCTCATCTTCGACAGGTCTTTCATCGGCTTGTACATCTTGCCGAGGTAGAGCACGAAGACGAGCAGGGCGCCAGCGGTGAGACGGTCGGCGATCACGAGTCGCACGCCGTACCACAGCACCAGGCATGTCCCGATGGCAACGAGCACGTCCACCAGCAGCGAGAGCTTCGCTTTCATGCTGCGCGCTTGCAGACCCAGGTCGACCGTCGCCTGGCTCTCATGATCCAGCCGATCTTCCTCGAAGTCCTCCTGCGCAAACGCCTTCACGACGCGCGCTGATGAGATCGACTCCTGGACCACCGACGCCAGCTCGCTTTCCTTCTTTTTCACTTCGCGCGCCGCGCGCTTGATGCGTCGCGTAAAGCGGTACACCGTGACGAACAAAAAGGGCGCAATCGACAGGCCGATGAGGCTGAATCGCCAATCGAGATAGAACATCACGACGGCCATGCCGGCCAGCGTGATGACGTCGAGCACGATGCCCAGCACGGCCGATGAGATGAAGCTCTCAGCAGCGTCGATGTCGCTCGTCAGACGCACGACCATATCGCCGGTTTGCCGGTGTTCGTAAAAGGAGAGCGACATGCGCTGCACGTGGTGATAGAGCAGTCGCCGCAAGTCGTACCCGACATGCTTGCCGACCGTAGCGGACAGATAGTCATTGGTGTACGAGCTGATGGCCCCGAACACTGCAATGGCGACGACAGCGAGCGCTGCGAGATCGAGGACGGCGATGCGGTTGCTCGTGTCGACAACCGAAGCGAGCCACGCGGGCATGCGCTTCGAGCCGAGGACGTAGTCGAAGATGACTTTGAGCGGCCACGGCTCGAGCAGGTCTGCAGCGCTCGTGACAAGCATCGCCACGAACGCGATCGCGAGCAGCCGCCGATATGGAGCCAGCAACCTGACGGGGTTCAGGCGGCGCGTCGCCACGTCTGACGCCTTTCTTTGGCGCGCCGTTCACGGGCCTCACGCCAGAGGCATTCAATCCGCGTCACCATTTCGTGCGGTGTTTCCCTGAGGACTCGCGCACCGAGCGACGCGGCGCGGCGTCGCAGCTCGCGCTGGTACTGGCGGAGCAGGCGAAGACAGCGCGCCGTCGGCGCACGCGGGAGGAGCGCCTCGGTTACCAGGATGTGCTCGACAAGCATCACGTTGTGGTGCTCGCCGAGGCATCCATCCAGCTCGTCGAGGCGGCGCGTATCGGGCGCCAGCTTGTCGCCGCAGCACCTGTCCAGCAGACGCAGCTGATACCAGAGTTTCTTTACGCGGCAGCGCCACGTATGGTAGTGAGCCGCCGTCGGGTGCGTACGCGCGCGCAGCATCGCCTTGTGAGCGCGGCGCACGCTTCTATGGAGGCCCGGCGCAATCGCGCGCATGCCGGGGACGTTCAGCGTCCAGGCAGTCACACGTGGGCGCTCGGCCCGGAGCGTGTTGGCCACCGCGGGCAGCACGCGATCGACTTCCGCCTTTCGATCCACGCGCCGCACGCGTTCCACGAGCGCGGCCTGCAGTGATGCCAGCATGTGATCATCAGCGCGGCTGGTGATCGTGCTCCGTAGCCGCTTCACGGTCTCGACGGCCGATTCGCTGTCGGCGATGGAGCCGAGTTGCCGGTGGGCGTTGCGCATGCGTTCGTTGAACGGCCAGTAGGCATCGCCCAACGGGCCTCGCAGCAAACCGATCGCCGCGCAAATCTTCTTGATGTGCCGCCGCGCCTTGTGAACGGCGGCGTCACTGCGCGGATCGCCCGTCGCGTGAAGATTGTCAAGCGCGCTGGCAAGCTGCTTGTCGACAATCCGCCTCAATTCACTGGCGAGCGGTCGATCGGGTTTCAGGCGGTAGGCCACAGATCCTCCTCGTCGGTATCGAGCACGAAGAACCGAACGTTTCGCTTGACGTACGTGCAATACCGCTCGCCGTCCATGTTCCACCCGCGGTAGGAGCGGTTCTTCGGGTCATCGTGGTTGCCCAGCGCCGCATAGAACTGGATGCCCGAGGCGATGAGTGCCCCAAGCGGCTGTTCGAATTTGTCGGCGAGGTTCTGACTGCCATAGAGGTTGTCGCCGAGCATGATCACGAACTCGAACGGGAAAGTCGTGCGGGCGGCGGTCATCTGCCGGCCAACGTCGTACTCCGCCTGATCGCCAGTGCCGTTGTCGCCGATGACAGCAAACTTGAGCCGCGCAGCCGTCGGGCCGGGTTGCGGCTCTTCGCGCGCCCCCGGCCACGTCGCTGTCCCGAGCAGGAGGAAGAGAACGACGAGTCGACACATGTGTCCGCGCCTTTTGTGACTGCTCTCGCATTCACCGTGCCGACCCGATGGTGCGGATTGGCCGTGATGACTGCGAGATCAGAACCGGCACCTGCGGGGACTTTTTCTCGTAACTCGGTGAAAACCCCTAAGGGGCCGTGCGTGACCGGCGTTGACTGTCAGGACCGGCAGCGATGATTCACGATGTCGTCACGCTTTCGTTTGAACGTTTGCACCCAATCGTCAATGCTCGTATTCGGCTCGCGGAGGACCACACGACCGACGTCGAACAGATCGCGGAGCTGCTGGTCGGTGAGTTGCACGAGCAGCGAGGCGAGGAATGCACGTCCGGCTTCGCTGATGCGCGGATTTGTCAGGGTCCCGGTGGCTGACTTCTTCAAATTCCCGATGCACCGCTCGCGATCCTTCCAGATGCCCGCTGCGGACCACTTCTGGAGATTGACACCGCCGATGCTCCTCCGGTTGAACCTGTTGGCTTCCCCAAACGTCAGGCCGACGTCATGGAGATAGAGCACCGGAGACGCGCAGTCGGTCCGCTTGCCATCGAGGCACACGATCCGCTGCTGCTCCGGCTTGTTGTCGCTGTGCTGCATGAGCACTGCCAGCAGTTTCAACGCGTCGCGATGCGCGATCGGCGCGCCGCCCTCCTCCTCGTCGACCAGATCGAGCTCCGGCCAGCTCCAGCCTGAGTCCTCGCGCGTTTCGATGACCGCGCCGACGAAGGGCCGCTCAATCATCGCTGGATAGAAGTTCCCAGCGCCCTTTCGCGTTTCGGGCCGCATCCATGGATCAGCCGTGCAACCGTTACAGACCACCGTGACCGGATACTGGGCGTCCGCGGCGAACCCGAGCGCCCACAGCAGTCGTGTCGCCATCACCTCCGCGTACACCTCGGCGTTGTCTGGGCCGTATTTCACTTTGACAACGCTGGCGTCGTCCAGCCGGCAATGAAATTTCGGCGAGTTGCCGCTTTGGGCACGCCGCACGTACGTGCACGAGACGGTTTCCTCGGGTTGAAAACCGCGGCCATCTTGCGGGCCGATGCGGATATCGACCGTCGGGATGACCGTCGGAGACCAAACCTGCGCGCGCCTTATCAGATCACGTCGCGCATCGCCGCTCACGTAGTCGGCTGTCGATGACGCAACGGATGCGACAGCGGTCGTGACACCGCACATGATGACGGAAAACAGGACCCGACACACCGTTGTGCTGGAGGGCATACACCGTACCGTCCATCGACGGCAGGTGCCGGGCGTACGGGGGGAACTCGCTGACGCCACCGCGGCCATTTTTGCGTGTCGGCCGGAAAGAATCGCGTCGTCGTAAATGTCCGCCGTATCCGGACGATCCGTTGCGAATGCTCGAGGCGCTCCCCACCTGAGAAAAATCTCACGCTCGCGGGGAACTTCCCGTGACAGAGCGCCGCCGATTCCCGTCCAAACCGTAAACATCACGGGATTCAGTGTGGCGCCCGAATTGCCCATTTGGCAGTCGTGAAGGCGAGGATTTTTCACCGGATTGTCACGATTGCCGCACTCTCGATCGCCACGCTGATTGTTGCGGTCGTAAGCCGTGCGCAGGAGACGCTGCACACCGAACACGCGCTGGAGCAGTTCGATGAGCGCGTTGCCGCCTATGCGGCGCTCCGTACTCGGGCTGCGGCTTCGGTCCCGCCGATCGAGGTGCTGTCCGACCTGGCGCGCATCCAGGCGCAGATCGATACGCTGGCTCGTGCGATTCGCGCCGCCCGATCCGCTGCGCAGCCGGGGGATCTGTTCACCGCGGACGTGCGGCTGGTCTTTCGAGTCGAGATCCGCGACGCTCTCGCCGCCGCAGGGATCGCCGTCGACGATTTGAGAGCCGGCCTCGAGCAAGAGGCAGAGGCCGATCTTCCATTTGTTGGAATCAACGGGCCATTCCCGTGGGCATTCGGCTCCGCGGTCCCCCCCGTGCTGCTCGAGGCGTTGCCTCCATTACCCGTGGAGCTGCAGTACAGATTCATCGGCCGCGATCTGCTGCTCGTCGATGTCGAGGCGGACCTGGTAATCGATATCCTGCCAAACGCATTGCCGCTCGGCCGCGGATCAGAGCTGTCGTCATGCTGACGATGAAATCGGGCGTGATCCACGAGAGCAAGGCCTGATCGGCTGAAGGTTTGCAGCTCGAACGGAGGGAGGTGTGGTGACCGGCGGCACCGCAATTCGACCCATGGCAATGATGGTGGCGGGCATGGTCTGTATGCTTGCGGCTGTCGCGCCGCCGCCCGATCCGCTCTCCTCGTTCGCGCCAGACGGATTCCTCGATGCGAAAAAGCAGGCGGACCTTTCGGCGGGCGCCGCCGTCGTCGACGTGTTGCCCGCTCGCGGCGGGGACATCGCCATTTTCGGAGCGGCGAAGATTCGAGTCGGGGATGAAAGGCTCACTGCATCGATGCGGCAGATCGACGATTTGCAGCGAGGGCCATACGTGCCGATCGCCGTTCGATTTTCGGATCCCCCGCGCCTTCAGGATCTCGACCGTCTCGTCCTCGACGGAAGCGATCTCGATGATATCCGCGACTGTGAGCGCGGCGACTGCGGACTGAAACTGAGCGGTGATGAGATCGATCGGCTGCGCCGCCGCATGGTGATGGCAGGCGGACAGTGGCAGTCGGCCGTCCAGACGGAATTCCGATCGATCATGCTCAACCGTGCCGTGACGTATCTCGCGCGGGGGAACGATGGCATGGCGCCGTACGAGGACCACGAACGGCCGGTGTTGCCGGGTGTGGAGGTCCACGGAATTGCGACGCGGATGGATGCAGCGAAGTTGGCAGAGCCCGGCGTGGCGGAGTACTTGCGGCGTTTTCCGGACATGCGTCGCGACGACATCGAATCGTTTCTTTACTGGTCGAAGGAACGATTCGGGAGCGGAAAAGCGATCGTCGCGATTACCCGCGTCTCGATAATTCCCGGTGTAGGCGACGGACAGACGGAACTGATTGTCGCCTCCAAGCAGGTGTTCGCGACGCATTACTTCTCGGCTTCGCTCTCCTTTGTGTCGATCACCACCCCGATGCCATCTGGAGACCGGTACCTGGTGTATGCGCGACGCTCGCATGTCGATGTCCTCCTTGGATTCTGGGGAGGGCTTACGCGTCGGATCGTGGAGAGCCGAATAAAGGGCGATGGTCCGTCGGTGCTCGAGGTCATCCGCCGCCGCATCGAGGGCGGCGACCCGCCAGCTCAAGGCTTACCCGCGACGTAGGCGGGTGTGCTCGGCCGATCTGAAGAAGGGCCGCTTCATCACTTCCGTCGCAGCGATATACATGATGCTGATCATCACCACGAGGACCAGCACCGCGACGGGCATCCTGACGAATCCGAACAGATCGGCATGCGGTAGGTACGGAATCGCCAGCGTCAGTGGAACGAGCACGAGTGTCGACCAGAGCAGCAGTGTGCCCGGACGGCTGCGGAAGAACGGTCGTCGCGTTCGGACGACGAGCGCGACGAGCAGCTCGGTCAGCAGCGACTCGACGAACCATCCCGTCCGAAACAGATCGGGTGGGGCCTGAAAGAGCAAGCGCAACGCGCCGAACGTGAGCAGGTCGAAGATGGAGCTGATGAGGCCAAACACCAGCATGAACCGCGCGATGAACCGGACGTCCCAGCGGCGCGGCCGCTCGACAAGTTCGGGATCGACGCTGTCGTCGGCGATGCCGATCGCCGGTATGTCGGATACGAAGTTGTTCAAGAGGATCTGGCCGGGCAGCAGCGGCAGAAACGGAAGGAAGAGCGACGCGCCAGCCATGCTGAGCATGTTTCCGAGGTTCGCGCTCGTCGTGGTGAGAATGTACTTCAGCGTATTGGCAAAGGTCCGTCGGCCTTCTTCGACGCCGCCTCGGATGACATCGAGTCCGCGTTCGAGCAGCACGAAATCGGCTGCTTCCTTCGCGACGTCGACCGCTTGATCGACGGACAGACTCGTATCAGCTGCATGCATGGCCGGCGCATCGTTGACACCGTCGCCGAGAAACCCGACGACGTGTCCCATCTTCTTTGCCGCAATGAGGATGCGTTCCTTCTGGTCGGGATCGACTTCGACGAACAGATCGGCCTCTTCGACTGCATGCCACAGCGCGGCGCTGTGCAATGCATCCAGCTGCCGGCCGTCGAGAAGTCGATCGGATCGGAGGCCGACCAGTTCGGCAACGTGGCGCGCGACCAGCCGGCTGTCGCCCGTGATGACTTTCACGGATACGCCGAGCGCGGCCAGCTCGGTGATGGCGTCGCGAACGCCTTCCTTTGGCATATCGAGGAACGTGACGAACCCCTCGAACACCATTTCGCGTTCATCGTCGCGCGAGTAGGCGGCGCGCCGGCAGACGCGCCGTGTTGCGACCGCGATGACACGGATACCGTGCATGGCCCATTGGTCGCAGCGGGCCGCGAGTGTCTGGCGCGTGTCGTCATCGAGCGAGGCTCCGTCCGGCAGCGCAGTGCAGGCTTCCAGTACGTGATCGAACGCGCCTTTGGTGACGAGCAGGGCATCGTCATCGCGACTGATGACGACGGTCACTCGTTTCCGCGAGAAGTCGAACGGAATCTCGGCGAGTTTGTCCAGCGCGGCCACATCGGACGGAGCCGAGTTGACCAACGCGGCATCGAGCGGATTGGCAAGACCAGTC
>Ga0068860_100006839_pt1 | contig 11432 bp, 8 predicted proteins | sample KBSSwiS32_FD_66597 | JGI IMG/M metagenome (GOLD analysis project Ga0068860, IMG submission 66597) | Switchgrass rhizosphere microbial communities from Kellogg Biological Station, Michigan, USA - KBS Switchgrass S3-2 | ecosystem: Host-associated > Plants > Roots > Rhizosphere > Soil ... | reverse complement strand
GAAGCCATGTATGAACGCAGCATAAAAACAATTCAGAACTTTTCAATATTTGCAGAAGCCGAATACTGGATAAGAAGAGAATTAAAAGTAAAAATAGGATGGCTGGACACTGATCCTATTGTAAAGCAATTTGATCAATTGGTAAGAAGGCGGTTTTTCTGAATATGTGAAATAATTTTTTGCGTAGCACCTGCGTTTTTGTAAACGTAATTTTTTGCGGCAGTACCGCGTGATAACAGTTCATCATCACCACTTAATAATCTATTTACAATCTTTTCAAGTTCCAGCGCGTTTTCAATACTTATTGCACCCGAATCGTCAATCAATTCTTCAGCTTCAAAATTTTTTTCATATTCAGGGCCGAAAATTACGGGCTTGCCATATACCGCAGCTTCAAGAATGTTGTGAAGCCCATTGTAGCCGAAGCCACCCCCCACATAGGTGATGGTTGCATATTTATACAATCTCGATAGCATACCAATGTTATCAATAATCAGGCAGTTGGGGGCTTGATACCCGATACCTGATACCTGATACTGATCTATCCACTCAGAATAGAAAATGGACCCCGGAAATTCTTTTTTCACGAAGGCAAGATTCTCGGTATCTATTTCGTGGGGAGCAAATATGAACTTTATTTCAGGGTGCTGCTTTACAAAATGTGTCCATTCTGCCTCATCATCTTCCCAGGTGCTTCCCGCAACAATCACTTTTTGGGTTCCGCAGAAATTGGCAATACCCGGAATGTCGGTAAAATTTTCTGCAATATTGATTACCCGGTCACACCTCGTGTCTCCGGAAACGGTAATTTTCTCTGTAGGGATTATTTTTTGTAAATGCCTTTTCGAAGCTTCTTCCTGCACAAAAAAATGGGTAAATGTCATCAGCATATTTTGCCAGAATTTTCCATACCATTTGAAAAATGGCTGGCTTTTTCTATATACCCCGGAAATAAGTAAGACAGGAATATTCTTTTTTCTTAATTCCCGCAGGTAGTAAAACCAATAATCATATTTCACCCAAATAACGAGCTCGGGCTTTAGAATATCAATCAATTTTTTTGCATGAGAGGGCGAATCCATAGGCAGGTAGTAAACCTGTTTGAAATCTTTATCATTAACAGCGATTTCATACCCTGAGGGCGAGAAAAAGGTTATCACAACAGAAACACCTGGAAAATCTTCTTTTATTTTTTTTAAAACGGGTCTGCCCTGTTCAAATTCTCCCAGGCTGGCGCAATGCATCCATACCGTCTTTTGTTGCGTGGAGGGATAGATCTTTGGCAGCTTTTTAAAAAATTTTTCCCTTCCGCTGATCCACAATTTTGCTTTTGCGTTCCATGGTGAGGCAATCCTGATGCCTGTTGAATAGATTGCAAGAAAGAGATTGTAAAGTATATTCAATGAGGGATGGTTTCTTACAAATCTAATTTCTTCCGGGAAATTCATTTGTGATAATTTCTAATTTCCGATTCCTTGTTTCAATTACTATCTTTGCGGCCTTTAAAAATAAGTATTATGAGGCCTATCCATATGGTGGATTTAAAGCAGCAGTACCACAAAATAAAAAGCGAAGTGGACAAAGCTGTGCTGGACGTTATAGATAGTGCAGTATTCATAGGTGGTTCCCAGGTAAATACTTTTGCGAAAAACCTTTCTCAATACCTGGGCGTAAAACACGTAATTCCATGTGCAAATGGTACAGATGCACTCCAGATTTCTATGATGGCGCTCGGCCTTGAGCCAGGAGATGAGGTGATTACCCCTTCTTTTACGTATGTGGCTACTACTGAGGTAATTGCTCTCCTTAAGTTGAAACCTGTTTTTGTTGAAGTGGATACCAAAACGTTTTGCCTTGATATCGAAGCAGTAAAGAATGCAATTACCCCAAAAACCAAAGCGATTGTGCCCGTTCATTTGTATGGCCATTCAGCCGATATGGATGCAATAATGGAGATAGCAGTTGAGCATAATTTATATGTAATTGAAGATAATGCCCAGGCAATCGGAGGGGAGTATTATTCTAAAGATGGATCGACAAAAAAAACAGGGAGTATCGGTACTATTGGTTGCACTTCATTTTTTCCCAGTAAAAATTTAGGGTGTTATGGTGATGGCGGTGCCGTGGTTACCAATGATGATGCACTTGCAGAAAGACTGAAAATGATTGCCAATCATGGCCAGAAAGCAAGGTATTACCATGAAATTGTAGGATGTAATTCGAGGCTTGATGCACTACAGGCTGCAATATTAAATATCAAATTGCCATTGTTGGATGATTACATTGACGCGAGAATAAAAGCGGCCGATTATTACGACAATGCCTTTGCAGGCCATGAAAAGATCACCACTCCACACCGTGCCGGTTATTGCAAACATGTATTCCATCAATACACACTTACTCTTGAAAATATTGACAATCCGGGTAGCTATAGGGAGAGACTGGTTAATTTTTTGGCTGAAAATAATATTCCCTCTATGTTATATTACCCTGTTCCGTCACACAGGCAAAAGATGTTTGCTTCATCAGGTGCCGGCGATTTTATGCTCGCCAAAACGGACTGGCTCACAGAAAGAGTAATTTCATTGCCAATACATACAGAACTGGATGAGGAACAGCAACAATTTATAACAGGAAAAATTTTAGAATTTTTAGATAAATAAAGTAATATGAACATTGCAGTAATTGGTACAGGGTATGTTGGATTAGTGTCAGGAACCTGTTTTGCAGAAACAGGTAATGTTGTGACGTGTGTGGATATCGATGAACAAAAAGTAAAAAAATTATCTTCAGGGAAAGTAACGATCTATGAACCTGGCCTGGAAAAATTTTTCATGCGCAATGAAAAAGAAGGGCGGTTAATATTCACTACATCCCTTGAAAATGGAATACGTGATGCCCGTATTATTATTCTCGCACTGCCAACGCCACCTGATGGTGATGGTAGTGCAGACTTAAAATATGTCTTAAATGTCGCTCTGGATATTGGAAAGCTTTTAAAAAAAGGCGATTATAAAGTAATTATTAATAAGAGCACGGTTCCTGTTGGCACTGCAGAAAAGGTTCGTACGAATATTTTGAAAAGTTTACATGAAAGAGGAATTGAAAATGCAGATGCATTATTTGATGTAGTCAGCAATCCCGAATTTCTGCGTGAAGGGGTAGCGGTAGAAGATTTTATGAAACCCAACCGGGTTGTTATTGGAACCTCATCTGGAAAAGCAAAGAAATTATTGGGGGAATTATATGCTCCGTTTGTACGCCAGGGGAATCCTGTTATTTATATGGATGAAAAATCTGCCGAGCTTACCAAATACGCAGCAAACGCGTTCCTTGCTACAAAAATTTCTTTCATGAATGAAATTGCTCAATTGTGTGAAAGGTTTGGTGCTGACGTGGATATGATCAGGAAAGGAATGGGAAGTGATGACAGGATAGGTAAAAGATTTTTGTTTTCAGGTATTGGGTATGGCGGAAGTTGTTTTCCCAAGGACGTAAAAGCACTATCAAAATCTGCACAACAGGCTGATTATGATTTTAAAATACTGGAAGCGGTAATGGGGGTAAACGAAAATCAAAAAGTTCATCTTTTACCTAAAATGATTTCATATTTTAAAAATAATATCAGTGGCAAAAAAATAGCACTGTGGGGATTGGCTTTTAAGCCAAATACCGATGATATCCGTGAAGCGCCCGCATTAAAAATAATTGACGAATTAACAGCAAAAGGTGTTACCATCATAGCGTATGATCCTGAAGCAATGGAAAATGTAAAGAACGAAATTGGTGATAAAATTACTTATGCTCAAAATCAATACGACGCCCTGGAAGATGCGGATGCTTTATTGATAGCAACTGAATGGAGTGAATTCAGAACCCCGGATTTTAATAAAATGAAATCACTTTTAAAAAGCCCTGTTATTTTCGACGGCAGAAATCTTTTTGAATTATACCAGATGGAAGAATTGGGATTCCATTATGAAAGTGTTGGAAGGAGAGTGGTTGGTTGATCAGGTTGAAAGTTTAAAGTTCAAAGTTCGTGGTTTAAAATTTATATAAGTGCCAAACAAAAGAATTCTTATTACAGGTGCTGCAGGGTTTCTGGGCTCACATCTTTGCGACAGGTTTATAAAAGAGGGGATGCAGGTAATAGGTATGGATAACCTGATAACCGGAGATTTAAGCAATATTCAGCATCTTTTTCGGCTTGAAAATTTTGAATTCTATCATAATGATGTTTCAAAATTTATTCATATCCCTGGACGACTGGATTATATTTTGCACTTTGCTTCTCCTGCAAGCCCCATAGATTATTTAAAAATTCCTATTCAAACTTTAAAAGTTGGCTCACTGGGCACACACAACTGCCTTGGGCTGGCACTTTCAAAAAGGGCGAGAATCTTAGTAGCTTCCACAAGCGAAGTGTATGGAGATCCAAAGGTGCATCCACAAAATGAAGAGTATTGGGGAAATGTAAACCCGGTGGGGCCCCGGGGAGTTTATGATGAAGCAAAACGTTTCCAGGAGGCAATCACAACCGCCTATCACACTTTTCATGATCTGGAAACAAGAATTGTTAGGATATTTAATACCTATGGCCCCCGCATGAGGCTTAATGACGGCAGGGCTCTACCGGCGTTTATAGGCCAGGCGCTTCGGGGTGAAGACCTGACTGTTTTTGGTGACGGCAGTCAAACGCGAAGCTTCTGTTATGTTGATGATCTGGTTGAAGGTGTCTACCGGCTCCTGTTGAGTGATTATGCTATGCCGGTGAATATTGGCAACCCGGACCAAATAACATTGAAAGCCTTCGCAGAAGAAATAATTATGCTCACAGGAACGAAACAGAAAATAGTATATATGCCCTTGCCACAGGATGATCCACAACAAAGGCAGCCTGATATTTCCATGGCAAAAAAGCTTCTGGGCTGGGAACCAAAAGTTAACAGGGCTGACGGGCTAAAGATTACCTATGAATATTTTAAATCTTTGCCGAAAGAAGAATTATGGAAGCTACCTAAAGAATTTCTCCGCAAGGATTTCTTAAGAGAAAGTAAAGTTGAGAGATAACAGAATTGACTGATTATTAAAAATAATAATAAAGCATGTTTCGGTAATTTCCGAATGACTAAAACCAGAAATTAATAAGAGTGTATAAAAATTTAATAAGTAAAGAAAAGAAACTGGCTGTAATAGGCCTGGGATATGTTGGGTTGCCAATTGCTCTTGAATTTGCAAAAAAAATTTCTGTAATAGGGTTTGATATAAATGCTGACAGGATAGAAATGATGAATCAGGGTATTGATCCAAGCAAGGAATTGGAAAAAGAAGCATTTGAAAACTGTGATATAGAGTTCACCTGCGATCTGGATAAGCTGCGACAGGCTAATTTTTTTATTGTTGCAGTTCCCACACCAGTTGATAAGCATAATGTGCCGGATCTTATTTCTGTGCAAAAGGCAAGTGATACAATTGGAAAGGTTGTAAAGAAAGGCGATTATGTTGTATTTGAAAGCACCGTATATCCAGGTTGCACTGAAGAAGACTGCCTCCCGGTTATTGAAAAATTATCAGGCTTAAAAAATGTTACCGATTTTAAATTGGGATATTCGCCGGAGAGGATAAATCCCGGCGATAAAGAGCATACCCTTACCAGCATTGTTAAGGTAGTAAGCGGCTGCGATGATGAAAGCCTCGATACCATTGCAAAAGTTTATGAGCTAATAGTGACCGCAGGTGTTTACAGGGCATCCTGTATCAAGGTTGCAGAAGCTGCAAAAATTATTGAAAATACCCAGAGAGATCTTAATATCGCTTTGATGAATGAGCTTTCAATCATATTTAATAAAATGAATATTAATACTTTTGAAGTGCTTGAAGCTGCAGGAACCAAATGGAATTTTTTGAAGTTTCAGCCAGGACTTGTTGGCGGACACTGTATTGGAGTAGATCCTTATTACCTTACTTATAAATCAAAAAAACTTGGTTACAATTCGCAGGTAATACTTGCAGGTCGTTCCATAAATGACGGGATGGCCGTCTATGTTGCCAGAAAAGTTTTACAACATATTATACAAAACGACGGAGATGTAAAACGTGCAAAGGTTTTGGTAATGGGAGCTACATTTAAAGAAAACGTGAGCGACATCAGGAATTCAAAAGTTGCTGATGTGGTTAAAGAATTAGAGTCCTATTCACTTCAGGTTCATGTAACTGATCCACATGCAAGCAGCGACCAGCTTAAGCATGAATATGGTTTTGATCTTACGCCCGATCTGGCTTCTGATTATGAGGCCGTAATCATTGCAGTTCCGCACAAAACCTTTGCAAATATGGATGATGCAGCATTTGCTAAAATCACGAAGCCGAATGCAATTATTGCGGATTTAAAAGGTGTATACCGGGGGAAAATAACCAGCAGAAAATACTGGAGTCTGTAAATGACGAACAAACAGGCAATCGGCAGTGGCAATTGGCAACAAGCAAATATCAATAAATAATAATCACACATTGCAAAACATATTTCACGACCAGGATTTAAGTACATCTTCCTTTCTTATAACCGGAGGGGCCGGTTTTATAGGCAGCCATATTGCCGAATACCTGCTTAAAAATGGTGCGGGTAAAGTGAGGGTATTGGATAATATGACAAATGGGTTTGAAACAAATATTGAGATATTACGACACTATGATGCCTTTGAATTTATTGAAGGTGATATCAGGAATCTTGAAATTTGCCGTAAGGTTTGCGAAGGCATTCACTATGTAAGTCACCAGGCAGCATTGGGTTCTGTACCCCGATCTATAAAAGAGCCGTTTTATACAAACGATGTAAATGTTGGTGGCTTCGTAAACATATTAATGGCTGCAGTTGAAAATAATATCCGGCAGTTTGTGTATGCATCTTCTTCGGCGGTTTACGGCGATGAGCTTACACTCCCCAAGAAAGAAGAAAGTACGGGAAATTGCTTATCGCCTTACGCCGTAAGCAAAAAAGCCAACGAGTTATATGCCCGGGTTTTTGCAGGTATTTATAATATCCCGGTAATTGGATTCAGGTACTTCAATATATTTGGTCCGAGGCAGGACCCTAATGGCCCCTATGCTGCTGTAATTCCTCTTTTTGTGAAGGCCATAAAAAATAATTCCCCGGCTTATATAAATGGTGATGGCAACCAGACGAGAGATTTTACTTTTATTGAAAATGCGGTACAGGTAAATATTAGAGGAATGTTGACGACCAATGATGAGGCAAAAAATAAGGTATACAATGTTGCAGTTGGTGAAAACTATTCGATCAATTATTTGTACAATTCGATCAGGGAATACGTTGGAAGCAGCCAGGAAGCTATTCATCGTGCGCCAAGGGAAGGAGACATCCTTAATTCGCTCGCTGATATTTCGCAGGCAAAAAACCTGTTAGGTTATGAGCCTACAACAAAATTCGACCTGGGACTTATTAAGACAATAGAATTCTTTAAGAATTTGAATTAACCAACAGGAACTAAAACATCTAAGATTAACATTAAAAATTCCAGACATGCCTTTTGATAAAACAGATTTTCCGGGCTTACAGGTTTTTACTCCGGCCATATTTGAAGATGAAAGAGGTTATTTTTTTGAAAGCTATAATCAAGGTCTTTTTTCCAACGAAGGAATTGAGATTAATTTTGTTCAGGATAACCAGGCCAGTTCGTCCTTTGGTGTAATTCGCGGATTGCATTACCAATTGGCACCACATGCCCAAACAAAACTAATCAGGGTTTTAAGCGGTAATATCCTTGATGCAGTGGTTGATATGAGGAAGAATTCACCTACCTATGGTAAGGTGTACACAATAGAATTATCTGCGCAAAATAAAAAACAACTTTTAGTTCCAAAAGGTTTTGCCCACGGCTATTCTGTAATAAGTAAAACGGCAGAGGTTTTTTACAAATGCGATGTATTTTATCATAAAGAAAGTGAAGGTGGCATTGCATGGAACGCGCCGTCATTAAATATTAATTGGAGAATACCTGCTGATAGTATCATAGTTTCAGAAAAAGATTCCCATCACCCGTCGCTGGAAAATTGCAGGAATAATTTTGTTTTTAGTAGTTGAAAAAGGAAGAAATGATACCTGTTAATGAAAAAATTACTATACTGGTAACCGGGTCAAACGGGCAGCTTGGAAGCGAGATAAGACAGCTTTCCGCAAAATATCCATCGTATCATTTTTTGTTTACAACCAAAGATGATCTTCCTCTTGAAAATACCGAAGCCCTAAAATCATTTTTTGATAAACAACCGGTACATTTCTGCATCAATTGTGCCGCCTATACTGCTGTTGATAAAGCTGAAGCTGAAGCAGAGAAGGCCTTTCTTATAAATTCGGCTGCTGCAGGCGCACTTGCACTGATTTGCCATAATTACCGGTCAAAGCTTATTCATATTTCAACTGATTATGTTTTTGACGGAACCTCCGATCAACCCTTAAAAGAAGATGACGCGACAGCGCCTTTAAATGTTTACGGCTGGTCAAAGCTTAAAGGCGAGGAACTTATTTTTGATCATTACCCTTCCGCACTTATTATAAGAACTTCATGGGTATATTCTGAGTATGGAAATAACTTTGTAAAAACTATGCTGCGTTTGTTTAAAGAAAAAGAAAGTATCAATGTTGTTAATGATCAGTATGGATGTCCTACTTATGCCGGGGACCTGGCGGAAGTTATTATGAATTTTATTGAAGAAATGAGAATTGGAACCGGGCATACAGGTATTGTAAATTATTGCAACAACGGAATTATTACATGGTATGATTTTGCCCTGGCAATAAAAGAGTTTGTAAACAGTTCCTGTCAAATCGTTCCTGTTGCTACTTCTGAATATCCTACTCCGGCATCAAGGCCACGGCACTCAGTTTTAGATACTTCAAGAGTGAAGACCATGCTTAAAACCGACATCCCTTTTTGGAAAGACAGTTTGAAAAAATGCCTGACAATACTTACGGGGAGTAAATAAGCCGGTCATCATTTTTTAACGTTAAATTTTCAATTTAAAAAATTCTTTGATTTTGAGTCCTTTATATTTGTTGCAATAAATCATTTAACATACAGCAGTTTATGAAAGTTTCCAGGTTACTTATCTTTTTTCTAATTGTTTTTTCATCGCCGGTTTTTGCACAACAAAATCTTAGTGATACATTACCGGTTGATCCCAGTGTGAAGATTGGAAAACTGAGCAATGGCCTCACCTATTATATAAGACAAAATAAAAAGCCCGCGCAAAAAGTTGAACTGAGGCTGGTTGTAAATGTAGGTTCAATCCTGGAAGATGAGAGCCAGCAGGGTATTGCACATTTTAGCGAACACATGGCTTTCAATGGAACAAAACACTTTCAGAAAAATGATATCATTTCTTTTTTGCAATCAATAGGCGTGAAGTTTGGAAATGATTTGAATGCCTCTACCGGTTTTGATGAAACGGTATATATACTTCCCATACCCATCGATAAGCCGGGGAATATTGATAAAGGATTCCAGATATTAGAAGACTGGGCACATAATGTAACTTATAAAAATGAAGACATTGATGATGAGCGTGGTGTGGTACTGGAAGAGAGCAGGCTGGGAAAAGGCGCCCGTGACCGTATGTTCAGGAAAATTTTTCCTCAGTTATTTGCCGGCTCGTTATACGCAAACAGGCTTCCCATTGGCCTTGACAGTATTATAAAGAATCAAAATTATGATACCATAAGAAAATTTTATAAAGACTGGTACCGCCCTGATCTGATGGCCGTGATTGTGGTGGGCGATATTGAACCCGGGAAAGCCGGGGAACTTGTGAAAAAATATTTCAGCGGCCTTACAAATCCTCACCAGGAAAGGCCAAGAATCTATGCCCCTGTGCCTCCCTACCAGAAGAATGAAAGTAAAGTAGTTACAGATAAGGAAGCAACGAGCTATTCCATGATCATAAATTATTCTTCCAGGGAAACACATCCTTCATCAACAATAGGGGATTATAAGGAAGATCTTACTAAAGAAATTTTCACAACACTTTTAAATCAAAGGCTTCGTGAGCTTACGCAAAAAGAAAACCCGCCTTTTATTTATGCATTTACGGATTTTACTTCTTATTCACGTGGATACGAGTCCTTCAACGGAACGATTGGAGTGGGTGATAAAGATGCTACAGCCGGGCTTAAGGCATTTGAGGAAGAGTTGGAAAGAGTAAAGAAATATGGATTTACAAAACCTGAACTGGATAGAACAAAAAATGATATGCTTAGAGAGATGGAAAGAGCATACAACGAAAAAAATAAAACTGAATCAGAAGTTTATACATCGGAATATGTAAGGAATTTTTTAACCAAGGAACCTATTCCCGGTATTGAAAAGGAAAACAGTTACTATAAAGAATTGCTTCCGCAGATTTCTATTGACGATGTAAATAACATTGGTAAAATACTTCAGCAAAATTCAAACCAGTTTATTGCTCTTTTAGGTCCTGAACCGGCGGCAGGAAAGGAATTACCTTCAGGCGATGATCTTCTCGCTATTGCAGCATCTGTTGAAAAAATGGATATTAAACCTTATGAAGAAAAAGTAATTTCTACTTCGTTAATGACAACCATGCCGCGGGCGGGGAAAATTATTGCCTCCAAAAAAAATGCGCTGCTGGGCACTACAGAATTTACTCTGAATAATGGAGTAACTGTTACTATAAAACCCACGGATTTTAAGAATGATGAAATATTAATGAGTGCTGTAAGGCCGGGAGGTAAAAATAATTATGGTGTAAAAGATAAGTACAATGCAGAGTATGCTGCTCCTGCAATTGGCAGTATGGGCATTGGAAATTTTACGCCGGTTGATTTGCATAAAGCCCTTACCGGTAAAACTGTAAGGGTAACTCCGGTGATATCGGATATCTCTGAAGGGATGAATGGCGCCAGTTCGGCAAAAGATATTGAATCAATGATGCAACTGATGTATTTATATTTTACTTCCCCGCGTACAGATACCAGTTTGTTCAAATCTTATATTCAAAAGAATAAGGCACAGCTCGCTTTTTTGAGCGCCAATCCCCAGGTAACATTTATTGATACCTTATATAAAACCGTTTATCAAAATAATCCGCTGGCACCCGTGGCTATTCCAAAGCCGGAATATTTTGACCAGGTAAACCTTGACAGGGTAATGCAGATTTACAAAGAAAGATTTGGAGATGTAAATGGCATGCATTTCACATTTGTTGGAAGCTTTAGAGAAAATGACCTTCAGCCATTGATAGAAAAGTATCTCGCGAGCCTGCCATCGACTTCCAAAAAGTTCACTTATACAGATAATAAAGTAAGACCCGTGAAAGGTAAAATAAATTTTACTGTACATAAAGGCAAGGAACAAAAAAGCCTTATACTTGCTATTTACCATGGTGAAATGCCGTAC
>Ga0068860_100006837_pt1 | contig 11433 bp, 10 predicted proteins | sample KBSSwiS32_FD_66597 | JGI IMG/M metagenome (GOLD analysis project Ga0068860, IMG submission 66597) | Switchgrass rhizosphere microbial communities from Kellogg Biological Station, Michigan, USA - KBS Switchgrass S3-2 | ecosystem: Host-associated > Plants > Roots > Rhizosphere > Soil ... | reverse complement strand
CGCTTCCGGATTGGAGGCGAGCTCTCCGGCGGAAGCGGCGGACTCGGCGGCAGGGTCAGCGGCGACTACCAGGTCGATGATCGCTCCAACATCTACCTGGCCCATACGACAGCCACCGAGCAGGAAGACTCCAACTATCGCGGCCGCTTTGGCAACACTGTGCTCGGCAGCCGCTCGAAGCTCAGCGATCAGGTCAGCGTCTATGATGAAGCGCGCCGCACCGCAGGCGCGGGGCCCCAGAGTCTGACCGATGCATTTGGAGTCGACCTGGCGCCGAACGATCGCTGGAGCTATGGCGGCAAGCTGGAGGCCGGCACCGTCAGCGACCCACTGGCGGGCGACCTGACCCGTCGGGCGGCCGCCCTCTCGACCGCCTATAAGCTGCAACAAACGCGCTTCGCCTCGAGCCTCGAGTTCCGTCGCGAGAGCGGCTCCGCTGGAGAGCGCGATACCTGGCTGTCCCGTACAGCGGCCGGCTGGCAACTCACGGCTGATTGGCGCCTGCAGAGCAAGCTCAACTTCTCGTTCAGCAACGCCAGCCAGGGAAACTTCTACGACGGCAATTTCGTGGATGCCTCACTCGGAACCGCCTACCGGCCAATCGAGAATGATCGCTGGAACGTACTGCTGCAGTATCGTTACTACTACAGTCTGCCTTCGCCCGGCCAGGTCAGCTTGAGTGACGCCACACTCGATTACGCCCAGCGCAGCAATATCGCCTCGGTCGATGCCATCTACGACCTGCTGCCCTGGCTATCGCTCGGAGGGAAGCTGGCGGAGCGGCTGGGAGAGCTGCGGGACGCCCGAACTGGCGGTGATTGGTACTCGAGCCGAGTCGATCTGCTCATTGTCAGAACCGATCTGCATCTCATCCGGGAGTGGGACGCGATGCTGGAGGCCCGGAAACTCACCGTGCACGAGGCGGATGATGCACGCGCCGGGATCCTCGCTGCCCTATACCGTCATCTCAACAAGCACGTCAAGGTGGGCGCCGGCTACAACTTCACTGACTTTTCGGATGATCTGACCGATCTGTCATACCGCAGCCGTGGTCCCTTCATCAACATCATGAGCACGTTCTGACGAGCATATGACGGTGGCAGACAATCAATTCCATACCTCCACTTTGAGCCCGGGCACGTTCGAGAAATGCTTGAGGTTATTCGTAACCAGAGTCATATCCTGGGATACCGCGTGTGATGCGATGAGCAGATCCATATTCCCGATCGGCTTGCCGGAGCGCTCCAACTCAGAGCGGATGCGGGCATAGTGGCCGGTGACGTCGTTGGTCCAGTCGAGAATCGCGAGTCGTTCCAAGTACGCCTCGACCAGCTCGGCAAGTTGCGGCCGACCTGCCTTCTGTGCGCCGAAACGTAACTCCGCGGCGGTCATCACCGACACGCACAGCGTTTCAGCGTGCCTCTCAAATTTTTCTACCAGTGTCTGCGGCCGGCGCTTGATGATGTAGCTGGAGATATCTGTATCCAGCATGAACCCCGTCATAGGGGGTCGCGTGACTGGGGAGGCGAATCGCTGCGGCTCTCCAGAAAGTCATCCGGTACGTCCACTGACAGCGAGAAAAACGAAGACCAGTTAGGCTTCACGGGAGTGATGAACAGCCCATCTCCCTGCTTGCGAATCCGGACTTCCTTGACGTCCGCCGGGAAACGCAATTCCTGCGGGAGCCGCACGGCCTGGTTAGCACCATTACGAAATATGGACGCTCGCTTGGCGACGGCACCGGACATGGACCTCGCCGCCGCCTTTGGCGTCGCTGACTTACTTTTTCCCGTTCGCGCGCGCTTCATCCGATACCCCTCAGCCAGCAATTCGTGACTAGCATATGCCTTGCATATGCTGATATCAAGAGTGGCACCATCACGCGAAGTAATCCTTCTTGGTGATCTTCAGCACCCCCAAGCGGCGATGCAGATATGGCCGCCGGACGCCGAGCTCCAACGCCGTCTGGGTAATGTTGCCGTTGTTCCTACGGAGCGCGGCGATCAGAAAATCGCGCTCCGCGGCATTGCGAAACTCCTTCAGCGCGGAGGGACCGTTACGGTCGCCTGTGCCTGAGGCCTCGAGCAGCTCCGTGGGCAAATCGGCGAGCGTCACTTGCTCACCGCTCATGATCAGCACCCGCTCCAGAACGTTCTGCAACTCGCGAACATTGCCAGGCCAGCGGTACTGCTGTAACTCCCAAATCACATCGTCGCTGATGGTTTTGTGCCTGACGTTGTTCTTCTCGCAAATGCGCTGTGCAAAGAAGGCGACCAGGAGCGGAATGTCTTCCGCCCGCTCGCGCAGGCTCGGTACCTCGATGGGTACGACTTTCAGCCGGTAGTACAGATCCTCCCGGAACAGGCCCTGAGCGACGCACTCCTTGAGGTCCTTGTGAGTACCGGACAACACGCGGACATCGACTTTGAGCGTCCGTTCGGACCCGATCTTCTGGATCTCCCCGGTCTGCAGCACTCTTAGGATTTTCGCCTGCGCCGCCAGCGACAGATCAGCGACTTCGTCCAGGAAGATGGTGCCGTGATGTGCCACTTCGAACAATCCACGCTTGCCCGCAACCGCACCCGTGAACGCGCCCTTCTCGTAGCCGAACAGCTCGCTCTCCACGAGATTGTCCGGAATCGCCGAGCAGTTGACCTTGACCATGGGACCTGCGGCCCGGCTGCTCTGCGCGTGAATGGTGTTGGCCACCAACTCCTTGCCGGTGCCACTCTCACCGCAAATCAATACATTGGCGTGGGTCCGCGCCACCTTCAGGGTATTGGCGAGCACCTGTTTGATGGCGCGTGACTCGCCCACAATGTCCTTTGGGCCCTCGTTCGCAGCGGCGAGCCGCAGGCGCTCCTTGATAGCCGCCATTTCCAGGCACCGATTGACCGTGACCGCGATCTTCTCGGCGCTGAATGGTTTCTCCAGGAAATCGAAACCGCCGATCTTCACCGCCTGCGCAGCCTCCGTGAGGGTGGCATGGCCGGAGATGAAAATGACGGGGGCGCAGAATCCGTCCGCCTGCATCTTTTTGAAGAGGGTGAGACCGTCGATCTCTCCTAGTTGGATGTCGACGATGAGCAGGTCCACGATGCGCTCGTGGAGGGTACGTAACGCGGCAGAAGCATCCTGGGCCGTAACTACCACCAGCCCCTCCTGCTCGAGGATTATCTCGAGTGATTTGCGGATGTTCTTCTCGTCATCCACCACGAGCACGGTGGGGGACTGGACACAATCCTGCATCAGGTGGCTCGCGGTAATGAGATAGTGAACACAGGCTGACCGCAGGCCTCTGCGTAAGTGACGTCCCCGCCGTGCTCGATGATGATCTTTCTCACGATCGCAAGCCCAAGCCCCATATTGTCCTTGCGGCTCTTACCGGAGACGTATGGATCGAAAATACGGCCGGCGATATCTGCCTGCACGGGCTGCCCATCGTTGGAAATAGTCACAATTGTTGTGCTGTCAACGGCCGCGACGCGAATCGCAAACCGCACAGTTTGACCCGGATTGGCTTCCACGCCGTTGCGGATGATGTTGGTCATCACCTGCCGGAACAGAGTCGCATCGACCCTCGCCCGCAGCACCGCCGAGGCTGGCGCGATGACTTCGATCCTGGCCGTGTCGAAGTTCGCGGTGATCGCCGGAGCCAATCTCGCGATCAGAGCTGACAAATCCTCTTCCGCCAGCCGGACGGCCGGCAATGTCGCGAATTCGCTGAACCGACTTACGGTGCTCTTGAGGTGATTCAGCTCCTCCGCGATCATCACCTGCGTTTGAGTCAGCTGCTTGCCGAACTCCAACGCGGATTTGCTGAGATAGGATCGCGACAAGGAGCTCACCAATACCTCGATCGGAGTCAGTGGATTCTTGATCTCGTGGGCCAGCATACGGGCCAATTCCTGCCACGACGCCATTTCTTCCAGGTACCGCATTCTCTGCTTCTGTGAGACGAGCTCGTTCAATGTATGGCGATACGAACGGCTGATCTTGCGGCTCAGAAAGGCCGCAACCATCACGGAGACAAGCACTGCGGTGGTCAGTCCCAGACCAAAGTAGATCTTGAGCGATCCCAGGATATTGCTCTTGATCCACTGCGGCCGCGAGTAGACGCGTTTCAGGCTCTGGATTTCCTCGAACTGTTCCCGGTACCGGCGCTCATTGCCAGGATCGACATTCTTCAGGGTCTTCAGATTCTGCGTGCCGATTTCCAGACTCCGCACGATCTGCGGATTGAAGCCGAGGTTCAAGCTCGTCTGTAGTGCGTCATCGACGAAATAGGCTGCCGCAGCCAGCGGCAGCGCGCTCACTACGAAGATGGCCAGGAACAGCAGAAGCCTCATTCTGCCATCACTCATTGGCCACCTCCGCGATCTTGAAGGGCTTTGAAGATACCGTTTCCTTCCAGGTTGCCGCCGTTTCCGCCCCGCCCGAGTACTGCTCGAATATCTTGTCGAAGATAGCGTTCGAACGCGAGCTGCCTACGCGTTTGCCCGAGCCAAACACCTCAGTGTCCGCGGGCGTATAGGTGCTGTTCTCGGCAACCCATCTTCGGATCGCGGCCATCCGTTCCTGCTCGATGGGGTTCAGTAGCATCTCGACGCGCAAGGTGGCACGCACTCCCACAGGGACTTCGCTCCGCGCAAACAGATTCGGCAGCCTCATGTCGTCGACAAACGCCTCCACCTCCTGCACGCTCGAACAGGTCTTAGCCACGACAACGGTGTCGCCGACAGTCAGGGTCAGCCTGAAGTCTTCATCCCACAGGTCATACTTTATATCGAGCTCGGCCGTCTCCTGGCCGAGCACCTGCGATTGCGACACCAGGGCAACGCGCATCAGCAGTCTGTTAGTGAGTCCGCTCAGCAGATCTTTTGGCAAGGTCGCTGGGAGTTTGACCGCTTTTATGACCACACCGAGCCTTTGACCGGTGAGAAACGGTGCCAGTTCCGCCGCGGGAGCCGGTGCAATCGCAAGCGCGATCAGCACGCCCAACGCGGCCAGCGGCTTCACCTGCCTCCTTTGCGCTGGGCAGAAGTTCCGCCGAACACGTACAGATCGACCATGCCGAACGCCTTCGTGTCGAGGCGAATCCCCGCTTTCAGACCCAACTCGGCCAGGCTTCTGCCTGAACTGGAAAAGCCGTAGTAGCTCGCGCCCGGTTCGACATACCAACGTCCCTGTCTGATCCCGCCAAAGCCGTGGCGCGGGGAGATCGGGCGGGCGTACGCAACCGAGATTACCTGACTCTCGTTGAATGACGATCTGTATTGCGTCCCGGGCGTCCCGCCGATCTGCACCGTCCACACCGAATCCGTGCCGAACGTCCAGGTCTTTCGAAATCGAGCGTTCGCCCAGGACGGGCCAAAACTGATGCCGAGCCGCGACCCTCGAGTCGGGAAGTACGGATCGTCTTCGGAATCCCAGCCATAACCGAAGAACACACCCCTGTTCGTGGGATAGTTGGTGGGGTCGGTGTCCGTCACAAAGACTCCGGCACGCCCGCGGTAATGACCGATGCTGTGCGAGTCCGGTCTGTACAGATACCCCACAGTCACATACGAATATTCAAAAATGCGACGTCCGATACTCGCGTCGATGCCAACCTGATGTGTCTGATAGAAGTCGCCGTTGGGGTACAGGCTGAAGCTGTCCTGGAAGGAGACGCCGCCGATCAAAAAGTACTTGCGGGAGTCGAGGAGTTTCGGATCGACGAATTGCAGTCGCGAGAAGATACCGCGACGCTGCAGCCCGCTGAGGGGCACGATCCCCTCGACGTCGAAATTCAAAGTGCCTCGGGTACCGAACACGTTGTGGGCGGTTATACGGCCCTCGACTGTCTGGCTGACACCGGAGAGCCGCGACGACAGCCCGGTCGCGAATTCGTTCTCGACGCGATCCGCCTCCAGGACGTCGATCACCACGATGGCCTTGCCTCTGTGCGAGCCCTTTTCCAGATGGATATCGATGGAGATGAACTCGGGTAGCGAGGACAATCTGAGTCTCGCGTTCTGGATCTCATCTTCATTTACCGGTTCCCCGGGTTGCAGGAACAGGTTGCTTCTAATGAAGGTGCATGAGGTGGAGAAATTTCCCCGGCATTGGATTTCCTGAACGATGATCTCAGGGGCTTGATTCGCGGCGCGTGCCGGGCACCAGGGGGTTGCGAGGCCCACGAGCAGCAGGGGAAGGGCGAGCCGCCGCAAATGCTTGAGTACGCAGTCCATGTGATCAGCACCTGTCAGCAGTTGCGGAATTATTGCAGATTGCCTGGATGAGCGTTTGAGCGAAGCCCAGAAGCGGTGCGCTTTCCCGCACAAAATAGTTGGTCAGCACCGTGATGGAGAACCCATCGTCCAGAAATAGTCCATTGAAGGCCGTATAAGAAACCGTCTGGCCGTTGTGCCAGACGAACGGATGGCCCGCCGGAGTTCCACCTTTGATCCATCCCATCCCATAGGGGGAAGGGACACCCTCCTGAAAGGCGGGAACCGGGGGAGGCGTTACCATCAGTGTAAAAAGCGACTCGGGAATCACTTTTCCACTGCGAAGTGCCACGTCCCATAGGGCCAGGTCCTGCACATTCGACCATAGGGCGCCCGCGGCGAAAAAGGCGGACGAATCTGGGATCCTGCCCGGCACCGGCCCGCCGGCGCCAGGCTCGTACGGTGAGGCGGATGCGGAGGGCCGCATATAGAAGGTGCTGGCGAGTCCGGCGGGTTGAAAAATGTGTGCGGACAGATAGTCCGGGTACGACTGGGACGTCACCGCCTCGATGATCGAGCCTAGAATGAAATAATTGCTGTTGCTGTAGTTGAATGCCGAACCCGGCGAAAACAATAACGGCGCCTGCACGATTGCATCGAGCACGACTGACTGCTGCACGCCGCCGATATATTGCTGCAGGGAGGGGAAGCCAAGGTAATCCTGCAGACCGGACGTCTGGTTCAGGAGCATGCGCACCGTAATGCGCGAGTCGAACACATATTTTGGCAGGTAAGTGAGAACCGTCTTGTCGATGTCCAGCAAACCTGCCTGCTGCAGTTGCAGGATCGCCGCTGCGGTTAGTTGCTTGGTCACCGATCCAATTTGCAACTCGGCGTTCGCTTGCATCGGTTGGCAAGTGGCCAGGTCCGAGTAGCCGTATCCCTGGGTATACAGCACCGAGCCATTCTTGGTGACGGCCACCGTCATTCCCGGCATGCCTTGTGTCTTCATTTCCCTCGCCACGACATCATCGACGATCGATCCGAGGCTGCCGCTCGGTGAATTGGCAGCGGGCAATGCCGGACATGTCGTCGTGGAATCGTCGCCTCCGGCACCCGAATCACCGCCTCCACCACAACCCGTGCATACAGTCAGTACGAAACATCCGAGTAACCATAATCGCTTGAGATAACACATGAGCACTCCGTCTCGTGAAACCACTGTCGATACGACTCGAGGTGTTCAAAGCAAAGGCCATACCAACTTGGTGGGCTGGCCAAGTTGTTGATTCAACAGATGGGTCGTGGTTACGAGCGGAAGGGGTGTGTCCACCAAAGTGGACAGGTGTATGGGTCGCAGGCGACGCCCGGCACACCGCCACGGTCTCGGTTGATTACTCGACTGGCGCAATTCGCGCGAAGTGGATCTCGCGGGACGGTGCGGCGTTCGATTAAATGGGTGGCTTCGAGGCCCGCTCGGCGAGCCTCCGGAGCCGAATTGGCGCGCCACTGGATGCCGCTCATCCGGGCACTGAATGCCGCGCCAATCGACACCATGACTTCCGACTCAGCGAAAGGAGAGTGCCATGACCTATGTTGAAGGGTTTGTCGCCGCGGTGCCCGCCGCCAACAAAGAGGCATACATCAAGCACGCGGCGAGCGCCGCGCCATTGTTCAAAGAGTTCGGCGCGAACCGCGTGGTTGAAACGTGGGGCGATGACGTGCCTGACGGCAAAGTCACCGATTTCAAACGTGCGGTGAAAGCGAAGGAGAATGAGGTAGTCGTCTTCTCCTGGCTCGAATACCCGTCGAGGCAGGCGCGTGATGCGGCAAACGAGCGCATCACCAATGATCCGCGCATGAAAGAGATGGGCGCGTCGATGCCTTTCGACGGCCAGCGCATGATCATCGGCGGCTTCGTCTCCATCATTGACGAAGGAGCACAAGGCACGCCGGGCTATATCGATAGCTACCTGGTCCCGGTGCCGACCGCCAATCAGAGCGCTTATCGCGAAATGGCTGCCAAAGCCGCCGCGGTATTCAAGGAATATGGAGCGGTCCGCATCGTCGAGGCATGGGGCGACGATGTACCTGATGGTAAGGTGACCGACTTCAAGGGCGCGGTGAAGGCCTCCGGCGATGAAAAGATCGTTTACTCCTGGATCGAATGGCCCTCCAAGGCGCACCGCGACGCAGCCTGGCCAAAGATCATGGCCGACGCACGCATGAAGGCCGATCACGCCAACATGCCCTTCGACGGGCAGCGAATGATCTTTGGCGGCTTCTCGCCCGTCCTCAACAGCTAGCAGAAGTCCTCCCGCATACGTCGCAGCCGCAGACAGCTACTTGAAGATCCCGCGTCGGCGTGCCCATAGGCACGTCGAGCGCGGTGAGCCGACCAGTGCTCAGGGTAGAATCCGTCCATGGCAGCCGACGTCACCCTTCTCGCCGCGGGAACCACGGAATACCGCAAACTCTCACTGGCTCTGATCATCGCAGGACTTTCGACGTTTTCGGTCCTCTACAGCGTCCAGGCAATGCTTCCGGCACTTGCCGCCAGCTTCCACGTGAGCGCAGAGGGAGCGAGCTTGGTAGTGTCGATGGCGACGGGCGCAATGGCCATCACACTGTTGGTGGCAAGCGTAATCTCCGACAGAATCGGACGCCGGCAGATGATGACAGTCTCCCTGTTCGCGGCGTCCGCGTTAACCCTGGCTTCAGCAGCCTTGCCAGGGTGGCACATGCTGCTGATTACCCGCTTTCTGACCGGCATTGCGCTTGCCGGCATTCCCGCAATTGCAATGGCCTATGTCGCCGAAGAAATCCATCCCGACGCCATCGGGGCGACGATGGGGCTGTATATCGCCGGTGCGGCGATTGGCGGCATGGCGGGCAGACTGGGAGCAAGTGTCCTATGTGAGCTGTTCAGCTGGCGGGTTGCGCTGGCCAGCGTAGGACTCTGCGGCTTGATTGGCGCTGCCGTGTTCAGCTGGGCAGCTCCTGCCTCCCGGACATTCGTTCCCGTCAAACACGACTGGCGGTCGTTCTGGGCGAGCGTCCAATTACTGCGCGCCGACGCGGCACTTCCCTGGTTGTATGCCGAGGCATTTCTGCTGATGGGTGCCTTCGTGACCGTCTACAACTATGTGGGTTTTCGTTTGCTGGCCCCGCCCTACTCGCTCAGTCAATCCGCGGTTGGCGCAATCTTCCTTTTCTATATCGTAGGTTCGTTCGTCTCGACCTGGTTCGGCCACCTGGCAGGACGGTTGGGCCGGCGGCGTGTGTTCTGGATACCCATTCTCATATTGCTCGCCGGTGTTGCATTAATGGCCGCGGCGCCATTGGCCTGCGTCATCCTGGGCGTAGGTGTGGTCACTGCCGGCTATTTTGGCGCGCACTCGGTAGCGTCGAGTTGGGTTGGTCGGCGCGGGCGAAACGCCAGCGCGCTGGCCGCAGCGTTCTATCTATGCTCGCTTTATCTTGGGGGCAGCATACTCGGTTCAGTCGGTGGTATAGCCTGGAGCCGCCACGGTTGGGGTGGCGTCGCTTCGTTTACAGGAGTAGTGATACTGGCCGCCCTGGCGATATCGATCCGCCTCATCGCCGTACAGCCGCTGCCACAGAATGTCGTGGTAAGCGAAAAGGTGGATGCACTTCGCGCCAGCTGAGCATCGCTCCCGCCTCGGCGTATGCGAGCGATAAGACCGCAGATTAGTCAAAAATAAAATTGTGCGCTGGTTAACGGTTAACCCGGCGCCATCAGCTGTGGAAAGTGGCTCAGGTCGTTTTTACTCTTGCCAATGATCGGTACCATCCGAAACATTGGCCGCATCGTTACAGGGAATGACGCAATCGCATGAATAACATCCTATGGATGGCGCTGGGCTTGATAGCGGCCTACTGCGGATTCCGCGTGCTGATTGGCATCGCGGTATTCGTGCAGTTGTTGCGCTTGCCTCTAAGGCCTGTCCAGGTGGAGCGCGTTGAGCTCCCACCGCCGCTCTCCGAGGACCAGGAGGCGGCCGTTGAAGAACTGCGGTCGCTCGGCTTCGAGCCTTGCGGAACCAGTTTGATGGAAACCGAAGCTGTCAGGTATACCCTGCTATTCTTCCGGCATTCATCCTTGCCCTGCTTTGCCTCGCTGACCACGCTGCCGGCGGGCAACATCGGCTATCCGGTGGCGTTTTATACATTTGCCGCCGACGGTAACCTGTTACTGACCGACAACCGGGTCAGCTGGTCAGTCTTCGCCTGGCCGCCACACGTACGCCGGCAGGATGCGAGTGCGACTTCGCTGCAGAACCACTGGCAAACCCATCAGGCACGAATCACCGGAACTGCCCCCGAATCGGTTTCCGAGCAGGAAGCTCAAAGCCGCATCGAGTCGCTGGCAACGGGTTACCTCCCACTGTTGCAGTCGCGCAGGCTTTGCACCCAAGACAACGGCGTGGCATCCAAGCACGCGAGCGGCCGCAAAGGCTGCGCTGGCCTGGCTGCGGGTCAGCCGCAAGCTGGCCCGGCGCTATGTATCCCCAGTCACCAGCGGCGATTATCAGGTAGGGTATTTTTCTCATTGCTACATCATGCAGGAAGCGTTGCTGGCCAACCGGCCGGCGCGCCGTAAGGTGAAGCTCGCGGTGTTGGCGCTGTCGATGGCGGCGACGCTGGTGCTGTGGGGTCTGCTGTTCAACTGGTCAACCGCGATGATGTTGGTCGGGATCGTGTTCGTGCATGAATTAGGCCACGCCCTGGCGATGCGCTGGTTCGGTTACCGCGACATGAGCATGTTCTTCATCCCCTTTGTCGGTGCCATCGTGACCGGCAAGCCCAGGGATCTGGCGACTTGGAAACAGGCCATGATCCTGTTCGCGGGCCCGCTTCCCGGCCTGCTCGTGGGCCTTGCGATTCTGGTCCTCAATGCCATTCATCCACTACCGCTGCCAGGTACCCACTGGCGCACGCTGGCGGAAATGGCCATTGCCATCAACTTCTTCAACCTGCTGCCGTTTTCGCCGCTGGATGGCGGGCAACTGATGGACATCAGCCTGTTCAGCCGCTGGCCGGTGAGCCGGCTGGTGTTTGCCGTGCTGAGTGCCTGCGCCATTGCGGCAATTGCGATTGGGCTGAAAACTTCCTCACTGATGTTCGTCGCCGTGGTTCTGGCCCTGGGGATGCGCTCGCAGTTCCGCATCATGCGCCTGCAACCGGCACGGCTCGAAGG
>Ga0068860_100006833_pt1 | contig 11438 bp, 3 predicted proteins | sample KBSSwiS32_FD_66597 | JGI IMG/M metagenome (GOLD analysis project Ga0068860, IMG submission 66597) | Switchgrass rhizosphere microbial communities from Kellogg Biological Station, Michigan, USA - KBS Switchgrass S3-2 | ecosystem: Host-associated > Plants > Roots > Rhizosphere > Soil ... | reverse complement strand
CTTTCCGGCCAAGCCACCACAAACCAACCATGAAACCTAAGCCCCGGGGGGGTCAGTTTTACTGTCGTCAGGGGGTCAATTCTCCTGTCGCTTGACATCTGGGACGGATAGTCCTGTTCTGGGACCGCTGATCCTATTCTGGGACCGCTGATCCAATTCCGGGACGGTTATTCCTCTTCTGGGACCGCTGATCCTGTTCTGGGACCGCTGATCCGATTCCGGGACGGATAGCCGCTATCCAGCGTAGATAGCCGCTATACGGCGTGGATAGCCGGAATCGAGCGCGGGTAGCGGGTCTAAGGCGCGGAGAGCCGCTTGCCACGACGGATGGCCGCTATCCGAGGTAGATGGCCACCCGCCAATACGCAGAACCGCTGTCTGGAGCGCAAAACCTGCTTCGGCGGCGAATAGCGGCTTGGCGATCGGTAATACCGGCGGAACTCGATCATCCTAGGCCAGTTTCGCCAGATAGTCCTCGAGACGGTCGAAGTTCTCCTCGTTCGCCTCGCGAATGAACCCTTCGATCTGAGCACCCTCCTCGGCGTCCTCGAACAGCATCCGCCAGGTGAGGCCGGTCCGGCCATCAAGATCCGCCAAAATCATGGTCATCCGAAAGCGGTGCATCGGCCCCAGATGATCGAGGACAATCCACTCAGGCGCCGCCACCTCGACGAATTCCTTCTCCATTTGGTACTCGGCGCCGTCGGGGCCGCGCATGACGAAGCGCCACGCTCCGCCCGGCCGCAGGTCGAACTCGCTGAATTCGTTCGTGAAGCCGTTCGGTCCCCACCAATGCACCAGATGGACCGGGTTGCTGAACAACTCGAAGACGCGTTCGCGTGGCGCATCGAACTCCCGGGCGCTCACGATCTCGAATCCGGATGACCCTTCGCTGGGGCTCATGGCTGGCCCTCCAACCGCCGTTCGCGGTCCGTTGCCCGCAAGCGTACCTGACGCCACCTTGCGATGGCGAGAGAAGCGATCCGCCTGGGCGCTGCGACGCCTTCGACATGTTCTTAGGAAAGTCGCTTCCGCGTCCGGCTAATCCTGATGAGTTCCCGCGCCGATAGTCAGGGCTCCGGAAAGGAAGAGATCGTGCCGAACCCAGAGAAGCCCGCCGCCAACAGTCGAGTGCTGGTCAAACTCCGTCCGTCCAATGCGCTCCGAGCGGCGGAGTCACGCGCGAACCTCCGGCCTTTGTATGACGCGCCGCCGGCTCTCGGGAGCGGCTTCGGCCTGGATGCCTCTCCTCGGTGGTTTCTCGCCGACCTGCCCGAGGGAGGGGAGACGCCCTGGGACCTGGCGCACTCGAGGGTCGCCGGGCAGCTCGGCGTTGCCGAGTCCGACGTCGTGTTTGCGGAGCCCGACATCCTCCACGGCGTCTACCGGGACACCAACGAAGACCCGGCGGGGGCCGGTTTTGCCGTCGGCGCCAGTTGCACGGCCGACCCGCAGGATGGCACCCACGGAAAGGCGGTCGGTCCCGATGTGTTCGGTTGGCATCTCGGCGACGACTTCTCGCAGCTCGGAAAGGCGCGCGGCGCAGTCGCGTTTACGACCCCGCGGACCCGTATCGCGCACGTCGACACAGGCTACTACCGCGCCCACGTCGCAACGCCCCAGCACATCCAGCACGACATCGAAAGGAACTTCGTCGAGAAGGACGGCGAGCCGAACGACGCGGAAGACCCCGACAACCGCCTTCTGATCCTCGACAACTCGGGCCACGGCACCGGCACGATCGGCATCCTGGCGGGCGGCGAAGTCCCCGCTTTGGGCAACCTCGTTCTCGGAGGCGCTCCCGATGCGGAAATCGTGCCGTTGCGCATCGCCGACAGCGTCGTCCTGCTGCGCACGAGCACCCTCGCCCGAGCCTTGGACTATGCCGTCGAGAAGCGCTGCGACGTGATCACGATGAGCATGGGCGGCCTCCCCTCGCAGGCCTGGGCGGAAGCCGTGGACAAGGTCTACGAGGCGGGGATTTGCTTCTGCGCCGCGGCTGGAAACCACGTCGGCATCGCCCCGCCCCGCGTGCTGGTCTATCCGGCCCGCTACCCCCGGGTCGTCGCGGTCTGCGGCGTGATGGCGGACGGGAGAGCCTACGCCGGACTCAAAGGTGCGACCCTTGAAGGAAGCTTCGGACCCGACTCGGTGATGAAGGCGGCGATCGCCGCCTACACCCCAAACATCCCCTGGGCTCGTTTCGGCTGCGCGGATGTCGTTCGCCTGAACGGCGAGGGTACCTCGTCGGCGACGCCACAGGTGGCCGCCGCAGCGGCCCTCTGGTTCGAAAAGTACAAGAGCGAGCTGCCCCGCGACTGGCGGCGCGTCGAAGCCGTCCGCAACGCGCTGTTCTCTTCAGCGAAGCTGAAAGCCGACGACAAGTCACACTTCGGCAACGGCGTGCTCCAGGCGTTCGCGGCACTGAAAGTGAAGCCCTTCCTAGGACTGCCGAAGAGCGCAGAGTCCAAGAACTCCTTCGCCTTCCTCCGGATCGTCACCGGTCTCGGCCTGGTCGAGGCGCCGCCGCGAGAGCAGATGTTCAACCTGGAGCTTGCGCAGCGCTGGCTGCTCAACGAGGAGCTCCAGAAGATCGTGCCGGACCCGGAGGCACCTCCGAAGCTGGACGATGCGCAGTTGCGCAGGCTGATGGAAATCGTGATCGAGGACAAAGACGTTTCGCTGGCGTTGCGCAAGCACGTCACCGAACGCTATCCCGTGGCCGCCGGCCGGCCCGCGCCGCAACTCCGTACGACGAAAGGTCCGATTCGCGAAGCGCAGCCCGCCCTCCAGAACCCGCCGTATCGCCGCCTCCGGGTCTATGCCGTAGACCCCAGTCTCTCGGCGCGCTTCGACACCGCAGGGATCAACGAAGTGACGCTCAAGATCCGTTGGGAGGAGTTCGAAAAAGCAGGTCCGGTCGGTGAATATCTCGCGGTGGAAGACGTCGACGCCGAGAAAGAGCCTTATGCGGCGCCGGTCGATCTCAACGATCCGCGGCTGCTCGCGCAGGACGGCTGGGCGCCGTCCGAGGGCAATCCGCAATTTCACCAGCAGATGGTCTATGCCGTCGCTATGAAGACCATCGAGCATTTCGAGAAGGCCCTCGGTCGTCCGATCCTCTGGCGTCCCCGGCCGAACCCGGACAAACCCAGCGACGATCGAGAGTTCGTCCGGCGACTGTCGGTCCGCCCTCACGCCCTCCGCCAGGCCAACGCCTTTTATAGCCCGCAGGAGGTCGCCCTGCTGTTCGGAACCTTCGAAGCCGGCACGGACGACCCCGGCAACCTGATGCCCGGCAGCCGCGTCTACGCCTGCCTGTCGCACGACATCATCGCTCACGAGACCACCCATGCGATCCTCGACGGGACCCACCGCCGCTTCAACGAGCCGACCAATCTCGACGTCCTCGCGTTTCACGAGGGATTCGCCGACCTGGTCGCCCTTCTGCAGCACTTCACCATTCCGGAGGTGCTGGAGAACCAGATCGGGCGGACCCGCGGCAACATCGAAGCGGAATCGATGCTCGGCAGTCTCGCCGTTCAGTTCGGTCAGGCGACCGGCGGGCGCGGCGCCCTGCGCGACGCCATCGGCAGGATGGAAAACGGCGCTTGGAAGAGGTTCGTGCCCGATCCCGCGGAACTGCCGAAACGCCTCGCTCCCCATGCGCGCGGCGCGATCCTGGTCGCCGCGGTCTTCGATGCCTTCCTCGCCATTTACCAATCGCGGATCGCCGACCTGTTGCGCATCTCGACCAGCGGGACGGGCATCTTGCCGAATGGCGCGATCCACCCCGACCTGGTGCGCCGGCTTGCTGAGGAGGCGACGAAAGCCGCCGGTCACGTCCTCAACATGTGCATTCGCGCGCTCGACTACTTGCCGCCGGTGGACGTGACCTTCTTCGAGTACCTGCGCGCGCTGATCACCGCCGATTTCGACCTGGTGGCCGACGATCGTTACAACTACCGCGTCGCGTTCGTCGAAGCTTTCCGTCGGCGCGGCATCTACCCGCTGAACCTCGACGATCCGACCGCGGATACGCCGCTCACCCTCTCGGTCGATACGTTGCGCTGGGCGGGTCTCGACCCGGCGAAATTCTCCCGCAACGTTTGGAAGGAGATCAAGGCGCAGTACCTCGTCATCGTCGAGAATTTGAAGCGCTACGCCGATCAGTGCCTCTATCTGGCGAATCGCAAGGAACTGTTCGAGGTGACGCATGACGCCCGCAAGAGCCTTCACGCCCAGCTCAAGGTCGCGTTCGCGGCCGTACCGCAGTTTGCAGCCGAGCTTGGGCTCGACCCGACGAAAAAACAATTTGAGGTCCACGAGCTGCGCCGGGCGATGCGGGTGAGCCCCGACGGCCGCTACATCCCCCAGATCGTCGTCGCCCTGACGCAGTCGATGCTGGTCAAGAAATCGAAAGAAACCGCCACGCCACGCCATTTCTTCCGCGGCGGTTCGACCTTGGTCGTCGATCTCTCGATCCCCGACGTCAAGTACCGGATCGTCAAGCCCATCACCGGCAAGGAAAGGCGGGCGCGCACCGCCGACTTCATCCGCCAAGCGGCGAACGATCCGCTGCGCGCGCTCTTCTTCTCCAACGACAGGAGCGAGCCCTTCGCGGCTCTCCACTCGCTCGCCGACGAAGGCTCCTGACCCGTTGGCGTCGCCAAACCTTTCTTATGCCGAATCACCGGCCCGACCTACCGAGTATCGATGCCAGGTCAGTGCAGAAAACAGAAAGCTCGCCGCCGAAGCGTCGGCGGCGAGCTTCTTTGGAAACAGCCGGTTGAGCTTGCGCTACGGCACCGTGACCGTCACCGCCCGCGAGTTGTTGGTTTCGTTCGATTCGGCGACTTGGTTGTCGACGTCGACGCTGAACGTGAGGGTGTGGGTGCCCGCGACCGCCGTCCAGGTGAACGAGCTGTTGCCGTTCAGGACCGTGGTATTGCCGGGTACGCCGGTGTGGAGGCCGTAGCCGACCTGGACGCCGTCGACGAACCACTTGATGTTGAAGTTGCCGCTGCCGACCGGCTTCAGGTTTTGCACGCCCGTGTCGAACAGCACCGCCCGGCCGCGCACCAGGTCGGCCGAGTTGAAGGTGATCGCGGTCGGCGTGAGGTCGGGGCGCGGGGCGACGACGGTGACGCTGCGCGAGGTGCTGTTGTTTCCTTCGTTGGTCTCCGCGACTTGGTTGTCGACGTCGACGCTGAATTGGACCGTATGGGTGCCTTGAGTCGCCGTCCAGTTGAGCGCGCTGTTGCCGTTCAACACCGTGGTGTTGGCGGGAATCCCGGTGTGGCCGCCGTAACCGACCTGGACGCCGTCGATGAACCATTTGACGTTGAAGGCGCCGGAAGCGACGCTCGTCGAGTTCGAAACCCCCGAATCGAAGGCGATCACGTTGCCGGTCTCCGGGCTCGCCGGAGTGAATGTGATCGCGGTCGGCGCAAGGTCGGGCCGAGGCGGCGCCACGGTGACGCTGATGATGACGCTGTTGTTCGATTCGTTGGTCTCGGCGACCTGGCTGTCGACGTCGACGCTGAACTGGATCGTGTGCGTCCCCTGGGTCGAAGTCCAGTTGAACGAGCTGTTGCCGTTCAAGACCGTGGTGTTGCCGGGGACCGCGGTGTGGCCGCCGTAGCCGACCTGGACGCCGTCGATGAACCACTTGACGTTGAACGTGCCGGAGGCGACGCTGGTCTGGTTCCTCACCCCGGAGTCGAACGCGATCACGTTGCCCGCCACCGGGCTCGATGGCGTATAGGTGATCGAGGTCGGCGTGAGGTCGGGCAGCGCCGTCGGCACGGTGATCGTGATCGACGTGCTGTTGTTGCTTTCGTTGGTCTCGACCACGCCGTTGTCGACGTCGACGCTGAACTGGATCGTGTGGGTGCCGGCGGTCGCCGTCCAGCTGAACGAGCTGTTGCCGTTCAACATCGTGGTGTTGCCGGCGACCGCGACGTGGAGGCCGTAGCCGACCTGGACGCCGTCGACGAACCACTTGATGTTGAACTGGCCGCTGTCCACCAGGGTTTGGTTCTTCACGCCGGAATCGAAGGCGACGACGTTGCCCGCCACCGGGTTGGTCGGCGTGTAGGTGATCGCGGTCGGCGTCAGGTCCGCCTTCGATCGATACGACTGGCAGGTGGAAGGAGCGCTGCTGCAGGCCTCGTTGCCGGTCGGCTGGGCGGTCACCTGGTAGTAGTAAGTGGTGTTGTTGGCGTCTCCGGTGTCGAGGAAAGAGAAGCCCGAGACGTCGTTGGCGATTCTCGTGAAGCCGGCGCTGCATCCCGCCTCGTTCTTGAAGACGTCGTAGACGATCCCCGTGCCGCTGTTCGACCAGCCGACGGTCGCCGAGTTGTTCCCTTGGGTGAGCGCCATCGTGGGAACCGAGGGGGGCGTGCAGCCGGAGAACGAAACGTCTTTACCCGGGTCGGTCAAACAGGCGATCTGGTGGCGGTTGAACGCGGCGTAGATCGCGGCGCCGTGCGGCGTGCCGTCGCTCAAGTTGCCGTTGTCGTCGTCCGCCGCGCGGAAGACCTTCCACAGCGAGCCGACGTTGCAGCCGTTCGAGATCCAGGTGGTAAAGCTGGTGTCGCAGGTGAACGACTGGGTGGCGGTCGAGCGCGACACGTACCAGAGCCGGTCGACGGTCGTCCACTTACCCGGCAGATCGCGCGCCGCGAGATCCCAGACCGCTTCGGAAGCGATCAGCGACTCGCAATGCCCTTCACGCCCGGAAGCCCCGCCGCGCGCGAGCTGATCCTTGCCGCACGGACCGACGTAGCTCGCGTGGGACGGACATTTGGTCTGGGTGAAGTTCGAGACCGTCGAGGCGACGTTGGCGGCATGCTGCGCCCAGTCGACTTCGCGGAGTCCCTTGCACGTGTTGCAGGCATTGCCATAGCCGCTGCAGAGGTTGGAGCTCCAACCCGGTCCGATGCACGATTGATGGAGCGCGAGCGTGGAGGTGATGTCGCCGTACGCCTCGCTGGTGCCGTTGTCCGGCGAGCCGCCGTTGCCGTCGTTGGTGTCGAGGCCATGGCCGTACTCGTGGAGCGAGACGCCCGGGAGTTGGCCCGTGTTGCCGCACGGGGGCTCCGCATTGAAAAAGCGCACTCGCGAACCGTTCCAAAACGCGTTGCAGTCCGCCGGCGTGATGTTGACCTCGGCGGTCAGATTCCCCTGCAACCAGGTGTTGGTCGGCAGCCAGCCGCGGCCGACCTCCTTGATCCGGTTGAGCCAGTAGAACTGGGTGCGCGAAGCGCGGGTGTCGCCCGCGCTGCTGGTGGGCGTCGGGGTCTTGCAATCGACGTCTGGGGCTGACGACCCAAAGGCGATGTCGCCCGCGCTGCTGGAGGTCTGGGAAACCGCGCCGCAGGTGTCGGCGATCGTCACGTATTGGCCCTTGAGCATCGAGGTGACGGGAGTGCCGGGGTAGGTGAACAGGCCGGCCGAGGTAGCGAAGACGCCGGCGGTCCCGAAATCCGCGTACGGCATGGCGCGCACCGTATCGCCGGAGGTGGAAGCGCCGAGGACTACACCGCCGGTCACCTGCGATTGGATGTAGTCGTTGACGTCCAGAAACTCCAGCAGCTCCCCCGAGGTCGCGTCGACGCGCGCCCGCCAGGTGCCCTGGCCCCCTTCGCGGCGGAACTTGACCTCCCACACCGAGGCGAGACCGTACCCCTTGCCGAGCGCGTAGCCCGCGGCGAAGCGGCTGTCGCGCTCGACCGTCGGCAGCAGATGAAGGGACCCGGCGTCCAGCACCTGGTCCGTGCCGGGGACGATGCCGCCGACGTAGTCCGAGACCGTGGCGAAGGCCTGTTCCCGGGTGAGCTTGATCGGAGGCATCGCCACGTCCGCCGGGGGAACGTTCTCCATGCCGAACTGGATCAGATTGCCGTGGTTGACCCGAAAGACCACGCGCGCGCCTTCGATCGGCACCCCCACCCGCATGACGTTGAAGTCGACGAACCAGAGGTAGTCGGAGACCGCGCCGGAGCGGCCGAGGGAGAGGACGAGATCTTTGCCGTCGAGCCCGAACAGCGCGCCGTTCCTAGCGAAGAACCGGCGTGCGATGCTCTCCATCAATTTCAAGTCCGGCGCGCCCTTGACGGCGGCCTCGCCGAAGTCGGCGAGGTCTGCGGCGGTCAACTTGTTGCCCCGGCCCGGGATCCACGGAATGCCCGGCCCTTCGGCCGATTCGATCCTGCCGCTTCGGCCGTCGATCTGGGCGCTCCACGCGCCATGGTCGAGCTGGAACGTGGTCCAGGCGGCGTCGACCTGCGATGCCAGGTTGCCGCGGACGCCCTCGATCGGTTCGAGCGCGGGGCTCACCTGGAGCTTCTCGCCGATCCGCGAAAGGCCGGCGAGCCCATTTTCTTCATCGACCGGCATCCCTTGGGCAACCAGGCGAACCGGTGAAACGGCCAGGGTTCCAGCGACGAAAAGCGCAGTTGCTGTGAAGCGACGCACCCGGGTTTGCATACGACTCTTCCTCCTACCCGGGGGGCGAAAAAGAGTCATAGCCCCAAGGGCTGTGGTGAGACGTTCTACAAATAGGAGTGCGTTTCGAAACGAAGAGCGGGCCGGACCGGGCAAACCGCCCGGCCCGGCCGATGAGGTCCGGCCCTACGCCCCCGGACCGTTCACCGCGATCTGGGAGAGCGTGATCACGATGTCGAGCGTCTGGAGGTAATCGTTGTGCGCCGGCGTGACGACATCCGGGTCCCCGCCCTGGATCGCGCCGAGGAGACGGTCGAGATCGCCGTAGGGCGACGGCGCGCAGGGGGAGGTGGAGCGCGGCACGAGGCCGGTCAGGCGGTTGAGGTAGGGCCTGACTTGCTGCATAAAGGCGACGTACTGCGAGAGCGTGAATCCGGAGGCCAGCAGGTCGCGCGTCTTTCCGGTCCAGTATTGCGCCGCCGGGTCGTTGTAGAGCGCGGCCAGCCGGCCGAACACGGCAACCTGGAACTTGAGATTCGCGACCGCTGCGGCATCGACCGTCGTCCCGACTGGCGAGAACGCGAAACCGTCGCGCGCCTTGCCCGCCGGGCCCGGCTGGGTCACCTCCGTGAAAGCGAGCGCGAGATCCGCTCCCTGGGCGCTTTGCGGTACGTCCAACGTGACTTTGAGCGCCCGCACCTCTCCGGCCGTCATACCCGGCAGGCAGACCGTCTGACCCGGCCGGTACGGGGTGGTGGCGATACCGCAGGCGTCGATCTGGATCGACGTATAACGGCTCATGATGCTCACCGGAGAATCGAGCCGCAGGCAAACGTTCCTGGTCACCGAGGCGGCGTTTCGCACCAGGGCGTAGTAGTGCGCCTTGGAGATCACCTTCATCTCCGGATAGATGATGTTCCGCTGCGCCTTGTTGTTGTCGTACAAGACCGCGGTGTCGAGCGTCGGCCAGCCGGGAACGTGATTTTCGAGCGACGGGTTGGCGAACGGATCGCCCGCCGCTTCGATCTCTACGCCCATGCAGACGTGCGACGAGTGCACGTCGGGCAACGTCCACTCGTACCCTTGGCCGTTGGGCAGCGTCAGCTCCTTCTGGTTCGGCGCGAAGGTGATCGGCAGCGGCGCCGCAACCCCCGCATCCTTGTACGGCAGGCCGGCGCCGAAATCGGCGTAGTAGAAGTGAGGCGTCACGTCGACGTCCGGCGCTCCGGCCACCGCCGCAGCTTTGCGTCCAACGCGGACGAACGCGAAATTCTGGCCAGGCTGCGGATCGACGTGCGACGGGGCGGCTGAGGTCGCAGGGCTCCCCGAGACGTTGTCGGCGCGGTTCCAGACGTCGCTCGTCTTGTAGAAGACGGAATGGGACGAAGGCTCCAGGCCCGGATCGTGGCTGCCCGCCTCCGTCCAATCGCGTGCGAAGAAGTCATTCTCCGGCTTCACCATTTCGACGTGAAAGAAGAACGGGTCGATCGAGGCCGGCACCTTCGACGTGTGCGAGCTGTCGGTGAACAGGTCGTGAGTGTCGTTCTCGCGTTGGAAGACGACGTCGTCGACGTCCGGAAAATTGGCCTTATCGGGATCGTTTGCCGCCGAGAAAACGCCGAAGAAGTCCTTGCCGACCACCATCAAGTGGTCGTAGTCGCCGATGAAGTTAGCGCCGCCGCCGAACATCGTGCTGTCGGCGATCGAGAGGACGATTGGCGTGGGCGGCGTGGCGAAATCGTCCCCCGAGATCTCGACCCGGGTTTCCCACACGCCGAAATTCCCGACCGCCTGGTACAGAAAGCCGACTTGCCCCACGCTGTTGACCGCCAACGCCGGATTGGTCGCTCCCTGAAGGGTCCGCAAGTCCTTGTCGTCCCAGGTCTTGCCGCCGTCGGCCGAATGGCGAAGGTGCAAGGTGATCGGCATTCCGTTGGCATCTCCCCAGACCAGCCAGACGCTGCCGGCATCGTTCGGATCGACGGCGATCGAGATCTGCGACCGGCCGACCCGTTGTTGGTTGAGCGTCGTTCCCCCTCCGGAGTAGGCGGTCCCCGCGACGACCGAGACGCCGGAGGCGCTCACGAGATCCGCAAACGGCGGCGAGCTCGCTCCCCACTTGTCGTCCCGCACCACGACGATGTTGGCCTTGCTGTTCGACGTCGGGCTGTAGAAGGCCGCGTAGACCACGCCGCTCGAATGGAACGCCGTCCGTACCGCCGAGCCGTCGCGCCCAGGCGGGTTCGGCGCCATCGCCGCCTCGATGTGCTGCTCCAGGGTCATCGCGGGCGAGGCCGCTCCGGCGTCTGGGTTCACGTCGACCGTGGCGGTCTGCGGCACTTGCGCCGGACGTGCGTCGTTGACGCCGACGAACACCCGGTCGAGATCGGCCCCCTCGCCACCGAGCGTGGTCGTCGCCTGAATGTACGGCTGGTCGGGGCAATCGGGTATCACCCCGGTCCGCTGCTCCAATAGCACCGGAATCGGGTTCGCGAAGACGTCGTCGAACCGGTTGATCTGGTAGGTCATGACGTCCTGCATCATGCTGTCGGTCTTGGCCGTCAGAGCGCTCACGTAGAGCTTGCCCGACGTGCCGCCGAAGCGCAGCGTTATGTCACAGAAGGAGGTCTTGCACACGCCGACCGAGCCCGGCAAGATCGGCTGGGCGGTCCAGACTGTCCCCCCGTTGCTCGACAGGAAGATCGATCCTTTGTTCGGCTTCTGCGGGTTGATGAAGAACACCGACGCCGCCATCTTCGAAGGGCTGGCCGGATCGATCGCCAGGTTAGGCTCGCTCTGCTCGCTGAACTCGTTGCTCATCGACTTCGGGATGATGTCGACGACGGTGACTTTCTGCGCCGCGGCGGGCCGAACCGCCAGAATCGCGAGGGCAAGTAACGCGAACGCGGATGCTCGGAAATTGACTGTCGAGGATGTCATTTTGATCTCTCCGTTCCGCTTACCGAAGCAGGCCGCGAACCCTTTCG
>Ga0068860_100006827_pt1 | contig 11441 bp, 9 predicted proteins | sample KBSSwiS32_FD_66597 | JGI IMG/M metagenome (GOLD analysis project Ga0068860, IMG submission 66597) | Switchgrass rhizosphere microbial communities from Kellogg Biological Station, Michigan, USA - KBS Switchgrass S3-2 | ecosystem: Host-associated > Plants > Roots > Rhizosphere > Soil ... | reverse complement strand
GGACCGGCGGCCGCGACGCGGCGGACGCGTTCATCCCCAAGTCGGTGGAGCGCGACGACCTGGGCATGACCCACGTCCGCATGGACCGCACCCACAACGGCGTGCCGGTGCTGGGCGAACAGGTCATCGGCCACATGGGCCAGGACGGCAAGCTCTCCTCGCTCACCGGCGACGTGAAGGCCATCCCGGCGGACCTCGGCCGCGGTGAGACGAAGGTCTCGCAGCAGCAGGCGATCGACGCGGCGATGAAGGCCTACGGCCAGCCCTCGGACGTGGCGCCCACCGCGGAGCGCGTGATCGTCCAGGACGCGAACGGCCAGTACCGCGACGCGTTCCGGGTCCAGACCCAGAACTTCCAGGGCGTGGCGCCGGAGCGCCAGAACTTCCTGGTGGACGCCAAGAGCGGCCAGGTGTTCGAGAACTGGAACCAGATGTCCTCCTTCTTCGACAAGGGCGACATCGCGCGGATGCAGGCCGCCGGCGGCTCGGCCGTCGCGCCCTCCAAGGGCCTCGAGGGCGGCGAGCCCGTCCACGTCGAGAAGTCCGAGGCGCCCAACGCCCCGATCCAGGACTTCCAGACCACCACCTCCACCATCCAGCTCGACAACGACGCCACGGTGGACAGCCTCAAGCTGAACGTGGACATCGACCACACCTGGAAGGGCGACCTGGTGGCCACCCTCACCAGCCCGTCCGGCAAGAGCGTCACCTTCTCCAACCGCGAGGGCGGCTCGGCGGACAACATCAAGGGCACCTTCGACCTGTCCGAGGCCTTCAAGGGCGAGGACATGAAGGGCACCTGGACGCTGTCCGTCGCCGACAAGGCGGGCGCCGACCAGGGCACCCTGAACAACTGGGGCCTGTCCATCGACGGCAAGACCAAGGGCGATCCGCCGCCCCCGCCGCCGCCGCCCCCGCCGGGCGAGGGCAACGACACCAGCATCTACGCCGGCAAGGTGGAGGTGGGCGGCACCGACATCGGCAACGGCCAGCAGAAGCTGCTCGACTCGACCCGCGGCAAGGGCATCGAGGTGCGCGACGCGAACAACAAGTCCAGCGGCTCCACCGCCACCGAGATGATCGACAACAACGGCGCCTGGGGTGAGGCCACCGACCCGGCCCGGCAGAAGGGCGCGGTGGACGCCATGTACGGCGCCCAGATGACCTCCGACTTCTACAAGGACGTCCTCGGCCGCAACTCCATCGACGGGAACGGCGAAGCGCTGCGCAACAACGTCCACATCAACACCAACTACGTCAACGCCTTCTGGGACGGCACCCAGATGAACTACGGCGACGGCGACGGGCGCAACTCGGGCTCGCTCACCACCCTCGACATCGCGGGCCACGAGATCACCCACGGCATGACCGAGCGCACCGCCGGGCTGGTGTACCGGGGTGAGTCCGGCGGCATCAACGAGTCCATGAGCGACATCATGGGCGCGGGCGTCGAGTGGTACGCGATGAAGAAGAACCCGGAAGTCGCCAAGAACGGCGCGGACATCTGGAAGGTGGGCGAGCAGGCGTGGACCCCGGCCACCCCGGGCGACGCGCTCCGCTACATGAACGACCCGACCAAGGACAACTACTCCGTCGACAACTACAAGAACTACCCGAAGCAGACCGAGGTCCACGGGTCGTCCGGCATCATGAACAACGCCTTCTACCTGATGGTGAACGGCGGGACGAACAAGACCTCCGGGCTGCAGGTGGGCGGCATGGCGGCCGGCGACGCGGCCGGGTTCGACGGCGCGATGGACAAGGGCCTGAAGATCTTCGGCCGCGCGCTGACCACCTACATGACGCCCAACACCACCTTCGCGCAGGCGCGGGAGGCCACCATCAAGGCCGCGACCGACCTGTACGGCGCCGACTCCGACGCGGTGAAGCAGGTGAAGGACGCCTGGACCGCAGTGGGCGTGAACTAGCCACCGCTCGCCCAAAGGCATGAGCTTCCGCGCGGGCTGGTAGGGGCCCGCGCGTCCGAGCCGCCGCTGACGTGGGGAGCGCCAGCGACGTGCGCCGCCGCCCGGGGGAAACCCTGGGCGGCGTTCTTTTTGCGGGCCAAGGTTCCGGGCCGTGCGCGTTCGAACAGGTGACTCGTGTTCGCTTCGACCGCCGCCCTGTGGTACGCGCGCCCCGTGCCGCTGGATGGGGGTGCCCGGAGCATCTTCGAGGACTTCGCTCGCCGCGAGCGGGCGGTGCTGCTCGGGATCGCCCGGAAGCTGTGCCTGGGCGGGTCCTTCGACCCGGAGGACCTGGTCCAGGAGTCCCTGGAGCGCGCCTTCCGCCAGCGGGCGCGGCTGGAGGGGCAGCCGGACTCCGCCCGGAGGGCGTTCACGCGCACGGCGATGACCAACTACTTCCTGGACCTGTGCCGCAAGCGGCAGACCGAGCGCGCCGCCGCCGACCCCGGCCCCGCGGTGGAGGCGGTCCCCGCCCCGGACCGGGCGGAGCCGGAGCTGTGGGCCGCCGTCTCCGACGAGCAGTTCCTGGCCGCGGTGAAGAAGCTCAAGCCGGAGAAGTTGCAGGAGGCGTACCGGCTCCACGCGCGGGGGATGCGGTACCGCGAGATCGCCCGGCAGCTCGGCGCGCCCGAGGGCACGGTGGGGGCGTGGCTCACCGGCGCGCGCGACCAGCTGCGACAGCTGTTGAGCGAGGCCCCCTCATGAGCGCCGCCCCCCCGGATCCACACGCCGACCTCGACCGCTTCGCCGACGGGGAGCTGCCCCCCGAGGAGGCGGAGCGCTTCCGCGCGCACCTGGCCGGCTGCGCGCGGTGCCAGGCCGCGCTGCCCGGGCGCGTGCAGCTCGCCGGCCTCTCGCAGGACACCCTGGCCGGCGAAGAGACGTCCGGCGCCGGCGCCGATCTCGATCCGCGGAGACCGGAACAGGACGCACCGGCCGCCGCCCAGCCTCCCGGCGCCGTCGCCGATCTCGCTTCGCGGAGACCTGAGGGCGCACCGGCCGCCGCCCCGTCTCCCGGCGCCACCGTCCTCCGGCCCGCGCGGTGGCGGGCGCGCGCGGCCGCCGCGGTGGGCGTGGCGCTCGCCGCCGGCCTGGCGGTGGTGATCGCCGGCCGGATCGGCGGCGAGCCGGACCCTTCGCTGTGGCTGGCGGACCGCCCGGCGCGCGCCGTCGAGGCGCGCCTGGGCACGCCCGCCGCGGACCTCCACCGCCCCTACGAGGTCGCCCGCGGCGCCGAGGCGGCCCCGGCCCCGCCGCTGCCGGAGCTGGCGAAGCTGGACTCGAAGGAGCGGTGGGTGGCGATCGCGGACGCGTACCTGGCCCGCGGCGCGCCGGAGACCGCCCGGCCCTACCTGGACCGCGCCGGCGGCGCCCCGGACGCGCTCGCCAGCAGGGCGGCCATGGACCTGATGCTGGGCCAGCCGGTGGAGGCGCTCCACCACGCCAACCAGGCGCTGGCCAAGAAGCCCGACCTCCGGCCCGCGACGTGGAACCTGGCGCTGGCGCTGCGCGCGCTGGGGCTGTCCCTGGCCGCGGCCCAGCAGCTGGACAAGGTGGCCGCGGCGGGCGAGCCGGGCTGGTCCGCCGAGGCGAAGGCCCTGGCGGAGCAGCTCCGCGCGGACGTGCAGCGGCGCAAGGACCACTGGATCGAGGTGGTGGACGCGTGCCTCCGGGCGGCGTCGGGCGAGGCGCCCTTCCCCGCCGACCTCAAGGGCGTCCCGCTCCCGGTGTGGCGGTTGTGCTTCGACGACGCGCTCGCCCGCGCCGGGACCGCGGAGGAGCTGAAGCGGCTGCTCCCGGCGGCGGAGGCGCTGGACAAGCGCTCGGGCGGAGACGGCGCCCGCCGCGCGGTGCAGCGCGCGCTGGCCCAGCCGCTCCAGGAGCGCGAGGCGGTCGCGCGCGAGTACACCTCCGTGATGACGTCCCAGCGCGGCCCGGGCCAGGAGTCCCTCCTCGCGCTGGCGGACCGGGCCAAGCAGGCGAGGCAGCGCGACATCGAGCTGCAGGCCCTGCTGCTCGCGCCCGCGAAGCGGATCCCGCCGGAGCGCCTGCAGGCGCTCGCCACCGCCACCGCGGATCCCTGGTACCTCTCCCTGGCGGAGAACCAGGCCGCCCAGGCGCTCATGGCCGCCGGCGACCGCGGGAGCGCCCAGGCGCTGATCGCTGCCCGGGTGAAGGTCTGCGAGGGCATCGACCGGCCCGAGCTGGACTGCCCGGCCGCGGCGCGGATCCTGCTCACGCTCTACGAGCTCCCGCGCCAGCGCGCCGAGGCGCTGGCCACCGGCGCCCGCGCGATGGAGCAGGCGCGCCGCGAGGGAGACGTGGACGCGCAGCTCCGGCTCTTCTCGGTGATGGCGAACGTGACCCGGGAGTCCGATCCGGACCTGTCCGCGGCCTACTTCTCCGAGCACACGCGCTGGACGACGATCACACCTTGAAGATGTAGACCACTTCCCCGTCGCCGATGGAGAAGCCCTTCACCCGCTTCGCCGGCTCTGTCCTCGGGTTGAGGGTCTGCGCGCCGCCCTGGACGAACCCGATGACGCCGTACTCGAAGTAGAGGTGCGGGGGCGCGCCGGTGATGGTCACCTCCACGTGGTCGCCCTTGACCAGCGCGGTCAGGTCGCCGCCGTCGAAGTAGCCGCGCCAGACGTGCGGCGTGAAGAGGACGAAGCGCCGCGACTCCTCCGGCTTGAACAGGCCCTTGAGCTGGCCGACGGTGATCGCCCGGTTCCCCGACTTCACCCCGATGTGCCACCACGCCATGGGGTCCCCGCCGTAGAACTCCTTCAGCACCTCGTCCTGGAGCTTGAGGTACGGGTCCATCGGGAGCTTGGTGATGGGGAGGATGTGCTTGGGAAAGTCCGGGTAGCGCTTGCTCCAGTCCGCCATGAAGGCGGCCCAGCGCGCCTCACCGAACTCCTCCACGATCAGCGCCTGGCGCGCGATGTGGCCGATCCCTTTGATGTTCATCAAGGCCGTGCGTCCCGGGTCGCGGGCTACCCGGTTCAAGCCTACGGCAGAAAACGGGCGATTTCGAAACCGGCGTGCATTCGCATGTGGGCGCCCCCCCCGCACGCGCCCTTTTAGAGCTTGATCTCGTAGAGCACCGTGGAATCCCCGGCGGAGAAGCCCTTCAGGCGCGCCGGCCGCTCCGCCCCCACCGGATCCAGCGTCTGCAACCCGCCGTGGAGGAACCCCAGCACGGTGTACTCGAAGTAGAGGTGGGGCGGGACGCCGAGGATCGCCAGCTCCGCCCGGACGTCCGAGGTGAAGGTGATGGTGAGCTCGCCTCCGTCGAAGTAGCCGCGGAAGATCTGCGGGGTGAATGCCACCAGGCGCTTGGCCTCCCCGGGCTTGAACAGCCCGCGCAGCTGCCCCTTGGTGAGCGCGTAGACCCCGGAGGCGATGCCGTGCCGCCAGTACGCCTCCCGGTCCCCCGCGTACAGCTCCTTCACCAACGCTTCCTGCAGGCCCAGGAACAGCTCGGAGGGGATGCGGGTCACCGGCAGCACGGTCACGGGGAAGTCCGGGTGCGACTGCCGCCACCCGTCGAGGAACGCGCGCCACGCGGGCTCGCCGAGGTCCTGGATGACCATCGCCTCGCGAGCAAGGTAGGCAATGCCTTTGACGTTCATGGGACCACCCCCGGCCGGGGCGAGCCTACGGCAGAAAACGCGATATGAGGGCCGCGTGGAGCCCCCCGCCCACCTGGACGCGCTCTACCGGCGCGCCCGGCCTTCGCTGACCGCCGCGGTGACGCGGCTGTTGGGCCCCTCCCACCTGGACCAGGTGGAGGCGGTGGTCCAGGAGGCGTTCGAGTCCGCCCTGCGCGCCTGGCCGGCCCGCGGCACCCCTTCGAACCCGGAGGGCTGGCTGGTCCAGGTGGCCAGGAACCGCGCCCTGGACTGGCTCCGCGTCGGCGGCCGGAAGGACCGCGCCGGGGAAGGCGACGAGGACGCGCTCCAGGCGCTGCCCGCGGACGGCCCGGACCTGGAGACCTCGGCGCGGCTGCAGGGGGAGCTGGCGGACGACCAGCTGGCCATGATGTTCGTCGCCTGCCACCCCAGCCTCTCCACCTCCGCGCAGGTGATGCTGGCGCTGCGCACGCTGTGCGGCCTGGAGGCGTCCGAGATCGCCGCGCTGCTGCTGTCGCAGGAGGCGGCGGTGGAGAAGGCGCTGGTGCGCGCCCGCGCCCGGCTGCGCGAGGCGGGGCTGTCGTTCGAGGTCCCCGCCGGGGCCGACCTGGCCGCGCGCCTGCCGCCGGTGCTCACCGTCCTGTACGCGCTCTTCTCCGAGGGCTACGCGGCCCACGGCGGCGACCGCGCGGTGCGCGAGGACCTCTGCGCGGAGGCGCTGCGCCTGTGCCGGGTGCTGCTGGACCACTCCGCCACCCGGCGGCCGCAGGTCCACGCGCTGGCGGCGCTGATGCTCCTGCAGGGCTCCCGCCTGCGCGCCCGCCAGGACGAGCGCGGCCGGCTGCTCACGCTGGCGGAGCAGGACCGGTCCAGGTGGGACGGGGCGATGATCCGCCAGGGGCTGGAGCAGCTGGCGCGCTCCGCCGCCGGCGAGGAGCTGACCGAGCTGCACCTGGAGGCGGGCATCGCCGCCTGCCACGCGCTGGCGCCCTCCTTCCAGACCACGGACTGGCCGCGCATCGTGGCCTCCTACGACCAGCTCGCGCGCCTGGACCCGTCCCCCGTCGTCCGGCTGAACCGGGCCATCGCGCTCTCCTATGCGCAGGGGCCCGCCCGCGGGCTGGAGGCGCTGGAGGCGATCGCCTCCGAGCCGGAGCTGCGGCGGCTGGCGCTCCTGGAGGCCGCGCGGGCGGACCTCCACTCCCGCCTGGGCGAGGCCCACCACGCGCGCGACGCCTACGCCGCCGCGCTGGAGCGCGCCGGGTCCGAGCAGGAGAAGCAGCTGTTGAGGCGGCGCCTGGCGGAGTTGGAGTGAGCCCCGGCGCTATGGGGCCTTCGGCAGCACGTCGTAGAAGCTCACCCCATCCACCCGCCACTTCTCGTACCGCGCGTTGCGCGTGAAGAAGCTCTCCACGTCCTCATCCACCACCCGCAGGTACGGGTTGCGCGAGGCGTGGCGGAGGAAGGTCCGCTTCCCCTTCTGCACCACGAAGCCCAGGTGGGTGATCCGCGTCACCTTGCCGGGGAGATCCTCCCGCACCACCAGCATCAGCGTCCCCGAGGGCACCTCCCGGATGTGCGCCGCCGCCTTGTCCAGCGGGAGCAGGTCCAGCGGGAACCGCCCCACCAGCTGCCGCTCCTCGGGCAGGTCCAGCGCCTGAGAGGACGGCGAGCGCCAGGTGGCGACGCTGATCACCTTGGCGGAGTGCTGGACGTCCGCCCCGCCGTACTTCGCGGTGGCCTCCTTGAGGAACCCCTTCTTCACGTTGGAGGGCAGCCACTGCGCCTCCATCAGGTGGTTCCGGTCCTCGTACAGGACCTGCTTCTGGTACCGGAGCCCGGCCAGGAGCGGGTCCACCTGCTCCGGGGACCGCGCCAGCGCCAGCGCGATGGTCTCCTCCACGTAGGTGAGGCAGTCCACCAGGTCGAACCGGATCAGCGGGTCCGGGTCCTTGCCCTGGCCCTCGCCCAGCGGGGAGAAGCCGTAGGGCGTGCTCAAGAAGCGCTCGCTCACCGCCAACAGGCGCGACGGCAGCGGGCCGTCCGGGAGCGCCGCCAGGGCCTTGGCCCGCTCCGCCTCCTGCAGGTCCATCCACCGCGCCGGCCCCTGGGAGAGCAGGAGCCAGAGCAGGAGCGGCGCCGCCGTCATCGGGTGGGCGCCTTGATGCCGGCCCTGGCGAGGATCTGCTGGCGCCGGTCGTCCGCCAGGTGCAGCTGCTCCAGCTCCGTCTCGTAGGCCAGCCGGGCCTCGGTGCCCGACTTCGCCGAGGTCACCACCAGCCAGTCCAGCATCTTCTCGTCGCCGCCCTGGTAGAGGATGCGCGCGGCGGTGGCGGCCACCGCCGGGTCCGGGTCGCGGAGCATGGGCCGCAGCATCTTGTCCGCGTCCTTGGCCCTGGCCCCCTCGAACAGCGCCAGGCCGTGGCGCCGCTCCCAGCGGTCGGACGAGGAGAGCAGCTTGTGGGCCAGCTGGAACCCGGAGGGCGCCCCCAGCCGGCACAGCGCCTGGGTGGCGGCGAAGCGCGTGCTCTCCGAGCTGGACTTCAAGAACCCCTCCAGCGTGCGCACCTGCTTCTTGTCCCCGGTGTCCCCGGCGGCGATCAGCATGGCCGCGCGGACCTCCGGCTCGTCCTCGGCGCGCGCCGCGTTCATCAACAGCTGCGAGTCCTGGGCCCTATGGGCCGCGCCCAGCGCCCGCGCCGCCTCCCGCCGCACCCCCATGTTCTTGTCCTTGAGCAGGGGGCCAATCCGCTTCGCGTCCGCGCTGTGGAGCTTGGTGAGCGCCTGGAGCGCGTTCATCCGCACCCCGGCGTCCTCGTCGCGCACCAGGTTGTAGAGGGGCTGCTCCCCGTTCTTGGCCCCCAGCAGGGAGAAGGCGAAGGCGATGTTCTGCTTGGTGTGGGTGTCCGGGTAGCGCTCCAGGGCCCGCGCCATCACCGCCGTGGCGTAGGCCTGGTTGCCCAGGTAGAGGATGCGCGAGATGGCGCCCTGAACGCCCTGGCCGCTGATGATCTGGTCCACCGCCTTGTCCGTCTCCTGGCGGCGGTTCTCGGCGCGCGCCTCGCTGAGCCGGCCCGCCTGGGCGGCAGGCGGGCGCGCGAACGCGAGCGCGCAGAGCAGCGCGGCGAGGGCCGTGGGGCGGCGCACCATCCGGCCGCACATGCTACCCCGAATTCTTGACCCATCTCGGCGCGGTTGCTTTGCTCGGTCGGTCCCACTGCACCGTAGCGGCCGGCCACGCTCACGCTGTCCAGGCACCGATGACGCCCAGAATTCCACCCCTCCTCGCGGCCCTCCTCCTGGTCCTGGGCGGCTCCGCGCTCCTCGGGTGCGGACCCCTCCGCTCCACCGCCTTCATCCTCGACGCCGAGGTGCAGATCGAGGCGGCCCGGACCGCGGGCGCGGAGAAGTACGCCCCCTACGAGTTCACCCTCGCCCAGCTGTACATCAAGAAGGCCCGCGAGGTGGTGGGCTTCTCCGACTACGAGGTGGGCGTGGGGTTCGCCGAACAGGCGTCCGCCCAGGCCCGCAAGGCGAAGGAAAACTCGATGGCGGCGGCGGCCAAGACCGAGGTCACGCCGTCGTTCACCACCGCGCCGCCTGACAGACAGCAATGAGAGCCCTCCGCGCCGCCCCCACCCTCGCGGCCCTCGCCCTCTGCTCTTGCGTCGCCGGGAGCAAGATCCGGGCGGACGCCGAGGTCATCACCAACGACATCGAGCGCGGCAAGCGGTCCGGCGCCATCAAGTGCGCCCCGCGCGAATTGGCCAACGCCGAGGCCAACCGCGACTTCGCGGTGGGCGAATTGGACCGCGGCAACAACTTCCGCGCCCAGGACCACATCCGCATCGCCGAGGAGAACATCAAGAAGGCGCTGGAGCTGTCCCGCGGCTGCGCGCCCAAGCAGATCCTCGTCCGCGAGAAGGAGGGGGACAAGCCCAACAAGCCGCCGCCGCAGGTGGTGAAGATCGAGGTCCTCGACGAGGACCGCGACGGCATCCCGGACAAGGACGACAAGTGCCCGGACAAGGCTGAGGACAAGGACGGCTTCCAGGACGACGACGGCTGCCCCGACCCGGACAACGACAACGACGGGGTGCTGGACACCAACGACCGCTGCCCCAACGAGGCCGGCCCGTTCCTCCCCAACCAGGGCTGCCCGGTCGACATCCCCAAGGACAAGGACGGCGACGGGGTCACCGACGACAAGGACAAGTGCCCGGACCAGCCGGAGGACAAGGACGGCTTCCAGGACGACGACGGCTGCCCCGACCTGGACAACGACAACGACGGGGTGCTGGACGCCAAGGACAAGTGCCCCAACGACGCCGGCCCGCTGGAGACCGGCGGCTGCCCGATCAAGGACAAGGACGGCGACGGCATCTTCGACGACAAGGACAAGTGCCCCGACGACCCGGAGGACAAGGACGGCTTCCAGGACGACGACGGCTGCCCGGACCTCGACAACGACGAGGACGGCATCCCGGACCGCCTGGACAAGTGCCCCGACCAGTTCGGCCCGCTCTCCGAGAAGGGCTGCCCGGTCAAGGACAAGGACGGCGACGGCGTCCCGGACGACAAGGACAAGTGCCCGGACCAGCCGGAGGACAAGGACGGCTTCCAGGACGACGACGGCTGCCCGGACCCGGACAACGACAACGACGGCATCCCGGACGGGATGGACCAGTGCCCCAACGACGCCGGTCAGCTCGCCACGCGCGGCTGCCCGACCAAGGACCGGGACGGGGACGGCATCGCCGACGACAAGGACAAGTGCCCGGACGAGGCCGAGGACAAGGACGGGTTCCAGGACGACGACGGGTGCCCGGACCCGGACAACGACGCGGACGGCATCCCGGACAAGCAGGACAAGTGCCCGGACAAGGCCGGCCCGGCGGAGGCAGAAGGCTGCCCGGACCCCGACTCGGACGGCGACGGCATCCCGGACCGCCTCGACAAGTGCCCCAAGGAGTTCGGCATCAAGGAGGAGGGCGGCTGCCAGAAGCAGTACAAGCTGGTGGTGGTCAAGAAGGACCGGATCGAGATCAAGAAGCAGATCAAGTTCAAGACCGGCTCCGGGGTCATCGTCGGCAAGGAGAGCTTCGACGTCATCAACGAGGTGGCGCAGGCGCTCAAGGACAACCCGCAGATCAAGAAGCTGAGGGTCGAGGGGCACACCGACAGCGTGGGCAACGACGCCGCCAACCTGAAGCTCTCCCAGAAGCGCTCGGACTCCGTCACCTCGGCGCTGATCAAGGCGGGCATCGACCCCGGTCGCCTGGAGTCGGTGGGCTTCGGGGAGACCCGGCCCATCGCCTCCAACGGGACGGCCTCCGGGCGCGCGGAGAACCGGCGCACGGAGTTCAACGTCATCGAGCAGTAGCGCTCAGTCCCCGGGCCCAGGGGACGCTGATGCGGCGGCCTTCGGCCGCTACCTTTCGGGCTCAGTCCCGGGTGGGCTGGTGCGCGTCCACCAGGTGGGGGGCGCGCACCGGCGGCTGCCGGAAGACCTGCTCCAGCGTGGGCCGGGTGCGGATGGGCAAGGGCTCCAGGGCGATGGCGCGGCCCTCGCGCGCGGACCGGTAGAGCGCCTCCACGATGCGCACGTCCGCCAGGCCCTCCCAGCCGTCCGGCTCCGGCGTCTTCCCCCGCACGACGCAGTCGGAGAACACCGCCAGCTCGGGGCCGAACTGGTCCCGCGGCGGCAGCACCCTCTGGAAGTGCCGGTGCCCGCGCCAGCGCTCCAGCACGTGCTCTCCCTGGTAATCGTAGGCGTTGGTCAGCCGCACCCGCCCGTCCGTCCCCACCACCTCGAACCACGAGATGTCGGCCGCGC
>Ga0068860_100006826_pt1 | contig 11441 bp, 8 predicted proteins | sample KBSSwiS32_FD_66597 | JGI IMG/M metagenome (GOLD analysis project Ga0068860, IMG submission 66597) | Switchgrass rhizosphere microbial communities from Kellogg Biological Station, Michigan, USA - KBS Switchgrass S3-2 | ecosystem: Host-associated > Plants > Roots > Rhizosphere > Soil ... | reverse complement strand
CGCATGCGCGTTGGCTGCGGCTCGGCGACGATCGGCATGTTCGCGCCGCAATGGAAGGACCACGTCGACGAGGTGGTTGTCGTCGACGATCACATCACCGGCGTGCTGTCCGAGCACCAGGGCGGCCGGTTTCTCGACATGCGGCCTGCCGGCATCCGGGTGCGCGGCCGCAGATCGACGCCAGGCCGCTACTTCCAGTCCGCCGAGCCGGGTCTTGGCTGGGGTGGCACCGATATCCGCGATCCCCTGCAGATCTTGGAGACCATTGATCCGAAGACCGCATGGCCCGGCTTGCGACTGCTGATGGTCTCGACCACCGGCGAGGATGCCGCCTGGTACGTGCTCGATCAGAAGCTGGCGCCGCAGCCGGCGGAGATGCCGGCGCCAGTGCGCCAGGTGGTCGAACGCATCGCCGAGAATTGCGAGCCTGCCTTGTGCACGGTGCTCTTCATGGCCGGCGCGGGCGGATCGTTGCGCGCCGGTGTGACGGAGAATCCCGTGCGATTGACCCGCTCGGTGCGCGATGCATTGACGCGCGTGACCTGTGGCGGCGCGCCGGTCTGGGTCTGGCCTGGTGGCGGCATCACCTTCCTGGTCGATGTCTCGCGCATGCCCGACAACGCCTTTGGCTATGTGCCGACTCCGGCCCTGGTGGCGCCGATCGAGTTCTCGATGCGCGCCGACGACTACGAGGCGCTCGGCGGCTATGCAGGGCGGGTCGTGCGCCTCGACGATGTGCTGTCCGCGCGACGCATCGACCGCCGGGAAAGCAATGGCTGAGCGTGCCGCGCCCGTCGCACGTCTGCTGCCGGACGGCCGCCGCTTGCATCTGCAGCACGGACCGATCGATCTGGTGGTCGAGGCCTGGGGCCGGCCGGACGAGATCGGGTCTGCCTACCGGCAGGCCGTGCAGCGTTTCGGCGATGTTCTCGGAGCGCTGGTCAGCGAGCTTGCCGTCCTGCGCAGCCCCGTCGGTGCCTTTCCGCCACGGCTCGAAGGGCCGGTGGCGCGGCGCATGGCTGCTGCCGTATGGCCCTACCGACGTGTCTTCATCACGCCAATGGCCGCGGTGGCCGGCGCGGTCGCCGACGAAATGCTGCAGGCGATGCTCGAAGGCCGCGATCTGCACAAGGCCTACGTCAACGATGGTGGCGACATCGCACTGCACCTCTCACCACAGCATTCACTGCGCGCGGCGATGGTCGCCAATAGCGATATGCCGTCACTGGACGGGTTTGCCGCGATCGACTTTGCCTCGCCTGTGCGCGGCATCGCGACCTCGGGCTGGCGCGGGCGATCCTTCTCGCGTGGCATCGCTGATGCTGTGACGGTGCTCGCGGCGACGGCCGCCGCAGCCGACGCTGCCGCGACGATCATCGCCAACGAGGTCAATGTCGAGCATGCCGCGATCGAACGGGCGCCGGCCAATTCGCTGCGCGATGAAACCGATCTCGGTGACTTGCCGGTCACCGTTGCCGTCGGTCCGCTGCCGACGATGCTGCGCGAGCAGGCACTATCGCGTGGTGCTGCCAAGGCGCGGGCCCTGCGTCGCGCCGGATTGATCGAGGGCGCGGCGCTCTCCCTGCAAGGCGGCTGGCGGATCATCGACACCGGGATTCACCCGGCAGCCTTGCCGGAAAGCGTGAGCGGCTGACCGCGCCATGCCTTGCGCTGCAAGGCCGCACGTCGGAGACTTCGCGGCAACCGTCAAATCCAGTGAGGGGAATGGGCCATGAAACGCAGGTCATTGTTGCAATCCGGCACCGCGGTCGCCGCCGCCGCGATCATCCGTCCGGGATATGCGCAATCCGAGCCGCTCAGGTTGGGCGAGCTGAACAGCTACAAGACCTTTCCCGCCTTTCTCGAACCTTACAAGAAAGGCTGGGAGCTCGCGTTGGAGCAGGTCAACGCCGCCGGCGGCGTGCTCGGGCGCAAGATCGAGATCGTTTCGCGCGACGACAATGGCACGCCGGGCGACGCAGTGCGTGTGGCCGAAGAATTGCTGAGTCGGGAAAACGCGGCGTTCCTGATCGGCACCTTCGCATCGAATGTCGGTCTCGCCGTGAGCGACTTCGCCAAGCAGCGCAAGACGCTGTTCATTGCCGCTGAGCCGCTGACCGACAAGATCATCTGGGACAGCGGCAATCGCTACACCTATCGGCTGCGCTGCTCGACCTACATGCAGACGGCGATGCTGGTGCCCGATGCGGCCAAGCTGAAGAAGAGGCGGTGGGCGATCGCTTATCCAAACTACGAGTACGGCCAGGCAGCGACAGCGGCCTTCAAGAAGCTGCTGACGGCGGCGCAAGGCCAGGTGGAGTTCGTCAGCGAGCAGGCCTCGCCGCTCGGTCGCATCGATGCCGGCGCCGTGACCCAGGCGCTGGCCGACGCCAAGCCGGAAGCGATCTTCTCGTCGCTGTTCGGTCCCGACCTCACCAAGTTCGTGCGCGAAGGCACGCAGCGCGGTGCCTTCAAGGGGGTCGAGGTGTTCAATCTGCTGGGTGGCGAACCGGAATATCTCGATCCGCTGAAGGATGAGGCGCCGGAGGGATGGTACGTCACCGGCTATCCCTGGAGCGAGATCAAGACACCGGAGCACAGCAAATTTCTCGACGCCTATCAGGCGAAATACAAGGACTACCCGCGTCTCGGCTCCGTGGTCGGCTACAGTGTCGTGCTCTCCGCCGTCGAGGCGATCAGGAAGGCAGGCGTGGTCGACCAGGAGAAACTGGTCGATGCGATGAGCGGGCTCAGCCATTCCACGCCGATCGGCAATGTCACCTATCGGCCGATCGACCATCAATCGACCATGGGAGCCTATGTCGGTCGCCTCGGCGTCAAGGACGGCAAGGGCATCATGAAGGAATGGCGCTTTGCCGACGGGAAGGACTTTCTGCCGCCGGACGACGAGATTCGGCGCATGCGTCCACAGGGGTGACGTGCCGGTATTTATCGCGTGGCATCGGAGCATGCGCGAGGCGGGGCGCGGCGCGCCAACTGATCTCGTGAGAAGCAGTCGGGACAGCAACGCGCGCGACAGGCCGTGACTGCCGCCAGCATCGTCATCCAGCTGCTCAACGGGCTCGCCAGCGCGTCCTCGCTGTTCCTGGTTGCTGCCGGCCTGTCGCTGATCTTCGGCGTGACACGCGTGGTGAACTTCGCGCACGGCTCGCTCTACATGCTCGGCGTCTATGTCGCCTGGTCGGCGATCGAGCTGCTCGGGCGCAGCCTGCTGGGTTTTTGGGCCGCCGTCTTCAGTGCAGCGGTGGTTGTCGCGATCGTCGGCGTTCTCGTCGAGATCCTGGTGCTCCGTCGCATCTATCGTGCACCAGAGCTGCTGCAGCTTCTCGCCACGTTCGCCATCGTTCTGCTGATCAAGGATGCGGCCCTGGCAATCTGGGGGCCGGAAGATCTGAGCGGCCCCCGCGCGCCCGGCCTGCACGAGCCGGTGGCGATCCTCGGCAAATTGATGCCGTCCTACGATCTGCTGCTGATCGGCGTGGCGCCGGCAGTTCTGCTGCTGCTATGGCTCCTGCTTACGCGTACACGCTGGGGCTGTCTGGTACGTGCCGCAACCCAGGACCGCGAGATGGTGGCCGCGCTGGGCGTGAACGAGCAGCTGCTGTTCACTTCGGTGTTCTTCGCCGGATCCCTGCTGGCCGGCCTGGGCGGGGCGCTGCAGATCCCGCGCGAACCCGCCAATCTCGGCCTCGACCTCATGGTGATCGTCGATGCGTTTGTCGTCACGGTGGTCGGCGGTCTCGGTAGCATTCCCGGTGCGTTCCTCGCGGCCGTGACGATCGGCGTCGTCAAGGCATTCTGCATCGGGCTGGGTACCCTGCAGGTTCTCGGCCTCGAGCTGTCGCTGTCGAAGCTGACCCTGGTGATCGAGTTCCTCATCATGGCCGTGGTGCTGGTGGCGCGGCCCTACGGGCTGCTCGGCAGGCCGCAGCCCCTGCAGCGTGCGGCCATGGTACCCGACCGCACACTGCAGCCGGCACCGCTGGTGCTGAGCCTCGCCATTGCCGGCATCATGCTGGCTCTGCCGGCGATCGCCGATCGATACCTGCTGGTGCTGCTGACCGACATTCTCTGCTTCGCCCTGTTCGCGGTCAGCCTGCACTTCATCATGGGGCCGGCTGGGCTCGTCTCGTTCGGTCATGCCGCCTATTTCGGCATCGGTGCCTACGCTGCCGCGCTGCTTGTCAAACGATTGGCGGTGCCGATGGAGCTGGCGCTGCTGGCGGCACCCCTGGCCGCGGCGATCGCGGCTCTCGTCTTCGGCTGGTTTTGCGTGCGGCTGTCCGGTGTCTATCTCGCGATGCTCAGCCTGGCCTTTGCCCAGATCGCCTGGTCGATCGTCTTCCAATGGGATTCGCTCACCGGCGGCAGCAACGGGCTGGTCGGCGTCTGGCCGGCAGCATGGCTCGCCGACAAGACGCGCTACTACTGGCTGGCATTGTTGCTCTGTGGACTGGGCATTGCCTTTCTCTGGCGTGTCCTGTTCACGCCGTTCGGCTATTCGCTGCGGGCGATCCGCGATTCACCGTTGCGCGCGGAAGCGATCGGCATCGATGTGCGCCGCCAGCAATGGTTCGCTTTCGCCCTTGCCGGTGCCATGAGCGGCATTGCCGGCGGTGTCTATGTCTTCTCCAAAGGCAGCCTGTCGCCGGAGGTGATCTCGATCGGTCTGTCGACCGATGGCCTGGTCATGGTGCTGCTGGGCGGTGTCGACAGCCTGCTTGGACCGGTGCTGGGTGCAGCGCTCTTCACCTGGCTGCGCGACGAGCTCGCGCGATACACCGACTATTGGCGCGCTGGCGTGGGCATGGTCGTGCTTCTGCTGGTGCTGCTGTTCCCACAGGGATTGGTGGGGGGCTTGCGCGCCCTCGTGCAGCGCGGACGGGCCGCGACATGAGTGCGGTAACGCTCGAGGTCAGCGGCCTGTCGCGCGCTTTCGGTGGCGTGAAGGCCGTCGATAACGTCGCCTTCAGCGTCAGCGCCGGAGAGCTTTTGGCCATGATCGGACCGAATGGTGCCGGCAAGTCGACCTGCTTCAACATGCTGAACGGTCAGCTCGCGCCGGATTCGGGCTCGGTCCGACTTGCGGGACACGAGATCGTCGGCCTCGCGCCGCGACAGATCTGGCGACTCGGTGTTGGGCGCACCTTCCAGATCACCGCGACCTTCGCCTCGCTGACGGTGCGCGAGAACGTACAGATGGCACTGCTCTCGCATGCCGGGCGATTGCAGTCGTTTCTAGCGCCCCTTGCGCGGCAGCAGGCTGACGCGGCGGACCAGTTGCTGCAACAGGTCGGCATGCTCGACCAGGCGGCCCGCGTCTGTGGCGTGCTCGCCTATGGCGACATCAAGCGGGTCGAGCTGGCAATTGCGCTCGCCAACCGGCCGCGCCTGTTGTTGATGGACGAGCCGACTGCGGGCATGGCGCCGCGCGAGCGCACCGAGCTCATGGCGCTGACCGCATCCCTGGCGCGCGCGCAGAATATTGCCGTGCTTTTCACCGAGCACGACATGGATGTGGTCTTCGCGCATGCCGATCGCATCATCGTGCTCAATCACGGACGACTCATCGCGGCCGGAAAACCTACCGAGGTGCGCCACAATGCCGAGGTCCGGTCGGTCTATCTCGGTGACAACGGCATGTCCGGAGCGGCCTGATGCTCGAGGTGCACGGTCTCAATGCCTGGTATGGCCAGGCTCATATACTCGCCGATGTCTCGTTCGACGTGGCCGCCGGCGAATGCGTTGCACTCCTTGGGCGAAATGGTGCTGGCAAATCCACGACCTTCAAGGCGATCATGGGGCTTGTGGCGCGCCGGCGCGGCGAGATCACCTTCGATGGCGCTCGCATCGATGGCGTTCCGGCCTGGCGCATTGCGCGCCAGGGTCTCGGTTTTGTGCCGGAGGACCGGCGCATTTTCACCGACCTGACCGTAATGGAGAATCTCGCGGTCGGCCGCCAGCCAGCGCGCGCCGGCACATCACACTGGACGCCGGAAAAGCTGTTCGCGCTGTTTCCCAATCTCGGCGAGATGCGTGGGCGGGCCGGAGGGCGCATGTCCGGCGGCGAGCAGCAGATGCTCACCATCGCCCGTACCCTGATGGGAAATCCGCGCTGCCTCCTGCTTGACGAGCCGTCGGAAGGGCTGGCGCCGATCATCGTCGAGCAGATGGCGCAGGCGATCCTGGCGCTGCAGGGCGAGGGGTTGTGCGTGCTGCTATCGGAGCAGAACCTGCACTTCGCCACGCGTGTGGCGAGCCGTGTCGTCGTCATCGAGAAGGGCCGCGTGCGCTTCAGCGGCAGCATGCAGGACTTGCGCGCCGACGCGGCTGTGCGCGAGCAATACCTGTCGATTTGAGGGGAGAGAGGCTTGGCTGAGACGGGCGCATTTCTGGTCGGCATCGATGTCGGCGGTACATTCACCGATCTTCTTGCGATCGATCGCAATACCGGCGCGATCAGACTCGCCAAGGTGCCGACGACACCGGACAACCAGGCCGAAGGCTTTGTCGCCGCGCTGCGGGCCGCAGGCATCACCGGTTCGGCGATCGAGGTTCTCGTGCATGGCACGACGACGACCACCAACGCCTTGCTCGAGCGCAAGATCGCCCGTGTCGGCCTGGTCACCACCGAGGGCTTTCGCGACGTGCTCGAGCTTGGCCGGCGCACGCGGCCCAATTCCTACGGTCTTACCGGCAGCTTCGAGCCCCTGATCGAGCGGCCGCTTCGCCACGAGGTGCCAGAGCGCATGGATGCGGAAGGTCAGGTGGTCACGCCGCTCGACGAGGCCGCTCTGCGCGCTGTCGTGCCGCGGCTGCTCGCGCAGGGATGCGAGGCTGTCGTCATCCACTTCCTTCATAGCTACATAAATCCAGCGCATGAGCGGCAGGCGCTCGAGATCGTCCGGTCGCTGTGGCCGAACCGGTTTGTCACGGCAGGCCACACCGTCGTCTCGGAGTATCGTGAGTACGAGCGCGGCGTTACGGCGACGGTAAATGCCGCCGTTCAACCCGTGCTCGACCGCTATCTCACCCGGCTGGTCAGTGAGCTTCGCGGCCTTGGCTTCTCGCGTGATCTCCTTGTGATGCAGGGCAATGGCGGCACGGTTGCGGCGCAGCTCGCCGCGACACATGCCGTCAATACGGTGATGTCGGGGCCGGCATCGGGCGTCATGGCCGCGGCCGAGACCGGTCTCGCCAGCAGCTATTCCGAGCTGATCACCTACGATATGGGCGGCACCTCGACCGACGTTGGCGTCGTGCGCGGCGGTGTTCCGCAGGTGAGCAGCGAGACCGAGCTCGAGTATGCCATGCCGGTTCATGTGCCCATGGTCGATGTGCACACGATCGGCGCTGGCGGCGGCAGCATCGCAGAGGTGGATGCCGCGGGCATTCTGCATGTCGGCCCCCGCAGTGCGGGTGCCCATCCCGGCCCGATCTGCTATGGCCGCGGCGGTGCCGAGCCGACCATCACCGACGCCAATCTCGTGCTGGGCCGCCTTGATCCGCAGAAATTGCTCGCCGTCGATGCGCCGGTGTCGCTCGAGACCGTGCGAGATGCGATCCAGCGACGAATCGGCGATCGGCTGGGGCTGGACTGGACCCGGGCCGCGGCGGCGATCCTGCGTGTTGCCAACGACCGCATGGCCGGCGCCATTCGCCTCGTCTCGCTGTCGCGCGGCTATGATCCGCGGGATTTTGCCCTCTTTGCCTTCGGTGGCGCCGGCCCGATGCACGCGGCGGCGCTTGCCAGGGAGCTGGCAATCCCCCGTCTGCTGATACCGGCGCGACCGGGCATCACCAATGCGCTGGGCTGCGTCGTGGCCGACTTCCGGCACGACTTCGTGCGCACAGTCAACCGGCCGCTGGATCGTCTCGATCCTGCTGTCGCGCCACGCATCCTGCGCGAGCAGATGGCGGAAGGCGAGGCGCTCCTTCGCCAGCAGGGCAGCTCGGTCCAGGAAGTGCGGCATCTGCACTTCGCCGACATGCAGTTTCAGGGTCAGAGTCACATGCTGAGCGTGCCGCTCGCGAGCGCCGATGTCGCCGTCGAGGATCTGCGCACGAGCTTCGACAAGGCTTACTGGCGGCGTTTCGAGGTCGAGCTGCCCGAGATTCGCGCCGTGCTGGTCAACTTGCACACCGCCACGATCGGCAAGCGCCAGTCGATCGATCTCGCTCTGCTTGGCGCCGGCAACGCCGCGCCGGACCTTGCGGGTGCCATCATCGGCCGTCGCAGAGTCTGGTTCGCCGACGGCGGATGGCTCGACACGCCGATTCTGGCGCGCGAACGCTTGCCGGCCGGAGGCGCGGTCGGCGGCCCGGCGATCATCGTCCAGCTCGACACGACGATCGTGCTGGAGCCGGGCAACATCGCGCGGCTCGATCGCGTCGGCAATCTGGTGGTCGAGGTCGGGACGTGAGTGTGCTCGCCGGCGTCTGGCCGGTCCTGCCCACGCCGATGAACCAGAGCGGCGTCCCGCTCGTCGCAGATCTCGACCCGCTGCTGCGCTGGTCGCTGGCCGATGGCGTTGCCGGCGTCGTCGTGATGGGGCTCGCCTCGGAGGCCTTGCAGCTCGAGGAGGCGGAACGTCGCCGGGCGACGGAGGCTTTCCTGTCGGCCGCTCGTGGTCGCACGCGCGTCATCGTCGGCACAACGGCGGCAAGCACGGAAGCTGCCTGTCGTCTCGCCCAGCACGCCGTGCGCCAGGGTGCGACCGCCTTGATGGTGGCACCGCCCACCGCGGGCTGTGAAGGTGCCGCCGGCCTGCTGGCGCACTACCGGGCGGTCGCCGCTGCTGCAGGGGATTGCCCGCTGATGGTGCAGGACGCGCCGCAATTCATCGGCGTGGAGATCGATGCTGCCATCGCCGCCGAGTTGCGCGCCGCCTGTCCGAGCATGGTGGCGATCAAGAGCGAAGGTGTGCCGGCGGGATTGCGTGCGCGGCGGTTGGTCGAGGCCCTCGAAGGGACCGGCGTCGGCGTGCACGGCGGCATCGCCGGTCTCCAGGCACCGGAGGTCTATGCTGCCGGCGCGGAAGGTATGCTGCCCGGCGCCGAGACGCCCGCGCAGCAGGCCGAGCTGTTCGCGCTGTGGCGTGCCGGGCGCCTCGACGAGGCGATGGCCTTGTATCGCCGCATCCTGCCCTTGCTCGCCTTCGAGATGCAGTCCCTGGGCTTCGTCGTCGCGTGCTGCAAGTCGCTGCTGTATCGATTGGGCGTGCTGTCGAGCGAGCACAGCCGGATCGCGCCACCGCTCGACGACTGGAGTCGTGCTACCTTGTTTCGACATTGGGAAGCCTGCATCGGGAGGCTGCCGTGAATCTCGATCCTGTCACCCTGACGGTGCTGCAGAACGGGCTGCAGCAGGTTTGCAACGAGATGGATCTCGCCTTCGTGCGGGCGGCCTTCTCACCGGTGATCTCCGAGGCGATGGATCGCTCCGACGGGATCTATGCCGCCGACGATGGCGCGCTGATCGCGCAGGGCGAGCTCGGTTTGCCGGTGTTTGTCGGCACCATGCAGTTCTCGGCGCGCGCCGTGATCGATCGCGTGAAGAGCCACTACGGCGGCAAGGTCGATCCCGGCGACGTCTTCATCGTCAACGATCCCTATCTCGGCGGCACACATCTGATGGATGTGCGCTTCGTCAAGCCGTTCTTCTATCGCGGCCGTCTGTTTGCCTGGCTCGCCAATACCGGGCATTGGCCGGATACCGGGGGCATGGTTCCGGGCGGATTCTCGGCGCATGCCACGGAGGTCGAGCAGGAGGGATTGCGCCTGCCGCCGGTGAAGATGTGGAAGAAGGGCGAGATGGATCACGAGATCCTCTCGATCGTGCTGAGCAACATCCGCATCGCCGATCAGCGTATCGGCGATATCAAGGCCCAGGCGGCGGCTTTGTCGATCGGCGAGCAGCGCCTGACTGCGCTCATCGATCGCTACGGCGAGACGACGGTCGAGGCGGCGATCGGCGAGATGCGCCGGCGCGCGGCGGAGCAGATGCGCGCGAAAATCCGCGAGATTCCCGACGGGATCTACGAGGGACATTCTGTGGTCGACAGCGACGGCGTCGTCGACGAGCCGCTGCATATCCGTATGAAGGTCACCAAGTCCGGCGAGGCCTTGAGCTTCGACATGACCGGCTCCAGCCCGCCATGCCGCGGCCCGATGAACAGCGTCATCGCCACGACACGCTCGGCGATCTATCTCGCCATGAAGCACATCTTTCCCGACGTGCCGATCAATGCCGGCACCTTCGAGCCGCTGCACATCCTCGATCCCGACGGCACTTTTCTTTACGCCCACTATCCGCGGCCGGTGTCCGGTTGCGCCGCGGAGGTCAGCCAGCGCATCGCCGAAGCTGTCTTTGCTGCCCTGGCCAAGGCGATTCCCGATCGCCTGTTTGCCGCTCCAGCGGGAACGTCGGGCAATCTCGCGGTCGGCGGCTTCGATCCGGCGCGCGGCAGAGCCTATGTCATGTATCTCTTCACCGGCGGCGGCTACGGCGGCTGGTCGGGCGGCGACGGCATCAGCAACGGATGCTCGACTATCGGTATCTCAAAGATGCCGCCGATCGAGGTGATGGAGCAGTACTATCCGATACTTTTCGAGCGGTTTGCGCTGGCTGAAGGTTCCGGCGGTGCCGGCGAGTATCGCGGCGGCATGGGTGTCGAATATCACATCCGGCTGCGCCGCGGCGAGGCGCGTGCGTCGATGGTGATGGATCACGGCCGCGTCGGGCCACAGGGTGCACTGGGCGGCAAGGATGGCGGCACCAACAGCGTGCTGGTCGAGCAGAGCGGCAAGATTTATCGGCCGCCGCATCTCTCGAAGGACCAGGACATCGTGATGACCGAGGGCGACCGGCTGAAGGTGCGCACGCCCGGCGGTGGCGGCTACGGCGATCCGAAACGTCGTGATCCTTCGGCAGTCGCTCGCGACGTCAGCCGCGGCTACTACACAGTGGAGCAGGCTGCCGAGCTCTATGGTGTTGACGTGGCGAAAACAGCCGTCGCACGACGACCGCGCGCCGCCGAATGAAGGGCGGGCCAGGTCGAATTGTCTCACGGGCGCGAGAAGGGGAGGAATAACTTGGCGGCACGTATCAACCGGGCAATCGAGCTTCTGCAGCAGGATCAGGCGATCTACTACGCCGGCGCGCATAGCGGCCACGTGCTGACGTATTCGCAGGGAGTCGAGGACACCAAGACCTGGGCCGACTACATCAATGTCGGCATGGAGCACGGTGCCTTCGACATGACTGGGCTGGAGGCCTATATGCGCGGCCTCGTCGACGGCGGGCCGACCCGCTCGGGCCATCGCACGCCGGCCGTCATCGTCGAGGCGCCGGTCAACGGCATCGATGCGGCGCATGTCCGCTTCTGTGCCTGGCAGTTCCGCCAAATCCTCGGTCGCGG
>Ga0068860_100006824_pt1 | contig 11442 bp, 11 predicted proteins | sample KBSSwiS32_FD_66597 | JGI IMG/M metagenome (GOLD analysis project Ga0068860, IMG submission 66597) | Switchgrass rhizosphere microbial communities from Kellogg Biological Station, Michigan, USA - KBS Switchgrass S3-2 | ecosystem: Host-associated > Plants > Roots > Rhizosphere > Soil ... | reverse complement strand
GTCACAACCTAAAGTATTTAACAGCGGCGGAAAATGCCGATGGACGAGTGGAACTCTTTGCGATTGGGGGCGACGGAGTCATTTATCACACATGGCAACTGGCTCCCAACGGGGGATGGCATAACTGGGCGGCGTTATAAACTATTCCAAAGTTGTTGGTTCGGGCTAATACGCCGGACTTCCTACATCATAGCGTATCAGGCAAGCATTTTTTAAATTTTTCTTTAAAGTAAAGCGCTTAAAGAGTCGGGAAACCCGGCTCTTTTTGTTTTCATCCAAACAAATCAGGTACGACAATTAATGTGACACAGAAACCCGAACACACAAAACATTCATATTACTATTGCTACCAAGGATGCATATTGCAATTGAACCTTTCATTCCTTTTCCACAAAATATAAATCAGAATCGGAAGTTTTCGCGGGGCACTTCGCACAACAAAAGTCTTCCATCTTGCCCAGGCAGGAGGACAATGAACAGGGCGGGTTGTATTCTACCCTTCAGCCAGATGTTACAAAATGAATGTTGTATCATTTTAATATTCATGGGTAGTTGATCATTGCAGTTGGCCCGCAAAGAAATCACGGGCATAGCGTATTATAATGATACACTTCTCTGCGTATTGTGTGTCAAAACCGGACATTGCAAATATTTATTTTTTTATCAACTCAAAGTAAATTAGCAAATTAAAATACCGGCATTGTATTGAATAGTGAAATTGGTTTACTTAAAATCAATTTTATGATCCGTTGTTGTATCATTTTTTTGGTGCTCTTGGTTTCTTTTTTTTCTATCATTGGGTGCAGCACCGGTTGGGAGGATACCATTTCCCGCCAGGCCAGGCGGGCTGGATCAATTCCGGGGATAGACAGCGTTGTAACCAGGGTCATGAAGAAATATGATATCCCGGGAATATCTTTTGCAATCGCGAAAAACGACAGCTTGTTATATGAAAAAGGCTACGGGTATGCTGATATTCCTTCCAAAACAGAAGTTACCACCAACAGTTTATTCCGGATAGGATATTTGTCGGAACCCATCACTGCGATGGCGGTATTAAGATTGATCCAGGAAGGCAAGATCTCAATGGATGAAAAAGTATTTGGGGACAGCGGGATTTTGGGAACTGATTTTTGTAAACAACCTCATGACGGGTTGGTGAAAAATATAACGGTAGAAGAGCTATTGCAGCATACCACAGGCTGGCAATTTGATGATAACATCTTGTCCCTGAACCATTCTTTACCTTCAGCTAATTACCTGGGCTGGATACTGCAAACATTTCCGTTGGAGGCAATTCCGGGTAAAAGTTTTCATAGATCTTTTATTAATTATTTGGTTTTGGGAAAAATAATCGAAAAGATAACCGGTGACTCGTATCCCAAATTTGTCCAGACATCGATTTTGCAGCCAATCGGAATTGCGGACATGCAAATAGCGGGGACTAACAAACAAGACCGCATCAAGAATGAGGTAACGCATTATGTTTGGACGCTATGGAACCATGATTATGATGAGGAACCCTACGAGATCAATATTTCAAGAATGGGTGAAGCTGCCGGGTGGCTCGGTTCTGCAAGGGATCTGATTAAATTTATGGTCAGGGCGGATGGATTCAAACCGGCACCTGATATTTTAGATAGTTTGTTTTTGAAAACCATGGTTAATCCTTCCCAGGCAAACCCACATTTTGCATGCGGCTGGTGGTCGAATAACAACTTTGAAAACTGGTTTGTTACCGGTGATCTGCTGGGATCGGTGTGCGAAATGGCAAGGGCAAGCAATGGCTATTGTTGGGTGATACTCACCAACAAATCACCTACGGGACCCGGATATGAGGATGCTTTGGATAGAATGGTATGGGAAATTATTAATGATTCCGCTATTCAATGGCCAACAGGGAAGTCTTTTGATAAATTGTAATAAAAAAAATAAAGTTAGCAGGAACTGAATTTATTAGGGAATCCCATTTATGCCACCCATTAGGTAATGAGGTTTGTTCAAAGGGGGTATCCATACATTCAGGCATCTTTTATAAAATCATGTTCCCAACTCTTTTTGGAGAACGTCAGCGGCAAAATCAACTTCTTTTTCAGTATTAAAAATATGTAAAGAGAACCGAATGCCATTGAACCATTGTTTATGGGTGGGGCGGATGCTTAGCTTATATTTATCTAAAAGCATTTTTACAAACGAGACTCTTTCAATGGAATCTGGCAACAGGCAGGCAACCATTGGGGAGGCCAGCGGCCCGGCGGCCGGGCTCATCATCTTTAGCGAGGGCATCACAGAGAGCCGCTCAAACAATCTGTTCCTCAGACCCAAATTGTGTTCTTCTATTTTAGTGATACCCACAGACCCGAGATATTCAATGGCTTTGCCCAGCCCTAAAATACAAGCGAGGTTTACCACCCCATTGCCATCATTGTACGTATTGTAAGATTCCTCAAACTGTATGGGGCGGATTATATCCTGTACCTCTTCTGACAAATACAACAAACCGGTTCCCTTTGGCCCCATCAACCATTTGTGCCCGCTTGTCGCATAAGCATGGCATCCTAATTCCTTAACGTTTACCTTAATTGCTCCGGCTGCCTGTGCACCATCAACAATACATAAAATACCTTTCGACCGCGCCAATGAAGAAATTTGCGCAATGGGCATCCGGAGTCCTGTAGCTGAGAACACATGGCTTACGCTAATCAGTTTCGTTGTGCTTTTAATGCCTGCCCCTATCCTGTTCAGGATAGCCTCCGCATTATTTTCATCGGGAGGAATAATGATTGTATCAATTTGCAATCCATAATATTTGGCAAAATAAGTCCAGCACAGCGCGCCTCCGCCATGTTCCTGGTCGGTGGTAAGAATGCGATCGCATGCTTTTAATCGTAGACCTTGCGCAACAGCATTCATCCCGTTGGTGGTACTGGTGGTGATCAGCATTTCACTGATAGCACAACCTAGAAATCCTGCCGCGATCGTTCTTGTTTTCTCTGCTGATGATTCCGCGCCAAATTTCCCATAAAACTTCACCGGTAATGACTCCAATTCCTCCCATGCTTTTTTTGATTCCTCAATGGTCTCTTTGCGACAGGGTCCCAAAGTGCCGGTATTTAAATAGGTAAGACCGTCAGCAAAAAGGTAATCCGTTTTCGTTTCCTGATAAGAAAGCAATGAACTTGTTTGAGCGTTTGCCGGGGAAAAGGGGCTGATTGTATTTATGAGGATTCCTCCTGCAGTCCCACCTGCAACAGTGCCCAGAAACTTTCTCCTGTTATAGTTAGCTGATTTCATAAATTATTACTTAATAGGTAAAAAACGAAGCTTATTCCGGGAACGATGATCATAACGATCATTTTATCGTATCGGAAGTTATCACAGTTTTTGCAGAAAATACGCCAGTCTTGTGGACTGCCTGTAACCTGTATTTAACTGCTTTTCATATATTTTTCCAGATCATCGCGGAAGTTCCGCCCTATGGGTACCCGATGCTCATTTAATAAAATGATGTTACGCTCTAATTGACGGACATAATGCAGGTTCACGATAAACGACTTATGAACTCTTAGAAAACGATCGGCAGGGAAAATCTCCGACATGGTTTTAATCGATCCTTTCAGCAAGACCTTTTTTTGAAGCGTATAGACCACGGAATAGTCTTTCAGGCCCTGGATATGCGTCACCTTGCTGAATTCCAATTTGATGCGTTGAATGCCGCTTTTGACAAAAATATAATCACTGTGGTTTTCAACGCTTTTTTCCAATTGGCTGTGTTCTTTAAGCGCCAGCAATTCGCGTGCTTTTGCAATGGCCACTTCAAAGCGACGGAAAGAAATCGGTTTTAATAAAAAATCGATTACCCCTAGTTCATAACCTTCAAAAGCATAGTTGCGATAGGCGGTTGTGAAGATGGTTAGTGGCGGATCGGGCAAATGCCTGAGAAACTCGATGCCGCTCATTTCGGGCATTTCAATATCCAATAGCAGCAGATCGGGCGCTTCTGTTTTCAAACCGCGCAAAGCTTCCAACGCGTTACGAAAAAAGCGCACTTGTCCAACCCCGGTCATTTTTTTTAAATAACTGTCCAATATTTCGCGCGCCAGCGGCTCATCGTCTACGATTACTATTTTTAACAGCATTTCCATCACAATTCCAGTATAAGGATGGCTTTATAGGTCGTCTGGTGATCTTCTAATTGTAATTTATGCCTGTTTGGGTAAAGCAATTCCAGGCGCTTGCGCAGGGTGGTCAACCCGATCCCTCCCTTCGGTTGGATCGCTGTTGATACCGGCTTGGTGTTTTCCACTTGTGCGGTTAAGATCGAGCCCTTCAACGTCATATAAATATCAAGTGTACTTTCCACAGTCAATTTATTCAATCCATGTTTAAAGGCATTCTCTACCAGTGGCAGTAAGAGCAGTGGTGCGATTTTTTGCTCCGTGTATGCCGGCTCGGAATTGAAAGTGATTACCGTACCGCCATTAAACCGCAAGCGTTCCAGCTCTACATAATTATGCAGATGCTCCAGTTCTTTTGTCAGCAACACTTTGTCATCGTTGCTGTCATAAAGCATGTACTCCATCATAGCAGATAGTTTCAGGACCACATCCGGCGCCAAGTCTGATTTCTTTAGCGTCAATGCATACAGGTTGTTCAAAATATTGAATAAAAAATGCGGGTTTACCTGGGCGCGTAAAAAATCTACCTGGGCATGCAGGTTCTCGACCACCATGCGTTGGATGAACATTTGCTGTCCATACCAGTCCAGGCTGAGTTTCAGCGACAGCATAAGTGCCAGATACCATAAAGTGCTGAAAAAATTGTAAGAGACAGACTCCCACATATTGCTGTTGTACCTCGGGCCGACAATGTAACCATATAAATAATAGTCATACAGGCTTTGGATGAGCAGGTAAGCAAGTACCGAGAGAAAAATAAGGCCGAAATAGGCGCCATATCTTTTTTTTGCGAGGTATCGCGGCAGAAAATAGTGCAGATTAAGATAGGCGATGGCGATAAGCAAGATGACCCGCACACTTACACAGGCAAAAAAATAAGGCAGGTTCGCCTTGTAGATCAAATACTTTCTCTCGTACAGGAAAAAGCCTGTCACCAGCAGCCAGTATGCGCCGTAGATTAGGGTCTTCTTGTTAAAAAAATTGCTCATTCTTAAAGGAAGCCAAAAGCACCGGGCCTGTCAAAAAATGTCGACGAACGACGCAAAAACTAGAGGAAGTTACGCATAAAAGAACGAATGTCTATTTAATGGGTTGTTGCTCTACTATTTTTCGTATGCGTTTTTTAGGATCCTATATTCGGCTAATCAAAAAAATAAAAACATGAAAAAAGTATTCATATGCGCGTTCCTTGCTTTGGCGTTGGTAAATCTAAGTTTTACTGCCAGGTTCGGGTTAGATGGTTATGAAATCTATCTAAATAATAAGCTGGTGCTGAAGCAGTATGTAAACCAGCCGCTGAATTTGCGGGTGTTAAATCTGGACAACGCCAAAGAGACTGATCAACTCCAAATCGTATACCGTCATTGCCATAAAGATAATGGTCCTGGCACCGGTCGGAGCATTACTCTTAAAGACGAAAACGGGAATACCTTGCGTGAATGGGATTTTACGGATGCCGGTCCAATGACCATCGGGGTTAAGGATCTGCTACAGGCCGCAAAGAAAGCTGCCGGCCGCCAGGTAAGTCTTGTGTACCTGTCGCACGAATTGAACAAAGGAGAAATGCTTTCGAGGGTACAATTCAAATCGGGTAATGCCGGATGAAATTATTATACTTACATTCAACCTGCCGGTTAAAGCGACAGGTTGTTTTTCCCTTTCATCAGTTTTTAAGCAATGCCTGAACCGTTTGAAAATGATATCCTTTTGACTTCAATGCATGTATCAATTGTGGCAACTTACGATAGAATTTATCTGTTCTGCCTGCAGCGGTTCCGCAATGCATTAAAAGAATGAATCCATTCAAGCCGGATGGCGATTGTGCTTCAAAGTCCATGATCGATTGGAAAAGCTTGTCGCTACTGCGATAATTTTTTTCACCTGGCGTAGTATAATCTGCGTGGCTCAGTGTTCCGGGTGTATAATTGATCAACTGCAGGCCCATCACTTTTGACCAGGCAGCAATGCTGTCGTTGTACCATTCATAAGGTGGCAAAAAGTAGGTTGCGTTCTTTTTTGTGATTCCGAATGAGCGCATGCTTTCATAATTTTTTTTCAGATCACGGTTGAATACTTCTTTCGGGACCAGGGTGCTATCCCTTTTTGACCAGTCGCAATACAACAAATGCTTATCAGAATGCGCACCAAGATAATGGCCACCTGCCTTTAACTTTTTTACCAACCCATTGAATTTTTTATTGCGATAAAAATCGCCTGTAAAAAAGAAAGAAGCCCTGATGCCCCTGGCTTGCAAGGTTTGTGCAACAAATAATCCGCCTTCTGCAAATTCGTGTCCGGTAAAAACCAATGCAATATTTTTTCCAGTGCTGTCACCACGAACAATGGCACCATGAGAAAGCAACATTGCTTTTGGACTGTTTTTGGTTGGTGCGGTGGGAGACTTAGTTTCGCCTGATTCTTTTGCTGCCAGTAGATAGATCAGCGATGCAGTACCGTCCATTGTTGGTTCATTGGTGCTATAATCGCCGTAATCATCATGATATACTGCCAACCCACTTTGAAAGCGCGCGTATTCATCTGGCTGATACAAAGTGATCCCGATTAGATGATCATAAATACTGCTATATACCGGTCCATCTACCAGGCCACCATCTATCGGATAATGCTTTACATGTGTAAACGCGGAATGCGGATCTTCCGGTGTATCGCCCCAGGCGGGCAATCCATATACCATACTGGTGCCCCAGGGATTGCAGCCAAATAACCAGTCGAAATTTGCCTGCTCCAGTTCATCAAAGGTTTTATCACCTGTTAATTGTTTATACCAGTAACATTGTATAGCAAATGAAGCGGTTAAATTATTGCTGCACCATATAAAAGGGACACCACGGTAAAAAGCGTTCTGTTTTGCCTTGTCCCACACCCGTTCGATGCCGGTTTTATAATAACCGGAGATCGTATCTCTTCTTTTACCAGCCAATTGTTTCGCTAGTTCGTAATGCCCGATATTTATAAACGGATACCATTGATAATGTTTTGCTGTATCAGCCCCCAGCCAGGGTGTAACCTTTTCCCCCCTTGCAAATGATTCAGCTTTTGAAAGCCCTTCATATTTTTTAACAGCAATGCTTTTGCCCTCCATAGCTGTTATTGCTGCTTCGGCCAGCTCCATATCGTCTACCCAATTGTCCTCGGCATAGATATATGGAGAAAGTACAGAAACAGTTTGTGTAACGCCCGCCTTTTTATTGGCAAAACGCAAAGCAGATATTGATTTTTGCTTCAGTAAAGCGCTATAGACAGGATTGATTTTATACCAGGTTGCTGCTCCTAATGCAAACGCACTTGCAAACTTGGCCGCTGTGCTGCTGGTACCTGTTGTATTGTTCATAAACCTTCCCCGCTGCTGTATTGATCCGTTGATATAGTAAACCGGGCGTTCCACTCCCCTGCCATAATAATTGGTATCTTCTTTTGGAATGCGCATGCCCTTGTGGTCACGGTCATCTCCCACCTGGTTAAACAGCCAGTCAGGCTGCGGGTGCATTTTCAACAACCAGTCCAGCCCCCATTTTGCTTCATCCAGCACATCTGCGATGCGATTTTTTCCATCCAGCCCGTTGGATAGTTTTTCATCGGCAAATACCTGCGGAAAATCCCGGTAAGCCGCCAGTAAATGATAGGTGGCATTCGCACTGGTAGCACTGTATTGCAAATAATCAGAAGCATCATGCCAGCCTCCTGTTACATCAATATGCGTACTGTCTTTTATTCCAGCTTCTGCGCCGTACAATACATACCCATCATGGGTATGGCAGCTATCTTTTAAAAATGGGTTGAAACCGCTGCGCTGCTGGCGCATATAGCGAAGGCAAAAACCGGCAGCACCCTTATATACATTTTCGCCAATCTCAAATTCAGGGGACCGGGTATTGCCTGCTTCCAAATAATAACGGCCAGGCTTTTTGATGGAAGAAAAATTCAGCCGGTAAGTATGATCAAACGGCCCGTATGCACCATAATCCTTTTCCAGCACAATGCTGATGCTTGCTTTTTGCGTCGCCGCTTCCACCAATTGCCATGTATCTGTTGTTATCTGTTCTTTGCTGCACAACACCGCTACTTTTACAGCGGCAGGCTGGTAACCCAGTTGATTGATACGGATCCAGGAAGATTGCGCCAATGCGGGCCATCCGGCGAATAGCCACCACACAACAAACAGATTTTTCATTCCCAAATGTAGGCGATTATTCGCCCTGACGAAACAACCATTCAATCATGAGCGCATCGGTGTATCCAGCCAGCCGCGGCAATAACAAATTGAACGGATGAAGCATATTGATGTAGCAGTAAAGCTGATTATTACTGTAAAAAAAATCGCTGCAATATTTTTTAGCTTTAACCCATTGACTATGGTAAGGTAAACGGCTCCTCCGGTATGTCTTCCTCAGATATTATGATATTATTTGCAATTAAGGAGGCTGTAATGCCTCCTTAATTTTATCAAAACCAAAACTATCTCTGGACAGCAATTTTTTAATTACTGTGTTGATAAGCTACCGCGAATTCTTTTGAAAAATCCTGCAATGTAGTTCCGCCTATCGATTTTAGTTTGTTTTTGTTGTAATCTTCCATAAAACTGCCGTCCCTCAAGGCAGTACCGATCTCAACCATATAGACCTTTGCCATTTGCTCTGAAAAACCGTTTTGTTTCAGGGCGTTTAAAAATTGTTCATCGGAAAACTCAACCCAATGGACATTTGATTTTCCAACCGCGGTTCCCAATATTTCAGCAACTTCAAATCCCTTCTTTTCATCGCTAACAATATATTGGATTTGCTTTCCTGAAATTAACAGCGAATCGAACGACCTGAAGGCCACTTCTGCAATATCTCTCGGATGTGTAAGTGGTAAATTGACCGCGGCTCCGAAATTATTTCCCAACATATTTTGGTGTTTGATCATGGGTATTGCGCCATAAAAATTTGTCAGGAACATTCCGGGCCGCAAGTGTAATATATTCACATCCTGCAGCTCATTTAGTTTTTGTTCAACGTAAAAATTTGAGCCTGTTGGACCTAGCCCATTTTCAAGATGAGCGCCGATGCTACTCAGATTAACCGCATACTTTACGCCTGTTTGGTTTAACGCTTCAGCGTACTGCGTTCCAATGGTCCTGATGTACTCTTTCAAATCAACCGTTCTGAAATTGGGTGGTATCATCAAATAAACTGCATCGCTTCCCTCAAAAGCTTTTTTTAAAAATCCATAATCTTCTACCGAGCCGGTTAAAGGAATCGCTTTCAGCGCTTCCACTTCTTTTGCCCGTTCAGGATTTGAACTTACTACCTTGACTTCGTGACCTTTTGCCACCAATTTTTCAATGAGCGTACGACTAATATTTCCCAAAGAACCTGTTACTGTTACTTTCATATTTTTCTATTTAATTTCCTGGACAAAGGTAATTTTATACTTACTTTTGCACAAGTACTTACCCAAAAGTATGTATACAATGGCAGCAATAAAAGAAACATCCGTTATTCAGGAAAATAAGAGGAATGCCTTCTCATCTTGTCCGGTAACATTTATAATGGAAAGAATCGGGGGGTATTGGAAGCCGATTATTTTGTTCAACTTATTGACTGGCACAAAACGATACAATGAACTTAAAAAGTCTATTCCGGCTATTACAGAAAAAGTATTGATACAACACCTGAAACAATTAGAAGCGGACGGACTTGTCATCAGAAAATCAAAACCGGTAGTTCCGCCTTATGTTACTTACGAACTTTCAAAACCGGGAAAAGCGTTGCGACCTATTCTTTATGCAATGGCAGAGTGGACGGTAAAAAACAGCGGAAAACAATCCAGGCAGTTCAAGAAACAAATGGCCGACTTCCCGGGAGAGTGACTTTTCAATGCTTCAATCTTACTGAATAGTAAATTCAGGTTTTTTGAGTGAATGTATCGCAGAATGGAATCTTCCAGAACTAAGAAAGATAATGCATTGAGCTGGATATTCCGAGAAAACCCGGCCACTCAAATTGGAACATTAGGTTTTTTGAAGCATTACAGAAAAGCATATAAAAAAACAAACCCTACCTTGTAAGAGATAGGCTGGAGGCATATCTGGTTGGGAAAATATTATTATTAGAAATACAAAACCAATGAACCCGATATCAAATGGGTTCAGGCAAACTATTACTTCAGCTTTCCAATTGCTTAGTCACTGACTTAATAAATGCAGCCTTATCCTTTTTCACTTCTTTCATCATTGCTTTTTTGTCTGGAGGTATAGAAAAATATTTTTCAGCCCATAAGTGCATTTCAACCAGTATTGGCAGTAAGTCAATCCCCTTTGGGGTTAATTTATACAGCACTTTTGCTTTGCTGTCTGGGTGGGCCAATTTTTCAATAAGCTTGTTTTCTTCTAAATTTTGTAACCTGGTAGCTAAAATATTGGTAGCTATTCCCTCCGCTGATTTTAAAAAATCACCATAGGTGCACTCTTTTGCAAACATCAGGTCCCTGATAATCAATAGAGACCATTTATCTCCCCATATATCAAGCGAACAGCTAATAGGGCAATCTGATCTTTTTTTTGTTTTCATAAAAAAATTTTTAAAATAAAACACTTGCATTATGCAAGTAAGTTGTACATTGCACTTGCAAAATGCAAGCAAATGTATACAACGCTGCGAACTGAACCAAACAAAATTGGAAATAATAAACACAAAATTTTACACTATAAAACTTTAAAAAAATGAAACAAACAGTTTTAGTTACGGGAGCATCATCGGGCTTTGGATTGTTAATAGCAAACAAGCTGCAGGCAAGCGGCTACAATGTAATAGGCACAAGCCGCAATCCCGAAAAAATACAGCCATCATTACCCTTCAAATTATTAGCATTGGATATCGCTGATGATAAATCGATTCAATCTTTTGGAAAAGAGTTGTTCAGGCACATCAGTCAATTAGATGTATTGATAAACAATGCAGGCTTTTATTTATCCGGACTTGCAGAAGAAACTTCTATTGAACAGGGTAAAAAACAATTGGAAACAAACTTTTGGGGAACCATTAAACTCACCAATGAGTTATTGCCCTATTTTAGAAAGCAACGTTTTGGTAAAATAATTACGGTAGGTTCTATTGTGGGATTACTCAGTTTTCCAGGCGCTGCTTACTATTCAGCCTCCAAGCACGCCCTGGAAGGCTATTTCAAATCTTTGCGATTCGAACTAAGTGAATTTAATATCAAGGTTAGTATGGTTGAACCAATGGGTTTTAAAACCAACATT
>Ga0068860_100006823_pt1 | contig 11442 bp, 10 predicted proteins | sample KBSSwiS32_FD_66597 | JGI IMG/M metagenome (GOLD analysis project Ga0068860, IMG submission 66597) | Switchgrass rhizosphere microbial communities from Kellogg Biological Station, Michigan, USA - KBS Switchgrass S3-2 | ecosystem: Host-associated > Plants > Roots > Rhizosphere > Soil ... | reverse complement strand
GGCCTTTTCCAAGAGGACCGGAAAGTCTCCGATGTGGTCGTAGTGAGCGTGGCCGGCGAAGAGGCCCTCGATCTTCGTGAGGTCGATGCCGGCGAGGCCGCGCTCGATCGCCGCGCGGTCCGCGCGCCAATGGCCGAGCAGGACCCGCGACAAGCTGGGATTTGAAAAGTACGGCCCTAGCAGGATTGAGTCTTCGCCCCAGCGGACGAACAGCCCGGCGGCGCCCAGATACTTCATGTCCACCGTCGGGACCGGCGATTCCGGAGGGCGCTCGGCCGGAACGCAGGGAGGCAGCTCGAAGTTGAACGGTGCGCCCGGGTGGTTCGGCGCGGTGCGCACGACTTGCCCGTGGCAGCCCGCGCCGAACGCGAGAGCGAGGGCGATGGTGAGGGTTGCGGGCTTCATGCGGCTAAGTGTATCTGCCCCGAGCCCAGGTCTTGGCACCTTTCTATCGCCGCGGCCGGGTATTGACCCCTTCTATAGCCGCTTGAGACGCCCTCGGGCAGCTGAATGCGATGAGAACGTCGAAGGCGAAACCCCGCGGCATGCTTTCGTAATCGAGGCTACCTTCCTCCCGAAGTCGAGAAATCGTCAGACCGCGTTGGCCATGACGATGGAAACGGTATCGTATCCTGGGTGCTCCGGCGGAAACTCGAATCATGACGTCGCCGCCGCAACTTCGAGGAGACGACAAATGATCGCACGCACCTGGCGTGGCAGCACGAAGGCGGAAGACGCGGATGCCTACCTCTCCTACCTGCACGAGACCGGTTTCGCCGAGTATCAAGCGACGCCGGGCAATCGCGGCGTGCTCGGTTTGCGGCGGATAGTCGACGGCAAGGCCGAGCTGTTGCTGGTCACCCTGTGGGATTCGGAAGAGGCGGTCCGCCGCTTCGCGGGCGACTCTCCCGACCGCGCCGTTTACTATCCGGAAGACGAGCGGTTCCTGGTCGAGAAGGACGAGCACGTCGATCACTATGAGGTGATCTACCAGACGATTGGAGACGAGTAGCGACCGAGCTGCACGCGGCCCAGCTCTGGGAGGAGCTCGCCGCCTGACTCGGTGTGGGTGCCGGACGATCTTGCAGGCCGTTTCGCCTTCGGATCCCCGGGGTGGCCTACATCACCGGCCAGATGGGGGGCGGCCGGCCCAACCTCGGAAGCCTTCGAGATTTTTGCCGGTTCCTCGGTTCCAGTTGTGAACTCCCTGCCGATCCTACGGTCCGGTCGCCCGACGACATTCGGGAGGCGCACGACCGAGGGACTGGCGAATCCAGGAGATTCGTCGAGTGGAATGGCTCTTGCTTTATCTCCGGTCACCCGGATCCCAGACTCGGACCTCGAGAGGGAGACTCAACATGATCACGATTCAACTCGGAAGCCCCTCGGCCCTCGCGCTCGCCCTCGCAGCTGCGCCTTTGTTCGCGACTCTAATACCCAAGGCCGACGACGACTCGATCGGAAGCGCCGACGACGACGGCATGGTCACGGGAACCTCGATGCCTGGGGAACGCGAAGCGGCCTAGAGGCCGGCGGATCGGTCATTCGCGCCCAAACGGCCGCGCCGGTACTTGCCCCCTTTCCGAAATCGCGCAAGGATCGGCAGAACTTTCGAGGAGGCCCGCCATGCCTTCGCTCGCCCCGGCCGTTCGCCAGCTGTTTCGCCGCCCGGCGATCTTTGGCACGTTCATCGGAGCGGCGCTCGCCGTTCCGCTCGCGCTCGCCGCCCGCGGCGTCGCTTACGGCCTCGACGGCTTCGATCCCCTGGCCCTGGGCGCCGCCGCGGCGATCCTTCTCGCCGCCGCCGGGCTCGCGGTGATCCGCCCCGCGCGGGCCGCGTCGAACGCCGATCCGACGGCGGCGTTGCGGGCGGAGTGAGGGCAGGAACCCAGCCTACCGAGGATCAAACGCACGCACCGGCACCCGGAACAGCTCGTAGCCCACGTTCGGCCGACCGGCAGAGAAGTACAGGTTGGAACCGAAGGTAGCAAAGCCGACCGGGCACGACCCGAGCCGTCCCGGCATCACGTCCGAGACGAGACGCGTCCCCGCGGTCGTGCCGTCCGACACCCACATTTCCAAGCCGTGGACGCCATCGTCGGCGGCGAAGACGACGTGGTCTCCGACCGCGGCAAAAGCCTGCGGATACGACCCGCGCGGGCCGGGGCGGATCTCGATCTGCCGCGTCCCCGCCGCGGTTCCGTCGGTTGTCCAAAGCTCGCGGCCGTGCCTGCCGTCGTCGGCGCCGAAGAACAGGCGGTTGCCGAGCGCGAAGAGATCGCTGGGCGAAGAGCCGGCGCTCCCGGGCGCGATGTTCGCCACGCGGGCGGTTCCCGCGGGCGTCCCGTCGGTGATCCAAACCTCGCGGCCGGCCGACGGGTCGTCTCCGGTGAAGTAGAGCCGGTCGCCCGCGGGGGCTATCTCAGAGATGAACGAGTGATCGAACGGGTTTTCGATCCGGAAGACCTCGCGCGTGCCGCCAGTCGTGCCGTCGGTCGCCAGGAGCCGGGAAGCGTCGGCGACCTGGACTCCGTAATCGTAGGTCACCAGGAACGACAGGCTGGTCGTCGCGATGATCCCCAGGACCTCGTTGTTCGCGATGCCGAGATCCACGAGCTGCCGGGTGCCCCCCGGCGTGCCGTCGGTCGTAAACAGCGCCGACGCATGCGGAATCGACGTGCTCGGAATCTGGAACATAAAGGTTGCGGAGTCCGGCTCGGGCCCGGGGGTTGCGAAAACCTGGAAGTCATTCGGACCCTCGTCGATGACGGCGAGCGGCCCGGTGCCGGAAACCGTTCCGTCGCTCCCCCACAGCTCCAGCGCCGAGTCGCCGAAGGAACCACGCTCCAGGAAGAACGCGGTGCCCGCGCCGGTCTCGACGAAGCCGTCGGCGGAACCCAGCTCGGGGTCTGCGATCAAGGCCCGCGGCGGCTGCGGACCGCCGTCGCTCCAGAGGACCGGGTTGCCGGCCACGAAGTCGTAGATGAAGACGCCGTCTCGACCCGCAAACAGCCGCGGCCGAATCGCCTGGCCGGAAAGGTTGGTCAAGAAATGGGTTCCGCTTCGCCGGCCGTCGGTTCGCCAGACCTGGCTGGCGTCGCTGCCCAAGAAGCCTGGGCCGGCCGTGAACAACAGCCCCCGAGCGGTCGAAGTGAGCGCGGTCGGGCTGGAGGATAGAGCCGGCTCGCCGTGGAACAGGGTCCGGGTGCCGTCGGCCGTGCCGTCGTTGATCGCCAGAGCCTTGCCTCCTCCTTCCGGCTCGACCTCGAACAGAATCCGGCCGCGGAAGCCCAGCATGCCGGTGATCTCCGTGATGCCATGGACGCGCACGGTCGAAGCGTCCGTCCCGCCGGTATGCCAGAGGACTTCCGGGTAGCCCGCCGCGAACGCGAAGAAATACAGGCCGTCCCCGACGCCAAGACCGAAGATGAATTGCGAGCTGCCGGATCCCGGGGTGAGGTCCGCCACCAACTGCGTGGTGGCGGGATTGCCGTCGGTCTTCCACAGCTCGACACCATGCACGCCGTCGTCGGCGGCGAAATAGACCCGGGAGCCGGCGGCGCCGAAGATCGACGCGCGGTTCAACGGACGCTCCGGCCGGGGGGTCCGGACCCGGATCGTCCCCGGCGTCGTGCCGTCGGTCTTCCACAGCCGACTCCGACCGTAGCGGTCATTGGCCGTGAAGTAGACGCCGTGGCGGGTGCCCACGAAACCGAAGGGAAACGACGACGGGGCGCCGGGGTTCAAGTCGCGCAGGCGGTGAGTTCCTTCGAGGGTACCGTCGGTGGTCCAGGGCTCGCACCCCTTCGCCTCGTCCCTACCCGCATAGATCAGGCGACGATCGAATTCGACCCAGCCATCGTCTTGGCACAACGTGACCGGCAGCTCGGCGACCGGATGGGTGCCCTGGGCCGTGCCGTCGGTCACCCAAGGGAGGCCCTGCCAATCGAAGCGAGCCACCTCGGGCCCCGGCTCCGAAAGGAACGGATGCCTCCGATTGTCCGGCGTTCTGAGGCCGCCGAATTCGCCGGGCAGGGCGAAGAGGACTTCCGTCCCGGCGCGCGTGCCGTCGGAACGCCAGAGGTCGTAGCCGCTCCGGCCGCCATTGCGGACGAGAAACACGGCACCGCCGCGAAACGGCGAGAGGTAGCTGATCGGCCCCGCCGAGCCGAACACGTCGATCGCGAGGTCCGCGAGCGGATAGGTGCCGTCGTCGGTGCCGTCGCTCCGCCAGACCCAGAACGAGTTGTCGCCCGAGGTCGTATTGCTGGCGACGAAGAACAACAGTTCGCCCGAAGGCGTGAGCGCCTGCGGTGAGCCTGAACAACGGCCGGGGCAGAGGTCGGCCACCAACCGCGTGCCGCGAGGCGTGCCGTCGGTCGCCCACAGCTCTTCGCCCAGGAATCCGTCATCGGCAGAGAAATACACATCGTTGCCGAACACGACCCGGGATTCGATCGACAGAATGGCTCCTTCGGTCAAACCGGGCGCGATGTCTTTGACCAGGACCGCGGGGGTCTGCGCCGAAGCCGGTACCAGCGCGACGACGCCCAAGGCGACGATCGAGATCCAAACCGGCGAGCGCTTTCTCACGTGGCACCTCCGAGCGCACCACGGGGGATGCCGCGGTCACGCGTTCTCTTCTTCGTCGTGGTGTTGAGAGTTTACGGCGCGATTCTCGGAGGTGCCGCGGTTTCGCTCTACTCTTGGTGCGAATCGCCTACCGGGCGCCGTGACCGGCGGTGTACGCGAGATGATCAAACAAGGTTACGAGTGAAGGCGAGAGGGATTCACTCCGGCAGAGCCAAAGCATGGACGTTTCGCTCGCCCTGGCTCTCCTCCCCCCGCCCCAGCACCCGCAGCCATCGCAGATGGGCCAAGAAGGCGCCTGAAACGGTTCGGTTCTCCCGATAGGTGAGTCCGTACTCCTCCGCCGTTTCCTTGACGATCTGGGAGAGGGCCGGGTAATGGACGTGGCAGATCAGGGGAAACATGTGGTGGATCACGTGGAGGTTCAGGCACCCGAGAATCCAATTCGCGAACGGGTTGCCGCGGGCGTAGTCCGAGGTGGTGTCGAAGATGTGCCGGATGTAGTTGTTCGAGATGTGGCCTTCTTCATCCGCCTCGGGAAACGTCGAGTTCTCGTTGAAGTGGTTGGGCTGGAAGATCAGGGCGATCGTGAATCCGATGAAGAAGTGCATGACGACGAACCCGGCGATGACCGTGTACCAGGGGACCTCGAGAAAGATCATTGGCAGGACGATCATGTAGGTGAAGTAGAACGCCTTGGCGGTGAATAGAAGGATCAGCTCGGACGTCGGATGGCGAAGCACGCTCCGATTGCCGAATTTCTTTTCGCGGATAAGCCAGCGGAAGTCCTTGGTCACCACCCAGTCGAGCGAGGAAAGGCAGTAGATGAACGGGGCATAGAGATGCTGGTAGCGGTGGTATGGCCGAATTCTGTCCTGCGGCGAAAAGCGAAAGATGTTGCCGGAGTCGAACGTCGAATCGGCGCCGCGGACGTTGACGAAGGCATGATGCGAATCGTTGTGCATCAGGCGCCACATGTAGGAGCTGACCCCGAACAGATCGAAGGTGCAGGCGAGGACGCGGTTGACCCGCTTGCTCCGCGCGTAGGCCCCGTGGTTCGCGTCATGGGCGGTGTTGAACGCCATGTGGAGCTGGGCGAATCCCAGCACCACGTAGACTCCCACCACCTCAAGCGGCGTGAATCGGCCGGTCATCAGCCAGACATAGGCGGCGATCGTCGCGACGGCGCCGAGGACGGTCTTCGTGACCATCTCCAGGTTCGCGTGCCTGCCGATGCCGCGGGTCTGGAAATAGTCGTCCACCTTGAGCGACAGCGCCTTGCTGAATCCCGACGAGGTAACGGGCTCGGTGAACTTGAACTGGCGACTTTCGGCCATCGGAAGATCCCTCCTGCCGGAGCACCCTGTCTACCTCGAACAACTGAAGCGATACTACACCAACCAGAGTCGGACCACCGCACCGCGGCTGCGGCGGCGAGAAGTCGCCAGGTCGGGGACTCGGACCGGCCGCGGCTTGTCGGTTTATAGCCTTGCAGAGTGTAGCCACCATGGCTATACTCGACGCATGACCAACGACCGCGAGACCGCCGATCAGCTGCTGCCGCTGCCCCAGGCTACGTTTCACATCCTCCTCGCGCTGCTGGACGATGAGCGCCACGGCTACGCCATCATCCAGGACGTCGAGATGCGCACCCAGGGCGAGCTGCGCTTGAGCGCCGGCACGCTCTACCGTTCGATCGCCCGGATGGTCGAGCAGGGGCTGATCGCCGAGGTCACCAAACGGCGCCCGGCCGACGACGATCCGCGGCGGCGCTACTACCGCCTGACTCCTTTTGGCACCGCCGTCGCACGCGCCGAGATGCGGCGGCTTTCCAACCTGGTCCGGCAGGCGCGCGCCCGCGGCCTCAAGCCTGAGACGGTGTGATGCGCTTCTACCGCGCTCTCTTGTCCCTCTACCCCGCGTCTTTCTCGGCCGAGTACCGCGAGGCGCTCTGCGAGACGTTCGAGCAACGGGCGGACGGGCTTTCCGGCCCGTTCGCCGGGATCAGGATCGGGTTCGCCGCGCTCGCGGACGTGATTCCCAACGCGCTCGCGGCGCACGCGGAAATGCTCTGGCGGGACCTTGTCTATGCCGCGCGCTCGCTGCTGCGAACTCCGGGCTTCGCGCTCACCGCCGTGCTGGTCGTGGCGCTCGGCGTTGGGGCGAACACCGCCGTCTTCTCGCTCGCGGATTTCATCTTCCTCCGGCCGTTGCCCTACGCCGACGCCGATCGTTTGGTGAAGCTCTGGCAAGGAGGGGAAGGAGGTTGGACCAACGAGGTGTCGCCCGCGAACTATCGCGACTGGCGGGCGATGACCACCGCCTTTTCACGGATCGGTGCGTACGCGGCGAGCAACGAAAACCTCGTGGGCGCCGACGCGCCGCGGCGGCTGGAGACGGTGCGCGCGACGTCGGAGTTGTTGCCTCTGCTGGGCGTCCAGCCGTTGCTCGGCCGGCTTTTCACGGCGCGGGAGGCGGCGACGGGCCAGTTCGCTCTGCTCTCCTACGCCCTCTGGACGTCGCAGTTCGGCGGCGACCGCCAGGTGATCGGCAGGTCCATCCAGCTCGACGGGGTGCCGCATACGGTGATCGGCGTGATGCCGCCGTCCTTCCAGTTCCCGGCGCGCACGGTCGAGGCCTGGACCCCGCTCGCCTTCTCCGAAGAAGACTTCGAAGATCGCACCGACACCTATCTCAAAGTCGTCGCCCGCCTCCGTCCCGGCGTTTCCATCGAGCAGGCGCGTCGTGAGCTGGCCCTGGTCGCCGCCCGCTTGGAGCGGCAGTACCCGAAGGAAAACGAGGGGGTCGGCGCCGTGGTCCTCGGATTGCGCGACGACCTGTCGGAGCGTTCGCGTCTGCTCGTGCTGGCGCTCTGCGGCGCCACCCTGTGCATCCTGTTGTTGGCCTGCGCCAACCTCGCGAGCCTGTTTCTCGCCCGCGGCACGCACCGCGCGCGCGAGATGGCCGTGCGCACCGCTCTCGGCGCCGGACGCGAGCGCCTGGCGCGCCAGCTGGTCACCGAAAGCTTGGGGCTCGCCTTCGCCGGCGGTCTCCTCGGGGTCGCGGCGGCGATGTTGGGGCTTCCCCTCCTGGCGCGCCTGGTTCCGAGCACCCTGCCGATCGCCGAGCATCCGTCGCTGGATTGGCGCGTGCTGGCGCTCGCCTTGGCGTTCATCCTGTTGACCGGCTTCGCGTTCGGGCTCGCCCCCGCGCTTCGCGCGGGGAGATCCGGCGGGCTCGACGCGCTACGCTCCGGCATCCGGGCGGCGGGGGGACGCACCCAGCGGCTGCGTACCGCGCTGGTCGTCGTCGAGGTGGCCGCCTCGGTCGTGCTGCTCGTCCTTTCGGGCCTGTTGATCCGCGCGGTCTGGCGCATCCAGGAAATCAACCCGGGATTCGCCGCGGAGAACGTGCTGGCGATCCAATCCGCGCTCCCGCAGCCCAAGTACAAATCGACCGCCCGCCGCGGGCAGTTCTACGACCGCGTCCTAGGAGAGATCCGCGCCCTCCCGGGCGTCAAAGAAGCCGCGTTCGCGACCGGCTTGCCGATGTCGATGCGCGGCGGGATCTGGCCGGCTTCCCTCACGGGCGAGGATTTGATCGCCAACGAGTCGAACAGCGTGAGCCTGCGCTACGTCACGCCTCGTTTCTTCGCGACCCTCGGCATTCCCATCCGCCGCGGGCGCGACGTGGCGCAGAACGACACGAGCGGACAGCCCTTCGCGGCGGTGGTGAGCGAGTCGTTCGTCAAGCGAACCTGGCCGAACGAGAATCCGCTCGGCAAACGCTTCAACCTCGCCGGCGACGAACGCACCGTCGTGGGCGTGGTGGGCGACGTCCGCGTGCGCGGCCTCGAGCGTCCCAGCGAGCCGCAGGTGTACCTGCCGTCCCAGCAGGTGGCCGACGGCGCGATCATCGGCTATACGCCGAAAGAGCTCGTCGTGCGGACCGCGGCGAGCTTCGACACGACCGGCCTGTTGGCGCAGATTCGCGAGATCGTCCAATCGGCCGACCCGGAACAGCCGATCTCGAACGTGCGCAGCGTGACCGAGATCGTCGCCGACGAGACCGCGTCGCGCCTGACGCAGCTCCGGCTTCTCGGCGCCCTTTCCGCCGTCGCGCTGCTGATCGCGGGGCTCGGCATCCATGGGCTGCTCTCCTATGCGGTGTCGAAGCGCTCGCAGGAGCTGGGCGTGCGCCGGGCCCTGGGAGCCGAAGGCCGAGAGATCGTCGGCCTGGTGTTGCGCGAAGGGCTTCGCCTCGCGTTCTGGGGCATCGCGATCGGCGGCGCCCTGGCCTACGCCGCCGCGCGCGGCATGAGCGCGCTGCTCTTCGGCGTGCGACCCGACGATCCGCTCACCCTCGCCGCCGCCGCCGCGCTCTGTCTCGCGACCGCCGTCGTCGGCTGCCTGCGCCCGGCGCTACGCGCCGCCCACGTCGACCCGCTGACGGCGCTGCGCTCGGAGTAGCGACTTGCCGATCCTCAGGGGTGCAAGGGAAGAGGCGAGGCATCGCCAGGGGGTGACGAGGTCGCGATCCCTTCGACCTTCTCATAGAGGACGAACAGGTCGGCCCGTGGGCCGACCGTGCCGACCAGCTCCCGACCGAGCCGCTCGCCGGTCACGACGCGGTACCCGCCTTGCGCCTCGCGCGACGGTGGAAGTTCGTCGACCAGGCAGGCGAGCAAGCGGGTCGGGCCGGGCCAAGGGCGAACGAGGACTCGGTCGAAGTAGTCCTCTCCGGAGATGAGACCCGCCGCGGCGAGCCGGTCGAGCGGCTCTTTCCCTACGAGATAAGCCTGAACCTCCTGGACAGCCAGGAATCCCGCTCCGTGCGCCAGACGCATCGCCGTATCGATGGCGAAGACCGCATCCGCTTTCAATGCCTCGATCACGGCCTCGCGAGAGGCCAAAATCTCCCGCGCGACAAGCCGGCCCTGCGCTTCAAAGCTCAGCGGCAGGACCCGCACCATGCGGTGCCAGACAGGGCCGGCCACTTCGCGGATCATCCGCTCCCGCCGGAGGATCTTCCGGTCGCGCTCCAGTTGGCGCAAGCGCTCGTTCGCGGTGAGGAATTTGCGAGGTTCAGACATGGAGGCGCTCCAAGAGGCCACTCAGCCGCTCAAATCCAACTTCGACCTGGTGCCTCATCGGCGCATACCCTTCCGCACCGGAATCAGAGAAGGTCGGATCTCTCTGAAGCGAGAAGACCGCGGCCTGCGCCGCGGCCCGAAGATCGGCGAGCCGCTCCGGAGCCACCGCGGCGAGTAGAGCGCAAACCTCCACCTCGAAGTCCTCGTCACCCGCCCGCTCCGCGAGGACGAGAAGCGCTTGAAGCTTATCCTTCGCCCCCTTGTGTGCCCGCTCGGTGAGCAGCTTGACGACCACGAAGCTGGCCGGCCTCAAGGCACGGCCACCGGCAGGAAGCTCGATCGTCGCCCGGGGATTCGCCAGAAGCCGGGACAGGTCTTCGAACACCATCACACGAAGGGCGTCCGTGCCACCGGTGTGGTCCCCCTCCGCCGCATCGCCGTGTCCGAGCAAATCGAACAACGCATTCTCGGGTCCGGAGAAGGATGCGGTTCCCGGCGTGTGCTCGAAGCCCAGAGCCTGGAGCGCGTCCACGATCTCCCGGCCCTTCTCGGCCACAGTGCCTTCCGGCACGGCTATGTCGATGTCTTCGGTCAACGCTGGAACTTGCGTCTCGAACCCGAACAACCCGGACGATCCGACCAACACTCCAGAGTCCCCCACCGGACCCTTTCGGAGAGCTGCCAGGATTCGTAGAGCCGTCTTTTGGTCTGTCACACTTTGATTGTAGCGAGCTGGGCCGCCTGGTCCAACGTTGGGCCGGAGTCAACGGGCTCAGTCAGACCCGTCGAGGCGCGGTAAGCTGAAGAAACGTCCAGAGGATCCGGCATTTCAGAGAGGCGCCAGTGAACGATATCCACAACGCGATCGAGCTGTTCGCCGGGCTCCAGTTCCTGGTCATCGGCCTGTCCCATCTCTTCCAGCCGATGGCGTGGGTCGAATACTTCACGCTGCTCCGCTCCAAGGGCCGTGCCAGCGTCTTCCTCGAGGGCTTCCTTTTGCTGGGCTTCGGAGGGCTGATCGCGGCGTTTCACAACGTCTGGTCCGGACTCCCCGCGGTCGTCACCGTAGTCGGCTGGCTCCAGGTCCTCAAGGGTCTTGTCCGATTCACACTCCCCCACCTGGGCCTGCGGATCTATGGGCGCGTCCGACCCGAACGCGCCTGGGAATTCCGCTGGGCCGGCGCCTTCAGCCTCGCGCTCGGCGCGTTGTTCCTCTACTTGGCGTTCGCGCCCTAAGGGCGCACGAGGACTCGGTCGAAAGAGTCCTCTCCGGAAATGAAGGAGGCTCGGCCTGCCCGCCGAGCGATGCCAGACCTCTCGGCCTATATCCAAAGAAATAGGAAGGGTTAGCTCCGGATGAATTGTAGCCGCGTCCCGGCGAGATCTATCCTGAACTTGTCCCAGGACCAATGTTTGGATCGCTCCCTTTAGCCGGGGAAAAAGACCAAGTAATCTGAGAAGGAGTACAGGCCATGAAACGGACGACGACATATTTGGTTTGGACCAGTCTAACCCTTGCCACCCTGATGCTGGGTACGCTCCCGGCGAGCGCCCAGGGCGGACCGACGCCGCCGAATCTGACCGTTTGCGATCTGGTCAACTGCGATACGGTCCAGGACGGGATCTGCAGCGACGCCGGTTTCGAGATCACCCTGTCGGGCTTCACCCCGGGCGGTGGCAACGACAACGGCGCCGCAATCTACAACTATCAGGTCTGCAGCCCGGCTGCCGGCGTGTGCGACGGTACGGTGCGCTTCGGC
>Ga0068860_100006818_pt1 | contig 11450 bp, 13 predicted proteins | sample KBSSwiS32_FD_66597 | JGI IMG/M metagenome (GOLD analysis project Ga0068860, IMG submission 66597) | Switchgrass rhizosphere microbial communities from Kellogg Biological Station, Michigan, USA - KBS Switchgrass S3-2 | ecosystem: Host-associated > Plants > Roots > Rhizosphere > Soil ... | reverse complement strand
GTCCGGTAACCGTGAACAGCCGACGCACCAGCTCGGTCATCGCCGACTTGGTCAGCGTGAAGGCCTGGGCAGGGAGCGCCCCTGCCGCGACAGCGCCGTCGACCAGGCCGGCCACTTGCTCGCCGTCGAGATCGGTGCGACCGAACACCGGCAGCACAGCAGGAACCGCGACCATCGCGCCGACGCGGATGTGCTCGACGGCCTTCCAACCGTCCGCGGTGAGCAACGGATGGGCAGCGGTGAGGCGCAACGAGCGCCCGGAGCGCGTGGTGACGCGGAACAGCGGCTTGTGACCGTCGTCGAAGTACCCGGCGAACGAACCGACCTCGACTCTGCCGTCGTCGCTGACGCTGACGCAACCGACCGCCTCGCCGTCCTGGCCACGGCGATACCACTCCTGTGCGGTGCGAATCTCGCCCGTGCGCGGGTCGACCATCGGTGTGTCCCACGCGACGCACTTGCCCATCGCCGGGCGGGCACCGACGATGTTCAGCGTGCTCGGCTGCAAGCCGGAGAGCAGTTCGTCGAGGTCGTTGTAGCCGGAGGCCAGACCCGTGATCGTGTCGCCCCTCTCGTAGGTCTCCTGCAGCTTGTCCATCGCCAGCGGCATCAGGTCGCCGAGCGGTTGCACGGAGTCGGTGACCCGGTCTTCAGCGATCTCGAAAACCTTGGTCTCGGCCTCGTCGAGCGCCTTGGACACGTCGTCCGGTTCGTTGTAGCCGATCTCGGCGATCTCGGCCGCGACGCCGATCAGACGCCGCAGCACGGCGGTGTCCTGGACGATCTTGGCGTACCGCGACGCGTTGGAGATCGCGGGCGTCGCGTTCTGCAGCTCGAGCAGCAGCTCGGCCCCGCCCATCTCCTCGAGCAGGCCGGCCCGACGCAACTCGTCGGCGACCGTGACGGCGTCGACCGGGTTGCCGGTCGCGTTGAGCCCACGGATCGCGTCGTAGACGTACTGGTGCGCGGGCTTGTAGAAGTCGCTCACCGACAGGCCCATTTCGGCGACGGTGCCCACCGCATCGCGCGAGAGCAGCAGCGCACCGAGCAACGACTCTTCGGCGCTGAGGTTGTGCGGGGGGACCCGCCCTTCACCTCGACGGATCGGTCGCAGACGATCGCGGGACTCAGCCAAGGACATCCGACTACCTTTCCGCACGTGGCCTGTGCATCGATAGAGCAACAACCTGTGTCTTGGATGTGACTTACCTGTGGACACACGGTGGCACAGAGGTGTCACAGTCGACCCGCCGGTCCGGGCCCGGTACGCGAAGCTGCCCGCCGGCGACACCGGCGGGCAGCAAAGGTTCGCGTTGCGGCGGATCAGGCCTTGACGACCTCGATCGTGAACGGGAACTCGACATCGTGGTGGAGCTTTGCTGTCACGCTGTACTCGCCGAGCGTCTTGATCTGCTCGGGCATGACGAGCTTGCGTCGATCGAGCCCGATTCCGGCTTGCTCCTGCACTGCGCCAGCGACATCGGATGCCGTCACCGAGCCGTAGAGACGATCGCCCGCACCGCTTTTGGCCGTGATCCGGATCACCTTGGCGACGAGCACCTTGGCAATGGTCTGGGCGCTGTCGCGATCAGCAGCATCGCGCAGGTCGCGGGCGCGGCGCATCGCGCCGGCCTGATTGATGGCCCCGTCGGTGGCCACGAGGGCGAGACCCTTGGGGAGCAGGTAGTTGCGGGCGTGGCCGTCGGCGACATCGACGATGTCGCCGCGCTTGCCGAGCGCCTTGTGATCCGCACGGAGGATGACCTTCATCTCAGGCCTCTACGTCTTCGGTCTGGTCGACTTCGACGCCGTCTTCGATCGTGGTGTCCTCTGACGTCTCGTCGGTGGCGGCTGCCGCATCGCGACGCGGACCGCGCTCGCCGTCGCGTGGGGGGCGACCCGGACGGGTGTTGGACACGCGCTTGGTGTACGGCAGCAGCGCCATCTCGCGCGAGTTCTTGATCGCGTTGGCGATGTCGCGCTGCTGCTGCACGGTGTTGCCCGTGACCCGACGATTGCGGATCTTGGAGCGGTCGCTGACGAAGCGGGTCAGAAGGTTGACGTCCTTGTAGTCGACGTAGTCGACCTTGTCGGTGACGAGCACGCTCGTCTTCTTCTTGAACTTCTTCGGGTTGGTCTCTTTTGGCGCTCGCGCCTTGTTCTTCTTACTGGTCATCTCGAATCGATTCTCTTGATCATCTCAAACTGGTTCAAACGGCTCAGAACGGTTCTTCGTCGCCGTAGACGGGACTGGGCGCCCGATCGGGCTGGGAACCACCTTGGTAGCCACCGGAGTTGTTGCCACCCTGGAAGTTGCCGCCACCCGAGTTGCCGCCCTGGCTGTCGGAGCGCTGCGTCTTTTCGATCTGGGCGGTGGCCCAGCGCAGGCTCGGCCCGATCTCGTCGGCGACGATCTCGACGACCGAACGCTTCTCGCCGGCCTGGGTCTCGTACGAGCGCTGCTGAAGGCGTCCGGTGACGATGATCCGTGAGCCCTTCGACAGCGACGACGCCGCGTTCTCGGCGAGCGAGCCCCACGCGGTGACGTTGAAGAACGACGTGTCCTCGACCCACTCGTTGTTGCGCTGATAACGACGGTTGACGGCGATGCCGATCGTCGCCACGCCCTGCGCGCCTTGGGTGAAGCGCAGTTCCGGATCGCGGGTGAGCGTTCCGACGACGGTGACGGTGTTGTCTGCCATGGTGATTCCCCTATCGGGTGCGGCGGCCGGTCAGGCCGCGGTGCCTACCATGCCGCGGCGCTCGGCCTCGGCATCGGGAAGGCGGAGGAGCTTGTGGCGGACGACCTCGTCCGCAAGACGGAGCTGACGCTCGAAATCGTCCAGAGCACCGCCGGGGGCGAGGATGTTGAACACCGCGTAGTAGCCGTGCTCTTTCTTGTTGATCGGGTAGGCGTACTGCCGCCGACCCCACCAATCCGGCTTGCCGTGGACGGTGCCGCCGGCTTTGGTGACGCTGTCGGTGACCGACTTCATCCAGGCCTGGGCGGCCGTCTCTTCGAGATCACCGTCGAGGATAATCATGAACTCATAGGCACGCATCATGCGTGTGGAACCTCCCTTCGGACCCGGGCGCTTCCTACAGCGTCGCGGGGCCCCTGTGACGGGGCAGGGCGAATATGACCTGGGGAGCCTAGCGGGGTTCGCAAGCGTTCACGTACGGACATCGCGCGGCGCATGCAGTCAGAGTGGCAGAAGCGTGTGACACGGTTGCCGTCCCGCTCAGGCCCGGGCTTGACGACGGCTCGCACCGGCTGCTCCACCGCAGGCTTCAGCCGGGACGGAGGCGGGCGGCGCGGCCTTCGAGGTAGCCCTGCTCGGGGATGCTCGTCGTTCGCCGTGCCGCCCTGCGGAACGCGTCCCGCGCCGCGGGCCTGTCGCCGGCCATCTCCAGGAAGTGGCCGCGGGCCGCGTCGAGGCGATGGTGCGTGCTGATCCGTTCGTCTCCCTCGAGCCGGGCGATCACGTCGAGCGCGGCTGCCGGCCCGTGCACCTCTGCCACCGCGACCGCACGGTTGAGCGCGACCATCGGGTTGGCGGTGATCCGCTCGAGCAGGTCATAGAGGGCGAGAATCTGCGGCCAGTCGGTCTCCTCCGCCGAGGCGGCCTCGTTGTGCACGGCGGCGATGGCCGCTTGCAGCTGATACGGACCGACCGGGGTTTCCGCCAGCGACTTCGTGATCAGCGCGACGCCTTCCGCGGTCAGCCCCGCGTCCCACAGGGCGCGGTTCTGCTCGGCGAGCGGCACGAGTGCACCGTCGGGACCGGTCCGGGCCGGACGATGGGCGTCGGTGAGCAACATCAGGGCGAGCAGGCCGGCGACCTCACCGTGCCCGGGAACGAGACGATGGAGTTGCCGGGCCAACCGGATCGCCTCGGCGGTGAGATCGGCGCGCTGTACATGCGGTCCCGACGAAGTCGCGTAGCCCTCGTTGAAGATCAGGTACAGAACGTGCAGCACGACGCGTAGACGCTCTTCCCGCTCGTCTTCCGGCGGGAGGGCGAACGGTGCGGACGCAGCCCTGATGGACTGCTTGGCGCGGCTGATCCGCTGGCCGACCGTGGTCTCCGGAACGAGGAAGGCGGCGGCGATCTCGGCAGTGGTGAGGCCGCCGACGGCGCGCAGCGTGAGCGCCAGCTGGGACGGTGCCGACAGAATCGGGTGGCAGCAGAGGAACAGCAGCGTCAGCGTGTCGTCGCGGTCCCCCCAACGGGCGTCGTCGGCCGGATCAGGGGCGCGGCTCGTGAACGGCACGTCCATGGCTGCGTCGACGTCCTCGCGGCGCCGCCTGGCCGACTCGCTGCGCAACTGGTCGGTGAGCCGGCGCGAGGCGACGGTGATCAGCCAGCCGCGCTCGTTGTCCGGACGACCCGACTGAGGCCACTGCGTTGTCGCGGCCAGCAGCGCTTCCTGCACCGCGTCCTCGCACGCGTCGAAGTGTCCGTAGCGGCGAACGAGTGCACCGAGGACCCGCGGCGCGAGCTCGCGCAGGCGGACTTCGATGCGCTCGGACATCACGACGCTGCGTTCACACGTCGACCGCGGCCTCGTGCATCAACGGCCGCACCTCGACCTGACCGACCCTCGCAAACGGGTTGGCGGCGGCGATCTCAAGGGCGCGGTCGAGGCTCTCGACATCGACGATCGTGAAGCTGGCGAGGTACTCCTTGGTCTCGATGTACGGACCGTCCGTCACCAGCGGCACGCCGTTGTCGATGTGGACCTGCTTGGCCAGCACCTGGTCGCCGACACCGTAGGCGCCGACCAGTTCGCCCGACCGCGCCAGCGCAGTGTTGTGCGCGTCGGTTTCGGCGACCACCGTCTGAAAGTCGTCCTGGGAGAACGACGACCACAAGCGTTCGTTGCCGTAGATGAGCAGCATGTACTTCATTGGTTTCTCCGATAGGTCATCAGGGGCCCGGGCGGCGCCTCGATGGTTACGTCGGAACCACTGGACGGTTCTCGACATGCGCGGCGGACAAAATCGTCGATCATCCGGTCGCCATGCCGATCGCTCGCGCTGCGCTGTGATGGCCGAGCATCGTCGCCGCGACCGGCGTCGAGCCGGAGGCGAGCGCGACGAGGACCCCGGCGGCGAAGGCATCGCCCGCGCCCGTGGTGTCGCGGACGATGTCGAGCGTCAGTGCCGGCACCTCCACCGGCGCCCGACCGACCTGCATGACAAGCGCCGGATCAGGGCCGCGCTTGACGACCGTCAGCTGCGCGCCGAAGTTCACCGGGTCGATCTCCTCGCCGAGGGCGGCGGCCTCCATCCTGTTGCAGAGCAACATTGTCGGGTGCACGTCGGCGAGCAGTTCGAGCACATGATCCGCGCCGAAATCGTCGATCAGCGACGCCGACGACGCGTCGATCGACACGGTGATGCCACGTTCGTGGGCCCAGGAGATCAGCGTCGCCGTCGTGCGCGCCAAGGGGTCACCCGCCAGCGAGTACAACGGAACGTGCAACGTCGACAGGCCGTCGAGCCAGCTCCGGTCGGGATGATCGAGATGCGTGCACGCGCCGCGGTCGGTGATCATCGTCCGCTCGCCGAGGTGATCGAGCATGACGATGATCGTTCCGGTCGTTCCGCCTCGACGGGCAACGACCTCGACACCCTCGCTGCGCAACTCGTCGAGCAGCGCGCCTCCGGACGCGTCGTCGCCGACCTGACCGATGAAGCGCGCTGGATGCCCGGCCCTGGCGACGCTGACGCACAGGTTCGCCGCGCTTCCGCCGCGCCGGCGCACGACGCTGGCCGGGGTGTCGGTCGCGTCGTTGATCGTCCCTGACTTTGACGTGTCGACGTGGACCATGATGTCCTCGACGAGGTCGCCGACGCTGCCGATCATCCTCCGGACCGTAGCGCGGTGTGCGAAAATTCTCTTCGTGAACCTTCAGGATTGGATCGCCACCGATCACGCCAGCGTGCTAACCCGGTTCGAGAACGCGGTCGCCGCGCACGTGCCGCTCGAGCGGTGGACCGAGGGCGGACCCGCGGCCGCGCCGGGCCCGTCGGTCGCCTGGCTCCTGTTCCACATGACATACCACCAGGACCTCGCGTTGAACACGGCCGTGCGCAACCATCCCCCGCTGCTCACCGAGCACCGCGCCGCGCTCGGCCTCACCGATCTGCCTCCCGCAGCAGGGCTCAGCGAGTCCGAAGACCGCGGGGTCACCGAGGCACTCGACCTGGCCGCGCTGCGCGCCTACGTCGAACCGGTCGCTGCAGCCACCGCGTCATGGATCTCGACGATGAGCGTGATGGCGCTCGATACGGTGCCGGACGCGAGTTGGCGCCTCGAACACAAGGCCGGTGTGCCGGCGGACGGCGAGCTGTCCTGGCTGCACGCGATGTGGTCGGGCAAGACCGTGGCCTGGTTCGTGCAGTGGGAGTGCATCGGCCATGGCCACGCCCACGTTGGTGAGATGCTCGCGATCCGCAACCGCCTCGGGCTCAGCCCGCACTGACGTACGCGAGCCCAACCGCGCGTCCTCGCTACCTGTTCGACGCCCGCGACCGCCGGCCACCCAATGGCAGCACGCGCAAGAGGTGGTGCCAGCGACAGTTCACACACGCCTCGACGACGTACGCGTCGAGATCGTCGTCGCGCAGGTTGAACTGGGCGAGATCCTTCTTCGTCGTGACGCACCGGCCGTGCGACGGCAGCCGTGGACCGAACACGTAGGTCACGAGGGAGAGGTTGGTCTCGGCGCAGATCGGGCAGAGCACGCTGCTCGCCGTGCCGACGTTGCGCGCCGCTCGGATCAGCTCGGGGTGCGCGTCGCACAGCTGCTCGCGATGAAGGCGACCCTTACGGTACTCGTTGATCAGGGCGCGGCGTTCGAGGCGGTGATCGACGACGGCGCGACCGTCGGATCGTGAGCTCCTGCGAAAGGCTTCGGCCGAGAACGACATGACCCGCACAGGTTATCCAGCGCCGGCGAGGGGAGTCGGACATCCACCTATCGCCCGAGCGAACACGGCACACTGAGGGCCGTGGCAGCAGTCGTACGATATGGATCATCCGTCGCCGACGAAAGCGATCTGCGGTTGTGCGGCGACGTCAGCAGCAAGCGGATCATTGAGCTCGGCATCAGCGCGCCGAGCAACGCCGTCGCCCTGGCGTCCGCGGGGGCGCGGGCACTCGCCGTCGACCCGTCCGCCGACCGGATCGCGCTCCTGCGTCGCCAGGCCGAAGCAGCTGAGGTCACCGTGCAGTGCCATCAGAGCGACGTCGCCGACCTCGGCTTCGCGACGAGCGGCTCGATCGATCTCGTCGTGGCGTCGCACACCCTCGCCGACGTCGATGATCTGTCCCGGCTGCTGCGGCAGATCCACCGTGTGCTCAAGCCCGACGCGGCGTTCATCATGGCCGAGCAGCACCCGATCGCGGCGATGCTCACAGCCGCCAACGGCCAGCAGGGCGAAGCGGTGCAGCGCCCCTACGGAGCCCAGGCGCGGACGTTCAGCGATCTGTTCATGGCGATGCAGCGCACCAACTTCGGCATCGATGTGATGCACGAGCTGATGCCGCTCAACAACCGCGGCGCGCTCGCCCCACTCGTCCTCGTCATCCGCGCCAGAAAGCTGGGCGTGTAGCGATTCAGGTGGGCTTGTTGTCCCGCCACCATTCGTCGAGGCGCTGACGGATCGCTTCGTCGCCGATCAGCCCTTCTTCGAAGCGGATCTCGAGTAGGAACTTCATCGCCTTGCCGACGAGCGGGCCGGGCGTCAGGCCGAGGTGGGCCATCACCTGGCCGCCGTCCATCTCGGGGCGGATCGCCTTCAGCTCTTCCTGCCCGGCGAGGGCGGCGATGCGCTCTTCCAGCTCGTCCATCCGCCGGCTGAGCATCAGCGCCTTCTTCTCGTTGCGCGTCGTGCAGTCGCAGCGAGTGAGCACGTTGAGTTCGGCGAGCAGCGGCCCGGCATCGTTGACGTAGCGGCGCACGGCGGAGTCGGTCCATCCCGCTTCGTAGCCATGGAAGCGAAGGTGGAGGTGCACCAGCTCGGTGATCGCGTCGACGTCGTCGTTGCTGTAGCGCAGGGCCTGCAGACGGGTGCGCGTCATCCTCGCCCCGACGACCTCGTGGTGATAGAAGGTCACGCCCTTGCCTTTGAGGAAACCACGCGTCTTCGGTTTGCCGACGTCGTGCATCAGCGCGGCCAGGCGGGTCCGCCGGAAGTCCCAGGTGCCCGGGATGTCGCGGCGCACGTTTTCGACGACGGCGATCGTGTGGGTCAGCACGTCTTTGTGGCGATGGATCGGATCTTGTTCGAGGCGCATGTTCGACAGCTCGGGCAGGAACTCGTCGGCGAGGCCGGTGTCGACGAGGAAGAACAGGCCGGCCGCGGGATGCTCGACGGTGATCAGCTTGTCGAGCTCGGCGCGGATCCGCTCCGCGGACACGATCTGCAGCCGGGCGTGCATCGCCTTCACCGCGTCGACGAGTTCGGGTACGGGCTGCAGCTGGTAGCCGGCGAGGAACCGGGCCGCGCGCAGCATCCGCAGCGGGTCGTCGCTGAAGCTGATCTCCGGGCTCAGCGGCGTGCGCAGCGTGTGCGTGACGAGATCGGCCGCACCCCCGAACGGGTCGACCAAGGTCGGAGTGTCGCTCGTCAGCTCCAAGGCCATCGCGTTGACGGTGAAGTCGCGGCGCGACAGATCGCTGTAGATCTCGCCGGCGAACTCGACATCGGGCTTGCGCGAACCGTCGTTGTACACCTCGGCCCGATGGGTCGTGATCTCATAGACGCGGTCGCCCTTCTTCGCCCCGATCGTGCCGAACCGCTCGCCCTGGGTCCAGATCGCGTCGGCCCACCCCTGCAGGCATGCCTTGATCTCGGCCGGAACCGCGTCGGTCGTCGCGTCGAAGTCCTGCTCGGCGCCGTTGTCGACCCGGTCGATGAGCAGGTCGCGAACCGTGCCGCCGACGAGGAAGAGCCGCTTGCCCGCCGCGCGAAAACGGTTGGTGAGCGGCTCCAGCTCGGTGAGCACGGGCGCGAAGCGTTCGGGAATCATGACCGATTCAGGCTAGGGGGTCGGTCCGTGAGGCGAGGGATCGATTCGCGCACGACCGCGCAGCATCACAGCTCGAGGTGCTGCCAGAAGTCGCGGCAGGCGTCGACGTGCTCGGCGCCCGGGCCACCGCTCGTCGGTGTCTCCGGCTCGACGTTGCGATGTTCGAGCGCGCCGAGCGCGGCGGCGGTCGACAAGCTCAAGGCCTCGAGGTCGTAGCCACCTTCGAGCATGACGAGACAGCGGCCGCGCGGGACGAGCGTGAGCGCCCGCGCGGTCAGCAGCCCGAAGTCGCCCGCCGAGAGACCGAGTTCGGTGAGCGGATCGTTGCGATGGCCGTCGAAGCCGGCGGAGATGATCAGCCATGTCGGCGCGAACATCTCCGCGCGCGGCGAGATGATGTCGTCGAACGCGCGGAGGTACTGATCGCCGGTCGTCCCCGGCGGCATCGGCAGGTTCATCGTGAAGCCCCGCCCTGCGCCCGTGCCGATCTCGTTCGCCGCGCCGGTGCCCGGGTACAGCGGCCACTGGTGCAGCGAGACGAACAGCACCCGCGGGTCTTCGACGAACACCGCCTGCGTTCCGTTGCCGTGATGGGCGTCATAGTCGAGGATCATCACGCGCTCGCCCCGATCGGCGAGCGACATCGCCGCGATGGCGACGTTCGACAACAGGCAAAAACCCATCGATTGGGTCTTCGTCGCGTGGTGCCCCGGTGGGCGTACCGCACAGAACGCGGCGTCGGCCGCGTCGCGCTGCAGCTCGGCGATCGCGGCGAGGCCGGCACCGGCACCGAGCAACGCCGCGTTCCATGAGCCGGCGCTCATCGCGGTGTCCGGGTCGAGACGACCACCACCGGCCTCGCTGACGGCCTCGATGTGTTCGAGGTAGGCCCGCGGATGGACGCGTTCGAGCGCGGCCAACGGCGCCGGCTGCGGCGTGAGGGGGACGAGCGCGTCGGCGACACCCGCGATGTGGCTGCCGGCGATGACCGCGTCGAGACGCTCGGGACGCTCCGGATGATGCCGGCCGGCGATGTGATCCATGTATGCCGGATGGGTCGAGAACAGCACGCTCACAACGGCAGACTACAAACGCCGCGCTACCGTTTCCCCGGTGAGCTCACGCGTTCGAACCGGAGCCGCGCCACGAGGGTCCTGGCCGATCGTCCTGCGCAGTGGCGACGGGCGGGGCCGGTTGCGGCCGTGGTGGAACGATCCATCGGTCGCCCAGCTCACGTTCATGGACCACGGCATCATTCCGTCGAGCACGATCCTGCGCGTCTGGCTGGCCGAGATCCGCGCCAGGGGCTTCGCCTCGGTCAGGACCGGGGCGGTGACAGGGGTCGGTGCCGACGTGTTGCAGCGCCAGGGATTCACGACGCTCCAGGAACTCCATCTCCTCGACCTGTCCTTGGTCGGCTGGCAGCCGCCGCGCCTCGGGCGCGAGCTTCCCTTGCGGTCGCGCCGGCTGTGGGTCCGCGATCGACCAGCCGCGGCCGCTGTCGATCTCGCCGCGTTCAGCCCCGCCTGGGCGATCGATCTCGTCGGCATCGACGAGACCTGTTCGGCGACGCCCTCCCACCGGGCGCGGGCCGTCGAGGCCGGCGCACTCAACGATGATGGCCAGGACATCGATGGGGACGACCGCATGGCCGGGTACGCGATCACGGGCCGCTCCGACCACCACGGCTACCTCCAACGCCTCGCCGTCCACCCCGATCACCAAGGCCACGGTGTCGGGCTCAGCCTGACGCTGGACTCGCTGTTGTGGATGCAACGCCGCCGCCTCACCCGCGCGGTCGTCAACACCCACATCGACAACGAAGTCGCGCTCGGCGTCTACCAGCGCGTCGGCTTTCGCATCCTCCCCCAGGGTCTGGCCGTTCTCGTCCGCCGACTCGACGACCTCTGAGCCGCGCGGCAGAATTCGTCCTGCATGAAACCGCTGCTCGGCATCGCCGCCTTCGCGATCGCTGCCGCCTGTCCGGTCGCCCTGGTCGGGCCCCAGATCGGGCACGTTGTCGCGGTTTCGCCGGCCGCAGAGGCGCCGACCGTCACCCTCGTCCACCAGGACCTCGCCCTCGCCGTCGATGCCGACCTTGTCGTCACCGTTCATCCGTCGGCGCCGCTCGCCGACGGTGGCTCGATCAGGGTGTTGACCTATCAGGCGGTCACCAACCGGGAAAGCCTGGACCAAGCCATCAAGGGCCACCTCGGGGGCGCGACCGATCGGGTCGATCTGCCGCCGGGCAACGTCCGCGTCGAGTCCGGGGACATCACGATCACCGTGCCGACCGAAAGCGAGAGCAGTGAGGACCGGCTGCGCTTCCCGACGCCTGGCCTGTTCCCGGTCGTCGTCCAGCTGCTCGGCCGTGACGGGAAGACGACCGGCCAACTCGTCACCTTC
>Ga0068860_100006813_pt1 | contig 11453 bp, 10 predicted proteins | sample KBSSwiS32_FD_66597 | JGI IMG/M metagenome (GOLD analysis project Ga0068860, IMG submission 66597) | Switchgrass rhizosphere microbial communities from Kellogg Biological Station, Michigan, USA - KBS Switchgrass S3-2 | ecosystem: Host-associated > Plants > Roots > Rhizosphere > Soil ... | reverse complement strand
CGGATATCCGTTATTACTTCTTCCGTGGATCGATTACGTTTTGTTTTTAACTGGATCAGGTAATCGCCGGTATTGGGCTCGGTTATAAAAAACCCCATCTGTGTTCCTGTTCTTCTTGAATAGGCAGCCACTTCCGGTATGGTAATAATTATTTTTTCCGCTTCGCGCAGCATCCGATCCGTTTCCTCCAGCGACGTTCCCGGTGGCGAAGCATAGTCCAGTACAATACTGCCTTCATCCATTTCCGGTAAAAAACCGGTTTGCAGTTTCGGTAATACTAAAATGATAGACAGGATAAACACCGCCACCATCAGCATAGCAATGATGGGTCTGCGAATGAAGAAGGATACCCAGCGCCGGCTTTTTACTGTATGAATAGTTTCCTTTTTCGCCGTGACCCTTCTTTTTGTTTTTGAAAGCAACAGGTAAATAACCGGCAGCCCAAGCCAGGTCACAAAAAATGAGCAGACCAGCGTTATGATCATAGTATTGGTCAGTACTTTAAAATACGCACCGGCCACGCCGCTCATCAGCACAAACGGAAAGAAGATAACAATGGTGCTGATAGAAGAGCCAATCATTGCCGGCAACAGGTAGCGGATGGCTTTTTGCAGCAGGGTGGTAGTGGGCTCTTCTGGCTGCTCTTCGTGGGTGCGGTGAATTTGCTCAACCACCACAATGGCATCGTCTATGATTAAACCGATGGCCGCAGCGATGGCACCCAATGTCATAATATTAAAAGTATAGCCGATGGCATATAAAACGATCAGGGTAAGACACAAGGTTACCGGGATCGTGATAAGTATGGTAGCACTGGCCTTTAGTGAACGCAGAAAAATAATAGCAACAACGATAGCCAATGCCAGCCCTATCCATAAACTATCTGTAACACTGCGGATAGACGTGTTCACAAAATCGGCCTGCACATAATACGGATGAATGCTGACGCCATTCGGGAGAATCTTCTGCAGATCCATAATTTTCCGTTCCATAGCCGAAGAAAGATCAACCAGGTTGGCATTGGGTTGTTTGATCACCGCCACCAGTATACCTTCTTTCCCGTTCGCATTTATCTTGGTAAATTCAATGGCTTCCCTAATCTGCACAGCGGCTATTTCGCCCAGTTTGATAACCCTTCTGCCATCATTTTTTATGATGATGTTTTCCAGGTCTGTAGTAGAATGAACCATGGCATCCGTTACCGACAGGTACAGGAATTTATAATCAGGCAGGTAGCCGTTCGACTTAATAAAGTTCGTTTGTGCAATGGCGTTGTTTACCGAATCGGGCGTAAGACCCAATGCGCTCATTTTTCGTGCATCCAGCTCCAGCCAGTATTCTTTTGTTTTGCCGCCAATGATCCGGATTTCAGAAACGCCCTGCACCTGCGAGAGGAAGGGCTTAATAGTATAAATGGCCAGCATCTTCAGCTCGATGGGTGATTTATTATGGCTCTCAAGCGTATAACCCATCACCGGCAGAATTGATGGATTCATTTTCTCCACTGTTATCTGCACATCGGCGGGCAATTGGTTCCTCACCTGGCTAATCTTTGATTCGATCCGTTGCTGGCTGAGATCAATATTTGCATGCCAGTCCATAAACGCCGATATCTCGCAACTGCCGCGGCTGGTGGTGCTGCGGATCATCGTAAGATCAGGGATTTGTTTGATGGCGTTTTCCAATGGCTTGGTAATGGTCACCATCATTTTGTTTACCGGCTGCAGCCCGGCATCTGCAATAATCTTAATTTTTGGAAAAGTAATCTCGGGAAACAACGAAGTCTGCATACTGGCATAGGCAAATATTCCCCCGGCAATAATTAATGCCAGCACAACCGTGAGCGGATTCTTATATGATATAAAAAAATTTTTCAAATGTTATGGTTGTGGTGAAGGAAGTATTCTCACTTTCGCTGTATCTGACAAACCGTAGTTACCGGTCAGTAAAATTTTGTCGGCAGCAGAAAGGGGAGGAGTAAGGATCTCCACGCGATCGCTGGTTTCAATGCCTTTGGTAACGGGTACTTTTATAGCCGTGCTGCTATCGATCATCTTCATTATCCAGAATTCAGACTGCGTTTCATCCGTTAGTACGGCGGCTTTGGGTAAGGATACGGTATTGCCCTTCAATGTTTTTGGTATGCTTACTTTTGCAACCAGGTTCTCGGGAATGGGATGGCTGGTATTTACCTTAATGAAAATACTTTGGGTTTGTGAAGAAGGGTCCACGCTGGGCAGAGAACCGGAAACCATGCCTGTTAATTTCTCTCCATCGGGCAATGTTAATGCAACCGTTTTTTTGTTTTGCATATAAGGCCGGAGCTCGTAGGGCAGTTCAAGCAAAAATGCAAAACTGCTCATATCACTTACCACAGCCAGTTGTTCTCCATCCTGCACGTAGTCGCCCGCCTGGTGGTTCAGTTGTGTAATAAAACCTTTATCGCCTGCCCTGATGGAATTGGTGCCTGAAAACTTAAAGTTTGAATCGAGCTGGTTCACCGCGTTGCCGATGCTTTGTGCCTCTTTTGTTTTAATGGTAAACAGCAACTGGCCCCTGTTCACATACTGTCCCGGCTGTGTAAAATTAGATTGCAGGTATCCATTGGCATTAGCCTTAATATAATTTTTCTGCAGGAAGGCCGAAGTTGCGTTCAGCTCAATATATTCGGCCAGCGGTCCGGTGCTGATGCCGGTGACGGTTACCGGTGTTTGCACTGTTTCCGGAGCAGCGTCTGCCGGTGCTTTTTCAACCTGCCTGCAGGAGCCTGAAAAGTATGATACCAATAAAAAAACAAATAGCCGTAGATAGTTTTGCATGAATGATGTTGTTTATCGGTTCCAGTAATTGATCTGGTTGATGATCTGCAGGCGGCTGGTATTGTTTTGTGTCAGCAGGTTTTTGGCGGTCAAATAATTATTGACAGCTATCACCAGGTCAGCTATTTTTGCATCACCGGTTTCCAGCAATTTAATGTTTACATTGATGAGCCCCTCAGCATATTTGATCTGGTGATTGATCTCGTCTATCAGTTCACCGGTGGCCTTTAGTTGCTGCATCAGCTGGGCCACCTGCTGCCGGTATTGGGCGGTAAAAAAATCTTTGTATCCCTGTCTTGTTTTTTCAGCAATGGAAAGTTTTGTGTATTGAAGTTTTTTCTGGTGACCGTCGTAGATCGGAACTGTGATATTAACCCCGAAACTGGTTCCGAAATTTCTATACGGCAGGTAGCTGAGCGTGGAATTGTACCCTGCATCGGCAAACAAATTTACTTTGGGTTTATAACTGAAATCAACCAGCGAACGGCTGTTTCCCAGCTGCAGGCTGTCCAGCATAAATTTCCGGAAAAACACCGATTGGTTTATTTCGGGCAGGGGCTGAAGCGCCACTGAGGGTTCAGCCAATAAGGCTTCAGCGGTATCAACGATACCGCTCAGGTAGTTAAGCGTTGCATAATCATTCTGTAATTGAATGCTCAATTGCTTTACAGAAAGTTCCTGTTGTTGCCGGGTAACAAGAAAGGTGAGGTAATCGGTCTGCCGGTATACATTGGTCTCTGTTAATGCTTTCAGCAGGTTCTCTTCTTTTTTCAGCAATGCATTTACCTCTCTCGCAAAATTTAATTGCTGCATATCGCCAAACGTGGTAATGTATTGTGCAACCACCGTCCTTGTAAGATCCTGTTCCGATACCTTTGCCGTGTTTTCAATTCCCAGGCTTTGCAGGCGCAATGTTTCAAATTGTGCACCCAGGTATTTTTTACTAATCAATGCCTGGTTAACGCCCACCAGTGCGCTGAGTTGTCCTCCGTTTGTAATAGCGCCATCATAACCATACCCTTTTATCACCGGCGCATAGGCATTGTTGCTGGTGCCTGTAACCTGTGGCCGGTAGCTGGCCCGGACGCGCTGGCTGTCTGCCAGGTTGGTTTGTACCTGGTTCTGGTAATCTTTTAACAGCGGACTGTTTCCCAACGCCTGCTGAATAAAATAATCTAAATTTTTTTGCTGGCCATTCACCACCAGGAACATTAGCACCACCGTACCGCTAACAAATATTTTTTTCATGCCCGGTTATTAGTCAAGATCTTTTTCTTCCCGGATGAATTTTCCGGTTGCATCGAAAATTAAATCTTTTTTATTTACCTCCGCTTCGTAATTCAGGTGTCCATCGGGTAGTGTGATCTTCGCGGCTCCTTTAATGGAACGCTTCGGATAATGTGCCTTTACATAGGAAGTTACTGCGGCCGGCAATGCTTCCGGTTTAATATCTTCCTCCGTTTCTTTTATGGCACCTGTTTTGTCGTACACAGCCGACATTTGTTTCCCTCCTAAACTAAATTCAACTTCATAACCTTTTTTCTCTTTTTCCCATTTCGCTTTTTCAGCACCCGGAAAAGTCTTCGCAAACGCTGATTTTGCAGCCGCAGGTGGCATCGTGTTATTTTCGGCCTGTGCAAGCACCGCTAAAGATATGGTTAACAGGATGCCTGATAACAGAGGGATTTTCATGATGAAATGTTTTTTGAAGTTAAGTTACAGGTGCAACTTAAAAGGGAATTCTGTTTAGATTCTGAAGCGTTGGCTTTATGGCGGAATAAGGCAGCAGGTGCCTTTTTTGCGGGGGTATTAACTACCGGGCTATACTACCTGCCGGGACAAGGCCCTACCTGATTCATTTACGAGTTGCTTTTGCAGGATCAGCCTCGCATCGTGCAGGTTCGATTTTGAAGTGCCCTCAGCAATGCCCAGTGCAATGGCAATTTCCTTATGCTTCATTCCTTCAAAAACATAGAGGTTAAATACCATGCGGTATACCGGCGGAAGCTGGTGAACCAGGTTCAACAGATCCTTCGCTTCCGCATGCTGAAGTGCGGATTCGCGGTCCGCGATTTCCAGACAGTGAACATCAGCACCGGACATCATTAACCTGGCAGACCTTTTTTGCCTGTACTTACTCAGTGCGCAGTTAACCATGATAGTCCTGATCCACCCTTCAAAAGAACCCTGGTAGCGGAACTGGTGCAGGCATTCAAAGACTTTTATGAAACCTTCCTGCACGATGTCTTCTGCCTCCACGCGCGAGCTGGCATAGCGGAGGCAAATGCCAAACATTTTGTTGGCAAAAAGCGAATACAATGCCGATTGTGATTTCCTTTTGCCGGCAAGACATTCCTGTATAAGTTGTTCCAGCATTAATAATACCTGTTGGGAAGCAGAAAAGAAAACTGTTTACGATGAAGATACTAGCGGTTGCCAGCCGCAGTTGGGCCACTTGTGGGTTTATCGCTGTTTTTGCGGTGAATCGGGGAAATGATGCGGTATTTGATGATTCAGTTCACTCCACGCGATCATCGATCATTGAAAATTGTTTGTGTGCGTTGTTATTTGCAGCAACACCCAACCTTTTTATTTTTTAAAGTATCTATGTAAGCATCGTGTAAAATTTATCTATTTAATTTAAAAACAACTCATGAAAAAATCAGCGATTACGGCAACAGCTTTATTAATACTTGGCATTGCGGCTTGTAAAAAATCCGCTGACGATGCCTCGTCCATTTCACTGTCTGCTTCTACCACCCAAACAACTACCGGGCAAACAGTGGCAGTAACCGTTTCTTCTTCATTGAATGCAAGCCGCTGGGCTGTTTCACCCTCAACAGCAACGGCGGCGTACACCGTTACCACTAGAAAAGTAAACTATTTTACATTTAACCAACCTGGTGTGTACACGGTTAGTGTAAGCGCAAAAGCGGTGAATTATGATTCTACCGCCCATCAGTCGCTCGATTCCTGCTGGAATCACACAGCAGGCAGGGGAGCTTGTGTGAAAGGCGTAGATTCGGCATCGGTAAAAATTACTGTGCTTAAATAAAGGATACGACTGTTTTTACCACATAGGCACAATAGGATCATAGTAGCTTAATGCTTCACTATTGCTTCTATATGCCTATGATCCTATGTGTTTAATACAATATTTTGCAATAAAGAAAAATGGTTTTTAGAAATGATGCACAAGGCCAAGGCCCAGTGAGCCTTCCTGGTAAACGGGCATGACAATGGTGTGAACCTCCTTATTTTTGAAAAGAGATCGTTTGATGACAGGGTATATCCAGTAAGCAAGCCGGGTAGATATAATGCCGATTCCGGCACCTGCCACTACGTCTCCTACCCAATGTTTATTGTTGTAAATTCTCAGGTAGCCGGTCGCCGCTGCAGCAGCATATCCCGCGATGCCATACCATACAGAAACATCTTTGTACTCCTGGCGAAGAAATTCAGCAGAAGCAAATGCAGTGGCGGTATGACCAGAAGGAAAGGATAAATTGTTGGAACCGTCAGGTCTTATTTCACCGGCAACATGTTTGGTAACATTCACCGCAACACCCATTATCAGGCTCGACATTCCGTATAAAATAGTTCGGTCAACAAAATTGTTTTTTCCATGAATGCCGGCTATGTTTAATCCATACACGGCTGCTGCCGGGGCATATTGCAGGTAGTTATCGATATTTGTTTTTCGCGGCTGTGCTTCAACATATACTTCTTTATGCACTGTTTCATTGATATCCTGCAATGCATCCGTATGCAACGAAATAACCCCGTAAACAACAAATCCTGCAGGCAGTATAAATGATTTATACGGGAAAGGTCTTTTAACCGGCGGTACATTCCAATTAAGACCCGGTGCAGGAATACTGTCCGCAACGGCGGCAGCTTTTCCTGCCGTGTCGGTATACTGCGCCGCTACCGGGAAGGCAGACGCTGCGGAAATGCAGGTCATCAGCCCTGCCACGAGGTACTTCTTCATACTACTACGGTGGTTTAGTTTTTATCGGTGATCAGCAAAAAATGATGTTGTTCTTCTTCGAATACATACCGTGTTTCAAAACCCGATACTTCCGCCGCCTGCCTTATGATGGCAAGTCCCAGCCCAATACCTTCTTTTGCGGATCCGGACTTTGCAAAACGCCTGAAGAGACGGCTTTCATCAAGCGCAGCGGAAGCCGCTGAGTTACTGATTTCAAGCAATCCTTCTTCTACAATAATATTGATATTTCCGCTTTCCGGGGTGTATTTGATGGCGTTGCTTAACAAATTATTTACCAAAATATCAAATAATTCCGGATTTGCTTCTATAACGGCTTTTTCATCCATGGCTGTTGTAACCCGCAGGCCTTTTGATGCAGTCAATTCCCCGAATTGTTCCAATTTAACGTTGATCTTTTCTGAAACGTTTATAGTGGCTGTTTCAGTGTACTGGCCGTTTTCTATTTTTGCCAGTAATAACAAACCCTGGTTGAGCCGTGAGAGTTTCTGGATGGCTTCATAGGCGCCCTGCACAACCCTGCTTTGGGATTCAGACAAATTTTCGTCCTGTATCAATACATCCAGCTTTGACCTTATAATAGCCAGCGGTGTTTGCAGCTCGTGGGAGGCGTTTTCGGTGAATTCTTTAAGGTACCGGTAGTCTTCATGTGCTTTGGCGGTAGCCTGGCTAAGCGTTTCATTCATGATACTGAATTCTTCAATATTGGTTGCAGCAAATTGTGGCCGTTTATTTTTGCCCAGTTCAAATTGTTGCATCGCCGCCAGCGAATCATAAAATGGCTGCCATAATTTTTTTAGCACCAGCCGGTTTATAAAGAAAGAAACAACCAGTATCAGCAAAATAGTGGCCAGGGTAATCGTAACAATGGAACGAATCATATCATCTGTGCCTTCCAGCGATTTTCGAACCGTAACCCTGTAGCATTGGTTGTTTACAGTAATATAAAAGATCAATTGCCGGAACAGCTCCGGCTGCTTTTCGATGGTATCTTTCAGCCATATCGATGTAAATTGCCTTTCACCGCCATCTTTGCCAACAGGCATGTAACCGGTACGCTGATCCCTTACCGGTATGATTTCAGGCAATTGATGGTATTTACCTGCATACGTCTGAATTTCGTGCTGCTCAATTTTGAGGTCCTCGTCTACCTGGTCAATCAATACGTATTTCAACAGGAAATAAAACGCCAGTCCCGACAGCAGGAAGATGATAACGGTGGCAAACAGGTTGATGCGGTTGTACCGCGTAAATAATTTCATAGTTGGTTACACCGTAAATTTATAACCGAGCCCATACACCGATTTAATATAATCCGGGCAACCGGCCTGCAGTAATTTCTTACGGAGATTCTTGATATGGGTATACAAAAAATCATAATTGCCGGCCGTATCCATATTATCGCCCAAGATATGTTCGGCCATGGCGCCCTTACTAATGACACGGTTTTTATTACCGGTAAAATACAACAGGAGATCGTATTCCATACGGGTCAGGTCAAGCAACTTGTCGTTGGCCATGGCCGTTTTTTCCTGGATATTCAATGCTAAATTTCCAATCTTCACAAGATTTTTTCCGCCGAAAACTTTTCTCCTGATAATAGCATCAACACGGGCGCCGAGTTCGGGGAGGTGAAATGGTTTGGTAAGATAGTCATCGGCACCGGCTTTCAGACCTTTCACCTTATCGTCGAGCGAATTGCGCGCAGAAATAATCAGCACCCCGTCTGACTTATTATTGGCTTTGAGCTCTTTCAAAATATCGAGGCCGCTGCCACCCGGCATGGTGATATCCAGAATGATACAGGTATAATCGTACAGCGATATCTTTTCCATGGCGGTTGAGAAATCATAGGCCGCCTCGCAAACAAAACTTTCAGAATCCAGGTAGGTGCAGATACTGTTGGAAAGTTCCTTTTCGTCTTCAATAATTAATACTTTCATATCGCTTGGAGTAAAAATAGACTACAAATCTGTAGCAATTCTGAATCGCTAAAACAAAAAGCAGGGAGCAGGAAATGTCTTTTTATAGTAACTGCTCATTCAGGTACTCGTTTTCGCTGGTCTTTCAATCACACGGACACTGTCTTCAACAGGCATTAAAGCCAGGTGTGCAAGCTGGTAAAACAAAGAGGTCTCTACTACGCCTGTAATTGTTTTTACAGTATGCCCAATGGTTGCAGCCGCCGGCCATTGTGTAAACCAGCAATCAAGCAGGTAATTACCGTTATCGGTAATAGCGGGGCCAATCTTTTTATCGCTTATCCGGATCATTGTTTGTGCACCCGGGAATTGCATTTTTATTTTTTCCTGCACATAGCGGAATGCTTCGGGCAATACTTCCAATACCAGCGGAAATTTTATGTCGAAAAAGTCCGTGTATTTTGTTTGATCACCCAGCAATACAAATTGTTTAGCCATAGAGGCGAGTAGTTTTTCCCTGGTATGAATACCGCCGCCGCTTTTCACCGCGTTCAGGTCTTTATCAAACTGATCGCAGCCATCAAAATAAATATCAATGGTAGCATAACCCTGTATGGGATACACCTGCAACCCTTTTTCCCGCAATAGCTCCTGGGTAATAAAGGAAGAACTCAGCAACTCTAGCTGCAGGCCATCCTTTATTGCTAAAAGTAAATTTTCAACCAGGTATGGCATGGTGCTGCTGGCGCCCAGTCCAACAACCTGTTTGTTTTTTATAAGACTGAGGGCTTTTTTTGCCAGTGCTGTTTTCATATTCATAAGCTAAACATTTTATCTTTACCCTAAGATAAACAGATAGCGGGGAATAAGCTGGCGGGTAGTTGTACGAAGAAGCAGGGAACGTAGTGTTCTTACACGCTGCCGTCTATCTTCCTATTTTTGCCAGGCCATGGTATGCATATTCTTCAAAACCGATAACTACTTCCAATGATGCCTTTGTTGAAATTACCCCTTGTATTTATTTTTTTGATCGTTGTATCTGCCGCTTCTGCACAGGGCAAGCTGGATATTTTTGAAAACAACACTGATGTTGGCACCCATGTAAAGCCTGGTTCTACCGTCTATATTCCCGAAACCCGGCAATTTGTTATCTCCGGTGCGGGCGCCAATGTTTGGGCCGACCATGATGAGTTCCAGTTTTGCTGGAAAAAAATGACAGGCGATTTTATCCTGTATGCAAGAGCGGAGTTCCTCGGCAACTGGGTCGACTATCACCGCAAAATAGGCTGGATGGTGCGTAAGAACCTTGATAGCAATTCGTCGCATGTAAATGCAGTGGAGCATGGCGATGGACTTACCTCTCTCCAATTCAGGAGAACGGCCGGTGCGCAGACGGAAGAACATAAACTGAAAATAACGAAGGCCAACATACTGCAGCTTGAGCGGAAAGGGAATACCTATATTATGAGAGCGGCGCTGTATGGACAACCTTTTCTTACTGATACCATTGCCGGTATCGATCTGGGCGATGAAGTGTATGTAGGCTTGTTTGTGGGCTCGCACAATGCAGATATGCTGGAAACAGGTGTATTCAGCAATGTAAGAATCACTGTGCCGCTCAAGGGCGAATCCTCTCAAAGCACCCAGATGATCCTTGGCAGCAATCTTGAAATACTGGAAATTGCTTCCGGGCGGCGCGACATTGTCTATAAAGTTCCTTATTCTATCCAGGCGCCTAACTGGACACCCGATGGAAAAAACCTTATTTATAACGACTATAAAGGTTTAATGTATAGATACGACCTGGCTTCCGGAACACCGGCATTGATCAATACAGGCTCCGTTACCAGCAATAATAATGATCATGTTATTTCTTTTGATGGAAAAATGCTGGGTCTCAGCAGTACCGTAAAAGATCTCGGCGGCTCTATTATTTATACAATGCCCATAGGCGGAGGCGCACCCAAACAAATTACACCCAGAGGACCTTCGTATTTACATGGTTGGTCAACAGATGGAAAGGACCTGGTGTTCTGCGGCCAGCGAAACAATGAATTTGATGTATATAAAATATCCGCTGTTGGCGATGGAAAGGAAATTCGTTTAACCGATGCCGTTGGACTGGATGATGGCCCGGAATATACACCCGATGGAAAATATATTTATTTTAATTCAGTGCGTTCGGGCAGTATGCAGATATGGCGCATGAAGCCGGATGGCAGCAACCAGGAACAGGTTACCAATGACGAATTTCACAATTGGTTTGCACATATATCGCCCGATGGGAAATGGATCGTTTTTCTTTCTTTTCTGAAAGAAGAAACAGCAGCCGGTATTCATCCTCCCTATAAACACGTTTATATCCGGCTGATGCCATTTGCAGGTGGTGAGCCGAAGGTATTGGCGTATGTATATGGTGGACAGGGATCGATCAATACGCCTTCGTGGTCGCCCGATAGTAAAAAAATTGCCTTTATTAGTAATACGGATGCCGGATTGAAATAGCATTGTTAAAGAATCATCATCTTCAAACAATTACTTTGAAAAAGGCTTTCTGCCAATACCCGGTACCGGCATAAAAAAAGAGGCTGTCTCAAACGTAAAAGTGATCTGCCAGGGAACAGGCTAAATGATTATTAACTTTAGATTGGAAAAAAATTAGCCGCAGATTCGCAGATTTGCTGGTATAATCTGCGAATCTGC
>Ga0068860_100006806_pt1 | contig 11457 bp, 8 predicted proteins | sample KBSSwiS32_FD_66597 | JGI IMG/M metagenome (GOLD analysis project Ga0068860, IMG submission 66597) | Switchgrass rhizosphere microbial communities from Kellogg Biological Station, Michigan, USA - KBS Switchgrass S3-2 | ecosystem: Host-associated > Plants > Roots > Rhizosphere > Soil ... | reverse complement strand
CCCTGGGCCATGCCCAGCGCAGCCTGATCGCGCGCTACGGCGAGCCGCGCGACGAGTCCGGCGTCGCCCAGCGCCTGGTCGTGCTGGCCTTCGGCAAGCTCGGCGGCGGCGAGCTGAACTTCTCGTCCGACATCGACCTGATTCTGGCTTTCGCCGACAACGGCCAGACCGATGGCGCGCGCCCGATCGCGAACGAGGCATTCTTCGCGCGGGTCGGCCAGCAGCTGGTCAAGCTGCTCGCCGAGATCACGGTCGACGGCTACGTGTTTCGCGTCGACCTGCGGCTGCGGCCGTTCGGCAGCGCCGGACGCATCGCGATGAGCTTCGCGGCGATGGAACAGTACTACCAGCGCGAGGGCCGCGACTGGGAACGCTATGCCTGGATCAAGGCGCGCCCGGTTGCCGGCGACATCGCCGCCGGCAACCGCCTGATCGAGCTGCTGCGCCCGTTCGTCTACCGGCGCTACCTCGACTACACCGCGTTCGCCGGCTTGCGCGAGATGAAAGCGCTGATCGACGCCGAGGTCGCACGCAAGGATCTCGCCCACCACCTCAAGCTCGGTCCGGGCGGGATCCGCGAAATCGAGTTCATCGTGCAGCTGCTGCAGCTGATCCGCGGCGGCCGCGAACTGGGCATGCGCAAGCGCGGGCTGCTGCCGGCCCTGGCCGTTTGCGAACACATCGGCGCACTCGGCGCGGCGAGTGCGAAACACCTGCGTGCGGCGTATCTGCTGCTGCGCCGGCTCGAGAACCGCGTGCAGATGCTGCGCGACGAGCAGACCCACGAATTGCCGGAGGATCCGTTCGTCCGCGAACGCCTTGCCGCAGGACTCGGCTATGCCGGCTGGCCGGAGCTGGAAGCGGCGCTCGCCGCCGTTCGCGACGATGTCACCGAGGAATACACGGCACTCATCGCACCGGTGCGCGGCACGGCGCCGGCAGCGGATCGCAACCCGCTCGTGCTCGCCTACTGGCAGCGGCTCGGCGAACGTTCGGCGACGGCCGCGGAACTGGCCGTGCTCGGCTTTGCCTCCGCCGAAACGTTGCACGGCCAGCTCGGTGCGCTGCACAGCGCGGCATCTCGCACGCTCGAGACGCGCGCGCGCGCCTGCTTCGATCGCCTGTTGCCGCTGCTGATCGAGGCCGCCGCAGTCAGCATCGCGCCCGACGTATGCCTGGAACGGCTGGTCCGTCTCGTCCACGGCGTGCTGCGCCGCTCGGCGTACCTGACCCTGCTCGAGGAACAGCCGATCGCGCGCGAGCGGCTCGTTGCGCTGTTCGCCGGCAGCGCATTGCTGGCCGAGCGCGTGATCGCCCATCCGCTGCTGCTCGACGACCTGCTCGACGCGCGCGTCGATACCAGCATGCCGGCGCGCGACGAACTCGACGCCGAACTCGAGCGGCGCCTCGCCCACATCGATCTGACCGACGCCGAAGCCGAAATCGAAGTGCTGCAGGAAGAAAAGCAGAGCGCGACGTTCCGCATCGGCATGGCCAACAACCGTCATTCGAACGCGATCGCCACATCGCGTGCGCTCAGCGACGTCGCCGACGCGATCATCGCGCGCACCTTGTCGCTGGCCGAGCGCGACGTCGCGCAGCGCCACGGACGCCTGGCGCAGGGCAGCCGCTTTGCCGTGATCGGCTACGGCAGCCTCGGCGGCGCCGAGCTCGGCTTCGCCTCGGACCTCGACCTGGTCTTCGTCTACGACGATGCGATCGCCGTCGGCGAAAGCGACGGCGAGCGGCCGCTCGACGGTCCGCGCTACGTCGCCCGGCTGGCGCAGCGCGTCGTGCACTGGCTGACCGTGCAATCGCATGCTGGACGTCTCTACGACGTCGACATCCGCCTGCGCCCGGACGGCGGCAAAGGCCTGCTCGTGGTCAGCCTCGATGCGTTCGCCGAGTATCAGCGCGAGCGCGCCTGGATCTGGGAACAGCAGGCATTGGTGCGCGCACGCGGCATCGCCGGCGAAGCGGCGACGATCGCGAATTTCACCCGGCGCCGCGCCGCCGTGCTGGCCCAACCGCGCGACGCCGCGGCCGTGCGCGAGCAGGTCACGTCGATGCGTGCGCGCTGGCGTGCCGAGCGCGACCGCTCGACCGCGACCATGCTCGATCTGAAGCAGGGCGCCGGTGCGTTGCTCGACATCGAATTCCTGCTCCAGGCGCTGGTGCTGATGCAGGCGCAGGCGCATCCCGGCCTGCTCGCCGACGCCAACACGGCGGCGCTGATCGCGGCGGCCGGCGCCGCGCGAATCCTCAGCGAATCACAGACTGCGGCGCTGGCCGCGGCCCACGCCGACCTGCTCGGCCGTGCGCTGGCCTGCACACTCGATGCACGGCCGCGCCTCGTGCCGCGCGATGCGCTGCTGGCAGAACACTCGGCAGCGGTGTTGTCCGCCGCTGCGGCGGTCGGATTGGCATTTGGCTGAGGGGAGGGGAGAGGGCAGAGGGAAGAGCCGGAAGTCAGAAGCGAGAAGGCAGAGCCAGAGCCCTGAACATCGGCCGTTCGCAGCCTTCAAGCTTTCACCCTCTCCCGTCTCCCGTTTCCCCTCTCCCCTGCAATCGTGCGCCGACATCCGGCCGCGTCGCCTCGATGCAGTGCCAGACCTTGCTGGCGACCGCGGCGATCTCGCGCAGCGGCGGCGGTTGGCGCAAAGTGGAAAAATCCACATCGCCGTCGTGCAGCCAGCCCTGGCCGCGCAGTTCGGCGTGCAGCGCCGCCAGCTTCGCCGGCGCACGCGGCGGCAGGTGCGTGATCACCGGCACGCCGACCGCGCAGGCCTCGCTCAGCATGTTGACCGAATCGGGCGTGACGACGATGCGGTCGGCGAGCGCGAGATAGCTCGCATACGGATTCGCACCGTCCTGCGCGCCGCCCCAGAAGCACGTGCAGCCGTTGCGGAATGCGCCGCGCAGGCGTTCGCGCCAGGCCGTTGGCGTGCGTCGCGAGGTCGTCACCAGCACGCTGCCGCCGTCGCGCCGGCGCCAGCCGTCGATGCGTGCGATCACCGCATCGAGCCAGGCCGTGTCGAGCGCCAGGCCGCGCCGCGGCCCGCCAACCAGCAGTGCCGTGCGCGGCCGCGGCAATTGGGCCAGCGCCGGGAACGCCTGCGCCGCGTGCGCCAGCCAGGCATCATCGATCGGGTTGAGCGCGCCGAGCGTGGCGATGACGTTTGCCGCCTGGAGGCCGTCGTGACGCGGTGCGACGACCAGGTCGAAATGTGCCGGATCGACGCGCGGATCGAGAATCTGGATCGTGAATGTCGCAGCGCCGCTGCGTGCACGCAGCAGGCGCGTGAACAACGCCGCCTGACGGCCGCAACCGACGGCCAGCGCCGGCCACGATCCCGGCGATGACTCGTCGCCCGGGAACGCCAGCGCACCGGCCGCGGTCAAACGCGGGGCAAACCAGCGCCATGGCGCGCGCGGGCGAACGACGATATGCCGCGCCGCGAGCTGCATCGCGTCGGCCAGCGCCTGCGCCTGACGCTGATTGCCCGCGTGGCCGTCGCTGACCAGCCAGGCAGGCGCTGCGGCGGCGGTGGAATGATCGGTGCGCGCAGTCACCAGAATCTGTCGGCAGTCATGCGGGCGGTTCCGAGCGGGTGCGGCGCATTGTAAGGCCTGGCGTGACGCAGCGTTGCGCCGATGAATGCAAAGCCGCGCCGCAGCGCTCGTTATACTTGTCTACTTCGCGTGATTGCCATACGAATTGTCGCGAATACGAATTTCCACCCCGCCAAGGAGTTTTGCGCATGTTCCGCCGCATTCTGCTTTGTTCGCTGCTCGTCGCCGCCAGCGGTTCGGCGCTGGCCGCGCAGAAATACGACATCGACAAGAACCACACTTACGTCACCTTCAGCTACAACCACTTCGGCTTCTCGAACCCGGTTCTGCACCTGGAAAAGATCAGCGGCGACTTCGAGCTCGACACTGCCGACCTGACCAAATCCTCGATCAGCGTCACGCTGCCGCTCGACGGCCTGCACTCCGGCGTGGCCAAACTCGACGATGATCTGAAGGCACCGGACTTCTTCGATGCCGCGCAGTTTCCGGACATCCGCTTCAAGAGCACGAAAGTCGAAAAAACCGGAAGTGCCGGGCTGAAGATCAGCGGCGACCTGACCGTTCACGGAGTGACCAAGCCGATCGTGCTCGACGCGAAAGTCAACAAGATCGGCGACAACCCCATGATGAAGGTTCCGTCTGCCGGTTTCGACGCCGACGTGACGCTGAAGCGTTCGGAATTCGGGATCGGCAAGTACGTGCCGAACGTCAGCGACGAGGTCAAGGTGCACATCTCGCTCGATTCGCATCTGGCAAAGTGACGCAGAGATGCTAGCTGGGAACCGGTAGCCGGAAAGCAAAAAAAAGGCCCGGCGCTGTTCTGCGCCGGGCCTTTCGTCCCGAGTCCGACGTCTCAAGATCCCGGCGGGATCTTGCCGTCATTCCGGCGGAAGCCGGAATCCAGCGCCTTTGCCCGGCACACGGTACAAACCAGGGAACTGGATCCCGGCTTTCGCCGGGATGACGAAGGCCATATGTTCCTTCCGATTCGCGATTCCCGCATCAACCTTTCTTCACGCCCTGGTTCTTCAGCGCTTCGAGCCCGGCCAGATTCAGTCCGCCAAGTGCGGCCTTCAGTGCGTCGATGTTCGGTATGCCCGAGCCATGCACGGCGACGACGAAGCGGTCGCCGAGAATCACCGTGAATTCGCCATCGCCGTCGTTGTTCCATTCTTCGTGGATCAGCCGGCCGTCCTGGTGGTAGGTCTTCTCGTAACCGTGGTCGGTCTGCTTGTCCGACTCCATGCCGGCGAATCCGGCCAGCGCCATCACGCCCTTGGCACCACCGGTATCGGTGATCTCGAGGCGGATTTCGGCGTTGCCGTCCGCCTTGCGATAGGTCGCCTTGGCGTTCGACACCTGGATGCCGATCGGCGCGTTGCGCTCGACTTCCAGACTCGTGCGCGGCATGCCGCCGAGCGTGTCCGGAATGAACGGCTTCAGCGCGTCCGGCGCCAGCGCCTCGACCGAATCGCCACCGCCGAGCACGGCGCCGAGGATCTGGCCGGCGGCCTGGCCGGCCGCCTGCGCCTGCGCATTCGCGTCGCCGGTCTTCTGCGCGTCGTCCATCTTCTTGCCGGCTTCGGCCGCCTTCTGACCGATCGCGGCGAGCGCACCGAGCGCGCCACTCTTGTCCGGCGTGTAGTTGCTCGAATGCGTGGCGCCGCTGAATGCTCCGCCCATCATCGCGTTGAGCCCGGTCACGCTGGCCAGGACGACACCGAGGATCATGCCGAGCACGATCGCCAGCACGATCGTCACCGCGGCATAGCCGCCGGCTTTGTCCTGCGGGCACTTCATCGTGTGCGGCAGGCCGAGGTAGAGCAGGTAGATGCCGTAGATTCCGGCGACCAGGATCACCAGGAAGCCGAGTCCGCCGATCAGGGTCAGAACCGAGGCGATCCAGCTCGCCGTGTAAGCGTAGGCGATCGATTTGAGTGCCTGCACCTGGTTCTTCTGGCCGCCGAAGCTCGGCGCCAGGCCGTCGATGATCAGCATCATCAGGTAGGTCACGCCGAGGCTGACCACGTAGGTCACGATCATCTGCACGATGCCGGCGCCGATGCCGAGACGGAACGTGCCGCCGACGAACGGCACGGCGACGCCGAGAACGCTGTAGCGCAGGAACGCAATGACGGCCGGAATCGCGGCCAGGATCACGATGTAATTCTTGTACAGCCCGGCCACGCTGTCGGGCTCGGCCGCAATCACCGGCCATTCGGTCTTCGGCGTGAGCAGGATGTTCTTGACGCGTTCGATCAGCTTGTTGAAGTCCACGGCGTTCCTCCCAACGGATGCAGACGATCGTCAATCATACCGAAGTCGCCATTGCCCGCGCGTGGCCGCCGCGATCCTTCGGGATAATGGCTTGCTACTTGCTAGCGCTTATACTTCGCATCCCCTCGTCGTCGCCGAGTTGAACGTCATGTCCGAAGCTTCCGCCCCGCGCCGCGATCCGGCCGCGGCCCAGGCCCTTCCGGCCAACGCCGAAAACCGCTACACGGTCAGCCGCGCCGACCTGCCGCTGTCGTGCCCGATGCCGGCGATGGCCTTGTGGAACTCGCATCCGAAGGTCTACCTGCCGATCGAAGCGAGCGGCAATGCGAAGTGTCCGTATTGCGGGGCCGTCTTCACGCTGGCCGACTGAGCGGCGGGCCAAGTGCCGGCGCGTCGGCTCACGGTCATCCAGTTGCTGCCCGCGTTGCACGCCGGCGGTGTCGAGCGATCGACGCTCGAGATCGGCTACGCGCTGGTTCTGGCCGGACATCGCTCGATGGTCGCCTCGGCCGGCGGGCGTCTGGCCGGCCGGCTGCAGGCCGAAGGCAGCGAGCACATCGATGTCGACATCGGCCGCAAGTCGCTGGCGACCTTGCGTCACGTCTGGACGCTGCGGCGCCTGTTCCGGCGCGTGCGGCCGGACATCGTCCATGCGCGCTCGCGCCTGCCGGCCTGGCTGACCCGCCTCGCGCTGGTCGGCTTGCGTGCGCCGCGCCCGCACTTCGTCACGACCGTCCACGGCTTGAATTCGCCGGGCTTCTACAGCTCGATCATGGCCCGCGGCGAGCGCGTGATCTGCGTGTCGAACACCGTGCGCGACCATGTCCTGCGCCACTACCGCAAAGTCGATCCGGCGCGCCTGACGGTGATACCGCGCGGGGTCAATCCGGCTGACTTTCCGTTCGGCTGGCAACCTGATGATGCGTGGCGCGAGGCCTTCTTCGGTGAATTCCCGCAGTTGCGCGGTGGCCTGCTGCTGACTCTTCCGGGGCGCGGCACGCGCCTCAAGGGCCACGCCGACGCGGTCGAACTGCTCGCCGGCCTGCGCGCCCGCGGGCTCGATTGCCGCCTGTTGCTGCTCGGCGCGCGACAGAACGGCAGGGAAGACTACATCGCCGGCATCGAGAGCCTGGCCCGCGAGCGCGGCGTCGAGGCACACCTGGCGATCACCGCGCCGCGCAAGGACGTCAGCGAAGTGCTGGCGGTCAGTGCGCTCGTGCTGCAGCTGTCGCGCAAGCCCGAGGCATTCGGCCGCACGGTGCTCGAAGCGCTATCGCTGTGCCGGCCGGTGCTCGGCTATGCACACGGCGGCGTCGGCGAACTGCTCGCCGAGCTGTATCCGGAAGGTCGCGTCGCTCCCGGCGACATGACGCGCCTGATAGAACGCGCCGCCGAACTGCTGCGCGTCGCGCCGCCGATCGCGCCGCTGACCCGCTATCGCCTGGTCGACATGCAGGCGACTACGCTGGAACTGTACGAGCGGATCGCTGGCGCCTGAGCGGCACAGCGCGAAGCCGCGACAGGCAGGTCTACAATTGGCCACCTTCCACGGATCGCGCCCACCGATGATTTCCGCCTCCGCGCGATTGCGCGCGCAATGGCCCGCGCTGATCGTGCTCGCCGTACTGGCGCTGTTGCCGGTCGGCCGCAGTGCCGAGCTGCCGGTGCTGATCGCCGCCGCCGCCGGCCTCGCGCTGGGGTGGCGCCGTCGCGCGCAGCTGCGCAGCGACACCGGGGTGCGCCTCGTCGCGCTCCTGTTCGCGTGCTACTGGCTGGCCGCACTGATTTCCGCGCCGGGCGCGGTCGCGCCAGAAAAAAGCTGGAGCACCGTGGCGACGCTGCTGCGCTTTGCGCCGTTCGCACTGTTCGCGGTGCTGGCCCTGCGCGATGCGGATTGGTGGCCGCAAATCGAATGTGCCGTGGCGATGGTTGCCGTGCTGTGGCTGCTCGATGCCTGGGTGCAGATCTTCACCGGCAACAGCATCGCAGGTCCCATGGAAGCCGAACGGCTGAGCGGAATCTTCGGCGCCGGCAATCTCAAGCTCGGCCCCGTGCTGGCGGTGCTGTCCCCCTTCGTGCTGAACGTGGCACGTGCGCGCTTCGGTGCGCGCGGGCTGATCGTTGCGGCGGTGTTCGTGCTGATGCCGATCCTGCTCGCCGGTTCGCGTGCGGCCTGGCTGATGTACGCGATCGTCCTGGCCGTGTTCGTCTGGCGCCAGGCGCGCAGCCCTCTGCGCTTCGCCTTGTGGGCCGGCGTCGGCGTGCTGGTCGTCGCCGCCGCGGTATGGACGGCGGACCGCGATTCGTCGGCATTCGCCGCGCGCGTCAACCGCACGCTGCTCGTGCTGGGCGGATCGGAACAGGCGGTCGATGAAGCTTCCGCCGGCCGCCTACGGATCTGGAAAACCGCGCTGCACATGACGTCCGCACATCCGCTCGCCGGCGTCGGCGTGCGCGGTTTCCGCTATGCCTATCCGCAGTTCGCGACGCCGGGCGATGCGTTCGTCGACGCGCGCAGCGACGAAGGCGCGATGCATGCGCACCAGATCGTGCTCGAGGTGCTCAGCGAGACCGGCGCAGCCGGCTTGCTGCTCTGGCTGCTCGGCGCTTCCGCCGCGATCGCCGCATGGCGCCGCGCCGATGCACCTGCGCGTACGCGCGCGCTCGCGCCGGCCGTCGCGCTGGCCGTCATGACATTTCCGCTCAACACGCATCTGGCGTTCTACTCGGCCTGGTGGGGTCTGCTGTTCTGGTGGCTGCTCGCATTGTTCGTTGCGGCCCTGCATGCGAAGCCTGCCCATGCCGAATGAACCCATAGGTAATCCGGCGGCCGAAGGCCGCCCACCGACGTCCCTCGCCCGCGCAGCGGGAGAGGGGGGAACCGCTCGCGAAGCGGGTGGTAGTGCGAGGAGCCACGTATCGGAAAGAGAGCCTCTTTCGGTTGTCGTCACGACGTTCAACAACGCCGCGACACTCGAGCGCTGCCTGGCAAGCGTCGCGTTTGCCGATGATCTGGTCGTGCTCGATTCGGGCAGCAGCGACGCCACTGTGGATATTGCGGCAAAGTATAATGCGCGAATCTTCAGCCGGCCGTTCGGCGACTATTCGACACAGAAGCAGGCGGCGATCGACCAGGCGGCGCACGCCTGGGTGTTGCTGCTCGACGCCGACGAAGCATTGACGCCGCGCGCGCGCGCGGCGATCGAGCAGGCCTTGCAGCACCCCGACGCTGCCGGCTTCCGCCTGCCGCGCCGTGAGCAGATGTTCTGGACGTTTCAGCATGCACTGAGCTGGACCAACGCGCACCTGCGTCTGTTCGACCGTCGCCGCGGCCGCATGAACGTGGTGCCGGTGCACGCTGCGCCAGAAGTCGACGGCCCGGTGCGCACGCTGCGCCGCGCCGTGTTCCTGCATTTCGGAGAACCCGATATCCGCACCAAGGTCGACAAGATCAACGCCTACTCGACCGGGCTCGTCGCCGACAAGCTGCGCCGCCGCCAGCGTTTCCTCGGCGTACGCATGCTGTTCTATCCGCCGGTGTTCTTCGTGCGCCAGTACGTGTTCAAGCGTTACTTCCTCAACGGCTGGGCCGGCTTCATCAGCGCAGCGACCGGCGCGTTCTATGTGTTCCTGAAGTATGCAAAAGTATACGAGGCCAGAAGAAGCGGGAGACAGAAGGGAGAGGGGAGAAGGGAGAGCGAACTTTGACGGTTCGCAATCATTCTTGCCCGCTCTCTCCGCGTTCTGACGCCTCGGCCCCGCTACTTGATTGCTAGCTCTCCCCTCTTCCGTCTCCCTTCTCCCCTCTCCCGGCTTTCAACAGGCTCAACGCCATCCCGCCGATGAGCGCCGCGGCGCCGACCAGCACGACCCACAGCAGCCAGCTCTTCCAGTCACGCGGTTTTTCGACGACGACGGCGACCCGAGCGCTGTCGCCTTTCAGGGTCGCGCGCGCGCCGAGCGCGGCGAGCGGCGGTTGCCAGTCGCCGCCATGGCCTGCGCGCAGCGAGGCCAGCGCCGCATCGACCGGGTAGTCGCCGCGCCGGGCCGCGGCGCTGCCGGCAACGAGCCGGTACGGCGCATCGCCCTGGGCGAGAAATACGAAGCGGTCGGGCTGATAACCGAGAGAGAGTTTCGGCGCGTGTTCGAGCGGCGTCGCCGATTCGATGCGCCAGTCGCGCGAGCGTCCCGCAGTGGCCGCCGGCAGCTCGTCGTTGCCGATCACACCGTCGTCCTGGCGCAGGCGGAATGCAACGAGCGAGGCGCGCTGCATCCACGCCGCCGGATCATCATCGCCGGGGCGGCGGCGGCTCAGCACGACGACGCGCGCGAGCGAATTGTCGTCGGCCAGTTCGAGCCGGACCGTATCGATCGCCAGAGGCGCCGGCAATTGATAACTCCAGGCGACGATCTGCGAGCCGTCGGCGCGCCCGAACGATGGATCGACGCGGTGCTTGTCCGGTCCGGTCGGCGTCGCGTCGAGCCACTGCCGCGACGGTCCGGCAATGCTCGACGTAACCGTGCGCAGGCGCGCGCTGAGCCCCGGCAACTCGGGGCCGGCGTCGACGCGGCGCAGCCGCAGATAGGCCGCGCTGGCATTGTTCAAGGCGATGTCGTGGCGGTCGAGCCGGTTGCCGCTCTGGGTCAGGCGCAGCACCGTCGCGCGCGTCGCCAGCACGCGCCACGTCTGCAGGTCGTCGCTGGCGTCGACGCCGAACTGGGCGCTGACGTCCGGCGCACCTTCCGCCCAGTCGAGGCGAACCGCGGCGAACGGCGCGTGCACGCCGCTCGCGTCGAGCAGCAGGTCGTGGCGCGCGTCGGCGCCCGCCGCAGCCGCCGCGCCGAGGTCGGCGTCGATGCGGCGCAGCTTGCCGTCGGCGCCGCGCTCGATCTGCAAGCGAAGGGCATCGCCCGAAGTGCTGCCGGCGGTGCTTGCCGGCGCACGCGGCAACACGAACGTCGGCAGACTCAGCAGCTCCTCGTGGGTCGTCACCTTCGCGCCGGGCGCCCGAAATGCGGCGGCCGGAACCGCCTCGCCGGCGGCATTGACGATCGCGACATCGCGCAGGTCCGCGGTCGTCACCGCCGCGTAGACCTCAGGCGTCAGTTCGACCTGCCAGGCCGAACCGCTGCCCTGGGCCTGGATCGGCCAGGCGTAGGCGTAGTCGTCGGCAGCCGCTGCCGCCGCGGCGATGCGGCAAAGTGCAGAAAGCAATATTGCGGATGATATGAGGCGGCTCACGCGTTTTCTCCCGCCGGCTCCGCCGGCGCCGGATTACGTGGCGGCACCGGCGCGAAGTAGCCGACCGCGACGAGCAGGATGCCGACCACGAGTACGCCGATGATTGCCGGCAGATCGTGCATGAACTGGCGGTCGATCAGCAGCAGCTTGACCAGCACGACGCCCATCAGCGCGGCGCCGCCGAACCAGACGGCGCGCGAGCCGCGGCGCTTGCCGAGCAGCATCGCGGCGATTCCGGCCACCGTCCAGCTGATCGACAGCGCGGCCTGGGCCAGCGGCGAACTCCACATCGCGTCACTCCACGGCACGCCGCCGATGAAGTGCGTGGCGCGCAGCGTGATCGCGGTCAACAGCAGCACGCCGGC
>Ga0068860_100006805_pt1 | contig 11458 bp, 10 predicted proteins | sample KBSSwiS32_FD_66597 | JGI IMG/M metagenome (GOLD analysis project Ga0068860, IMG submission 66597) | Switchgrass rhizosphere microbial communities from Kellogg Biological Station, Michigan, USA - KBS Switchgrass S3-2 | ecosystem: Host-associated > Plants > Roots > Rhizosphere > Soil ... | reverse complement strand
CAGCTCACGCAGAACGTGCTCAGCGCCGCCGTCACCGGCCCGCAACTTCCCGAAGCCAGCACGGCGGACATCCGGGCCGGACGCATCGGGTCCTTCCTCGGCACGTCCGGCGCCGAAGTCACCCGGAATCTGCAGCGCGTGGCCATGGAGCAGTCGCGGGCGAAGATCCCGCTCCTCTTCGCCTACGACGTGATCCATGGGTTCCGTACGATCTTCCCCACACCGCTCGCCGAGGCGGCAAGCTGGGATCCGGCCGCGGTGGAACGCGCCGCACGCGTCGCCGCTGCCGAGGGCGCCGCGAACGGCCTGCACTGGACCTTCGCGCCGATGGTCGACATCGCGCGAGACCCTCGGTGGGGGCGGATCATCGAGGGCTCGGGCGAAGATCCATACCTCGGCTCCGTGATGGCGGCGGCGCGCGTACGCGGCTTCCAGGGCGCCGACTCCACAACAGGTACCCCGCACAAGCTGCGCGACACCCTAACGCTGATCGCTACGGCGAAGCACTTCGTCGCCTACGGCGCCGCCGAGGGCGGCCGCGACTACAACGTGGCCGAGGTGCCTCCCCGAACGCTTCGTGAGATCTACCTGCCACCGTTCCACGCCGCGGCGAACGCCGGGGCACGCTCGGTGATGGCCTCGTTCAATGAGCTGGATGGCGTGCCCATGCACGCCAACGGCGAGTTGATCAACGGCGTGCTGCGGCGCGAATGGGGCTGGGATGGGATTCTCGTCAGCGACTATACGGGCGTGATGGAGCTCCTCAACCACGGTGTCGCGGCCGACACCGCGGAAGCCGCGCGCATCTCGATCCGTGCCGGCGTCGACGTGGACATGGTCAGCACGTTCTTCTTCAAGAAACTCCCCGCCGAGGTAGCTGCCGGCCGTGTGCCGATCGCCGTGATCGACAGCGCGGTTCGCCGTGTGCTGCGCGCGAAGTACGAGCGAGGACTATTCGAAGATCCATATCGCTTCAGCAACGTGGCGCGGGAGCGCGCGCTCACGCTGGCGCCGGCGTTCGTCGCCGAGGCGCGCGACATGGCGCGTCGCTCGATCGTGCTGCTGAAGAACGAAGGTGGAGTGCTTCCGCTGCGGAAGGACCTTCGCGCCATCGCCGTCATTGGACCGCTCGCGGATGATGCAACGTCGGCGCTCGGAGCGTGGGCCGGTGCCGGACGGCCGGAGGACGCGGTGACGCCGCTCGCCGGGATTCGCCAGGCCGTGGGCGCTGGCGGTCGCGTCCTGTATGCGCGCGGCGCATCGGCCGACACGGCTGACTCGAGTGGGTTCGCAGAGGCGGTCCGCGTCGCGCGTGAGGCCGACGCGGTGGTGCTCGTCATCGGTGAGCGCGAGGACATGAGTGGGGAGGCACACAGTCGCTCGTCGCTCGACTTACCCGGAGTGCAGAACGAGTTGGCGCGAACCGTGTACGCTGCGGCGCGCGCATCGGGCAAGCCGATGGTAGCCGTGTTGATGAACGGGCGGCCGCTCTCCGTGCCGTGGCTCGCGGAGAACGTCCCGGCAATTGTCGAGGCGTGGCACCTCGGCGTGCAAACCGGTCCCGCGCTGGCAGACGTCCTCTTCGGCGACTTCAACCCGGCGGGCAAGCTCCCGGTGTCGGTCCTGCGGACGGTTGGCCAGGTCCCGACCTACTACAACCACAAGAACACCGGTCGCCCGCCGGTCGAGGGCATACGGTGGAACTCGAAGTACATCGACGTGCCGTGGACGCCGCTCTGGCCGTTCGGCCACGGGCTGAGCTACACGACGTTCGCCTACGACACGCCGCGCGTCAGCAAGACGGAGATTGGACCAACGGATTCGCTCACGGTGAGCGTGGACGTGACGAATACCGGAGCGCGGGCCGGCGAGGAGGTCGTGCAGCTGTACGTCCGCGATGATGCGGCGAGCGTGACGCGCCCGGTGAAGATGCTGAGGGGTTTCCGACGCGTCATGCTCCGGCCAGCGGAGCGCCGGACCCTGACGTTCACGCTGCGACCGCAGGACCTGGCGTTCTACGACCTCCGCATGCGGCACGTCGTGGAGCCTGGATCGTTCACCGTGTGGGCAGCTGGGTCCTCGGATGGGGGACAGCCCGTGCGGTTCCGCGTCGTGGGCACGACGGCTGAAGTGCCGGACCGGGGGCCGCTCCCTGCTGGATGGCGCCCGTGAGGCGACGCGTCACCGCAGGGCGATCTGCCTAACGATCGTTGGATCCGTGATGGCGTTGTCGGCCGCAAGCAGGAACGCTTTGCTGAGGATGATGGACAACGTCGCGTCGCCCTCGAACGGCAGAAAAAGTCGGTCGGAATCTGCCGCCACCGGACCCCGGGCCGGCACGATACAGAGATCCTGATCGTTAGGTTCCATCAGATGTTGCCGCTGCCGAGGTGGATCTTGTAGGTGCAGAGCGTGCCGCGGACGACGAGAAATCGTTCCGTCAACGAGCGCCTCCGCCTGAGGATCGTTCACGAGAATGAAGTACCCGTTCTGGCCGAACGCATCGATGGCCTGCGCGAACTGGGCTTCCCAGTCGATGTCGCGATTCTTCGGGACCTTGAAGCCGTTGAGCGTGCGCTCGGCGTCGGTGGGCTGCACGAGACCACGGAACAGCCCGCCCGCGCGTCGGCTGCGGAAGTTGTACGCAATCAGTGATCACAACCGGCTTGGTCAGGTCAATGGCGATCTCTTCGCTCGTCCACGGCCGGTTCGGCCGGCGCGATCACCGCGCTGACGCGCAGGCCCCTTGGAGCGTGACGGCGACTGACCTCTTGTGCGGCGGAGGTAGTCCACCAGCGCGCGGAGTGCGGGCGAGACGTGCCGGCGCTGCGGGTAGTACAAGTAGAACCCCGGGAACGGCGTCGAGAATTCCTCCAGCACGGGGACCAGCTCCCCGCGCGCCAGGTCGTCACGCACCAGGAACTCGTAGGACATCGTTAGGCCCACGCCGGCACGCGCCAGCCCGAGCATCATCGCCGCGTCGGTCGTGAGCACGCGTGACCGGACGGCGACGGAGAAGTCGCGGCCGCGGTCGGTGAACTCCCATCGGTACACGGGGGCGTCGGGCGTCGCGTGCCAGTTGATGCACTCGTGGTCGACGAGATCACGCGGGTGGGCCGGCCGGCGGTGACGCTCGAAGTACGCCGGACTGCCCACGACGACGAGCCGGATGTCGCCCGAGACCGGCACGGCAATCATGTCCTTGTCGATCACCTCGCCAAGCTGGATACCCGCGTCGTAGCCGGCGGCCACGATGTCCACGTGCCCATCACCCGTCGCCACGTCGAGCGCGACGTCCGGGTGCTCGGCCAGAAAGCCCGCGAGGAACGGCCCCGCGAGGAACGCGTCGGCGACCGACACCATGTGGAGGCGGATTGTCCCGCGCGGCTCGCCGCGCATCTCACCTAACGCGGCGACTGCGGCCCGGACCTCGCCCAGCGCGGGGCGCACACTCGCGTAGAGCCGCTCGCCCGCCTCGGTCAGGCGCACGCTTCTCGTGCTGCGCCGCACGAGCGCGACGCCGAGGCGCTCCTCGAGCTTGCGCAGCGCCTGGCTCAGGGCCGAGGCGCTCACGCCCAGGCGGTCGCCGGCGGCGCGGAAGCCCTTCGCCTCGGCGATGGCGGCGAACACGGTCATCCCGTTCAGGTCATCGATCATCGTGAAGCGATGCTTAACGGCTCATGCAGCACTGTCAAGTAGATCGGGGATCCCGCGGCGTATTGATTGCTCACGCAATGATCGACACGCATCACACCCAGCAACGCGAGTTCGACCATGCCCAGCGACAACACGACCAAGACCGCGCCTGCCTCCGGACCGTTCGCCGACGTTGCCCCGGCGCTCGACCGGCTCACGCAGCAAGTGCTCTTCGGTGAGGTTTGGGAGCGGCCCGGTCTTTCCAAGCGCGATCGCAGCCTCATCACGGTGGCGACGCTCGTCGCACTGTACCTGCTTTCGCTTCACTTCGCCCACACGCAAATCGGCGCCATCGCGGTTCTGCTCGCCGGGCGCGTGTTCCTCGGCGGCGCGGAGAGCTTCGTCATCACCGGCGCGCTGAGCCTCGACCTTGCGTTAGGCGGGCCGTTAGGCCTGGCGAGCCCGGCGCTCGGGCTGATCGCGAGCCACACCGAGCTCGATTCCGTGTTCCTCGTGAGCACGGTCGTCGTGCTCGCCGGCGTGCTCGTCGCGTTGCGGCTGCTTCGCCCCCGACGTCCTCGACTGGCCTAACAATCACACTGGACATCACCGTGCACGCGCTGCCCACCCGCACTCTCGGCACGAACGGCTCGCAGAGTCTCACCGTCTCCACGCTTGGCCTCGGGTGCATGGGGATGAGCTGGTCCTACGGGCCACCGAAGGACCGCGGCGAGATGATCGCGCTCCTGCGCGCGGCGGTAGAGCGCGGAGTCACGTTCTTCGACACGGCCGAGGCATACGGACCGCTCGCGAACGAGGCGCTCGTGGGCGAGGCGCTGGAGCCGTTCCGCGGCGAAGTCGTTATCGCCACCAAGTTCGGTTGGGCGCCGAGCACCGCCGACACGAACCGCTGGACGGCGCTGAACAGCAAGCCCGCCCATATCCGCGAAGTCGTTGACGGGATGCTGACGCGGCTGTGCGTCGACGCGATCGACCTGCTGTATCAGCACCGCGTGGACCCCGACGTGCCCATCGAGGACGTCGCCGGAACGATGCGCGACCTGATCGCCGCGGGGAAGGTGAAGCACTTCGGCCTCTCGGAGGCGGGCGCGGAGACGATCCGTCGCGCGCACGCGGTGCAACCGGTGACGGCGCTGCAGAGCGAGTACTCACTCTGGTACCGCAGCCCCGAGCGGGGCGTGCTTCCGGTGCTGGAAGAGCTCGGGATCGGGTTCGTTCCCTTCAGCCCGTTAGGCAAGGGCTTCCTCACCGGCAAGATCGACGAGACGACGACCTTCGACAGCACGGACTTCCGCAGTACGGTCCCGCGATTTGCTCCCGAGAACGTGAAGGCGAACCAGGCGCTGGTAGACCTGCTCGCACGGTTCGCGATCGCGCACCGGGCGACACCGGCGCAGGTAGCGCTCGCGTGGCTGCTTGCGAAGAAGCCGTGGCTCGTACCGATCCCGGGCACGACGAAGCTGCACCGGCTGGAGGAAAACCTGGGCGCCGTGCACGTCGCGCTCTCCGCCGACGACCTGCGCGAGCTTGAGGAAGCGTCCGCCCGCATCGAGATCCGCGGGGCGCGATACCCGGAGTTCCACGAGCGGCTCACGGGCCGCTGAGGCGACTCATGACGACAACGAGACTGTGGATCGTGGTAGCCGTCGCGGCGCTCGGCGGCTGCACGTCGGCGACACGCGGCGCCTCGGCTAGCGACTCGGCCACCGCGGTCAACGGGGCGTCACGCTCACCGCTCGTCGGATCCTGGCACCTGCTCTGGTTGGAGCTCCCGGGTCCTGATGGCGCCTTGCGGCGAACCACCGACGCGAAGGGCTCACTGATCTACACGCCAACCGGCCAGGTGTCAGTGCAGGTGATGTACGCGAACACGAGTGACACGCCCTCGAGCGGCCCGGTGCAGTACGCACAAGGCGGCTACGAGGGATCCTTCGGCCAATACGTGGTCGACGAATCGACGCGGACGGTGACGCATCGGTATGACGGCGCGAACGTGCGCTCGCTCCTCGGCCAGGACGTGCCGCGACGGTACGAGCTCACCGGCCGGCGGCTCGTCATCCGCTCGGCGCGGCCGGACGAGCACTGGGCGGTAACGTGGGAGCGTTACTGAGCATGACCGGCCAACCACGCAGATCACGATGTACGTGCATTTGAATAGGAGACGAGGTCATGAAAGGAGCTGTTCTCTTTGGACCGGGTGACGTTCGCTACGTCGAGCGGAAGGACCCGGAGATCCTCGAGCCGACCGACGCGATCATCCGGATGTCGGCCACCTGCGTGTGCGGGTCGGACCTGTGGCCCTACCGCGGCATCGACTCGCCTAACGGGCCAACCCCGATGGGTCACGAGTATTGCGGCATCGTCGAGGAGGTCGGCCGCGCGGTTACAGAGATCAAGCCCGGTCAGTTCGTCGTCGGTTCGTTCTTCGCGTCGGACAATACCTGCGCGATCTGTCGGGCGGGATACCAGAGTCGGTGCGTGCACGCGTTCCCGATGGGCAGGGAGGGCGCGCAGGCGCCGTTCCTGCGTGTTCCGCTGGCCGACGGCACCTTGGTCGCCACGCCGGAGCTTCCTTCCGAACGCCTGGTCCCTGGCCTGCTGTCGGCCTCCGACGTGTTAGGCACCGGATGGTTCGGCGCGGAGGCGGCTGCCGTCGCTCCCGGCAAGACGGTCGCGATCGTCGGGGACGGCGCGGTCGGACTTTGCGCAGTGATCGCGGCGAAGCAGATGGGCAGCGAACGCATCATCATGATGAGCCGTCACGAGGACCGGCAGCGGCTCGCCCGCGAATTCGGCGCCAGCGAGATCGTGACCGAGCGCGGCGATGAAGGTATCACGCGCATCAAGGACATGACCGACGGGCTCGGTGCGCACTCCGTGATCGAAGCGGTCGGCACGCAGGAGTCGATGATGCAGGCGATCCACTCGACCCGCCCCGGCGGGCACGTCGGGTTCGTTGGCGTCGCGCACGGCGTGGCGATTCCTGGCGTCGAGCTGTTTTTCGCCGAGGTACACTTGCACGGCGGCCCCGCACCGGTACGGAAGTACCTCCCGCAGCTGATCGACCTCGTGCTGAACCGGACGATCGACCCCGGGAAGGTATTCGACCTGACGCTGCCGCTCGACCAGGTGGCGGAGGGTTACCGGGCGATGAACGAGCGCCGTGCGATCAAAGCACTGCTCGTCCCGGGACGTTAGGCACCGAAGCCGTGAAGATCCGGATGGAGGTCGGCGGGACGCCGCTCGCGGCAACGCTCGACGACACGGAGACGGCGCGGGACTTCGCCTCGCTGCTCCCGTTGACGCTGACGCTCGATGACTACGCAGCGACGGAAAAGATCAGTGATCTGCCGCGGCGGCTCACGACCGCGGGCGCGCCGGTGGGCGCCGCGGCGTCGGCGGGCGACATCAGCTACTACGCGCCGTGGGGCAACCTGGCCCTGTTCTACCGGGACTCCGAATTCGCAGGTGGGCTCGTGAGACTCGGGCGGATTGACGGGGACGCTGGCGCTCTACGCCGGCGGGGTCCGCTCACGGCCAAGATCGAACGCATTTGATGTATGTGAGGGGATTCACCATGGATTCCAAACCGGCTGTAACTACTCCCGACCTAACGCTGAACACGGGCGCGTGGTCCAAGGACGAGCTGCGCCGCATCGCCGAGACCGACGACCTCCACGTCTCGCCGTTCCGGGATGACGGCACCACGTACGGCACGCCGACGTGGATCTGGTCGGTCGTCGTCGACGGCGACCTCTACGTGCGTACCTACAACGGGACGAGCTCGCGGTGGTACCAGGCGGCGCTCCGGCAGAAGGCAGGGCGGATCACAGTCGCAGGCATGACCAAGGACGTGGGGTTCGAGCCTGTCGAAGGTCCGATCAACGATCGAATCGACGACGCATACCGGGCGAAATACAAGTCGAGCCCCTACCTCAGGGCGATGATCGGCAAGGGCGCGCGCGCCGCGACAGTCAGGGTCATGCCGCTCGCCTAACGTTGCCGGCTGTCCGCGGCAGGCGAAGGGCGAGGTCCACTCGGAAGACCGAGCCGCGCGCAAAGCGACTGCCATCCGGACATCGATCGAATCGTCATGCCGGCTGTACCGGAGACCACGATCCAGACTCCGGGATCGCGCGCGGCGTTCGCCGCCTCGAGCGCATCGATCGCGGCGTCGAAGTCCAGGCACACCACGTGGGACTCGGCGCGCGCCCGGGCCCGAACCCATGCGCTGTCGCCGTCCAGCGTAGACAGGATGGCATCGGCACGGTGCTGTGAGCCGGTGCGTCGCAGCATCCCGGCCAGGAATCCAATAGCGTTGGCATGCCGCGGAGCTGCCTGGAAAGTCTGCTCTGCCAGCGACAGCGCTTCGGCCACACGTCCGCGCATCGCATACGCTCGCCCGACCAGGCCGAGGGCAGGCCCGAACCGCGGATCGATCCTCAGGATCGCTTCGAGCTCGGCGAGCCCCTCATCCGACCTGCCGAGACTTTGCAGCTCCTCTCCTAACTGGATCCGGCCGAGTAGGTAGAGCGGGTCGTCTACCAGGCCGAGCTTCACCTGCGTCAACGCCTCGGCATGGCGACCGAGTGGCGACAGGTGCCAAGCCGCATAGAGAAAGCGCACCGACGACGAAACGGGCTCCCGGCTCAACGCGATCTCGAACCGCCGCTCGGCTGCTGCCCAGTCATGATCAAAGTGGCTGGCCACCACGGCGGAAATCGCGTGCGCTTCCGCGACGGACGGATCGAGATCGAGAGCTCGCTGCGCTGCCGCGCGGGCCGCGGGCATGCCTTCGTCCGGACGCACCATGCCCATGGCGACCAGTGTGAAGAAATACACCGCGAGGTTCGCGTGGGCCGTCGGCGAATCGGGATCAATCCCGAGGGTATGCGGAATGAACGGGCGCACCCGCATCGGTGCCGCCGCCGCCCTGGCGATTGTCGCGGCAACCGGCGCCGTTTCGCGTGCCGCGGAGTCGGCGGGGCCCGGGACGGAGGCCGGCATCGCGGGTGCACGATCGACGGACTGGGTTCGCCACCACTGATCCAGCTCCGCGCGAAACGCGTACACGGCGCCGCGTGTCGACGGGATCCGGCGCACCGGCAAGCCGGCGACGCGCTCCCACCGCTGGACCGTTCGCACACCGCGCTTGAGGTACGCGGCGATCTCTTTCCACGAATCCAGACGCTCGTCGTTCGTCACGACCCGGCCCCTCAGTCGCGGCGACGGCAGTGTGGCAGAACGTGACGCGTCCTGGCGCCTAACGGCGTGCGTATTCGCACGGGACCCCTGCTATGGTGTGCCTGCATCGATTCGAGAGGAACATCGGTGAAGCTCGATTTTGCGATCAGCAAACCGCCGAGCGCAATACGCGTGAGCTTCTACAGCTGGCTGGCGCTGGCGGCGATCACGCTGAGCGCGGCGGCCTTTGGACCGTCGCTTATGAGTGCGAGCCCGCGCCGCGGCTCCATGACGGTGATCGCCGGCGCCCATGCAGTGCTCATGTCGGCATGGCTGCTCGTGTATCTGATTCAGACGATGCTGGCCGCGAACGGCGGCATCCGGCTCCACAAGCGCCTGGGCGTGGCCGGCGCGTTCGTCGCGGCCGCTGCAGTCGCGACAGGGTTCGTTGCGACGATGGTCATGGTGCGGCGAGGGTTCGACTTGAGCGGCGATCTCAGCCGGCCACCTAACAACAGCGCGCTCGACGCCGCGATCTTCCAGTTCAGCAACCTCCTGATCTTTTCTATCCTAGTGGGGACGGCACTCGTGCTCCGCCGACGACGTCACCTACACAAGCGCCTGATGGCATTCGCCGTCATCGAAACGCTGATGGCCGCGCCGCTCGGACATCTCGTTGGCCACTTCGGCCTACCAGTCTTGACGTTCTTGCTGTGGGGACTCGGGGTGCTCGTGGCGTTCATCGCGTACGACGTCCGCACCGTGAAGCGCGTACACCCTGTCACGTTGATCCTGGGGATCGGCCTCGTCGCCCTGGCAAATCTGGAGGCAATCGTCATCGGGCCCAGCGCGCCATGGCATCGAGTGCTCGAGTGGTTGGCGGGATGACGTCGTCGGCATTACCAGTCGGTCTCCTGCCGGTCGTGGAAGAACCGACCGGAGGGGCCACCGCGTGGTAGCATGGCGCACCAGAAGATCGTGTCGGCGCCCTGGGCGAGGGACCGCGGCGCCGCGCGCCCACCCATGTCCGTGCGCACCCAGCCCGGATCCACCGCGTTGACGAGCACGTCGCGCCCGCGCGCGGAGGCTGCGAGCAGGCGCGTGAGCGCGTTCAGGGCCGCCTTCGACACGGAATACGGCGGTGCGTAGTCGCTCATCGAAGAGATCTGTCCTGCTTCGGACGACACGTTGACGACCCGGCCATAGCCCCGCGAGATCATGCCCGGCATGAGGGCCTGCGTTAGGCGCAGCGGGCCGTAGGCGTTAGTCTCCATGCAGTCCCGGAAGTGCTGCACGGCCACCTCGAGCACGTCGCCGTCCTCGTCGAGCAGGAGGCCGGCGTTGTTGACGAGCACGTCGGCACCAGCAAGCGTGTGCTCGACGTGATCGGCAAGGGCGCGCACGCTCGCCTCGTCGGTCACGTCCAACTGGTGAGATTCCACGTCGAGTCCGCGAGCCGCGAGCGAGCGTGCCGCCGCCTCGCCCGCGGCCGCGTTGCGACTGCCGAGCACGACGTGCTGCCCGGCTGCCGCGAGCTGGCGGCAGACCTCGAGACCGATGCCGCGGTTCGCGCCGGTGACGACGGCCACGCGCTTCCTCCTCCTGTCGCTCATACTCACCTCAGATGGCGCAGTTCGACGACGCGCTCGGCGCGAGCGAGGAAGCGGCAACCGGAGAGCTCACGCTCTGGCGCTTCCACATGGCCGATGCGGGCACCGAAACGTACGAGCGCGAGCAGACCTTCTCCTCCCGAGTCGTGAGGGCCGGTTGCTCTGGCACATCCATGAAGCGCTTCGCCGCCTTTACCGTTCGCCGGAGACATTCGGCCGGTGCGACGAGTGCGGACGCAAGATCGCGTTCGAGCGGCTCGACGCGATCCCGTATGTCCCGCGCCGCGTGCGGTGCAAGCAGGATTGCGAGACCGTCGGACGGCCGTCCGGTGAGCCGAGAGGCCACCGCCCGCGCGTTTACTCCCTCGCGAACGCCGCGTCGAAGGCCACCTGCGACGGCGCGAAGTCCGTTGCCTTGATCTTCGCGCACGCCTCGCGCGCTCCGAACTCGCGGTCCATGCCGCCATCCTCCCACTCGATCGATAGCGGCCCGTTATAACCAGCGCGGTTGAGAGCGCGGACGATCTCCTCGAAGTCGATCTTCCCGCGTCCGATGCTGCGGAAGTCCCAGTAGCGGTCGCGGTGGCCGAAATCGAGATGCCCACCGAACACGCCCGAGGGCTTCGGCACGTCTGACCACCACACGTCCTTCATGTGCGCGTGATAGATCCGGTCGCCGAAGCGCTCGATGAACCCGATGTAGTCCACTCCCTGGTAGCCGAAATGGCTCGGGTCGTAGTTGAAGCCGAAGGCGGGACGACGCTTCACCGCCTCGAGCGCCCGCTGGGCAGAGGAGACGTCAAAGGCAATCTCCGTCGGGTGGACCTCGAGCGCGAAACGCACTCCTGCCACGTCGAACGCGTCGAGGATCGGGTTCCACCGATCGGCGAAGTCGCGGAAGCCGGCATCGATCATTGCCGGCGCTACGGGTGGGAAGCTGTAGAGCAAGTGCCAGATCGAGGAGCCGGTGAACCCCGGCACCACGCCCACACCTAACGCCTTCGCCG
>Ga0068860_100006802_pt1 | contig 11463 bp, 7 predicted proteins | sample KBSSwiS32_FD_66597 | JGI IMG/M metagenome (GOLD analysis project Ga0068860, IMG submission 66597) | Switchgrass rhizosphere microbial communities from Kellogg Biological Station, Michigan, USA - KBS Switchgrass S3-2 | ecosystem: Host-associated > Plants > Roots > Rhizosphere > Soil ... | reverse complement strand
TCAGGTAGAAGTCCGGATCTCGATCCTCGTCGCGGATGCTCTCCAGCAGCTCCGCCGCCCGTCGAAGGACCGGCCGCGGGTCCTTGGAGCGCTCGTGCAGGGCGTGCCCGCGCAGCGAGTAGACGTCGGCCAGCTCCATCCGGGGCTGAGGCAGCTCGGGGGCGAGGCTCACGGCCTCGTTGGCGGACTCGAGCGCTTCGGTCAGCGGCGCCTCCACGTCGCCGCCGTGGTCGAGGCGATACTCGGCGAGACAGCGATGAAGCTGTGCCCGCAGCACCAGGCTCCCGGCGTCGTCCGGCGCCAGCTGCCGGGCGCGCGCCACCGCCTCCAGGCCGCCTTCGTAGGGAGGGAGCACGTCGCCCTCCCCGAACGTCTCGCTGACGAGCGCGGAGGCCTCCAGCCGGGCCAGGCCCTCGTACACGGACGGCACCGACCGCCCGATGGCCGCGGCGTCCTGGTAGGCCCGGCGACCGGCGAGCAGCGCCGCCCGCTGCCCCTCCCGATCTCCGCGCTCCCACCGCTCGTAGGCCTGGGCCCACCGCACGTCCCCCCGGAGCTGGGACGCCTCGTGGAACCAGGGCAGGGGCTCGTTCATGCCGTCCAGCCTGGAGAGCGCGGCGTCGTACCGGCCCTCGTAGAACGCGACGAGCGCCTCCAGGTAGGCGGTGGATGGCGCGTCCGCGCCGGCGCTCTGTCGCAGGTAGGCGAGCACCGGCCCCTGGTAGCGGCGCCGCACCTCCGCCCAGGCGGCCTGGCGCTGCTCGCGATCCTGGATCCGCAGCGCCTCGGTGAGCTTCTGCCGGTACTCGTGGCCCAGCGCCAGCGCCAGCGCGTACGCCACCCGCGGCTCCCGGTAGCCGGCCGACCACGCGGCCCCCAGCGCCGCCCGGGCCCGCGCGTGCTCGCCCAGCGCCAGGTATCCGCGCCCGAGCGCGTATTGCCCGGGCCCCGCGGCGCGCTCGCCGCCCTCGCGGATCTCCTCCTCCAGCTCGGCCATGCTGGCGCGCAGCGCCGCGCGGTCCTCCCGGAGGTCGTGCGGCGGCGCGAGGCCGGAGTAGCGCGCCCGGGATTCGATGCCCTCCACCCGTTCGGTGAAACGGCGGGCCAGCTGTTCGCGCAGGGCCGCCTCCCGCAGGGTGAACGCCGCCCAGCCCGACGCGACGGAGGCGATCAGCAGCGCGGCGGCGCCGATGGAGACGAGCGCGCGGTGCTTCCGGACGCGGCGGCGCAGGCGGTACCAGCGGCCGGAGCGCGCCAGGATCGGCTCGCCGGAGAGGAAGCGGTCCAGGTCCTGGGCCAGCGCGCGCGCCGAGTCGTACCGGGCCGAGCGGTCCTTCTCCAGGCACCGGAGCGCGATCGCCTCCAGGTCCTCGGGGACGTCCGGGTCCAGCGCGCGCGGCGGGCGTGGCTCCTCGGTGGGGATGCGGCTGAGCACCTCCAGCGCGTTCGACCCCGAGATGGGCGGCCGCCCCGTGAGCAGGAAATACAGCGTCGCGCCCAGGCTGTAGACGTCCGCGCGGCGATCCAGCCGGCTCACCTGGCCGCTGCCCTGCTCCGGGGACATGTAGTGCGGCGTGCCCAGCACCGAACCCGTGGTGGTGGCGCCCCCGGTCCACGGCCGGGCCAGGCCGAAGTCCATCACGTACGGCCGGAGGGCGCCCTCGGCGGCGCGCTCCACCATGACGTTGGACGGCTTGAGGTCGCGATGGATCAGACCGACGCGGTGCGCCTCGTGGACGCCGAGCGCGACCTCGCGCATCACGAGCGCCTTCTGCTCGGTGGTGAGGGTCCGCCCCAGCTGGCTCAAGGGCTCGCCGTCCACGTACTGCATGGAGATGAAGGCGAAGCCGTTCACCTCGCCCGCGTCGTACACCTTGCAGACCCGCTCGTGGTTGACGCTCGCCTGGGCCATGCCCTCCAGGCGGATCCGGCGGGTGAGATCCGGGTCGTCGCCCCGGACGAACTTGAGCGCCACCTCGCGCTCGAGCGGGACGTCGAGCGCGAGGAAGACCTTGCCCATCCCGCCCTGTCCCAGGAAGCGCACCGGCCGGTACCGGTCCCACCCTGGAATCGGGAAGGAGACGTCGTCATCCCGCTCATGCATGACTGGCTGGGTCGTCATCATACCCGCGCGGAGCGCCACCCCCCGGGTCACTGGCCAGGCGGAGGGGAGGGGAGGATGCAGCACACGTAGCCGGGCTCGCACTTCAGGGGCGACTCCACCTCCTCGTTGTCCTCGTCGCAGCTCTTCTTGCAGGCGTGTCGGGCGTCGTCAGGACAGGGTGGAGGTGGCGGAGGCGGCGAAGGCGGACCGTCCGCGAGCGCGGCGAACGCCGGGAGGAGCATCAGGAACGAGACGCAGATGAACAAGCGCATGGATCGAATTCTCCTGTTACGGGTTGTAGAAGGTCCGCATCACGTTGGATGACGCCTGCACTCCCGAGAGCGCCAGCGTCTGCGTGAGCGTCGTGATGAACGCGACGAGGTTGGCGTTGACGTTGGCGCTCACCGAGCAGGACGTGCCGGAGGCGCAGGTGGCCAGGAGCGTCCCGGTGGTCGCGTTGAAGATCTCGATGTAATAGGGCGTCGGGCCCACGTCGACGTTGGTGGTGGCGGTGTAGACATGGTAGCTGGGCGAGCTCAGCGCGATCGCGTAGCCGTTCGCGTTCCACGTGACGTACAGGGGCGGCCCGATCTCCTGCGCCCCGGCCGGCGGGTAGGCCGTGCTGAAGGTGGAGAAATAGGCCCGGTAGACGTGGGTCGTGGTCTCGAGGTGACTCGCCTGGCCGGTGCAGGTGGTCCCGGAGCCGCAGTTGGTGAGGTACTGACCGGACGTGTCGTCATACAGCTCCGTGTAGAGCGGCGACGGGCCGATGTCGTACGCGGAGGTCGACGTCAGGGTGGCGGTGCTCCCCGGCGCGAGCGTGGTGGCCGCCGCCGAGAAGGACTGGTAGCCCGCGCCGTGCCAGGTCACCCAGACGCCACCGAACCCGGTGCTCGCCACCTGGTTGCCCGCGGCGTCTTCGATGTCCGCGCCGAAGTGGATGTTCTTCCAGACGGGGCCGGTCACCGCGACCGAGCAGGTGGTTCCCTTTCCGCAGCTGGCCACGACTCCGGTCTCCGAGGAGACGATCCGGATGTAATAAGGCGTCGGGCCGACGTCGGCGTTGGCGGTCGCGGTGAGCGTCGTGTACTGCGTCACCCACGGGAAGGGGTCGCTGGCGGACAGCGAGACCGTCCAGGTGAAGGACGGGGTGATGCGCGGCGCCCTCGAGCTCGAGGACGGCTTGGCCGGCAGGTCAGGGCCCAGGGTCACGTTGGCGGCGATGGCCGGGCGCGCCGGCGCGGACTTCAGCGCCTCCACGCCCCGGCCCAACTCCAGGCCCGGATCCTCGGGTCCACCGCAAGCCAACAACACCAGCAAGGCGGCCGCGGCGCCGCTGCGAAGCCCGCTGACTTCGATCTTCATGTTTGCCCCCCGTGGAGAGACTGCGTTCCTGGCTCGGGGGTCCCGGTCCACTGGGCGCCGCGAGCCCGCGGTGGCCCTAGCAGGCGCCGTGCCGGCGGCGATCCACGGCCGGCGCCCGCACCAGCGCGGGTCCTGACGTGTCATCCCGCTCCGTTGACATGGCGGAGCGCCGGCTGACATGCCGGCGGCCTGGCCGGTCGCCGCGGATTCAGCGTTTTGGCTAGATTGGCGGGACCGGCCATGGGGGAAGCGCTCGGCGACATTTCGACGGTCAGGCTCGGGGGGCGCGGCGGCAGCGGCGGCCCCCGGCCGGTCCCGGCGCTGACCATCGTCTCGCACGCGGACCTGTCGCGCGCCGGCGAGACGCTCGTCCTCGATGCGCTGGTGGCCGGCGAAGAGGTGTCGCTCTCCAGGACGGCGCCCGATTTCCAGCGGCCCGGCCAGACCTCCGGCGGGCCGATCGGAGATCCCTTCCTCAGCCGCAAGCCGTTCATCCTCGCGCCCGGGCGCGCCGGCGGCGTCCGGCTGCGCGTGGGCGAAGACGGCACGCCGGTGTCCGTGGGCGGCCGGCCGCTCCTGGGCGAGGTGGAGTTGGAGCCGCAGGCGCTCGCCGCCGGAGTGCCGCTGGTGCTGGCCCAGCGCGTGGTGCTGCTGCTGCACCTGGTGGAGCCGGACGGCGGCGGGCCGCAGGACCAGCTCGGCATGGTGGGCGAGAGCGCGAGCCTGCGGCAGGTCCGCGAGCAGATCCGCAACGTGGTCGATCTCGACGTCCCGGTGCTCATCCGCGGGGAGACCGGCACCGGCAAGGAGCACGTGGCGCAGGCGCTCCACGCGCGCGGCCCGCGGCGGAAGGGGCCGTTCGTCAGCGTGAACCTGGGGGCGCTCCCCAAGGAGCTGGCCGCCGCGGAGCTGTTCGGCGCCAAGCGGGGCGCGTTCACCGGCGCGGAGCGGGACCGCGAGGGCTTCTTCAAGGCCGCCCAGGGCGGCACCCTCTTCCTCGACGAGGTGGGCGAGGCGCCGCCCGAGGTGCAGGTGATGCTCCTGCGCGTGCTGGAGACGGGCGAGCTCTACCCCGTGGGCGGCCAGACGCCGGTGAAGCTGGACGTGCGACTGGTGGCCGCCACCGACGCCGATCTCGAGGCGCGGATGCAGGCCGGGCAGTTCCGGGCGCCGCTGCTCCACCGGCTGGCCGGGTACGAGATCCAGCTCCCGCCGCTGCGCGAGCGCCGCGAGGACATCGGCCTCCTCTTCGCCCACTTCGCCGGAGAGGAGCTGAAGTCCCTCGGCGATCCGCAGCGGCTGACTCCCGCGGATCCGCGCGCCGATCCGTGGCTCCCGGCGGACCTGGCGCTGGCGCTCCTGCAGTTCTCCTGGCCCGGCAACGTCCGCCAGCTCCGGAACGTGACGCGCCAGCTGATCATCAGCAACCGCGGGCGCCCGGCGCTGAGGGCGGACCGGCGGCTGACCCGCGAGCTGGGCATCGGCGGTGGCCCGCAGGCCGCCACGCCCGCCCCCGTGGAGGCCGCCGTTGTGACCCCGGCGCCGGACGAGGCCGCCGATGAAGCCCAGGACCAGACCGCCGCGCCCCGCCGCAAGCCGTCAGACGTGTCCCCCGAGGAGCTGGACGCCGCCCTGCGCGCCTGTGAATGGGACCTCAAGGCCGCCGCCGCCCGGCTCGGGCTGTCGCGCTCGTCCTTGTACCTCCTCATCGAGCGAAGCCCCGACGTCCGCACCGCGCGCGACCTGACCGTCGAGGAGATCTCCCGGTGCCACCGGGAGTGCGGCGGGAAGCTGGGCGAGATGGCGCGGCGGCTGGAGGTGTCGAAGCCGGCGCTGAGGCGCCGCCTGAAGGAGATGGGCCTGGAGTGGGACGAATCCTGAATCGGCTGGCCCGCAGATTGCTGAGCTGGCCGGGCGTTCCGGTGTCGCATCAAAAGGAGGAGCACGATGTCGGACTTTCCCAATGACGAGAACGACGGCGGCGAGCCCGGGGATGATGAGGACATCGTCCCGGAGCCGGGCGGTCTGCCCGACGTAGGCGGCGCCGTTCCGCCGCCGGTCGATGAGCTCCCACCGCCGGAGCCTCCCCGGCCCACCACCAAGAAGCCCACGCGCGGGGGCTCGGACGGGGGCTCGACCGACCAGATCAAGATCGGCTCCTGACCGCCGTCAGGGCGAGCTGGCCGCGAGGCGACGCTGGAGCGCCTCTCGCCGGTCCCGCCAGGCGGAGGTCAGGCTGGGGTTGGCGGTCATCGCGGCGGACAGCTCGTCCAGGGCCCGCTGCCGGAGACCGGCGCGATCTCCGGCGGTGGCCTGCTCCGCCTCCACCGCGAGCACCCCCGCGTGGAGCGCGTGGGCCTCCGGCCAGCCGGACTGCGCCGCCAGCAGCTCCTGGGTGACGCGCCGGGCCTGGTCCAGCGCGGGCGCCGGGCTTCCGGGAGGCGCCGGCACCAGCTCGGTCCAGGTGAGGCAGAGCTCCGCGTACTCCAGGCGCAGGGCCCGGAGCTCCGGGGCCAGCTCCAGTCCCTTCCGGTACAGCTCGGCGGCCGCCTCGAAATCGCCGGACCTCGGCGCTCCCTTCAGGGCCCTCCACCGGGCCTCGAGGCCGCGCACGCCGGCGATCACCCGCCACGCGGAGCCGTCCCGCGGATTCTTCGCGCGCGCCGCCTCGCCGGCCGCCCTGGCCATGGCCAGGTGGGCACCGGGGTCGCGCGCGTGCTTCAGCTCGAACTCCGCCAGGATCATCAGGACGAGGCCCTGGTTGGCGAGGGGTCGCGAGCTGTCCGGCTTGAGCTCCGCGGCGCGGCGGAACAGCGCCACCGCCTGTTGCGTCAGCTCCGCCGGATCCTCCCCGCGCAGCGCGCGATACCTCGCCTGCCGGGCGGTGGTCTCCGCGATGTTGGTGGCGGCGGCGCTCTGGCGCGGGTCAATCTCCAGCATCCGCGCGAAGGCGGCCCTGGCCTGCTCCAGCGCCGGGAAGGGATCCCCACCCAGGTCCCACTCCGCCTGGGCGCGCGAGAGGTGGGCGTTCCCCACGCCGTTCAGGAGCGCCAGGAAGCCGGGATTGATCGCCAGCCCTTTCTCGTACTGCGCCAGCGCCTCGGCGAGCGCCGGCCGTGGATCCGCCGCCCGGGCTTGGGCGCGCGCGGCGAGCGCCTCCTCCACCTGGCCCGCGGAGTAGAAGGGCACGACGTACCTGGGATTGAGCTGCTGGGCCCTGGCCAGCGCGCCCTTGGCCCGGTCCAGGTCTCCGTCCGGGTCCGCGGCGCGCGCCGCCGAGGCGCGGGCGAAGTACGCCGTCCCCAGGCTGCTCCACGCGCGCGGGGACTGCTCGTCCAGGCGAGTGGCCGCGAGGTAGGCGTCGATGGCCTTGCCGCGGTGGAGCCCGCTGTCCTCGCTCCGCCCGTCCTCCGCGTCCGCCCAGGTCGTGAAGACCCGGCCCACGCTCAGGTAGTAGTCCGCGCTCCGGTCCGCGCCGGACAGGCCCTCCAGCAGCTCCGCCGCGCGCCGCAGCTCCTCGCCCGGGTCCCTGGCGCGCTCGTCGAGGACGTGCCCCCGCAGCCAGTACACCTGGGCCAGCTCCATCCGGGGCTGCGCCAGATTGGGAGCGCGGCTCACCGCCTCGTCGGCGGACCTCAGCGCCCGGGCCAGCGGCGCGTCCACGTCCCCGCCGTGGTTGAGGTGGTACTCGGCGAAACGGCGGTGGAGCTCCGACTGCAGCACCCAGCTCTGGGCGTCGTCCGGCGCCACCTCCAGGGCGCGCGCCACCGCCTGGAGGCCGCGCTCGTAGTGGGGGAGGACGTCGCCCTCGCCGAACATCTCGCCGAGGAGGGCCTGGAGCTCCAGCCGGGCCAGCCCGTCGTAGACCGACGGCACGGACCGCGCGATCGCCGAGGCGTCCTCGTAGGCGCGGCGCCCGGCGAGCAGGTCCGCCCGCTGCCCATCCTGGTCCCCGGTCTCCCACCGCGCGTAGGAGCGGGCCCAGAGGACGTCCCCGCGGAGCTGGGCCGCCTCGTAGAACCAGGGGAACGTCTCCCCCATGGCGTCCAGCCGCGCCAGCGCGTCGTCGTAGCGCTGCTCGCAGTAGGCGATGAGCGCCGCCACGTACTCGGTGGACGGCACGTCCGCGCCGGCGCTCAGCCGCAGGTACGAAAGCAGCGGCCCCTGGTCGCGGCGCTGCACCTCCGCCCACCTGGCCCGGCGCTGGTCGCGGTCCTGGATCCGCTGCGCCTCGGTGAGCCGCTCCTGGTACTGGTGGCCCAGCGCCAGCGCCAGCGCGTACGCCACCCGTGGCTCGCGGTAGCCGCGGGCCCACGCGGCCTCCAGCGCCTCGCGCGCCCGCTGGTGCTCGCCGAGCGCCAGGTACCCGCGCCCCAGCGCGTACTGCCCGGGCCCCACCGCGCGCCCGCCGCCCTCGCCGATCTCGGCCTCCAGCTCCGCCATGCTGGCGCGCAGCGCCTGGCGGTCCTTCCGGGTGTCGTGCAGCGGCGCCAGGCCGGAGTAGCGCGCCCGCGCCTCGATGCCCTCTGCTCGCTCGGTGAAGCGGCGCGCCAGCTGCTCGCGCAGGGCGGCGTCGCGGCGGGTGAGCGCGGCCCATCCCAGCGCGACGGAGACCAGCAGCAGCGCGGCGGCGCCCACCGCGACGAGCGCCCGGTGCTTGCGGAGCCGCCGGCGCAGGCGGTACCAGCGGCCGGCGCGCGCCAGGATCGGCTCGCCGGAGAGGAAGCGCTCCAGGTCCTCCGCCAGCGCGCGCGAGGAGTCGTAGCGGTCGGAGCGGTCCTTCTCCAGGCACCGGAGCGCGATGGCGGCCAGGTCCTCGGGGACGTCCGGATCCAGCGCGCGCGGCGGGCGGGGCTCCTCGGTGGGGATGCGGCTGAGCACCTCGAGCGCGTTGCTCCCCGAGACGGGTGGCCCGCCGGTGAGCAGGTGATACAGCGTGGCGCCCAGGCTGTAGACGTCCGAGCGGCGATCCAGCCGGCTCACCTCGCCGCGGGCCTGCTCCGGGGACATGTAGTGCGGCGTGCCGAGGATTGAGCCGGTGGCGGTGGCGACCTCGTTCCACGGCCGGGCCAGGCCGAAGTCCATCACGTACGGGCGCAGGGCGCCCTCGGCGGAGCGCTCCACCATGACGTTGGACGGCTTGAGGTCCCGGTGGATGAGGCCGACGCGGTGCGCCTCGTGGACGCCGAGCGCCACGTCGCGCAGGACGAGCGCCTTCTGCTCCACGGTGAGGACCGGACCCAGCTCGCTCAGGGGCTGGCCGTCCACGAACTGCATGGCGATGAAGGTGAGGCCGTCCACCTCGCCGACCTCGTACACCTGGCAGACGCGCTCGTGCTTGACGCGGGCCTGGGCGCGGCCTTCCAGGAGGATGCGCCGGGTGAGCTCCGGGTCGTCGCCGCGGACGAACTTGAGCGCCACCTCTCGCTGGAGGCGGACGTCGAGCGCGAGGAAGACCCGGCCCATGCCGCCCTGCCCGAGGAAGCGCACCGGCCGGTAGCGGTCCCAGCCTGGGACGGGGAAGGGCACCTCGTCGCGGGGTGGGGTTGGGGCTTCGGGCGGGGGAGGCGCGACGGCGGAGGGAGGATCCGCGGGTGTGGCGACCGGCTCTGGAGTGAACGCGGGCGTGACGGGAGCGGGCGCGAGCGTGGAGTCGCCGTCCGGGACGTCCGGAGCCGCCGCAGGTCGGGGCTTCATCGTCATCTTCGGAGCGGGGAGCCTAGCGGAAGATCCACCCGGAGTATGGGGAGGGGCGGGAGTGGCAGTGCGGCTCCTCGCCTCCCCGGCAGGTGACCAATGACCGCGCCGAGAAACGCGGCGCCAAGCTCCCGGACGACAGCGCCGATCCGGAGCCCGAGGGCGCGGCTTTGCTGATCCATCCTGATGGACTCGCTACGCCCTGGATACGCCCGGGCGTGGATCACGATCCCGCCGCGCCACGCACGCCCGGCGACCAGCGCGGGGTGGAGCTGCTGGTGGAGGCGGGCTTCACCCCCGTGGAGGCGGTCCACATCGCCACGCAGAACGGCGCGGAGCTGCTCGGGGAGGGCGCGCGGCTCGGGACGCTGGCCCCCGGCAGCCTGGCCGACCTGGTGGTGTTGCGCGGGGACCCGAGCACGCGCATCGAGGACATCGAGAAGGTCGAGTGGGTGTTCAAGGACGGAATCGGTTATGACCCGGCGAAGCTGATCGACTCCGTGCGCGGTCAAGTCGGGCAGTAACCGAGGGGGAGCCACATGAAGAAGTTCCTGGCCGCGGCGTGGGCCATGCTGCGGGTCGCGATCTACGGGTGGGAGCTCGCGCTGCTGCGCCTGATCGAGCAGATCCGCCGGATCTGCCAGAAGCGCAAGCGCGAAGCCGGCCTGAGCGAGCGCGATCTCAAGGCCGCCAAGACGCGCTGCGTGCCCATCCAGGACCCCGCCTTCGTCCGCCCGGATCCGCTGATCTACTCGCAGAAGTACCTAGCGGCGCACGGCCTGGCCTACTCCTGGAACAACCCCGACTTCGCGCTCTTCCTCCACTCCGACGGCAAGCCGGTGGGGGCGCACGAGCTGGAGGCCGACACCGCCTACGACGTCGTGGTGCGGGTGTGGAACGCCTCGGTGGACTGCCCGGTGGTGATGATGCCGGTGCACCTGTCGTACTTGAGCTTCGGCGTGGGCACCGTCTCGCACGCCGTCGGCACCAAGCACGTGGACGTGGGCGTGAAGGGCGGCGCCAGCAACCCGGCCTACGCGACGTTCCCGTGGACCACGCCCAAGGAGAAGGGCCACTACTGCCTCCAGGCGCTGCTCGATCCGGTGGCCGACGTGGAGTTCGGCAACAACCTGGGGCAGCACAACACCGACGTGGTGTATTCGCACTCGCCTGCCTCGTTCTCCTTCGAGCTCCGCAACGACACGGACCGCGAGCACCAGTACTTCTTCGTCTTCGACACGTACGAGGTAGGCCAGCCGGAGCCGTGCGCGGAGCGGGGCGACGTGCGGCGGGACCCGGCGGCCAGGCACCGGCAGGCGCCGCCGCTGCCGGCGGGGTGGGCGGTGAAGGTCGAGCCCGCGACCCCGACGCTGGCCCCCGGCGCGAGCCTCCCGGTGCTGGCGACGATCACGCCGCCGGACCCGTTCAAGGGTGCCCAGGTGGTCAACATCCATGCGCTGTTCCCGGACGGGCTGCAGAACCGCCTGGCCGGGGGCGTCACCATCACCGTCACGGGGAGCTGAGCAATGGCGGACAACTACAAGCAATACACCACCTGCACCGACCCCAAGAACTGGGAGAGCCTCGCCAATTACATGATCCACGCGACGGCGACCCTGCTCGCCGTCGCGGTGGCGGCGATCGCGCTGGCCGGCTGGTGCGCGCTCTTCTACCTGGGCGTGGCCGCCGCGGCCGAGGCGGTGGCCGCGTGCCACTGGTGGCTCTACATCCGGCTGGTGTGCCTGGGGGGAGACCGGTCCGCCGCCGGGATGCTGGTGTCGATCGAGCCGTCGAAGGGGAAGTCGGACTACTTCGGCAAGCTGGACACGGACTACAGCATCAACCTGCTGCTCTTCCCCAACCTGCCCGGCGTCACCCAGTCCGTCGCGGAGGTCACCCCTCCGTACGGAGAGCTGATCAAGAACCAGCAAGGGGTGAAGGACTACGTCGGCTTCTTCCGCGGCGAGACGGCGACCGAGCCGAAGACCGGTCGCACCAGCGCGGTCCTGCACTGCGAGTTCGAGGGCGCGGGGGTCTACGACTTCTTCGTCGGCGTCTCGATCAGCCTGGCGCTCTACATCGCGGCGATCGTCGCGTGCGCCGCCATCCCGCCGCCGTGGGGACCCCTCATCGCCGGCCTGCTGGCGCTGCTGGCCCTGCTGGCGTGGTTCCTCAGCCACCTGCTCGGGGAGAGCGACTACGCGTACCCGGACGACGTGAAGGGGACGCCGTCCGAGCTCCACACCAACGACCCGTCGTCCAACGTCGGCGCCGACCTCCTCTACGTCCAGGGGACG
>Ga0068860_100006801_pt1 | contig 11463 bp, 6 predicted proteins | sample KBSSwiS32_FD_66597 | JGI IMG/M metagenome (GOLD analysis project Ga0068860, IMG submission 66597) | Switchgrass rhizosphere microbial communities from Kellogg Biological Station, Michigan, USA - KBS Switchgrass S3-2 | ecosystem: Host-associated > Plants > Roots > Rhizosphere > Soil ... | reverse complement strand
TGGGTTATTGTATTTTATGCATAAAAAAATCGCTAGATCTTTTTTAGTTGTATTAAGTACGCTATTAGTGCTGATCCAATTTTCTTTATCAAAGTATTTTCTTACCACATTAGTTCCATTGGGTGCAGACCTATGGGCTTATTCTGTTGCCGATATCAGACAAACCATCAGCGCATCGGGCATTGAAACATGGGTACCTGTTGTATTGATGGCATTATTACTCCTTGTAATTGCTACCTTTATTTACCTGCCGTCAAAAATAAAAATCACCAGAAGCTTTGCAATAACATCTCTTGCTATATTCTTAATTGCGTCAGTTACAAAACTCTCTTCTTTAACCGGTAAGTTGGTGCCTGGTCAAGAATATAGTAACACGCTTTCAATCAATAAATCTTATTTTTTCTTTAACTCATCTATGCAACATTTCTTTCCGGGTAAAGAAGATGCAGGTGATGCAAAAACTACTATCGCATACAGGGACAATAAACAGGCCTCTTACAGTAACTCTCACGGATTTAATTATGTTGATGAAGAGAATTATCCCTTTCTGCATAAAGTAGATAGCAGTGTTGACGTGTTATCTCCTTTCTTTAATAAATCATCGGCTGCACCCAATATTGTTATCCTGTTGGTGGAAGGTTTGGGAAGGGCATTTACAAATAAAGGCGCACACCTCGGCAACTTTACTCCATTTATTGATTCACTATCAAATCAAAGTTTATACTGGGAAAACTTTTTAAGTGAAGGTGGAAGAACCTTTGCCGTATTACCATCACTTACTGCCTCACTCCCTTTTGGAAAAAATGGTTTTAATGAATTAGGCGAAAACATGCCGGAACATTTATCATTGCTTAGCCTGTTAAAGCACAATGGGTATAATACTTCGTTTTATTATGGCGGAGACAGTCACTTTGATAATATGGATGTCTTCCTGCGAAAGAATAAAATTGATACTATTAATGATGAGCATACATTCCCTTCCGGCTATGAAAAAATGCCAGGCGAAAATACCTGGGGATATGGCGATAAAGAATTGTTCAGGAGATTTCTTGAAACCAGCACACAACCACAGCCTTATGCAAATGTTGTGCTGACCGTTTCAACACACAGCCCTTTCTTTGTTAATCAGCAGGACGTCTATATGCAACACTTTGAGCAGCGCATGAATGAATTGGGCTTTGATGAAAATCAAAAGAAATCACACCGCAATTACAAATATCAATACGCCAGTATTTTATTTACTGATGATGCTGTGAGAAATTTTATTAATAACTATAAGCTACGGCCGGACTTCAATAACACCGTTTTTCTTATAACCGGAGACCATCGCATGCCTGAGATACCCATGGCTACCAAGATTGACCGCTACCACGTACCACTGGTTATGTATTCCCCATTATTAAACCGTACAGCTAAATTCTCATCTATTTCTACCCACTTTGACGTAACCCCAAGTTTGCTGGCCTGGTTAAAACATAGCTACAATCTGCAGGTGCCTGACATTGCAAGCTGGATGGGAAGCGGGCTAGATACAGCAAGAGATTTCCGAAACATCCATGCATATCCCTTAATGCAAACAAAAAATGAAGTTTCAGATTTTGTAATGGGTGAATACATGTTGAATGGAAATGATCTGTTTCATATCTATGGTAATATGGATATTGAGCCGGAGCAAAATGACAAAAAAGCGAATGAGCTAAAAAGCGCCTTCAATACATTTAAGCAAAAGAACGAACAATTTATAAAAGGAGCAAAACTGATCCCGGATAGTTTATATAAGAGGTATTAAAGCTATCAAATTTTGATTTGAATCAAAAAATCAAAAACATAAACCGGGAAGGTTTTTGAGCCGTTAACCCGGGATGACTTAAATAAAACTTTCCTGGTTTGAAACTATGTTCAACCCACAATTGAAGAACGAGACGATGTTTTACATACAATCTGCTTTCCCCACATATTATTACCATTACTTCCTGCGTTATAATAAGCAGAAAATATAATCATATTCCGATCATGTATTTCAATACCCTGCTTTACACTTTATTTGGTTTTACGCTGCTGTTTTGTAGCAACTCAGCACTGGCTCAGTCTTCTGACAACTCAGACGATCTGTTCAAAAGCGCCAGGGCAGCTTCTTTTGATAAAAAAGACTATGCGGCAGCAATTGATCTAAGCAGGCAGGCTTTGGCAATATCCCCGGATTATGCAGATATACAAATATTCATGGCCCGTAACTATGCCTGGAGCGATCAGTATGATAGCGCCAGGAAAATATTGGCTTCCGTTGTGCAAAAAAAACCGGCCTATATTGATGCATGGTCTGCTTCGGCTGATGTTGAATTATGGGATGACCAATATGTGGTTGCCCTTGAGCTTTGTAACAAAGGATTGGAGCAGGAGCCCACCAATAAAGAATTATTGCTGAAAAAAGCCAAAGTGTTAAAAGCTCTGAAACGCAACCAGGAAGCTACTTCTGTTGTTAAACAGGTGTTGAAAACAGACGCCGGCAATAATGAGGCAAGGGCATTGGCTACCCGGCTTAAAGGTGAAAGCTATAAAAATAAAGTGGGCATTAGTTATGACTATACTTATTTTGATAAGCAATACAGTGATCCATGGCATATTGTGAGCCTCGATTATACAAGGCAAACCAATATCGGTTCCTTCACCGGACGAATTAATTATGCCAACCGGTTTAAAGAAAATGGTGTTCAGCTTGAAGTTGATGCCTATCCGCATATTTCTAAAACCTTCTACAGTTATGTGAGTGTTGGCTACTCCGGCGATGTTGGCGTATTTCCTAAATACCGGGGAGGCTTTTCTTTATATGCTAATCTTCCTAAAAGCTTTGAGGCAGAGGCCGGAATCCGTTACCTCTATTTTAGTAGCAGCACCTGGATATATACTGCCTATCTTGGCAAATATTATAAGAACTGGCTCTTTGGGGCAAGGACGTATTTGACACCCGGGAACTCCAGCATTTCTCAATCGTACAGCCTTTCGGCCCGTTACTATTATAGCGGCGATGCTGATAACCTGCTTGCCGTAAATATTGGCAGCGGAATTTCTCCTGACGATAGAACTACTACAGCACTGCTGAATAGCACATATAAACTTATGTCAAAGAAAGTTTCCGCATCATGGAAGTTTGCCGTAAAGCGGTTTAATATTTTTTCTCTGAACGCTGGATTGATCAACCAGGAATATCAAAAGGATTCCAGGGGCAATCAATTGGAATTCGGCGTTGGATACACACGGCGCTTTTAGTTATGACTTAAAGAGGTGATAGCACAAGAGCCGATAAGAGTAAACCAAAGTAGTGCCAAATTTACAATCAATCATTATTTTTGTGAAGTTTCAAGCGGCTCCAAACCTGCTGTGCGTCCATTTTTATTGTTCTGCATGAAGTCCGATTTTGTTTCCTTCCGTATCAATAATTATGGCAATAAATCCTGCGGGAATTTGCGTTTTAGTTGCAATAATTTTTCCGCCAGCCTGTTCCACTTTGTCAAGAACGGTTTGAATACCTGGACTTGCGTTGATATAAACTAATGTGCCGTTGCCTGACGGACTGTTTCTTTCTGTTTTTGATAATACCCCTGTTATTCGTCCTGATGTTGCTTGAATAACATTTGGATTAAAAGGGAAAAAAACAGCTTCATCATTTCCGTCTGTTCTTTTTATCATTTCAATATCCAAAATGGACTCGTAAAAAGTCTTGGCCCTTTCAGTATCTGAAACAGGAATTTCAAACCAATTCAAAACGTTGGTTTGTGCATCAATTTTTTTTAACTTTTGCATATCTAATTTATTTCCTGCAAAGTTGGAAAATGAAATTGAAGTTAACCTGTGATAATCGTCACATAATTAGACCAACATTCTTCGCTTTCTAATTCGGCTTAAAGTTTCTCTCGCAACTCCAAGAAATGACGCCAATTGAGAAAGAGAAACCCGTTGTGAAATTTCAGGATGTTTAGTTTCCAAATATTCTAATCGTTCCTGTGCTGAATAGAGTTTGAACAAAGTTGAAAATTCTTCTTGTTTGGATGCGAATAAACGTATGCAATTACGTCCTAAAGTTTCTATTTGGTTCGCTTGTTTAGCTGCCTGAAATAATTTTTCCTTGTCAAAAAGTATAGCTGTTAGTGGCTCACAAGCAATAAGATTAAATTCAGATTTCTGTCCCCTACCAAAACTATTGATGTTTGTTGCAATTTCGTTTTCAAAGAAAAATCCGGTGTTTTTCACGACACCATCAATTTCATAATAACTTTTGCAATAACCTTTGTCAATATAAAACAATGAGTTACAAACTTGTCCTTCTTTCAGTAAAAACTCGTTTTTTTTAAACACTCTTTTAGTCAATGCAGGTTGCAGCAATCGCCAACTTTCTGCAGAAAAATCTGTCAGCGAATGAATGTATTTTAAAAGATTGTCCATTTGGAAGACTTACAATTTATGTTATAATATGCCGGTGCCCAAATTTTTCTGCTTTTGATAATCAACAAAGTAGTATTATACATTTTGTATTGTTATTAGTACAATCAGATCTATGATTATTTTAAATATGTATTACTTTTTTCAAAATGGGAGTGGTTCATCCTGAGTATCTTCATATTCATTATGTAACATTGTCGAATGCCCTAACAATTCAACAATTTAACATGAAGCAATTCAACAACGAAGCAATTTTGATCAAAGTTGTTTACGTCTATCGGGAATTTTTTTACTTCATGCCTCATGAATTGCATTTGCCACACGATTGCCAGATCTCGTAGCGGCTTCCGTACCCCAGTTAAGATTATCTGCATAAGCTCCTGCAAAATGAATTCGTCCGAAGGGCTTCATCAATTCTGGCCAAAATTTATGCAATTCTCCTATGGGGAATGGCAGCCTTTCACAAGTGGAAGAGAAGGTCTCCTTAGTCCAGTCTTTACCTAAGGCGAGTTCAATTGTATCCATTTTGCCCGGGTAAACTTCCCTGAAACCGGCCAAAGCCCTTTGTGGCGAAACGCCACCTGGTCCGGTTCCCAACACAATAACTCTGTGCGTATCCACTTCTTCGGCGGATTGCCATACTGACCAGATATCGGGGTGATCTAATTCCATATTAATGCTGAGATTATCTTCAAGCCAGAATTTTGAATTCGCCTGGAACACTAATCTTTGATAGGAGTCGTAAGTAATATTATCGAATATATACTGCTTTTCCGGCGGCATGGCTGGTTCTACAAGTATATTTTTAAAAGCAGGTAATGGAATGCAATTAACGAAGTAATCAGCTGCCATACTTTTCTCTTCATCGTACTGCTTATAGGTAACTGTCACACCTGTTTCTCCATGCTTTATTGATTTGATCGGGGAACTTAATAACACACGGTTTCCCAACCTTTTTGCAAAAGCGTTTGGAAGCATCTGGTTGCCACCTTGCAAACGAAAAACCTCTACAGGGAAAAGAGGAACCCCCCGCAAGTGAAGTATAGCATCTTTCCATAACTCAAATAACGCAGATGAGCCATTGCCGCCCAGGAAATCCAAAGCCGTTTTAGACGCGCCTTCTTTTTTGAAAATATCTGAAAAAGGTACTTTGTCCAAATGATCATACCCAACATTGAACGGCTGATACTCGTCTGTAAATTTATCAAGGTAAGGCTTTGCAAAAAGGGATTCCAGGTCCCACCAGGGATTTTTAGACAAATAAATAACCTCCCTTTCATTAAAGCCAAATCGTTTTAATACGGCCGGATCCGCAAGCATTTCTTCTGAATAGAATTTACCATTGATCCTCCTCAGCAATCCCTTGCGCCTGGGATAAGGCAGTACTGTGAGGTTAAATTCTTTAGTATATTCCCAATACTTTATGTATCCGGGTTTAGTGATATGTTCCTGACCAAAGTCTCCGTAAAGCCCATCAGACAAACCATCATGAACTGTAAGAACATGGCCGCCATGCCGTCCTGATGCTTCAAGAATCACCACTTCATGACCCTTTTTCATAAGCTCATAACCACAACAGAGTCCTGCAATTCCTGCACCGCCAATTATGATTTTTTTAGTTACCCGGGGATTCTTTATTATATTTTCCCGGGGAATTTCAATTACACTATTCTTTCCCAGTACAGTGGTGCCAATACCTGCCAATACTGTATTTTTAATAAAATCCCTTCTATTGTTCATGTTAATAGAATTTAGTAATATTTATTTTATATACAATCAGCGAAGATATCAATCCCTTATCGTATGCCAAATGGAATTATTCGTAATAATACTTCCCCTTATAAAACATGATTAATCAATTATTTTTCTTTTCAAGGTCCTTATTTTGCTTATATTCTAATGGTGATATTCCAAATTGTTTAAAGAATTTCTGGGAAAAATAACTCTGAGAATTAAAACCTACGCTAATAACGATATCAGATATCCTGTTATCGCTTTCCAAAAGTAACATCGCTGCTCTCTTAAGTCTTGTGATATTAATCAGCTCTTTCGGCGATAAATTGGTGACTGCACTAATTTTCCTGTACATGGTTGGCCTGCTCATATGTAAATGATTGGCTAAATGAATAACGTCCAGTTCCGGGTTATCCAGGTTTTCATTTATAAACATATTTAATTTGTCAAGAAATATTTCGTCAGTTTTAGTATGAGCCATGCTCTTCATATGTGCTAACGGGGAGGTAACAAAATATTCTTTTAATTTCAGCCTGTTATTCAGGAGACTTGAGACCTGGGCTATCAGGTACCTTGGTGAAAAAGGCTTTTCAATATAAACATCCGCCCCCATTTCAAGCCCCTGAACTTTTGACTGCAGCATTGTTTTTGCAGTTAGTAATATAAGTGGAATGTGACTTAACTCAAAATCAGCTTTAATTTTTTCACATAAGGAAAAGCCGTCCATTACAGGCATCATTATATCGCTTATAACAAGATGAACTATTTCGTTTTTAAGTAGTTCTATTGCTGCTTCCCCGTTATTAGCGGTGAGAATAGAATAGTCAGAACTTAAAAGGTCCTGAAGGAATTCTATAATTTCCTGATTGTCGTCTACAATAAGTATAGTATGTTTCATTTAACGTATTTTGCTTTTGCTTCCGGGTTTTGCTCCGATCTGTCAGCAGGAATTTTTAATACAAAGGTGTTAAGATTATTGTTAGATTTTTTACAGAAAATCACACCCTTATGCAACTCGGTTAAAGAACGGGATATAGATAATCCGATTCCTGTTCCGTTTTGATTATCGTTTTCAGAAATTCTATAAAACGGCTCAAAGATTTTCTCCTGCATTTCAGCCGGTATAAGGTAACCGTCATTTGACAGTTCTATAATAAAACTCTTTTCGGTTTTGGTAGGAGCGATCAATTTTATATGTACAATCGTTTTTGCATACTTTATTGCATTGCTAAAAAGATTGTTTAAAATTTTCTGAATAGCTTCAATGTCCGCATCAGCATATACCGTCGTGCCAGGAAAGGAAATTTGATAGTTTACTTTTTTCCCCTCAGCTAAAGATTTAAAAGATTCATATGTTTCTTTCAACAGCCCGGATATGTTTATCCTGAAAAAACTGAGACTAAAGCCCTTTATCTCGGTTTTTCTGAAATCCAGTAATTGATTTGTGAGATTTAAGAGCTGATTGGTGTTCCGCTCCATAAATTCCAGGCTTTTTTTCAACTCAGGTATATCACTTGTTTCATCAATGATCTTTTCCAGGGGGCCAACAATAAGTGTCAGCGGCGTTCGTATTTCATGAGCGACATTCGTAAAAAAATCAAATTTGGATTGCAGTATTTCTTTCTCTTTTTCGTACTCATGACGGGCAAATTTTATTTCATGTTTTAGTTTTAGCCTGTTCTTATACGACTGAAACAAAAATATTATGATAACTAAGCCCGTTACAATATATAGGGAATAGGCCCAGGTAGTAGCCCACCATGGTGAAAGTATCTTTATTTCAAACTTTCTCTCATTGCTATATTTTTCCCCGCTATCATTAACTGTCTTTACTTTAAAAATATAATTACCCGGAGATAAGTTTGTAAAATATACTCTCCTGTTTGATTTAAGATAGGTCCAGGTATTATCTAATCCTTCCAATTGAAAGGCATATTGAGTCATTTCAGGTGCAGAAAAATTTATAGCAGCAAAATCAAAACTCAAAGAAGATTGATTATGCTGCAGGGTGAGTTTCGTTGTATTAATTACTGATTTTTTCAAAGGGCTGTTTTTTACAGCAATATCAACTTCTGCGTTGTTGATCTGGATGCCGGTTATATACAAATCAGGAATGAAATGTTCCGGCAGGAAATTTTCAGGTTTAAAGCTGATCATACCCCCGAGGCTTCCAAAATATAATACACCCTGTGCATCCTGGTAACCGGAGTTGTAATTAAATTGACTATTCAATATCCCATTGGCTGTCGTATATATTTGCATCGTATTATTGTTAAACGGATCAAAGCAAACCAATCCCTTTGATGTGGTCATCCATATTCTCTTTTTACTGTCTTCTAAAATCTTAAAAATTAAATTGCTGGGTAAACCATTTTTTGTTGAATAATTGGTGAAGGATTTTGCAGTGGTATTGTATAAACTAACCCCACTTCCCTCAGTTGCAAACCATAGATTGTGGTTTGAATCTTCAAAAATAGAAATTACATTATTTCTTATGCGATGATCCTTTTTAATGTCTTTTAAATTAATATTCCCCTTCTCTTTCCTTTGGGTATTAAAGTAATAAATTCCATCTCCTATAGTTCCCACCCAAATTGTACCCGAATGGTCTTCATATATGGAGTATACGAAAGCATCTGATGGGACGTCTTTTATTATACTAAAGTTATCGTTGCTTTTATTGTACTTATATAATCCTGAATATGTGCCAATTAAAATTTCTTTATTCGTCGTTTGAAAAATGGTTACGATAAAATTACTTTTGAAAGAATTACTATCTGAACCGGAGGAATAATGGCGGATAACCTTATTGTTATTAATATTCATTATATCCAGGCCATGTTCATACGTGCCTATCCACAAATTATTATCAATTACTTTCAGGCCATGTATATTGTGATATGAAATGCTCCCAGCTGATCCGGTTGGTTCGAAGTGCTGAAAAGAACCGGTTTTGGGATCCAGTTTATTTAGACCCGCATCTTCTGTCCCGATCCAGAAATTACCATATTTATCCTGGCAAATTTCGCGAACAATATTTCCCCTTAATGAGTTGTCTCCATATTTGGGAAAATATTTAGCAAATAGATTGTATTGCTTTGGGAAGTAATTCAGTCCACCAAAAAAAGTACCTACCCATACCCCGCCTTCTTTGTCTTTAGTAAGCGCATAGACCGAATTGTTAGAAATTGAAAAGGGATCATTATAGTCTTTTCGAAGGTTGATATATTTCCCGGTATTTATATTGTAAATGAAAACTCCACTTTCGGTAGCTATCCAATATTCCTCTTCTGAATATTTCAGAATATCCCGTACAAAGAGCGGAGTTTTATCCGGGTTCCGGATCTGTAAATTTTTCCAGCTCCCTGATTCAGAATTGAAAAATTTAAGTCCATAATGAGATGTCCCGATTAAGAACGAATTTTTCCCAATATAATAGATTTTTTCAATCGTTTTTGGTAATGAGGTTTCTGTTGAGTCAAAAACAGGAAACCTTGAAAACGAATTTAATGACTCATCAAATTTTTCAATATAGCCGTTTGATGTTGACGACCATAGTGTGCCATCTTCAGAAATACAAATTGACGTCGGGTTTGAATTATCGCTTTGAGGAATTTTGTGAATTTGCCTCGTATGCGAATTATAGTTACAAAGGGTCAACCCAGTATAGAAAGTTTTTCCCGTAATAAACCAAAGTTTCCCATCCTTGTCCATTTTTATATCCCTCACATAATTGATTTTATCATCAAGCATATTGAAGGTCTCGTCTTCCGGATGATATTCAAATAATCCTTTATCAGTACCAATCCAGATATTGCCGTTATCCGTTTCCTGTATGGTGTGAACAAAATCGCCGCTAAGCGATTTAGGGTTATTCATATCAAACCGAAACACCTTGAAATTATAACCATCAAAGCGATTCAGGCCATCGCGGGTACCTACCCATAAAAATCCTTTTTTATCCTGGAGGATACAGGATACCGTATTATTTGAAAGCCCATTTTCAACCTGGTATTTTTTAAAATGGTATGATTGGGCCTTAATTCCGGACCATGCCAGGAGCAAAAGAGAAGCATTGATAGTTACTAGTATTTTAAGTATTGAAGGCATATGAAGGGGAATAGCAGATACTTAGTAATTATTCTAAGTTAACTGATATTTTATTAGTTTAAGTGCTCACAAAATGGTTCCTGTTTCAACTTACTATATTTCACGGAATTATTTTCTCCGCGGTGGAAAAATGAGATGTTTTATAAAAAATATGAGACAAACCTGCAAGTTTAAGTAAAAGCATGTCTGTTATTTTGCTGAATATTTCCTTCTATCACTTTTTATATTTTATGTCATGAAACGATCTGCTACGAACTATGAGAGTTTGACAAACAATTATTGTCAACTTTGGTTTTCCTTCAGAAATAGTAAAAATTATTTGCCGTTTTTTATTCTTTTATTACTTTTTCAGCCATGGACGGCTTCGTCGCAGCAGGTTAAACAAATAGTAAAAGGATCTGTAGTTAGTGAAAAAGATGAAGCCCTGCCAGGGGTAAGCATACGCTTTAAAGGAGGTACAGCTGCTACCATAACTGACGACAAAGGAGGATATAGTATTGAAGTACCCAATGGAAACGGTTCCCTTTTTTTTACCACTGTAGGATATGAAAGCTATACAGAACAAATCAGGAACCGTAATATTATTAACATAAAACTGACCTCATCCTCATTAGCCCTGGACCAGGTTGTTGTAGTGGGATATAGTGCACACAAGAAGGTTGATCTCACCGGTGCGGTGAGTATAGTGTCGGCCAAAGAAATCAGAAAAAGTGAACCGGTTAACATTGAACAGGCGTTAAAGGGGAAAATCGCTGGTGTGCAGGTGCAGAACTCTGATGGCGCTCCCGGAAGCGGCATCAATGTTAAGATCAGGGGAGCTAATTCAATTACTGCCGGTAGTTCACCCCTGTATGTGGTAGATGGATTTCCTTACCCAATATCCAGCGATCCGTTGAACAACCCTTTGTCTACCCTTTCTCCCGATGTTATCTCGGACATTACCGTTCTTAAAGACGTATCATCCACCAGTATTTATGGCGCCCAGGGCGCCAATGGAGTAGTGCTGATCACTACCAAAAAAGCAAAGGATGGCGTGAATGAACTTTCTCTCAAAACTACTTATGGCGTCAGCAAGCTCACCAAGGGATTAGAGATGCTGGATCCGGAAGGATATATGAGGGCAATGATGCTGGAGTATACATTCTTCAATTTTTGGCAGAATGGCGATTTTTATAATGATTA
>Ga0068860_100006794_pt1 | contig 11468 bp, 15 predicted proteins | sample KBSSwiS32_FD_66597 | JGI IMG/M metagenome (GOLD analysis project Ga0068860, IMG submission 66597) | Switchgrass rhizosphere microbial communities from Kellogg Biological Station, Michigan, USA - KBS Switchgrass S3-2 | ecosystem: Host-associated > Plants > Roots > Rhizosphere > Soil ... | reverse complement strand
GCCAGGATCCTGGGAGGGCTGCATTATGGGCCGTCGCTGTCGCTGGGTTTGGAACAAGGCAGAAAGATCGGGGAATTGGAGCTGGCATTGAAACCCGTGGTGCGATCATCCGTGGAGAAGTGACCAGTGGAGACCCGTGAAAGATCCGGAAAATTCGGTGCCCTCTCCGCAAAACATGGGAATCCAATGGAATCCGTCGAAATCCACGGGAATCCAAAGAAATGCCTTCAGATTGACTTATTCTGAAGGCATTTTTCTATTTGAGAATTCTGACGCTCGCTGGGCTTAAATTCGGGGGAGCTTTACAGGGGGAGCAACAAACTTAAGCTATCATCTAGAGCAAAATATTATTGAGCAGGTTCTAAAAAAGCATATAAATGTGCTACTTTCCCGTTCTCGATCACAAAGAAATCCATACTATTGAGCACTCCTCCGGAAGTTTCAATCTTTCCGTAAAGCCTGGCACTATTCTGCAGCGGGTCTATAGGTTTAACTACGGAGAACTTATAAGCGGGATCTTCAGCGATAAGCTTACCGACAAAGTCTGACACTGCCTTTAAACCTTCAAGGGTCAATTCCCTGTCGTACATCTTAATATCGTCTGCATAGATACTCTTAAGCAGTTCATCACGCCTTATTACGTCTTTTTCATTCCAGGCAGCGACATGTTTAGCCTGCAATTCACTAAATAGCATAGTCTCCATTATTATTAATTTTTGGATTAGATTAAACCTTCACCCGATTGACTGGGTGAATTTCATCAAATGTAGACATTCAATTTTCGCTGAACGTTGATGTAAATTAATAAAAAATGATTTTAAAAGCACCTCTATTATGCAATTATTATGCAATGCGCTTTTTCTGATCCGGCTCAGGGTTTCGGGAGACATGCCCAGTACGTGCGCTTCCCTTCATTTCCGAGCAGTATGTCTTAGGGTTATTGCCTGAACCCTTTTTTGATTTTGCCTCTCGCAATTCGAACCCACAAGCCTTTCTTTAGGAATAAATTGCAAATGAAGGCGAATGCGATATGAATTTCATTAAACTAAAAACCCTTCAAATCCAACGATCTGAAGGGTTCAGTTCTAACGGTCCACATTTGTGGACCGTTATTTTTTTGGAAAATGTCCCTAATATTCCCCATATTGGAGGATTATTACGCTATCATGATACAATTTTTGAGATAGCCCATGCCCATGATAGTGTCTCTGAACATCTGAGGTGTTGCGTTTGGGGCATTAATGCTTGAAAGTCTGCTATCTCTTTTAGGTACGAGTTCATTTTCTGGTTGCTTAATACCAGCAGTACATGCCGCTGTTTTCACATTTCGGTTGGCCGGCATAACATTGCCCCAATTGAACAAAACCTGATGTTAGCGGTTCGTTGTTTTGTCAGGAGTAAACAGCTCCCACCGTCCCTCGGAGATGACTTCAATATTGCTGTCTGTCACTTTGATGGCGGTATCGTCGTCAATCGCATAAACAGGAACGCGAAGATTGGAGGCCCACTTTTCTGCGTTCGTCGACGATGAGGCAAAGTGGGCCTCATTCTCAAAGTGAGTAATTACTGCGAACTTGGTTAAACCCATCCCGTTTGCAGTAACTAGAATTCCGCTTACTTCTCCTTTGGCTGAGGAAAAAACGATTTCCTCAGATGTTAAAGGGTTGCCGGCGCAAGAGCGTTCTGCACTGTAAGCCTCAGCGAAGAGAGAGGCTACGGCTATGCTACCGGCACTAACGCCCACGTACACCAATTTGCCAAATAAGGAGGGCAAGAGATCGGTAAGCCCCGATTGCTGCATCCAGTAGCTGATAAAAAGAGGATCGCCGCCCCAAACGAGCAGGGCATCCGCTTCCGCGAGGGTTGGTAGCCACTTGTCCCTATCGATGCTGGGGAGTACGCTTAACTCAAGTATTCCTATGGATTTCCAGCCCAATTGGCACATGCGTGGTGCGGCATCTCCGCCGATAGGATTCCAAGCATAATACTGGCCGCCCCGAAATGGGTATACACCTGTAGGAACGAAAAGAGCATTTGCTTCAGCGATCGGCTTGCCCAAGAGTTCAACCAATGCATTATGAATGCTTTTGTTACTAATACCTGAAGAAGTTAAAAGAAGTTTCATTGTCCGAGTTATAAAATTATTTCATTTGTCTCCCGATCTCACAGTGTAACTAGCCTGAATTATGATTTTACAATGGCCGCTAACGTTTGTATTCTGCTATTATCTGCTACTTTTACCATTGTTATTCAATTATTTGTGAGAATAATTTGCTGAATGGTCAAGAATAAGTCACAGATCAAAATTACCTTTTAGGAATACTGTAATAATTTTATTTATTCGCATATGCCATAGATTGTTAAAATGGAGGATCAAGCCATGGATGCGTAAAGGTAAATGTTTGCACTTTCCTGCAAAAAGTAGTTTTGCCATTTATAACACTATCGTATTTAATGGTTTCTCTTAATGCCAAGTAATCAGCGCTTAGGTTTGTATATTTTCCCTCGAAAAGTAGAGGGCCATTTATACTATCTCCCAGTTTAATGTGTATACTGCTATCTAATGCGTTCATTTTCCACTCACCCGATGAGTACATAATCTTTATTTGCCCAGGAAGCGGCTTATAAGGTTTTATTACCATGTTACCGTTTTGCGTGTAGCTGGTGTCTATTGGAGCCCTAGAATAGTCTCTTTTATACCAATATTTTAGAACACCGCCCTGGAATAATTGAAATACCAGTTGTTTTTGTACAGGTGAATAGTCGATCTTTTTTGAAAAGAGTAATGAATCATTGCAAAAAATTGACATATTCCCTCCAGATAGGGAAGGGTCATATTCCCAGGGACCCTGCACAATCGCACCAAGTGGAGTTAAGACGTAACCTGTACCATGCCCGTCCGGCCGCAAATACTGAGGATCCATATTCCTACAGGTGCTTAGCAGGATTCCCAGCGTACATATCCATCCTACCAATTGTAGTCTCCTCATATTATAAGGGGATCGATTGTGGCATCGTTCTTTTCCACGACTCTGGATAATTAATGTTGGCTTGGATTTTTTGGCCTTGTTCGCTTTCATTTTTTCCATATAAAATACTGTTTCCAATGCTGGCAGAATAGCTAAGGCTGACTTTCAGAGAGATGTAATTGTGGCACGGAGTTTCCCGGTGGAAAGCCCGCCCTCTCCGCAAACAAGGAACAGAAGTTCCCTGCATTCAAACCTTCCACTCTCACCCGCTAATTACTGAAACTGGGATCAGGCGTTTGTCCTTTTTTCAAGGACTTTATTGCTTAAGCGTTCGCGGCGATGAGATCGAGCTTGATGAATTCCCAAAGGTTCTTCCGGAGACAGGTGGGATCAAAATCATCATCGGCTCCTGAAAAATCGGTCATGTGCTGGTGGATACGGACGGGGTTATGATCATATGGATAATGCTGGGCATGCAGGCCGATCATTTGCTCGATTGTATAGTGATCGAGGAGGGCATGGATATCCCAGAAATCCTTTTTACGACCACGGCGTTGGACGACATCGATCTTCATGGCGATGAGATCGAGCAGTGGTTCGGCGGTATGCCAGTGCAGATCGGACATGGTTAGGATCTATCTTTGTTTTGTAAAACCCTATCGACAACAGGCTGGCCATAGAACCGGGTGATCTCATTTTTTTCTTCTGCGCTACCACGTTCCCAGACGCGTTCGATGACGGCACGCTGCTGACGCTGCCAGTCGATATTCTCCAGACGGGTGTCCCAGAAAAGCGCGGGGCGCAGCTGGCTCAGATCAGGCTGGCGGGGAGATGACTGTTTCTTTTTTTCTTGTTTGATATCATAGAAAACCTGGAGGGTCATGAGGAACCCTTCTTCAAAGCCAAGGGATTGTTCGATGCGAAGAGCCAGGGGAGTATTCATGTTCCGTTTGCCTTTTATGATGGCGTGGAGGGTTTGCGGGAAGGTCTGGATGGAAAGGGCAAAAGGCCCCTGGGCGAGCATCCTTTTTTTGAGCTCGCGTTCCAGGACGACGCCGGGGTGAAGGCCTTTGAGGATGTCCAGATCTTTTTGCATAATATAAAAGTAAGCAAATTTGCTGATATATTTTTGTGTAAGCAATTTTGATTTTTTTGACAATAAAAATCACTGTTATTTTATTATTGATTATCAATTGATTTAAATATTATTTTACTAAACAGCTCGCTCGATCCGGATGCGGAAAACAAAAAACGAAGGCGGCCAAAGGCCGCCTGTGGGTTCAGTGATGGAGACTTAGCCCCACCCATAATGGGATCACCGGAGTCGGCCGTCCAGGGCGCGGAGGTAATCCCGCCCTCTCCGCAAAACATGGGAATCCAAAGGGAAAGCCTTCAGATGCACTGACTTTGAAAGCTTTCTTGTATTCAGGATTCTCATTCCTGACATGCTGGTAAAAAGGGGAGCGTACATTGGTCCTTATTTCAGAGTCGACGGCTAAGGGAAAAGCGATAGGCCCTCCGGCTTCTGTGCTGTTAGTTCACTAATCTTAAATACAAATTATTATCTTGAATGCCAGTATGGCTGGGTTTTGGACATTGGTAAATGGCATGAAAGTTCTCGGCAAGCTTTCTCAAGACAAACATTTGCCTGAAGGGGCGGTTCCCGACAATACCGCATGGGAGCATGAGCATTGTGAGTTGTGCTGGACAAAAATATCCGAAAATGTAAACGATCAGCAGGAAGGATATACCGATGAAGAGGAATGGGTATGCATACAATGTTATGCCCGGTATATCGCACCGATACGCCAACCTATTTAGCGTTTAATTTCAATTATGCGCCACAAAAAAATTTTCACTCTATGAGCAACTTTATAGACGATGTCTTCAGATCATTAAGCGAATTAAATGATCTTACCGTTTTAAGATATGATCAGACGTCAGAGGGAGATGACAGGTTTTATCTACTTGAACAATCATCGTTACTAGTATTAAGAGAATTTCCATCTGACACCCCAATTGAAGTAACAGAAGTCTTTTCAGAACGGCACCGGATTTCTCAAAAGTCTGAAATAATAAAAGCGAGCAGGACTGTTCAGGAGTTTCTAAATATAATAATCCCGCTTGTTGAAAATGGCAGTTTTCCGTGTAATGACTTGACTATAATTGTCAACCACCGAATTAAGTTGACAAGCCATGACGACGGAGAGGTCTGTTTAGTCTTTGAAAAAGACTCACACCTTCTTGATTTAATGAATAAGATATTAACGCGCCAAAAGTATAATCCAAGTCTATTGATTGAAATTATAAATCGCCCCAATCTTTATCATAAGACTGAAAGACCAGATAAAATAACGTCTAGCTATAAGACCTTTGAAGAATTGCTTGAAACATTTTGAGGGGAGGAGTGACCAAAGATGTTTTCCATGGTTTCAAGGCTAGTACGCATGTGGGTCCGAGGTGTTACTCCTTGAGAGAAATGGGAGGACCTCACTTCCAAGGGGCTTGGTTGGGTTGATATCTAGATGGCATAAATATTAGGTGTTTTTTAATTGACGACTTAAGGTCGGCATTTTTTTTCGACAAAAGTACGCAAAATGCGTACTTTTGACTATATTTGTAAAGCCTTATCATATGAGAGTGCATTTGGTGAAGAAACAAACGATTGAGGAGTATGTAAAGGATAACGCCCGAAGTAGGCCTTCATTCAAATTTTGGTTATTAACATTGAACGGTGCAGATTGGAATGATCCTGAAGACATTTTGGAGACATTTGGAGCGACAGACTTGTTAGGTAATGGCAGTGACCGGGCTGTGTTTGATATTGCTGGGAATAATTACCGGATGATCTGCCACTATGTTTTTGGTGAAAAGCAAGCGCATCTATTCGTATGCTGGATTGGTACGCATGCGGAGTATTCCAAATTGTGCAAAGAAAATAAACAATATACAGTAAGTATCTATTAATGTAAATTAACATGGAAGCATTACAATATAAGGTCATAAAGACTATTAACCAATACAAAGAGTATTGTAATCTGTTGGAAGAAATCACCATGATCAAAAAGAAGACGAGGCAACAACAAGATACGATTGAATTGCTGACCCTACTCATTGAGAAATGGGATGAAGAACATAACACATTCTCAGATGCCGATCCTGTAGAACTCTTGGACTATCTTATGAAGGAAAACAGGCTTAAGGCTGTAGACCTGGCCAAAGAATTAAAAGTGAGCAAAAGCCTTGTATCGGATATCCTCCATTATCGACGGGGTTTGTCCAGAGATATTATTCGTAAACTGGCTAACCGGTTCAAAGTATCCCAGGAGCTTTTCAACAAGCCGTATAAATTGATTTCGCCGGTGAATTCTCATTTAAAAGATGCCAGTGTGATGAATACGAAAAAAAGACTCTCGAAAGCTGTCTGACATTATGATCTATTGAAAATCAACGATTTTATAGGTGATTTTTTGTTGTAACTGTAAAAATCAATAGTATCAATCACCTATCCTCTTCCTTTACTTTAATGCCTTCTTTGAAGGTAACCACTGAATAAATCTTCCCATCTTCAGTATAATAGTTGATGTATCCATTGCCATCTTTCAATGTTCCTTTATCTCTTTCTTTACCATTCTTGTCGTAAGTGCCGGTTATGTTGATCATCCGCCCGTTCTTATATATCGTCTCCGTCCAAACTTGTCCGGAAGGGTAAAAATATCGATAGACGCCGTCAATACTATCAGCGACATTGTAAAAGCTTTCCTTAACTTTGCCATCTGGGTAATACTCCTCATAGGCACCCTGTCTAAGGCCGTTTTCATAGTCGTAGAAAAAGTTCAATTTACCATCTGGATAAAAGTATTGCTGCCTGCCATGTTTTTTGCCAGCCAAGAAGGTTTGCTTGCCAAAGACACTTCCATTAGGATATAACATATTTGATGGACCTTCGATCGCCCCCGCTTTATAGCTGCCTTCCTGTGCAGGCTTGCCATCGGGATAATAATACTTGAAGGAACCTTCCGGTATGCCTGCCTGGTAGGTGAGGGTGCGGGAAAGTATCTTGCGGAAAGTCTTGTCCTCGATCACATAAATTCGCCAGTCGCCGGTACGCTTATCGTCGACATACTCACCTTCCCCATAAAAAAGATACATATTGATCGTTTTCATTGGAGCACCGTCTTTGACTTGATAAGAGCCGTCTTCATTCACTTCGTAGTCTTTCCACTTGCCCTTGCGCATATTTTGCTGGTCGAAGGGACCATCGGGCCGAAAGTGCTTACTTGCGAAGCCGCTTTTCATATAAACGTTCATAATGCTATCTTTCACCAGGAGTAGTTGCTGGGCAGGGCTTAAATAAAGGGGATCTTACAGAGTAGCGATATAAAGTTGAGGATTTATTCGTTAAGCCGCCATATAGCCAAACCCTTTGTTATCTGCTGCCCTTCTATTCTGTCGTCTCTTGATTTTTAATTTTTGCTTTGACTCTTTCGTTCATTAATTAAAAGATGCCCGATACTCAAGTGGCGAAACATTCATTTTGGTTTTAAATAATTTACTGAATGATTGCGGATGCTCAAATCCTAATTGGTAGGCAATTTGGCTTACGGAAAGATTTGTAGTTGCTAACGCGTCTTTCGCTTTTTCGATTAGTTTGTTATGGATATGTTGTTGAGTGCTTTGTCCTGTGATAGCTCTCAGCATATCACTTAAATAATTGGACGATAGATTTAATTTCTCAGCAAAAAATTGAACTGTTGGAAGTCCGGATTCAATTATTTTGTCGCTTTCGAAATATTCGTCAAGCAAAATTTCCATTTTTGTCAGTAAATCACTGCTAGCTGTTTTGCGAGTAATGAATTGCCTATTGTAAAACCGGTTGGAATAATTGAGTAATAGCTCAATCTGTGAAACCATTACATCTTGGCTAAATTGGTCTATTGAATGATTGTATTCTTTTTCAATATTCTTGAAAATCCCTTCAATCATTGCTTCTTCAGCTTCGGATAAATGCAATGCTTCATTTACTGCATACGAAAAGAACCCGTAATTTTTTATATTTTTTCCAATTGGATAATTTCTAATGAGGTCGGGATGAAAAATCAACAGCCATCCATCGAATTGTGCATTTTCGCTTTGGGTCGTTGATGCAATTTGTCCCGGTTCCATAAATGCTAAGACTCCCTCGTCAAAGTCATAATAATTTTGACCATAGCTGAACTTGCAATCAGAGTTATGCTTTATTGAAACCATGTAAAAATTCAATATTACTTTAACCGAATTTTCTATGGCAGATAAATGAACATCGCTATAATTTATCAAACTGACTAATGGGTGTTTAGGCTTTGAAATACCCATTAGTTTATGTAATTCCGAAATGGAATTTATCTTCATAAATTTATTTTCCATTGAACTCATAATTAATTTGGGTTAATTTTTCAGAAACCTTCCAAAGTTTTCCAGCTAACTCCTTATCATAAGATTTGTCACTGGACTTTACCAATTCAGGATATCCATGCATTTCATTCATTTTGGTTGGTCCAAAATAGTCACCGCCTTTTACACTTGGATCTGTTGCTGCTCTTAAAATAGGAAGCGTACCTATTTCAACTTTTTGTGCAAGTATGTTTGTTATTATAGCTTGAACAAAAAAACCTGTATGCCTTGTTAGATTTGTTTTTGTATAGCCGGGGTGAGCAGCAACAACGGTTATGTCAATCTTGTTCGCTTTCAATTGCCTGTCTAACTCATACGCAAATAGTAGGTTTGCAAGTTTACTTTGAGAGTAGGCTATAAATTTGTTATATCCTTTATCAAAATTCAGGTCATCAAAATGAATATCGGGCTTACCCATTTTTGCCTTGTGCTGTCCGCTTGACTGTATTGCTATACGGGAATTTGGGGTGCTTTTTAATAAATCCAAAAGCAAGCCGGTTAGCAGGAAATGCCCCAGATGATTCGTTCCAAACTGAACTTCAAAATTTTGCTTAGTTAGTTCTCGATTTACCGGAAACATAACACCTGCATTATTGATGAGTACATCAAGTTGCTTATACTTCTGATGAAACTCTTGAGAAAATTGATGTATTGAAGCAAAGTCAGACAAGTCTAATTGCATCAGGTCTAACTTAGCATTAGCGTTTTCTTTTTTGATTAAGGAAATTGCTTCATTACCACTTTTCAGGTTACGAGCAGTCATGATTACGTGAGCACCTTTGCTGCTCAATACCTTTGTTGCTTCTAATCCAAGTCCACTATTTGCACCTGTAATGAGAATTGTTTTTCCTTGCTGTGAAGGAATGTCGTCTGCTGTCCAATTTTTTGTTGCCATTTTTTTATGTATTTAATTGTGGCACAAAGATCAGAAACTTTAAAACTGTCAGAGTAGCCAATTCCCTGAATGATGTATCCTAATCAAGGTTTTCCGGTTTGTTCATAGTTGCACTGTCTGTTTGTTAGTGGTGCATATAAGGCGGGAACACCAAAGCCTATAAATAATAGATTTCGGTTTTTTCACCATTGAAATATTTTGCAATTGGATTCATATTTCTGCTATTTTAAAGTCCAAATTGTGATTTAATACCGCCTATAAATGTAGCGTCATCGTATTGCTGACGGTTTGCCATAAGCATTTTGGCATCTTCTCCTGCTGTATATCTCAATTGATTTTTTCCGTCTGTTGCAGCCTCAAATATTACTTCTGCAACCACACTTGCAGGTGATGCGTTTTGAGCCATTGCTGGTAATGCCGCCATCAATGCACCTACCATATTTTGATATTCAGTCATATTTTCATCATTGATAAAAACAAGTGACCTACCTGAAAAATCAGTCGCTATCATACCTGGCTCTACAATTTTTACTTGTCCACCAAATTGTTCTACTTCATAGTTAAGAGATTCTGAAATACCTTCAACAGCAAATTTTGTCCCATGGTATAATGAACCTAAAGGGAAAGTCATTTTGCCTCCAATTGAGGAAATGTTAATAATAATACCCTTTTTATTTTGTCTAAAATGAGGCAGAATGGTCTTGGTAACATCTAAAAGCCCAATAACATTGGTATTGAATTGTCGTAAAATGTTCTCCCGACTAAATGACTCTAATGGTCCGTATGCACCATAACCAGCATTATTAAGCAATACGTCAATGCTGCCAAATTTTTTAACGCCTTCTATAAACGCATTTTGAATAGAATCTAAATCTAAAACATCAAGTTTGGCAACCAAAACATTTTCCAAGTGTTTTAATTCTGATTCGTTTTCTGGATTTCTCATTGTAGCGACTACATTCCAGCCTTTAGATTGAAATAACTTTGCAGTTTCTTTTCCAATGCCACTGCTTGCACCTGTAATTAAAATTGTTTTTCCTTGCTGTGAAGGGATGTTGTCTGCTGTCCAATTTTGTGTTGTCATTTTTTATGCTTTTTAAGTATGGCACAAAGGTCAGAAACTTCAAAACTGTCAGAGTAGCCAATTCCCTGAATAATGTATCCTAATCAAGGTTTTTATTTCTAAAGTTAAAAAAAGGCATCGGGAATAGATAATTCCATGAAAAAAGGCCACTATGAAGCAGCCTTTTCATAAAATAGGCTCATTTATTTATGCTTAGTAGGTTTAAAGCCCCATTCCGGCCTATTTCGGCAAAATCTGTCAATAAACTCCGTAATCTTACCCAAATCTTTGGTAAAAAGGGTCGACAATTGCATCCAACTCTCACCGGAGTCGGCCGTCCAGGGCGCGGAGGTAATCCCGCCCTCTCCGTAATGCATGGGAATCCAATGAAAAGCCCTTCAGATCATCAATTCTGAAGGGCTTTTTAGTTTAAGTTGACCTCCGTCCTAGTATTTTGTCGCCAGCTCTCCGCAAATATTGGTTGACACAGATTAACCGATAAGGCAAATGCCCACTGCTCTAATTTTAAATGCTGATTCGAAGCCGCCGTTTATCATTCAATTGCGAATTTATGTCTTAAAAAATATTTTTTGTGCGGTTAGTTGACACCCCTTTTTTCAACCCTCACCTTTTCATTGAGATTCAGGTTTATTTTAGACCCATTTTCAAGGAATACATCAACGGCAAACTTGTGCGATGGAAACAAAGCCACTACAGGACAATTAACCAAACATCCAATATCAGGCTAATGCCTTTGTATGAAATTACTGATGAGCGTTATACTATATATTTTCCAATACAGAAATAGCAGGAAAAGTCCCTTGAATAGTTAAGAACTTTTAGAATCTGTTGAAGTGACAAGCATAAAAATCATTTTCTATTAATGTTCTTCAAATCGTTGATTTTCAATAAATCTGAAATAAAGAGGTTCGAAAGTTAGCCCCACCCATAACGGGATCACCGATGCGGCCGTCCAGGGTTGCGTAGGTAATCCCTTCCCCTTTCTCAGCGACCCCTTTTTATATATTCAGCTATATCAATAAATGGCGCCACCCACACCTGCGATTCGTTTTGTTTTAGAAATTGCAACAATTCACGGTGCGCTTCC
>Ga0068860_100006793_pt1 | contig 11468 bp, 10 predicted proteins | sample KBSSwiS32_FD_66597 | JGI IMG/M metagenome (GOLD analysis project Ga0068860, IMG submission 66597) | Switchgrass rhizosphere microbial communities from Kellogg Biological Station, Michigan, USA - KBS Switchgrass S3-2 | ecosystem: Host-associated > Plants > Roots > Rhizosphere > Soil ... | reverse complement strand
GGCGCGCCAAATTTACTGGTGTTCAAATCGAACATCAAGTACATGCATAAAGCCTGAGCGATTGGGGACAGTACACTCAATCACCGGCCGTCCAGCCCTCGGGAACCCTTAAGTGGTGACCCGGGGATCGAGGATACTGTCCCCAACCGCGGCTTTCGTCTCATCCACCAGCGCCAACAGCCGCTCGGCGTAATCCAGCGTCCGCCTGCCTGCTTCCGTGAGTTGCACGGACTTCGAAAAGCGGTGCCGCGTCAGCAACGGCGCTCCCAACTCGCGCTCCAGGGCCTTGACGTGCAAGGTCACGCTCGATTGCGAATACCCCAGCCGCGCCGCCGCCTGTGTAAAGTTGTGCGTCAGCGCAACCATTCGAAACGATTCAATCTGTTGTAGGTCCAGCATACGGTGATGGCTCCATTGAAATGAACTACAGCGCGTTCTCTCCCCGATCGCCGTTGCGAATGCGCACGGCTTCCTCAATCGAGGAAACAAAAATCTTACCGTCGCCAATTTTGCCGGAACGCGCATTGGCGACGATCGCTTCGACGATCTGCGGCGCACGCGCGTCGGGCGCGACGATTTCCAGCTTCACTTTCGGAATCAGGTCCACTTTGTATTCGGCTCCACGGTAGACCTCAGTGTGGCCCTTCTGGCGGCCATGGCCGCGGACCTCGGAAATGGTAACGCCGTCGACGCCAATGGCGGTCAGGGCAGCTTTTACCTCGTCCAGTCGGAACGGCTGGATGATAGCTTCAATTTTCTTCATACGTTCCGGCAACGGGGATCCTAGCGTTTGAGTGTAGCCGTAAACGGCGCGCCCTGTCCAATTAAAAATTTGTATTCAGGGGATCGTAAGTGCTTTGGGTTCAATAATATAAAGATTGCGTAAAGAAATCCTAAGGAAGTTATAAAGAGGCCGGGGCGGGCTTCTCGAATCACGCTAAAATTGCTTCAGTTGCCGTCCCGAATCAGTACCCGCTTGTTTCGTCTGTCGCTCAGCTTGGCGTTCATCGCCGGGGCGACCTTCGTGTGCTTCCGCGTGGTTCGAGTAAACCCGACCACGGCGGGCTTCGCCTACCTGTTGTGCGTGCTGGGCATCGCCACCGCCTGGGGATTGGTCGAAGCCGTCGTCGCGTCGGTGGCGGCGATGTTGGTTTTCAACTTTTTCTTTTTCCCTCCGGTGGGCAATTTTACCATTGCCGATCCACAAAATTGGGTGGCCTTATTTTCATTTCTCACCACGGCGTTGGTGGCCAGCCACCTTTCCGACCGCGCAAAGAAAGAGGCGCTCGAAGCCAAGAGGCGCCAGCAGGAGACCGAACAGTTGTACGCTTTGAGCCGCGCGATTTTGCTGATGGAACTCTCCGGGTCGGTGGGCTTTCACGTAGCGCAGCATATCGCTGAGATCTTCGATTGCCGGTCGGTGACGCTCTACGACGCGAAGACCGGTGAGATTTTTCGCGGCGGCGTCGAAGATCTGCCGAGCGTCGAGGAAAAACTCAAACAGATTGTGATCCAGGGCGCCAACTCACGCGACGCCGCCGCGCAGGTTCTGTTCGCGCCTATCGTCCTGGGAGGCCATGCCATCGGGGCGCTGGCCTTGGCCGGCGTTGAGTTTTCCGATGGCGCGCTGCAGGCGCTGTTGAACCTGGTCGCCATTGCCTGGGAACGCGTGCGCACCGAGGAAGCGGCCAACCGGGCCGACGCCGCCCGGCAGAGTGAAGAGTTCAAGTCCACGCTGCTCGACGCCATCGCGCACGAGTTCAAGACTCCACTGACGTCGATCAAGGCGGCCTCGACGACGATGCTCTCCGAGGCGCCGCCGCTGACGCCGCAGACTCACGAACTCGCCACCATCATTGACGAAGAAGCCGACCGCCTGACTTCGCTGGTGACCGAAGCGGTCCGCATGTCGCAGATCGAAGCCGGCAAGGTACGCCTCGACCGGCAGCGAGTTTCACTCGACCTGTTGCTGCCCGCCATCCTCGCGCAATTCCAGGCGCGCAGCGACGGCCGACCGCTGCGCTATTCCGCGGCTCCGAGTTTGCCCGAGCTCACCGTCGATCCCGCGCTGATCTCGCTCGCGCTGCGCCAACTGATCGACAACGCTCTGAAATATTCGCCGCCGGGCTCGCCCGTCGACATCAGCGCCGCGCGTGCCAATGGCAACCTGGAAATCCGCATCGCCGATCAGGGCCCCGGCATCCCCGCCAACGAACGCGAGCGCGTCTTCGAAAAGTTTTATCGACGCCAGGCGGTGAAGGAGCGCGTTCCCGGAACCGGCCTGGGGCTGCACATTGCCCGTGAGATTCTGCGCGCGCATGGCGGCGACGTCGCCATCCCGCCCGGACCCGGCTCCGCATTCTGTATTACCATTCCAGTGCAATCATGAACACCGGACGCATCCTGGTAGTCGACGATGAACCGCAGATCCGCCGCGTGCTGCGCGCGTCGCTCAGCACGCAGGGTTATGAGATTCACGAAGCCCGCACCGGCGAAGAAGCGCTGACCGCCGTGCGCGCGCAGCGCTTCGATCTCATTCTTCTCGACATGAACATGCCGGGTCTCGGCGGCCTGGAAACTTGCCGCCAGATCCGCGCCGGCTCCGAAGTCGCCATCATCATGCTGACCGTGCGCGATTCCGAGGCCGATAAAGTCGCTGCCCTCGACGCCGGCGCCGACGATTACGTCACCAAACCGTTCGGCATGCCGGAGCTCTCGGCGCGCATTCGCGCTGCCTTGCGGCGTCTTCCCATCGCCGCCGAATCCGGCGCCGAATCCGTTCACCTGGGTGAAATTGAAGTCAACCTGGCGACACGCCGTGTCATTTCGCGCACAGGAGAAGTGCGCCTGACGCCCAAAGAATTCGACTTGCTGCGCTATTTGCTCTCCAATCCCAACGTGCCCATTCCCCACGGCCGGCTGCTGCAAGCCGTGTGGGGACCAGACTACGGGGATCAAGTGGAATACCTACGTGTATTCATCAATCAGTTACGAAAAAAGATCGAGCCCGACCCCTCGCATCCCTGCTATATCCTTACAGAGCCGTGGGTTGGCTACCGTTTCGCCCTGCCTGAACCCGCCGCATAATTCCTTACACAATCCTGACAGCGGGCTTATGCCTTCCTTACGGCTTTCCGGATACCTTGTATCTGGAGTTAGGTTATGGCAGTCCCTTTCAAGTTCGCGCGCCCCGCTGTGGTTGCCGAGCCGGTATCCATTTCAAAGCTGGAGATCGTCGTGCTCCACACGCAAGAGGTGGAGACCGTAAACGCGCTCAAGATGGCCGCGGAGCTCGCCTCCGGCCTGGCGCCGGTGCGACTGCTGGCGATACAGGTGGTTCCATATCCACTGGGTTTGGACACTCCGCCGGTTTCCGTGGAATTTCTGGAGAAACGTTTTGTGGAGATGGCGCAGGAAGCGGCGGTCGAAGTGGCGGTGGATATCCGCCTCTGCCGCGACGCGGGAGACGTGCTGGAAAGCGAGCTAGGCCCTCACTCCGTCGTCGTGATCGGCGGACGGCGCCACTGGTGGCCGACGGCTGCGATGCGTCTGGCATGGCGCCTGGAGCGTTTGGGACATCAGGTTGTGTTTACGAATTGAGGACTAAAAATGCTGGATCTTTTTTACATCGTTGTAACTGTGGCGTTCTTCGTTGTGAGCTGGTATTTCACGAAAGCGTGCGACAAGCTCTAGGCGGAAGCGAGGACATTTTATGGATTACATCATTGCCGGAGTCACTTCCATCTTTCTGTTCGGCTATCTGATTTACGCGCTGCTCAAGCCGGAGAAATTCTAATATGACACCCAACGGCATTCTACAAATCGTTGTCTACTTTCTGGTCATCGCCGCGGTGGCCAAGCCCATGGGCGTCTTCATGACGCGCGTGTTCGCGGGCGAGCGCACGTTCCTTCATCCAGTGCTGCGGCCGCTCGAACGGCTGTGCTACAAGCTTTGCGGCGTCAAAGAAGATGTGGAGCAGCGCTGGACGCAATACGCCGGCAGCATGCTGGCCTTCAGCATTTTCAGCGCCGTGTTTCTCTACGCGTTGCAGCGCCTGCAAGGCTTTCTGCCGCTGAACCCGGCGGGCTTCAGCACCGCGCACGCCCCCGCCAACGCCACCGCGATGACTCCGGACCTGGCGTTTAACACCGCCGTCAGCTTCACCACCAACACCAACTGGCAGAGCTACGGCGGCGAAACCACGCTGAGTTACCTGGTGCAGATGTTGGGGCTCACCATGCACAACTTCACCTCTGCGGCAGTGGGCATGGCGATCGCCGTGGCCATGATCCGCGGCTTCTCGCGCCATCAGGCCAATGCGCTGGGCAATTTCTGGGCGGATATCGTTCGCGCCACGGTGTACGTACTGCTGCCGATCTCGTTGGTGTTCGCGCTCTTCTTGACTTCGCAAGGCGTGATTCAAAACTTGAAGCCGTACACGAATGTGACCACGGTTGAGGGCAAGACGCAGACCATCGGGCAAGGCCCGGTGGCATCGCAGGAAGCCATCAAAATGCTGGGCACCAACGGCGGCGGATTCTTCAACGCCAACTCCGCGCATCCGTACGAAAATCCGAGTCCGCTGACCAACTTCTTCCAGATGATTTCGATTTTCATGATCCCCGCCGGCTTAACTTATGTCTTCGGCAGGATGGTCAAGGATCAACGCCAAGGCTGGGCCCTGTTCGCGGCGATGAGCGTGCTATTTCTGGTGGGCGCTTTCGTGGTGTATCACTTTGAACAAACCGGTAACCCGATTCTCACGAAGCTGGGTCTGGACAACACAGGCGGCAACATGGAGGGCAAAGAAGTGCGCTTCGGCATCGCCGCCACGGCGCTGTTCGCCACCATCACCACCGACGCGAGCTGCGGAGCTGTCATCGGCATGCACGATAGCTTCACTCCCATGGGAGGCTTGGTGCCACTGTTTAATCTACACCTGGGCGAAGTCATCTTTGGAGGTGTCGGTGCCGGACTCTACGGAATGCTGATGTTCGCCATCCTGGCCGTCTTCATCGCCGGGCTGATGGTCGGCCGCACACCGGAATATCTCGGCAAGAAGATCGAAGGGAAAGAAGTGAAGATGGCGATGCTGGCGCTGATCGCAACTTCGTTCGTGATCCTGCTCTTCAGCGCGGCCAGCTCCGTCATTGAATTCACTAAGGGCGGCTACTGGAATAGCGCCGGCGCGGCCATCGCCAACCTCAATAATGGCGGGCCCCACGGCTTCAGCGAAATTCTCTACGCCTTTTCGAGCGCCGCCGCGAATAACGGCAGCGCGTTTGCCGGCATCACCACCAACACGCCCTGGTACAACCTCACCATGGGAATCGCCATGCTGGTGGGGCGTTTCCTGATGATTATTCCACTGCTGGCCGCCGCGGGGAGCCTGGCGGCGAAGAAACAAATTCCGGTCACCAGCGGCACGCTGCCCACCCATGGCACGCTATTCGTGGGCCTGCTGGTGGGGACCATCATTATCGTGGGCGCGCTGACGTTTTTCCCCGCGCTTTCGCTGAGCCCCATCGTCGAACATTTCCTGATGCAACAAGGGAGGGTCTTTTAGCCATGCCCGAAGTACTTGAGAACGTCCCAGCCCCTGCGCCACTGCACAGCCAGGACCCCACGGAACTGATTCCCAAAAAGCTGGCGCACGCGCGGCCGTTGTTCGATCCCGCGATTTTGCGGCGTGCGATTCTCGAATCTTTCGTCAAGCTGAACCCCATGGCCGTCATCAAGAACCCGGTGATGTTCGTGGTGGAAGTAGGCGCGGCCGTCACCACCATTCTGCTGATCCGAGACATCGCCATCGGCGCGGCAGGCGTGGGTTTCGGCATCCAGATTGCTTTATGGCTGTGGTTCACGGTGCTTTTCGCCAACTTCGCCGAAGCCATGGCGGAAGCGCGCGGCAAAGCGCAGGCCGATGCTTTGCGCAAAACCAAAACCGACTCCATGGCGCGCCGCATCGTGGGCAACCGCACCGAGCAGGTACCGGCATCGCAGCTGCGCTCCGGTGACACTGTCGTCGTCGAAGCTGGGGAACTGATCCCCGGTGACGGCGAAGTCATCGACGGCATCGCGACGGTGGATGAATCCGTCATCACCGGTGAAAGCGCTCCGGTGATTCGCGAATCCGGCGGCGACCGCAGCGCGGTTACCGGCGGCACCAAAGTGCTCTCCGACGAAATCAAGATTCGCATCACGTCCAATCCGGGCGAGACGTTTCTGGATCGCATGATCGCGCTGGTGGAAGGCGCCGAGCGCCAGAAAACGCCCAACGAAATCGCGCTCAACATCTTAATCGCGGGATTAACGCTGATCTTCCTGATGGCTGTGGTCACGCTGCAGCCCTTCGCCAAGTACAGCGTCACTGCGGCGGGGCTCGGCAGCGTTCCGACGGTGGCCGTGCTGGTTTCCCTGCTGGTGTGCCTGATCCCAACCACCATCGGCGGATTGCTCTCCGCCATCGGTATTGCGGGCATGGACCGCGTGATGCAACACAATGTCCTCGCCATGAGCGGCAAGGCTGTCGAGGCATCGGGCGATGTCAACACCTTGTTGCTCGACAAAACCGGGACCATCACCATCGGCAATCGCCAGGCTGTGGAATTTCTGCCGGTCGAAGGCGTCAGCGATCTCGACCTCGCCGATGCGGCGCAGCTTTCGAGCCTGGCCGATGAGACTCCGGAAGGCCGTTCAGTCGTGGTGCTGGCGAAAACCAAATACGGGCTGCGCGGCCGCGAGGTGGCGCATCATGAGGCCAACTTCATTCCGTTCTCAGCTTACACGCGCATGAGCGGTGTCGATCTGGACGGCCGTCATCTGCGCAAAGGCGCCACCGGGGCCATCGCTCAGTTCGTGCAGGAGCGCGGCGGCGTGGTCCCGAAAGACCTGATGGAAATCACCGAACGCATTTCGCGGCAGGGCGGCACGCCGCTCGCGGTGGCCGATGGCGCGAGGGTGCTGGGGGTGATTCATCTGAAGGATGTCGTCAAAGGCGGCATGAAGGAACGCCTCGGGCAGCTTCGCCAGATGGGAATTCGCACCGTCATGATCACGGGCGATAATCCTCTCACCGCCGCCGCCATTGCCGCCGAAGCGGGCGTCGACGATTTTCTGGCGCAAGCATCGCCCTCAGACAAACTCGCCTACATCAAGAAGGAACAGGCCGAAGGGCGGCTGGTGGCTATGACCGGTGACGGCACCAACGACGCGCCGGCGCTGGCGCAAGCCGACGTGGGGCTCGCCATGAATACCGGCACCATGGCCGCGAAAGAGGCCGGCAACATGGTGGATCTGGATTCGAACCCCACCAAGCTCATCGAAGTGGTTGCGATCGGCAAGCAGTTGCTGATCACCCGCGGCGCGCTGACCACTTTTTCCATCGCCAATGACGTGGCCAAATATTTCGCGATTATCCCGGCCATGTTCATGACGACCTATCCGGTACTGGGCCGGCTCAACATCATGGGCCTGCACAACCCGCAAAGCGCGGTGTTGTCGGCGGTGATTTTCAACGCGCTGATCATCATTGCGCTGGTGCCTTTGGCGCTGCGCGGTGTGCGCTACCGCCCGGAAAGCGCGGCGTCCCTGCTGCGCCGCAACCTGCTGATCTACGGGCTGGGCGGCATCCTGGTGCCCTTCCCCGGCATCTGGATCATTGATCAGATCGTGCACTCATTGGGGCTTGCGTAAGGAGATTTTATGTGGCGACAACTGCTTCCCGCGTTGCGTATGACTTTGGTTCTGACGGTGCTCACGGGCTTGTTTTATCCCGGCATGGTGACCGCCATTACGCAAGCCGTGTTTCCGAAACAGGCCAACGGCAGCCTCATCGTGAAGAACGGGAAAGTGATCGGGTCGGAGCTCATCGGCCAGAACTTTTCGCGGCCCGAATACTTTCAGCCGCGCGTGTCGGCGGCCGGCAGCGGATACGATGCGACCTCCAGCGGCGGGTCAAATTTAGGGCCGACTAGCGCCAAGCTCATCCGCGGCACCACCAAGATGGACGACAAGAAAAATGAAGTCGTCGATTACGACGGCATCAATCTGCGCATCGTGCATTACGCTGTCGATAACAGCATTCCGTACGAATCATCGGTGCCGCTGGACAGTTTTAAAGACGCCAGCGGCAATCTCGACGATGTAAAGCTGATCAAGGCTTTTAATGACGACAAGGCGCCGTTGGTATTCACGCCGAAGGCGCCGATCCCCGCGGATGCGGTCACGGCGTCGGCCAGCGGCCTGGATCCGCACATCAGCCCGTCGTTCGCTAAGGCGCAGGCGGCGCGAGTCGCAAAGGCGCGCGGCGCCGATGTGGCGGCTGTCGAACAACTGGTCGCACAACACACGGAAGGGCGCGACTGGGGCTTTCTCGGCGAGCCGCGTGTGAATGTGTTGCGGCTGAACTTGGCGCTCGACCAAAGCTATCCCATGAGCAAGTAGGAGGATAATTAAGTCCAGCGGCGCATGGCAGAGATCGAGCATCGCAGGCCTAGTCCAGAACAGCTTCTGCAACAAGTGGAAGCCGAGCAGCGCCGCGCCACGCAAGGGCGTTTGAAAATTTTCCTCGGCTATGCGGGCGGCGTCGGAAAATCGTTTCGCATGTTCGACGAAGGGCGGCGGCGGCGGTCGCGGGGTGAGGATGTCGCGGTCGCGGCCACGCAGTCGACTGAACCCGCGGTCGTCGAAGAACTGCTCAGCGGCCTGGAAGTGATTCCACCGCGCGTGGTCGATGGGATCTACGCGATCGATGTCGAGGCGGTGCTGCGCCGGCATCCGCAAGTTTGCCTGATCGACGGCTTGGCCTATCGCAATCCGCCTGGCAGCCGGCACGCCGAACGCTGGCAAGACGTGGAAGACCTGCTCGCTTCCGGCATTTCGGTGGTGACCTCCATCAATCTGCAATACGTGAAGGAGCGGCAGCGGCAAGTCGAGGCGATACGCGGCAAGACGGTTCAGGATTCCGTGCCGGAAGCCTTCATTCGCGCCGCCGATGAGATCGAACTGGTGGACGTGCCGCCAGAATATTGTGTTCCGGGGGACGTCGAACAGCAGCGCCATCTTTCGCAGCTCCGCGAAATTGCGCTCGTGCTGGCCGCCGACGTGGTGGATCATCAGCTCGAAACTTATTTGCGCCGCCAAGGCATCGAGCAGCTGTACGGCACGCAGGAACGCATACTAGTGTGCATCACGCCGCGCTCGAACGCATCCGCGATGATCCGCCGCGGACGCCGCTTGGCGGACTTGTTCCACGGCGATTTATACACGGTCTACGTGCAGCAGGGAGTCTTAAGCGCGCCCGATCAGTCGATGATCGAACAGAATTTAGCTGCCGCCAGCGCCTCCAGTGCCCATGTCGAGATCCTGCATGGCGAGGATCCGATCGAATCCATTCTTCAGTACGCCTATCGCAACGGCATCACGCAGATTTTCGTCGGTCACAGCCAGCGGGATGAGCGCGGATGGCTGAGCCGCTGGAAAGTGAATCCGGTGGAGCGCCTGATCATGGAATCGGAAGGCATCGATGTGCGCATATTTCCGACCGAGGCCGGCACAGCGTGAGAGGCCGCCTCACTATTTTCCTGGGCTACGCGGCGGGCGTCGGCAAGACGTATAAGATGCTCGAAGAAACGCAGCGCCTCAAGCGCGAGGGGCATGACATCGTGGTGGGCTACTTCGAGCCGCACGGGCGGCAGGACACTATCGCGAAAATCGAAGGGCTGGAATTGATTCCCCGCCGCCGCGTAACCTATCGCGGCTCGGAGTTCGATGAAATGGACACAGCCGCGATTCTGGCGCGCAAACCGGAGCTCTGCGCCGTCGATGAGTTTCCGCATACGAATGTGCCCGGCTCGCCGCGCAACAAGCGCTGGGAAGATGTCATGCTGCTGCTGGAGGCGGGCATCGGGGTGCTGACCACGATGAACATCCAGCACCTGGAAAGTCTGAACGATCAGGTGCGCGAGATTGCCAACGTTCAGGTGCGCGAAACCATTCCTGACTGGGTGGTGAAGCAGGCCGATGAAGTGGTGCTGGTGGACGTGCCTCCGCAGGCGTTGCTGAACCGGCTGCAGCGCGGCGTGATTTACGGCACCGCTAAGGCGCAGCAGGCGCTGAATAACTTTTTCAAGGAATCGACGCTGGGGGCGTTGCGCGAAATGGCGCTTCGTCAAACCGCTCACGAAGTGGATGTGCGTCAGGTGGACGATGCCGACGAGGCGATCGACCGCATCTTGATCCACATCACGGAATCTCCGGCCACCGCCGCGCTGATTCGCAGAGGACGGCGCGTGGCGGATTATTTGAAGGCCGACTGCTTCGCGGTGTGCGTGCTGCCTCCCGCCGCCATGGCTGGTTTACCCAAAGATTCGCGGGAAGCGATCGAGCGGCATCTGGAATTCGCGCGCCGCCTACATATTGAGACGCGCATTCTCGAAGGGGAAAACGCCGCCGAGACACTGGTCGATTTCACTCGCCGCAACGGCGTGACGCAAATCTTTCTGGCGAAGCCGGCCAAGCCTGCGATCCCGATTCTCGCCAAGCGGAATTTCGTGATGGAGGTCGTGCGTCTCGCGAAAGACCGGCAAGTGACCGTGGTGGCGGACCGGCGGGTCGCGCGGGATCAGTGAAACTTCGCCTGCCACTTGGCGCGCAGCGCGGCGCGTGGGACTTCTTGGCCCCGCAAGAAGACGCGGTTGATGCGCCGCGTATTGGAAATCTTTTCGAGCGGATTCGCGTCCAGCACGATGAAATCGGCATTGCGGCCCGCGGCCGCCAGTCCCGTGTTCAAGTGCGCTATAGCGGCGGCATCGCGTGTCGCCGCGACGATCGCTTCGGACGGCGTCATGCCGAAGGCCACGAAACTTTCCAGATCCAAGTGGTTGAAATAGCCGATCCAGAAGCGCGTTTGTCCGGTGTCGGTACCGGAGACCACGCGGATGCCCGCCGCTCTGAGCTTCATCGCGTTCTGTCCGTCTAGAGTGAAACTGCGGCGGGAGCGCGCGACTTCTTCCGGCGTTCTTTTCGCGAGCGGGCCGCCCCAATGATCCTGGATTTGGCGCGGCGAAAACGTGTCGTGCAGCAACGGGTCGTCGAGCCAATCGGGATGCGCGCCTCCTTGCGTGTCCATCCAGGCCGTAATCAAAGACGGCGTCATCCACATGCGAGGGCGGTCGCCTTTGGCGATGCGATCCTTGACCAGTGCGATCAACTCGTCGTCGGCCGCTTCGCCGCCGCGCACTGGAACATGCAGCCAGCCTTCGACACCGCCACGCGTCAACTCTTTGGCGTCGGCGAGCGTGACGTTGTGCACGGCGACGGGAACGTTGTTTTTGTGCGCTTCCTCGAGAATCGCGCGGTAAAGCGGCGGCGTCAGCTTCTTCTTTTTTCCGCCGCGGTCGTCCACCCAGATCTTGATAAATTCGGGCTTCATCTGGACGTAATCCTGAACGGCGGCGCGGGCTTC
>Ga0068860_100006792_pt1 | contig 11469 bp, 8 predicted proteins | sample KBSSwiS32_FD_66597 | JGI IMG/M metagenome (GOLD analysis project Ga0068860, IMG submission 66597) | Switchgrass rhizosphere microbial communities from Kellogg Biological Station, Michigan, USA - KBS Switchgrass S3-2 | ecosystem: Host-associated > Plants > Roots > Rhizosphere > Soil ... | reverse complement strand
TTCAAGCGCGCTCGACCTCGGGGGAGATCGCGTTGCGGGCGATCTCTTCGTCGACCCGGAGCGCAAACTCCTTGGCGGCGTCGTAACCCTGCGACTTCAAGAGCTCGTTGCGGGCCGCGATCTCGATCAGGAGCGCGATGTTGCGGCCGGACGCCACGGGCAACCGGAGGAAGGGCCGCGCGCGATCCAGGATCGAGTACGTCTTCCCGTCGAGCCCCAGCCGGTCGTAGGACTTCGTGGGGTCCCATCGCTCGAGCTCGATCACGAGCTCGATCGACTTGGACGCGCGCACGGCCGACACCCCGAACAGGTGCTTGATGTTGATGATCCCGATTCCGCGCAACTCCATGTGGAACCGGAGAATGTCCGCGGCCTGTCCCACGAGGGCGCCGTTCGGATACTTGCGGATGTTGACGACGTCGTCCGCGACCAGGCGGTGCCCCCGCTGGATGAGATCGAGCGCCGACTCGCTCTTTCCGATACCGGACTCGCCGAGGAGGAGGACTCCCATTCCGTAGACGTCGACGAGAACGCCGTGAAGCGTGGTCGACGGCGCGAGCTCGTCCTCCAGGATCCGCGTGATCGACTGGATGACGACGGACGTCGTCTGCGGCGAAACGAGCAGCGGAACGCGGCGCGCGCGGCACTCCCGGACGAGCTCCTCCGGGACCTCCTGCCCCTTGGTCACGACGAACGCCGAGACCGGCAGCGCGCAGATCATGCCGATGCGCTCGCGGCGCACGTCGAGCGGCATCGTGTCGAGGTAATTGAGCTCGCTCTCGCCCAGGACCTGGATGCGGCCCGGCTTGATGAACGAGAGGAAACCCGCGAGCGCCAGCCCGGGGCGCTGGATCCGGCCCCAGGAGATCGGGCGGTCGAAGCCCCCCTCCCCCGCGACGACGCGCATCTCGAGGTCGGAGAGGCCGGGCGATCGGAGGATGTCGGCGGTCAGCTCGGTCATGCGTTATCTCATTCCGGTGCTTTCTGAGGATACGCCCGAATGCGCCGGAAGCCGGCGACCGGGCGCTTCCTCAGGCCGGAACGGCGAGGCGGCCCTCCGCATCCTTCAGCGCGGCCGCGATTTCGCCGGCCGTCGCGGCCTCCGAGACCCTTTCCAGAACGCCCGGGACCCGGATCACGCGGGAGATGCGGGCGAGCGCCTGCAGGTGGAGGGCCGGGGAGTCCGCCGGCGACAGCACGAGGAACAAGAGCCGGACGGGCTGTCCGTCCGCCGCGCCGAAGTCGATTCCGCGCCGGGAGACGCCGACCGCCAGGACGACGTCGCCGATCTCGTGCAGCTTGCAGTGCGGAATCGCGAGTCCCCCGCCGAGGCCGGTCGAGCCCATGCGCTCGCGCTCGATCAGCCGGCGCGCGAGCTCGGTTCCATCCGAGACGGCGCCGGTCTCCGCGAGCGCCGCGGACATTTCGGCGAGCGCCTCGTCGCGGGTCGTCCCTGCCAGGTCCGGAAAGATCCGGCGTTCGTCGACGAGCGCCGGGAAGAAACCGGCGTCGGCCGGGTTCATCGCGGCGAGGCCGCGCTCAGCATTCGACCAGGCCGAAGTTTCCGTCGCGGCGCTTGTAGAGCACGGAGAGCTTCTCGGTCACCGAATCCCGGAAGACCAGGAACTCCTGCTCCGAGCCCTCGATCTTGAGCGCGGCCTCTTCGGCGCTCATCGGCTTGACGGCCGGCCGCGTCACCCGGACGATGCGGCGGTCGGATCCGGCCTCGGCCCGCGGAGGCTTGCGGCTCCGCGCCGCGACGCCGGGCGTGGCCTCGGCCTCTGCCTGCAGCCGCGGCGACGAGCGGTCCTTCCGGTTGCGCCGCTTCTCGGAGTCCTTCTTCGCCTGCGCGTCGATCTTCTCGAATGCGAGCGCCACGGCCGCGCGGGGATCCGTCGTGTGCTCATGCGCGTTCCATCGGCGCCTTCGGTGCGTGGCGATGATCTCGGCGCCGAACCGGCGTCGTTCGTGAGAAAGGATGATCCGGACGTTGGCGGGTCCCCCCAGGTGTCGCTCGAGCTTCTCGGCGCGCTCGCGCGCGAGATTCAGGAGAGCAGGCGTGACCTCCACGTTGCGACCGGTGCATTCGACGGCCATGATTCCTCCGTCCGACCGAACTTCGAACGAGTTAGAAACTCTGTTTTCGCTGCGACGAGGATGGGATGCGGAGCTCCTCGCGGTACTTCGCCACGGTCCGCCGGGCGATCTGGATTCCCTCCGCGCGGAGCTTCTGCATGATCCGCGCGTCGGAGTGCGGGCGCTGCGCGTCCTCGTCGGAGACGATCTTCGCGATCTTGCTCTTGATCGAGAGGGATGAAACCTCGCTCCCCTGGGTCGAGTCGATTCCGCTGTGGAAGAAGTACTTCATCGGAAACAGGCCACGGGGCGTGTGTATGTACTTGTTCGAGACGACGCGGGAGACCGTGGACTCGTGCATCCCGATGTCGTTGGCGACGTCGCGCAGCACGAGCGGCCGGAGGTGCTCGATCCCGTTCTCCAGGAACTCGCGCTGGTGGCGCACGATCGAGTCCGCGACCTTGTAGATCGTGCGCTGGCGCTGGTCCAGGCTCTTGATGAGCCACACCGCCGACCGCATCTTGTCCTTGAGATAGGTCGCGGCTTCCTCCCCGATCGCGCCGTTGCCCCCGCGGAGCATCCGGCGGTACGCCGCCGAGATCCGCAGCTTCGGAAGTCCGTCCTCGTTCAGCTGGATCACGTACTCGTCCCCGATCTTGCGGACCGCGACGTCCGGCTCGACGTAGATGGTCCGTTCGTCCGAGTACTTCCGGCCCGGCTTGGGCTCCATGTTCTTGACGATCTCGAAGACCGCCTGGAGCTGGGAGAGTCCGACGTTCAGCGTTCGCGCGAGCTGGGCGAACTGCCGGTTCAGAAACTCCGGCCAGTGCTCCGTGATGACCTTCTCGATGAGCGGGTTTTCGATACCGAGGGCGCGGATCTGGAGCATCAGGCAGTCGGGCAGGTCGAAGGCGCCGATTCCCGGAGGATCGAACGAGCGCACCAGGGCGAGCGCCGCCTCGACGTCCTTATCGTTCGTGAAGCCCGCCTCCCGGATCTCGTCCCGGGAGACCCGGAGGTACCCGTCCCCGTCGATGTTGCCGATCAGGTACTGCGCGATCTCCCGGACGTTCTCGGGCGCGTCGGACATCGACAGCTGCCAGTTCAGGTATTCGGGCAGACCCTGCGGCCGGGAGAGCGTGTTTTCGAGCGGCACCTGCTCGGTGTCCTCGTACTGCCTCGGGTTGTAGGCGCTGTCGAGGTAGTCCTCGAAGTAGGAGTCGAAGTCGATCTCGTCGAAGGAGTCGCGCTCCTTCTCGACCGGCGTCTCGAGGGCGGCCTCGGCGTCGGCGGCGGCGGCCGGGGACTCGGCGGAATCCGCGTCCGCGGTCTTCGCGGCGGCCGCGTCGGACTCGACCTCGGCCTCGGTCGGCTGCTCGGCCGAGACCGCTTCCTCTTCCTCCTCGAGAAGCGGGTTTTCCACGATCTCCTGCGTCAGGACGTCCTGGAGCTCGAGCTTGGACATCTGGAGGAGCTTGATGGCCTGCTGCAGCGACGGCGTCATGACGAGCCGCTGCGACAGTCGGAGGTTGAGTTTTTGTTCTAAAGCCATCGGAGATGAAAACGCCTAGCGGAGTTGAAAGGCCTCCCCCAGATAGATCTTTTTTACGACGGCGTCATTCGACAAGGCAAGCGGCGTGCCAGCCCGTAAAATCTCGCCGGCGTTGATTATATAAGCCCGATCCACGATCGACAGGGTCTCCCGGACGTTGTGATCGGTGACCAGAATTCCGATCCCCGAATTCGCCAGGCGGCGCACGATCGACTGGATATCCAGCACCGCGATCGGGTCGATTCCGGCGAACGGCTCGTCGAGCAACAGGAAATAGGGGGACACCACCAGGCTGCGCGCGATCTCGACCCGCCGGCGCTCTCCTCCCGAAAGGGTGTAAGCGCGGTGATCGCGAACGGCCTCCAGCCCGAACTCGGTGAGCAGGCCGTTCGCCCGCTCCAGCTGCGCGGAGTGCGGCAGGTCGAGCGTCTCCAGGATCGCGAGAAGGTTCTGCGCGACCGTCAACTTCCGGAAGACCGAAGGCTCCTGCGGAAGATACGAGATCCCGGCGCGCGCCCGGCGATACATCGGCAGACCCGTCAGGTCCCGGTCGCCCAGACGCACCGTTCCCGCGTCCGGCTCGACCAGGCCGACCACGATCGAGAACGTGGTCGTCTTTCCCGCGCCGTTCGGGCCGAGGAGACCGACGATCTCTCCGGCGGCCACCTCGACCGAGACCCCGGAAACGACGGTCCGTCCGGCGTACGACTTGACCAGGCCTTCTGCGACGAGGCGCGGGCGGGCGGCCTCCGGCTCCGCCGAGGACCGCGTCCGCTCCGCGGGCTCTTCGACGGCGCGCGGCAGCGCCCGGTCCCGGCTTCTCTCTTCCACGGGCCTTAGGATAGCCCCCGGCGGGGCTCAGTTGCCTCCGTTGGCCTTCGTCTTGTGGATCGTCTCCGTGCGGCCGCCGGCGGGCGCGGTGACCTCGACGTTCTTTCCGCGGCCCGTGATCGTCAGCGTCGATCCGGCCACCCGGTTTCCCTCCGCGTCGGACACGCGCGCCGGGCTGCCGGTGAGGACCGTCCGGCCCTCGTTCGGGTAGTCGACCGCGCGCTCGCCCGAGCCGGTGCGGCCCGTTGCCCGGTCCGCCAGCGCCACGTTTCCGGACAGCTCGACCCGGTCGAGCTTGCGGTCCTTCGTGAAGAAAGCGGTTCCACGATCGCCGTTCGCCCGCCAGGTTCCACGGGTGACGCTCACGCCCTCCTCGAAGACCGCGTTCGACTCGCTCTCGCGGTAGAGCAGCCGCCGCGCGAGCACCACCGCCGGCTCGTCGCGGGCGGAGGCCGGAGCCGTTGCCGCGGCGGGCTTTTGCGTGAGCACCGCGCGCACCTTTCCCACCGCCGCGGCGCTCCGCTCCGCGTCGTTCAGCGTGATGTCGTCGGCGAAGACCGACGACGCGTCCTGCCAGAGGCTCGCAGAGCCCGACAGCGTCGCGAGCCGCGTCGCCTGGTCGAGGACGATGCGATCTCCCTTGCCGTAGGTCGGGCGCGACGGGTCGCCCAGGAGCGTGGAGGCCTGCGCGGGCCGGTCCTTCTGCGGAACGAACACCGCCCGCGCCTTCCCCTCGGCGCGGAGGGACTTTCTCTTCTGATCGATTTCGATCCGGTCCGCGGAAACCTTCGAGCCCCCCTCTTCCACGGTGGCGGCCGCGGCGGGAGTTCCGGTCAGGAGCCACGTGCCGCGATCGGGCAGGTCGACGACGCGGTCGGCGCGGCCGGTCCGACCCTCGCCGTCCACGTGAACGTCGCCCTGGAGCTCGAGCGACTGGAACGCGCCGGACGGCGCGAACGATGCGCTCGCCTTCTGCGACTCGCCGTTTCCCCGATCCGAGCGCAGCTTCACCTCGCCGTTGGCCCGCGCCGACGCCGGACGTCCGCTCGTGAAGTCGAGGTCGATCGTGCGCGCCGCGATCTGGCGGGCGGGCTCGGTGACCGTGGCCGGCTTCCCGATGAGGTTGATCGTGCGGACGTTCCCCGTCGGCTCGAAGAAGAGCGCGGCCTCGTCCGCGGAATAGGCGCGCGCGGGTCCGCCCGGCGCGCTCGGAGCCAGCGAGCCGTGCACGGAGCCGTAAGCCCGCGCCCACTCGAGCGCGCTCCCTTCGGGCGCGAACCGCAGCAGCAGGCGGTCGCACGCGAGCTGGTCGCCTTTGGCGGACGCGGCCGTGACGGCACCCTTCATCTCGACGACCCCCTCGTCGCGCCGGTACTCGCCGGACGCCGCCCGGATCTCGGAAAGGCCGTTGCTCCCCTGTCCGGTGCCGGAGCCCTGGATCGGGCCGGCGAGCGTGAGCGTGCGGGTCTTGACGTCGTACGCTCCGGACGCGGCCCGCACGTCGAACGTCCCGCGCGTGAAGTGGAGCGCTTCGGGCGCGCGGAGGACGCGGTTGGTCGGATCGAACTCGAGCTTCCCGGTCTCGCCGAGCGCGCCATCCTGCGGCTCGGACCAGCGCACGTTCCCGGAGAGGACGGCGGCCTTGGTGCGGTCGTCGTATCTCGCGCGATCGGCGTCGACCGTGACGGGGGTCCCGGCCTCGGTGTAGATCGTGAGTGCCACCTTCTCGAGCGCGTACCAGTTGGGGGGCAGTCCCGCGCCGGCTCCGAATCCGACGGTGCGCTCCGACTTGATGCGGAAGAGCCGCTTCTCTCCGACGGACTCGGTGTAGTCGAACCCCGAGAGCACGGTGGTCGGCTGGCCCGCCTCCCCGTCGGCGGACACGTTTCCGACGTCCCGCGGCCGCTGATGCGAAGCCGGACGCTGTCCCGGGCGGAAGAATAGGCCGAGGACGAGGAGAAACGCGGCGCCGAAGACGAGGATCCCGACCTCGAGCCGCTTGAGTTTCACGTGGCGACCGCCAGCTCCCGTTCCGCGCCGACAGCGGCCCTCCCGCGCCCGCCCGGCTCGTCCGCGAGGATCCGCACGATCTCGATTTCCGGCCGCCCGCTCCATCCGCTCCGCGAGACGCGGTACAGCATGCGGAACGACGCGTCGCTGGGGAGGCCCGCCGGGGAAGCCGCCCCGTCGTTCCAGCGGATCGCGTCGAGAGGACCCGGCACGGCCCACAGGCGGCCGCGCCACCCGGCGTCTCCCAGCGGACGGAAGGGCTCTGCGGCGCGAGCGCCGGAGCACGAGAAGAGAGGCCGCGGATTCCCGGCGCCGTGGGGCTCGAACCTCTCGAGGTGGGCCAGGAGGTCCGGCGAGACCGACTCGAGCGGCAGCTCCGCCTCCGCGGCGTCCCGGCGCACGAAGGCCGCGCGGGGCACGCGCTCTCCGAAGAGGGCGCGCGCCTCCTCCCGGAACGCCGGGAAAGCGGACGCGTCGAGGGTGCCGCCGACCGCCTGGTCGTGGCCCCCGAACTCCCGGAAGAGGTGGCGGATTTCCTTCAACGTGTCGTGGAGCGCGACGCCCGGGATGCTCCGCCCCGAGCCGCACGCCCGCTCCCCCTCCAGGGCGAAGAGCAGAACGGGTCGGTTGTATTCCCGGGCCAGGCGGGCAGCCGCGATCCCGAGTACGCCGCGGTGCCACTCCGGGTCCGCCTCGACGATCAAGGCGTCACGCTCCGGATCGAAGTACTTCGCGACCCGTTCGCGGGCCTCCGCGAAAACACGACGCTCGATCGACTGCCGCTCCGCGTTGCGGACGCAGAGCTCCCGGGCGATTTCCGCTCCCCGGGCCGCGTTGCGCTCCTCGAAGACCGCCAGCGCGAGGTCGGCGGTGTCCAGGCGGCCGGCCGCGTTCAGACGGGGCGCGATACGGAACGCGACCTGCTCCGCGGTCGGCGCGGCGCCGGGTTCGATCCCGCAGGCTTCGACGAGCGCGGCGAGCCCCGGGGCGCGGGGGCGCGCGAGCGCCGCGAGCCCGAGGGCCGCGATCGCGCGGTTCTCTCCGGTGAGCGGAACGATGTCCGCGATGGTGCCGAGACACGCCGCGCGCAGGAGAGCCTCGCGAGACAGCGGGACGCCCGCTCGGCCCGCGATCGCCTCGGCCAGCTTGAACGCGATGCCCGACCCGGACAGCTCCTTGTAGGGGTACCCGCAACCGGGCTGGCGGGGATTGACGACGACCGCCCCCGCCGGAAGCTCGTCCGGGACGAGGTGATGGTCGGTCACGACGACCTCGACGCCATGCGCGCGGGCGAAGGCGACCCCTTCGACCGCGGTGATTCCGCAATCCACGGTGACGATGACGGAGGGAGCGAGCTCCCGCACGACCCGCGCGACCGTCTCGGGCCGCAGCCCGTACCCGTCCTTCAGCCGGTGCGGCAGGAACGAGACCGGGCTCGCGCCGACCCGCGAGAGCGCCGCCTTCAGCTGCGCGACCGCGGTGACCCCGTCGACGTCGTAGTCGCCGAAGACCACGATCCGGCGCCCGGCGCGCGCCGCCGCGAGCAGCACCTCCGCGGCCTCCTCGACGCCGCGCATCTTCCGGGGGTCGTGGAGGTCCGACTCGTCGGGCTGGAAGAACCGGGCAGCCTCGGCCGGAGTGGTGATCCCGCGGGAGACGAGAAGCCGGCCGACGACCGGGGGCAGTCCCGCGGCGCGGGCGAGGGCCTCGCCGGGGTCGGCGGGCAGGGCGGTCAGCTTCGAGACCAGGTTCGAGACGACGCTCGCGAGAGAGTTCATGTCCACGATTGTCGGGGAGTGGTGAGACAAACGATGTCCGCCGGTTCGGAAGCTACTCCTCGGCGAGGGCCTCGTGCCTTCCCATCGCGCGGAACTTCCGGTATCTCCGCTCGCGCCGCTCCTCGCTCGTCAGGCCGGCCACCTCCGTCAGGTGCCGCTCGATCGCCTCCCCCACCGCGGCCCCGGCCGACGCGGGATCCGCGTGCGCGCCGCCCGGCGGCTCCGGGATGATCTCGTCGATCACGTCGAATTCCATCAGGTCGCCGGCCGTCAGCCGCAGGGCCTCGGCCGCGTCCTTCTTGCGGGCCGCGTCCTTCCAGAGGATCGCGGCGCAACCTTCCGGAGAGATGACCGAGTACGTCGCGTGCTCGAGCATGAGCACGCGGTCCCCGACGCCCAGGGCGAGCGCTCCGCCGGAGCCCCCCTCTCCCGTCACGGTGACGATGATCGGCACCCGGAAAGTGGACATCGCCTGCATGTTCACGGCGATGGCCTCGGCCTGGCCGCGTTCCTCGGCGTCGATGCCGGGGTAGGCGCCGGCCGTGTCGACGAAGGACAGGATCGGCCGCTCGAACTTGTCGGCGAGCCGCATGACCCGGAGCGCCTTCCGGAAGCCCTCCGGTCGGGGCATCCCGAAGTTCCGGCGGACTTTCTCCTTGGTGTCCCTCCCCTTCTGGTGGCCCACGATCGCGACCGCCCGGCCCCGGAAGCGCGCAAAGCCCGCCACGATCGCGGGATCGTCCGCGAACTTCCGGTCGCCGTGGAGCTCCACGAAGTCCTCCATCAGGGCATTGATGTAGTCGAGGGTGTAGGGCCGGGCCGGGTGCCGGGCGACGAGCGTCTTCTGCCAGGGCGTCAGGCTGGAGTAGATCTCGCGGGAGATCCGCTCGAGCTTCTCCTTCAGGCGCTCGATCTCCTTGCGGTGGGAGGCGTCATCCGGGAGGGCCGAGAGTTCCTCGATCCGACGCCGGAGGCGGAGGATCGGCTCCTCGAACTGTCCGTCTTCGCCGTTCATCGACTGCCATTGTAGATGGCGGACAGCTGTCGGTTTGCGTCCCGCTGACAGCGGATAGCGGACAGCTACAGCAGGTCCTGCGGATCCACGTCCACCGCCACGGACACCCCGGAGGCGGGACGGTCCGGGATCGCGGCCTCCAGGATCTCCAGGATCGCGGTGCGGTCGGCGGCCCGCAGGAGGATCTGGAATCGCCACTTCCCCTGGAGGCGCTCGAGCGGGGCGGGAGCCGGCCCCGACAGCCGGGCGGACTTTCCGGCGGCCGCGGCCGACAGCGCCCGGCCGGACTCGGCCGCCACCTGCTCGGCCTTCTCGCGGTCGGGCGAGGAGACGAGGATCGCGGCGAGCTCCGAGAACGGCGGATAGAAGAACGTCCGGCGGAACTCCAGTTCCTCCGCGGCGAATCCGTCGACGTCGTGCGCCGCGGCCTTTCGGATCGCGGGATGACCCGGATGGAACGTCTGCACGTGGACCGTGCCCGGCGCGCTGCCTCGCCCCGCGCGGCCGGCGACCTGCGAGAGGAGCTGGAACGTCTTCTCGGCCGCGCGGAAGTCGGGGAAGTTCAGGATCGAGTCGGCGGAGAGAACTCCGACGGCCGTGACGTTCGGGAAGTCGTGGCCCTTGGCGACCATCTGGGTGCCGATGAGGCAACGCGCACGTCCCGAGAGCACGTCGTCGACGACGGCTTCGACGCCGCGTCGGCGCGCGGCGTCGCGGTCGAGGATCGTCCACGGCACGTCCGGGAAGATCTGCGCGAACCGTTCCGCGACGCGCTCGGTGCCGGCGCCGATCGCCTCGAGCAGCGATCCGCCGCACTCCGGGCAGCGCTCCGGGCGCGGCACCTTCTCGCCGCAGTAGTGACAGATGAGCCGCCGTCCCCGGTCGTGCACCGTGCGCGAGACGCTGCAGCGCGAGCAGAGGAACTCGTGGCCGCAGTCGCGGCAGAGGAGGAACGGCGCGAAGCCCCGGCGCGGCTGGAGGAGGATCGCCTGCTCGCCGCGGGAGAACGTCTCGGTCAGACGCGCGACGAGCGGCGCCGAGAAGAGCGGCACTCCCTTCTCCTCCGGAGTGGCGCGCTCGCGGCGCAGGTCCACGATCGTCACCTCCGGCAGCGGTCGCGACTCGACGCGGGACGTCAGGACGAGCGACGCCATCTTCCCGACCCGCGCGGCGTGGTACGCCTCCAGGGACGGCGTCGCCGAGCCCATGAGGAGCGCGGCGCCGCTCGACTTCGCCCGGATCGCCGCGACGTCCCGTGCGTCGTAGCGCGGGTTCTCGCGCTGCTTGTAGGAAGAGTCGTGCTCCTCGTCGACCACGAAGAGTCCCGGGTCCGCCACCGGCGCGAAGGCCGCGGACCGGGGTCCGATGACGATGGGCGCTTCGCCCGAGCGCACCCGATCCCACGCGCGGGCGCGCTCCCCCTCCGACAGCGCGGAGTGAAGGACCGCCGCCTCGTCCCCGAACTGCCGCCTCAGCTGCCGGGCGAACACCGGCGTCAGCGCGATTTCCGGGACGAGCCACACGGCGCCGCGGCCGAGCTCGCGCGCCGCGGAAATCGCTCGCAGGTAGATCTCGGTCTTGCCGCTCCCGGTGACGCCCTGGAGGAGGGCCGGCAGGTAGCGCCGTTCCCGGATCGCCGCGGTCACCGTGGCGAGCGCGCGCGACTGCTCGCCGGTCAGGACGAGGTCGGACACGCCGGCCGGCACCAGAACCGGTCCGGCGTCGTCCCGCTCGGCCTGCTCGAACGTCCGGAGAACCTCTTTCTCCACGAGGCTCCGCAGCACCGCCGGCCCCGCCCCCGTCGCCAACCGCACTTCGGCCCCGGTCGCGGGCCGTCCGAGAGTCTCGAGGAACTGGAATGCCGCTCTCCCCTTCCGGCTGCGGCCGAGCTTCTTCTCCCGCTCCTCCGGGTCCATGCGCGCCGGGAGGTAGGCGAGGACCGGCCGGCGTGTCGCGCGCCGTTCCGGCGAGAGCGCGCGGATCCAGCCGGTCTCCTCGAGCTGACGGACGACGTCCCGACGCGGGCGGGCCTCGGGCGGCAGCTCGGCAAGCCGCCGCGGCCGGCCGTCCGAGAGCGCCTCGAGAAAGGGCCGCGCGTCCGGGTCCGACCGCGCCGCGGCGAGCGCTCCCTTTTCGGTGATGCGGTAGCGCACGGAGCCCGCGGCGGGAAGACGCGCGGGAAGCGCGCTCTTGAAGATTTCACCCTG
>Ga0068860_100006791_pt1 | contig 11470 bp, 7 predicted proteins | sample KBSSwiS32_FD_66597 | JGI IMG/M metagenome (GOLD analysis project Ga0068860, IMG submission 66597) | Switchgrass rhizosphere microbial communities from Kellogg Biological Station, Michigan, USA - KBS Switchgrass S3-2 | ecosystem: Host-associated > Plants > Roots > Rhizosphere > Soil ... | reverse complement strand
GCCGGCGACCCCGAAGAACATCGGGCCTGCGAACCTGAACACTTCGACTCCCTTCGGGAGCGCCTCGCGCTGTGCGGGATCATCAAGGTTGTCTTCCTCCGCCATGAGCCCGGCGGTCTCGCTCATGCGGGCCATGAACAAGAGCGAGGCCAGGGTCACGCCCACCCCGATCGCCACCGTGAGATCCACCAACACCGTCAACCCGAAGGTGAGGAACAGCAATGCGCGCTCATCCCTGGCCACCGGCAGCACCGACCGAAACCGGTCGAACTCGCTCATGCCCCAGGCCACCACCAGCAGGATCGCGGCCAGCGCCGTCATGGGCACGTAGGCGATGAGCCGGCTGGCCACCAGCAGGAACAGCAGCAGAAATATCGAATGGCTGATGCCGGCGATGGGCGAGCGGCCGCCGGCGCGAACATTGGTGGCGGTTCTGGCGATGGCACCGGTCGCCGGCAACCCGCCAAACAGGGCGGAGGCGAGATTGGCCACGCCTTGCCCGACCAGTTCCTGTCCCGAGCGGTGGCTATAACCGGTCATGCCGTCAGCCACCACGGCTGAAAGCAAAGCCTCGATTCCCGCCAGAAACGCAATCGTAAATGCTGACGGCAGCACTTGCCGGATGAGAGCCACCGACATCTCGGGCCACTGCGGCGCGGGTATGCCCGTCGGCATGTGTGGAAAGCGATCGCCAACTGTGGCTACGGGCAAATGGAACCAGGCGACGGCCAGCGTGGCGATAAGCAGGGCGATCAGGAAGGCCGGTAGCTGCGGGGCAAAGCGCCGCAGCAACAGTATGATGGCCAGCGTCGCGCCGCCTACGGCGACCGTCGCGCCGTGGATCGTGCCGATCGCTGCGAAGTAGCTGGCCCACTTGGCCAGAAATTCCGCCGGCGGCTTGCCCGCATCGAGACCCAGAAGATCGCCCACCTGGCTCGAGGCAATGATCACCGCGATGCCGGCCGTGAATCCGGTAACCACCGGCATGGGAATAAACCGTATCAAGCGGCCAAGTCCCGCGTAACCGGCCACGATCAGTATGGCGCCGGCCAGCAAGGTGGCCAGCAGCAATCCGGAATAGCCGTGAGCTGCGATGACCCCGGCGACAATGACCACGAAGGCGCCTGTTGGTCCGCCGATCTGCACACGGGATCCGCCCAGGAGCGATATCAGGAATCCGGCAATGACGGCCGTGACCAGCCCCTGGCTGGGTGTGGCGCCGCTCGCGATGCCTAAGGCCATGGCCAGCGGCAATGCCACTATCGCAACCGTCAGCCCGGCGAGCACATCCCGCCGCCAGAGCTGCGCGAGGTTGCCTTCGCGCCAGACGATGAGCAGCTTGGGGGTGTAGCTTTGCCAGAACTGGCGCGTTTTGGAATCTGGCACGAGGGTAATTATCGCTCAGCGGCGGCAGCAGATCATCGGCTCCGTGCCGTGCACGGGGCGCACATCCATCGCCGGTGATTGTCGGCTCAAAGAGGCGCTCGAAATTGACACTCCCGGCGCTGCCCGTGAACATCAGCGCGGAATCCCGAATTGATGACTGCCGCAGCGGCGGCGGGCTGATTCGCGGCCCAGAGGTCTTGTTGCACGCCACTCTCCCCAGCCGACAGGCACACCTGCAGACCCGAACCGGCAATGAACTGCTGGAGCGCCTGCAGTATTTCCGCCTGAGTCCACGCGTCATCGTCGATTTGGGTTGCGGCACCGGCAACACGGCGCAGCGGCTGCGCCGCCGCTACCCACGCGCGCAGCTTCTTGCTATCGATCCGGAGTTTGCGATGACGCGGCAGGCGCGCGCGCGCCAGCGCTTCTGGAGGCGATTTGACTGCATATGCGCCAAGGCGCTCGCCCTGCCGCTCAAGGATCAATCGGTCGACCTTGTGTTCAGCAACCTCATGACGAACTGGGGCGATGATCCGGGTGCGTTGTCTGCGGAGATGAGGCGCGTGCTGCGACCTGGTGGCCTGTTGCTCTACAGCACCTTTGGCCCCGAGACGCTCAAGGAATTGCGCAGCGCCTGGGCGAGCGTCGATCCGGAAGTGCAGCCGGGCGGCTTTGCGGACATGACGCAACTGGCATCCGCGATGTCACATGCGGGGCTTGCTGAACCGGTGATGGACCGGGATGCGCAGGTCGAGCGCTACGCCGACGTATGGGCCCTCATGGACGAACTGTCTTTGTCCGACACTGGCCATGGGCTGGCCGGTCCCCACCGATCGTCCTCCGGAAGCACGCAGTTCGAAGCCATGGTCAGCAACTACGAATCCTTGCGCACCGGCGCAGGTATCCCGGCCACCTGGGAAATCATTTACGGCGCTGCCTTTGCAGGTACCGACACCAGGCACATCGGCAATCAGGCTGTGGCGGGGGAATACGCGGTGCCGCTCAGCGCCCTGCGCCCGCGGAATCCTTCCGGCGCTGGCTAGGCTGGGCAGCGCCTGGAATTACCCCGCGGTTGACCGCAAATCGGCCCAGAATCGGCAGTTCGACGCCAATCGATGCATAATTGGCGATTATCTAGGTAGATAGGCCTAATATCGTTACAAATTGTGAACGGCCACGGAACTTAGCGAGCTACTCCTTATAGAAGGAACAATCGGCCGGGCGTAGACCCTTGTTGGCTTAGGAAGGTGGCCTGGCGGAGTTGGCGCTATGAAGGAGGGGTGCGTCCGCTATGCGTGCTCCGCCTTCGAACCTGGCTTCCTCGAACACTCGCGGCAAATCCTTGATGTGCATACAAGGCTTGAGGCCGCCGGCTCGCCCACGGGGATTGGCCTTGCGGTCGATCCGCACTTTGCAGGTCGGAAGTTTAAAGAAGAGTTCTGGCTGCCTTCGATGTGCGGATGGGGCGCTTCAACTCTGCCAACTGCCCGAGCACCGTAGTGCCGATGCGGCGCGCAAGCACAAGGCGGTGGAGCAATTGCTCAGAGCTCATTCGCGCCAAATCACTTAAGTCGTTGAGTTGCGATAGAAAAGCCGCATCCGCTAAGATGCCGCCCCGTGAGCGGGCGCCCGCCGCACTTTTAGTCGCCGACATGTCCTGGCCGAGCACCTTTAAGGTGCGCTCGAGGCAAGCTGCGCGCCCTGAAGTCGATCGCCGCCGCTGGCAAATTGAGCCGGGAAACATCTAGGGCCAGTTAATGAACATGAAGAAACTCGGAACCGCCATCGCCGCCGCTGTCGTGACGCTCGCCTCGCCCGCCGCGCTGGCCGCCTGGACGCTGGACATGACGCCGGGCATCACCGACATCTCGCAGCGCATCTTCGGCCTGCACCGGCTCATGTACTGGTGGTGCGTGGCCTTAGGGTTTTTCGTGTTCGGGTGGATGATTTATTCGCTGGTGGCGTTTCGCAAATCGCGCGGCGCTCAGGCCGACGCCAAGCTGACCCACAACACCAAGGCGGAAATCATCTGGACGATTATCCCGATCCTGATTCTCATCGGCATGGCGGTGCCGGCGACGCGCATGCTGATCCAGACCGAGGATGCCACCAATACCGAGATGACGATCCGCATCACGGGCTATCAGTGGAAGTGGGGATACGAATACGTCGATTCCGGCGTCGAAATGTTCTCGACGCTCGATCGCGCCAGCAATGCGGCCCGGCAGCTCGGATCAAACATCGACCCGGCCACGGTGCCCAACTACCTGCTCAACGTCGATCACCCGCTGGTGGTGCCCGCCGGCGTCAAGGTGCGCTTGCTGATCACCGCGCAGGATGTCATCCACGCCTGGTGGGTGCCGGCGCTGGCGATCAAGAAGGATGCCATCCCCGGTTACATCAACGAAGCCTGGTTCAAGATCCAGACCGACAAGACCGGTTTGTACCGCGGGCAATGCGCGGAACTCTGCGGCCGCGATCATGGCTTCATGCCGATCGTGATCGACGTGCGCAGCAAGGCCGATTTTGAATCCTGGCTCAAGACGCAGAAGGCACTGCAGCGGCCCGCCGACCCGGCCCAGGCCGGCTGAAGCGCAAGACGCCCGCCGCTAAGCGAACATCCTTTAAGGCAGAATTCCCAAGAGATCACACCATGGCCATCACCGCACACGCCGACGCCCACGAGCATCACGAGCACAAACCCTCGGGGCTGTGGCGCTGGTTGTCGACCACGAACCACAAGGACATCGGCACCCTCTACCTGATCTTCGCGTGCGTGATGTTCTTCGTCGGCGGCGCGATGGCGATGGTGATCCGCCTGGAGCTGTTCAAGCCAGGACTCCAGTTCGTCGATCCGGCCTTCTTCAACTCCATGACCACGGTGCACGCGCTGGCGATGATCTTCGGCGCGGTCATGCCCGCGTGGGTGGGACTGGCCAACTGGATGATCCCGCTGCAGGTCGGCGCGCCGGACATGGCGCTCCCGCGCATGAACAATTTCAGCTTCTGGCTGCTGCCGTTCGCATTCACGCTGCTCCTGCTGGGCTTCTTCGTGCCGGGCGGGGCGCCCGCGGGTGGCTGGACGCTGTACCCGCCGCTGGTGCTGCAGGGCGGCGATTCGCTGCCCATGGCGATCTTCGCGATCCACCTGATGGGCGCCTCCTCGATTATGGGCGCCATCAACGTGATCGTCACGATCATGAACATGCGTGCACCGGGCATGACGCTGCTGCGCATGCCGCTGTTTGTGTGGACCTGGCTGATCACCGCTTACCTCTTGATCGCGGTGATGCCGGTGCTGGCGGGCGCGGTCACCATGTTGCTGACCGATCACTTCTTTGGCACCAGCTTCTTCAGCGCCTCGGGCGGCGGTGACCCGGTGATGTTCCAGCACGTGTTCTGGTTCTTCGGTCATCCCGAGGTCTACATCCTGATCCTGCCCGCCTTCGGCATCGTCTCGGAGGTCATCCCGACCTTCTCGCGTAAGCCCCTGTTCGGCTACGACGCGATGGTGTACGCCACCGCCTCGATCGCGTTCCTGTCCTTCATCGTCTGGGCGCACCACATGTTCACGGTGGGCATGCCGCTGGCCGGCGAGTTGTTCTTCATGCTTACGACGATGCTGATCGCGATCCCGACCGGCGTGAAAGTGTTCAACTGGTGCGCCACGATGTGGCGCGGCTCCCTGAGCTTCGAGCCACCGATGCTGTTTGCGCTGGCCTTCCTGTTCCTGTTCACGATCGGCGGGTTCTCCGGCCTGATGCTGGCCATCGTGCCGGCAGACTTCCAGTACCAGGACACCTACTTCGTGGTCGCGCACTTCCACTACGTGCTGGTGCCCGGCTCGATCTTCACGATCATGGCGGGCGTCTACTACTGGCTGCCGAAGTGGACCGGGCACATGTACAGCATGGCGCTCGGCAAGCTCCACTTCTGGCTGTCGGCGATCTTCGTCAACGTGCTGTTCTTCCCGCAGCACTTCCTGGGGCTCGCCGGCATGCCGCGCCGCATACCCGACTACGCCACGCAGTTTGCCGACTGGAACATGGTCTCCTCGATCGGCGGATTCGGCTTTGGCCTCTCACAGCTCCTGTTCCCCATCATCATCTATAAGTGCATCAAGGGCGGACCAAAGGCGGCCGATCGCGTCTGGGAAGGCGCACACGGCCTGGAGTGGGAATTGCCCTCGCCGACGCCCTACCACACCTGGGAAACGGCGCCGAGCATGGACGTGCTGCACCGGGGCGCCGAGCACTGGACCGAAGACGAGGACGGACATTGAGCGAGGACGCGCTGCGGCAGCAACAGCGACGGCGCGCGCGACTGACGGCTTTTGCGTTGGTGCTGCTGGCGTTGGCTATCTACGGCGGGTTCATCCTGCTGTCGGTCCACCGGAGCCATGGATGAACGCGGCTGAAGAGCGGCAGCGCCAGAACCGGAGCCTGACGGCGAAGCTCTGGCTGTTCGTGGCCGGCAGCTTCGCGTTCGGGTTTGCGCTGGTGCCGCTGTACCGCGTGCTGTGCCAGATCACGGGTTACGGAGACCAGAAGACGCTGAGCGAAGCCGCCCAATCGGCACCGACCCTCGCCGTCGCGGGCCGGGAAGTAACGGTGGAATTCATGGCTAACCTGCCGACGGTCGGCAACTGGGAGTTCCGCCCCTCGCAGCTCTCGTTGCGCGTGCACCCGGGCCGCGTGTACGAGGCCACCTTCGTCGCCCGCAACCTGACGGGACATGACACCGTCGCGCAGGCCGTGCCGAACATCGCGCCTGGAGAAGCCGCGGCCTGGTTTCACAAGACCCAGTGCTTCTGCTTCTCACCGCAATCCTTCAGCGTGGGTCAGGAACGAGTGCTGCCGGTGCACTTCTTCCTCGATCGCGAGCTGCCGATCTACATCGATCGGGTCACCCTCAGTTACACCTTTTACGACACCCCGGCACGAGTCGCCGCGCGCTAAGAGAGCGCGCCACACCTAGGAAAAGCACATGTCGCAGTCACACGCCCCGGTGGATTCCAGCAAGTACTACCTGCCGCACGGCACGCCCTGGCCGATCATCGGCTCGGTGGCGCTGTTCACGACCATGTTCGGCGTGGTCGCGTGGCTGAACGAGTGGTTCGGCCCGGAAATGTTTGCGCTGGGCCTGTGCCTGCTGGCGGTGATGTTCATCGGCTGGTTCCGCACCGTAATCGGCGAGAACCAGCAGGGCGTGTACAACCTGGATGTCGACCGCTCGTTCCGCATGGGCATGATGTGGTTCATCTTCTCGGAAGTGATGTTCTTCGCCGCGTTCTTCGGCGCGCTGTTCTACGCGCGCACGCTCTCGGTGCCCTGGATCGGGGGTGAGGGCGTGAAGATCTTCAACAAGATATTCCTGTGGCAGCACTACGACGCCGGCTGGCCGACCAACGGCCCGGCGCATTTAGGTCCGCGCGCCGACGGAACCTTCGAGACCATACCGGCCTTCGGTGTCCCGGCGCTCAACACCGCCATCCTGCTCACCTCGGGCGTGACCATCACGATCGCGCATCATGCACTGCGCGCCGGCAACCGCGGGGTCCTGAAGGTTTTCCTGGCGCTGACCTTCCTGCTGGGGTTCCTGTTCGTAACGCTCCAGGCGCACGAGTACGGCGAGGCCTACATGCACAAGGGCCTGACGCTCGGCACCGGAATCTACGGTTCGACCTTCTTCATGCTGACCGGCTTCCACGGCATGCACGTGACCATCGGCGCCATCATGCTCACCATCATCTGGCTGCGCACGATGAACGGCCACTTCACACCGACCAGGCATTTCGGCTTCGAGGCCGTGGCCTGGTACTGGCACTTCGTGGACGTGGTCTGGCTTGGTCTGTTCGTGTTCGTCTACTGGGTGTAGCCGCCCGAGACCGGTCACGCGCGTTATTGCCGCGCGGCGTGCTCTCTTTTGCTACGGCCGCGTTTAGATAACGAGGGCTAGGGCACCGTGCCCGGCGGATGGTGGCTCGCGTCATAAGCAGCAATGTCCGCCGCCTCGATGTTCTCGGCCTTCCACACCATGGCGCGGCGAATGCGGTTCCAGCCACTCGGATGATCGTAGAGCAGGGCTTCTTCCACGGGACCTGGCCTCATCTTCCGGTATTGCGACAGTTGCAATGCGGCCTGCGCGAAGCCGTCGGGCTCGCGCGCGGCGTTTAGCGAATAGTTGTCAGCCTCCGCCTCTGCAATGCGCGTCACGGTGTTCAGGACCGGGGTCAGCACGAACAGATACACCGACAGCAGGGCGACCAGCAGCGGGAGGCCGGCCACATCGGTGATGCCGCGGATTCCCCAGGTCTCATCGTTCCGTCTGGTCAGGGCGTTGTAGCTCCAGTCCAGAAATACGAATCCCGCCACCAGTATGATTCCGAGTTCCAGTAGGAACTTGTACACGTGGTTCAGCACGTAGTGCCCCATTTCATGCCCGAGCACCGCCTTGACGGCTTCAGGCGAGGAACGGTTCACCAGGTTGTCATTCAGGCTGATTTGCGCCGTGCCCCACATACCGCTCACGTGGGCGCTGATCTTGGTGGTCTGCTTCGAAGCGTCGAACTCGTAGATCTGCCGCGCGGGAATGCCATTCGCTCTCGCCATGGACAACAGCTCTTCCTTGAGCGGGCTCTCAGACAGCGGGTAGAACTTGTTGAGCACCGGCTCCAGGTAGTTCGGTTCGATCAGAATCTGGAATGTCAGCATCGCCATGGACACGATCGCGCCCCATAGCCACCAGCGGCGCGGTGACTTGCGGACCACGGCATAGAGCACCGCCAAGGCCGGTGGCACCAGCACCAGCGAGATGGCCACCTGCTTGCAGGTGTCGGTCAGCCAGCCCGCGAAGGACTGATTCGACATGCCGTACTGATGCTCTCGGAAGAACTCCTCATACGCGCTCCAAGGCAGGGCGAGCAGGGTCGAAAGCAGCACATAGCCGGCACCGTAGATGATGACCTGCAGCCACTTGTAGCGCGTCAGTCGTTCCCCGAAGTCGCGCATGCGCCTGGAGAGCCGAGTGTTGAGCAGTATGGCTGCCACTCCTATGGCGACCACCAGATCCCAAAGCATCAGCCAGTAACCACCCTCGAAATAGCGATCCGACCGCTGGCGCGCTTGCGTCGACAACGTCGCCATGTAGGCTTCGGTCGCCTTCTCCGCATCAAAATGCGCGGTCGCGGCGGACGGCACCTCTGCGACCGGTGCGCTGGCCACGGCAATGGCCTGCGGTGGTGCATCTTCTGCCGCTGCCATGCGCGGGCAAAATCCGGCCCATCCCAAGACAATGAGCAGTCCGAGAGCAAAATTCCGCAAATTCATGGCCCAGCCTTCCCCCTGCCGCAATCACCAAATACTACGCCATCGCCGGCGGATTGTTGCGGGCGGGCGGTCGAGGCGCTCGGTTAGACTGCGCGGCCAAAGAGCCTATAACCGCTGCATGGACACTCACACCGACTCGACCCGCGCGGCCGGCCTCAAGCGCGCGCTTACCACCTTCGATCTAGTGCTGCTGTACGTCGCGGCCATTGTTGGGCTTCGCTGGACCTCGATGGCCGCGCAGCTGGGGGCCGGGAGCCTGCTGCTCTGGGCGATCGCCTGCCTGCTGTTCTTTGTTCCCTGCGGCCTGGCGGTGCAGGAACTCAGCTCGCGCAATCCGCACGAAGGCGGGCTGTACCTCTGGACCACGATGGCCTTCGGCGAGACGCACGGGTTTGTGGCCGGCTGGGCCTACTGGCTGCAGAACCTGGTGTTCTTCCCTTCGCTCCTGCTGTTCGTGTCCGGAGTCGTGCTGCACATCGGCGGCGCGGCCCTGCTGCCGCTGTCCGAAAGCCCGCTCTACAACGGCTTGTTTTGCCTGACGCTCCTGTGGACGGCCACGGCACTCAATATCTACGGACTGGAGCGGGCCAAGTGGCTGCAGAACATCGGCGGCATGGCCACCATAACAATGGGCGCGCTGATCCTGATCGGGGGAGCCCTCTCGTGGTGGCATTACGGATCGGCGACCACCTTGAGTCCGGCTACGCTGCTGCCGGATTTTTCGGCCGGCGCCACCATGAACACCTTTGCCCTGCTGCTGCTGGCATACGTGGGCCTGGAGCTCGCACCGATCCTCGGCGATGAGATCCATGACTCCGCGCGCTCGATCCGGCGCGCCACGTTGATGAGCGGAGTCATCATCGCCTTCATCTACATCGCCGTCACCGCAGCGCTCCTGGTGGCACTACCGGCCGGCCAGATCAGCGCCATCAGCGGCATACCGCAGGCCGTGGAGGCCATCGGCCAGCGCGTGGGCATTCCATGGTTCGGGAGCCTTGCGGCGTTGCTGTTGGCGCTGACCAGCGTCGGCGCATTGAGCGCCTGGGTAGCGGGCACCACGCGCTTGCCATTCGTGATGGGCTTAGGTCACTACCTGCCCAAGCAGCTTGGAAAACTCCACCCGAAACATGGCTCCCCGCACGTGGCGCTTCTGACCCAGGCGGTGGCCGTGTCGCTGGTGCTGCTGCTGGCCATATCGGGCTCCTCGATCCATGAAGCCTTCCAGCTGCTCAATGACATGACCGCCGCGCTCAATTGCGCGGTGTGGGTCTACATTTTTGCCGCGCTCCTCAAGCTCAGGCTGATCGCCCGGGGCAGGAACGAAGGCATCGCGCTGATTCCGGGCGGCACGCTGGCCTGCGCGGTGGTGGCACTCGTGGGAGCGGGCGTCTGCGCCTTCGCCACCATCGTCGCCATGATTCCGCCGGCGGGGAGCGCCGACCCTAAGCTGTTCCTGGCCAAGGGGATTGGCGGTTGCGTGCTGGTGTTCGTGGTCGGGTTCCTCTACGCACGCCGCGGTCGCGCGCAGCGCTCTTAAGGGAAGTGGCGCCGGTGAGGCCGGATGGCTACCATCAAGCCATGAGCACCGAAAAACCCAGCGTGTGCCCGCTCGATTGCCCCGACACCTGCAGCCTGACCGTGACCGTGGCCGACGAGAAGGTCATCGCGGTCAAGGGCTCGCGCGCCAACCCACTCACCCACGGCGCAATCTGCGCCAAGGTCGCGAAGTACTACCCGGAATTCGTGCACGGCCCCAACCGGCTGCAATATCCGCACAAGCGCATCGGGCCCAAGGGTTCGACCGAGTTCGCGCGCATCAGCTGGGACGAGGCGCTGTCGATCATTCACGAGCGCGTGAGCGCCGTCATCGCCAAGCACGGGCCGCAGGCCGTGCTGCCCTTCAACTACGCCGGGCCGCAGGGAATGCTCGCTGGCGATTCCATGTCGCTGCGCTTCTTTCACAGGCTCGGCGCCACGCAGCTCAGCCGCAGCCCGATTTGCGGTGGCATCCGCACCGAAGCCTACGAGGGCACCTTCGGGGATTGTCCCGGCGTGCCGCTCCAGCAGGTCAAGTTCGCCCAGCTGATCATCGTCTGGGGCAACAACGCCACGGCCTGCAACCTGCACCTGATGCGGCAGATCAACGCCGCCAAGCACAACGGCGCAAAGCTCGTGGTGGTCGATCCGCGCCGCATCAAGGTCGCCGACCAGTCCCATATGCACCTGGCCGTGCGCCCGGGCACTGACGTGGTACTCGCCTGGTCGCTGGCCGCCGAGCTCGAGAGCCTTGGCGGGTTCGATAAAGCTTTTGTCGACAAACACGTGCTTGGAGCTGAAACCTACATGGACATCGCGCGCGGCTACCCGGCCGCGCGCGCGGCCGAGATCTGCGGCGTTAGCGCCGAGGACATCCGCACCTTGGCGCGCTGGTACATGGAGGCGAAGCCCGCGGTCATCGCCTGGGGCAATGGATTGGAGCGCAACCAGAACGGCGGCTCAGGCATCCGCGCCATCGCCGCGCTCCCGGCGCTGGCCGGAAAATTCGGGGTGGTCGGCGGCGGGCTTGTCGCAGCCGCCGGCAACGCCTTTCCGACCACATCCGCGCCGCTCACCCGGCCGGAGCTGGTGCCCGAGGGCACGCGCACGCTCAACATCCTTGATGTGGCGACATCGCTCCTCGATGAGAAGCTCGCTCCGCCGATCCAGGCACTGTTCATCTACAACCACAACCCGCTGGTTGTGCACCCGGACCAGAA
>Ga0068860_100006790_pt1 | contig 11470 bp, 10 predicted proteins | sample KBSSwiS32_FD_66597 | JGI IMG/M metagenome (GOLD analysis project Ga0068860, IMG submission 66597) | Switchgrass rhizosphere microbial communities from Kellogg Biological Station, Michigan, USA - KBS Switchgrass S3-2 | ecosystem: Host-associated > Plants > Roots > Rhizosphere > Soil ... | reverse complement strand
CTCGTTACCCCATCCATGCCCGCCCGATCGGCCGAGCGATCCTTGCCGATCCGTGCAGTGAGGCGCGACGGCTCGAGTCCGGCGCGAAACCTCACACCGTGGCGTCTGGCGTGCGCGGGGCACCGCGCGAGCGACAGCGCCGCTGACCAAGGTTCCGGCTGCCTTGACGCCGCCGGATTGGCCACGACGAACGATGGGAGCAACCGAAAATGAGCTACGACCTCGAAGCGGCAAGACTGAAGAAGGACTGGGCGGAGAACCCGCGCTGGAAGGGCATTCAACGCGGCTACACCGCCGAAGAGGTGATCCGGCTGCGCGGCTCGATCCACATCGAGCACACGCTCGCGCGCCGCGGCGCCGAAAAGCTGTGGCGCCTGATCAACGACGAACCGTTCGTGAACTCGCTCGGCGCGATGACCGGCAACCAGGCGATGCAGCAGGTGAAGGCCGGCCTGAAGGCCATCTACCTGTCCGGCTGGCAAGTCGCCGCCGACGCCAACATCGCCGGGGAGATGTATCCGGACCAATCGCTTTATCCGGTGAACTCGGTGCCGTCGGTCGTCAAGCGCATCAACAACACGTTCACGCGCGCCGACCAGATCCAGCACATGGAAGGCACCGGCGACATCGATTTCTTCGCGCCGATCGTCGCGGACGCCGAAGCCGGCTTCGGCGGCGTGCTGAATGCGTTCGAGCTGATGAAGGCGATGATCGAAGCGGGCGCTGCCGGCGTGCACTTCGAGGACCAGCTCGCGTCGGTGAAGAAGTGCGGCCACATGGGCGGCAAGGTGCTGGTGCCCACGCGCGAGGCGGTCGACAAGCTGATCGCCGCGCGGCTCGCGGCCGACTGCATGGGCGTGCCGACGATCACGCTCGCCCGCACCGACGCCGAGGCGGCCGACCTCGTGACCTCGGATATCGATCCCAACGACAAGCCGTTCCTGACCGGCGAGCGCACGATCGAAGGCTTCTTCAAGACGCGCAACGGCCTCGAGCAGTCGGTGTCGCGCGGCCTCGCGTACGCGCCGTACGCCGACCTGATCTGGTGTGAAACCGGCAAGCCGGATCTCGGGTTCGCGCGCGCGTTCGCCGATGCGATCCACGCGAAGTTCCCGGGCAAGATGCTCGCGTACAACTGCTCGCCGTCGTTCAACTGGAAGAAGAACCTCGACGACGCGACGGTCGCCAGGTTCCAGCGCGAGCTGGGCGCGATGGGCTACAAGTTCCAGTTCATCACGCTCGCCGGCTTCCACAGCCTCAACTATTCGATGTTCAACCTCGCGCACGGCTACGCGCACGAGCACATGACGGCGTTCGTCGAGTTGCAGGAAGCCGAGTTCGCCGCGATGAGCAAGGGCTTCACCGCCATCAAGCATCAGCGCGAAGTCGGCACGAGCTACTTCGACGCGGTCACGACGACGATCCAGGGCAGCCAGGCGTCGACGACAGCGCTCAAGAATTCGACCGAGGACGAGCAGTTCTTCGAAAAGCCGAAAGCGGAGCTGTCCGTCGCAAACGGCTGACCGCATCGTTGCCGTTGTACCGCGGGCCGCGTTCCCAAAAGGGGCGCGGCCCGTTCCTTTTGGAGCGCTCGTTCCGATGTGCGTTTCCGATCCTGGCGCAACCGCGGCAGAATCGGCGTATGACCGACCCTGCAGCACTGCGAGCGCCCGATACCCCCGAGCTCACGCCACGTCTTTTTTTCGCGCTGGTGCCCGATGCGCCGGCGAGGTCGCGCCTCGAGGCGCTCGCGCGGGCGCTGGCGAGCGAGACCGGCGGTCGCGCGCCGCCCGGCCCGAACCTGCACCTGACGCTCGCATTCCTCGGGCAGGTGCCGCGATCGCGCGTCAATGACATAGAGTCGATCGGCGAACGCGCGGCGGCTGCCGGTGCATCCTTCGACGTCGTGCTCGACACGGTCGGCCACTTTCGCGATGCCCGCGTCGCGTGGGCCGGGCCCTCTATCGTCGTGGCGCCGCTTCAGTGCGCGTACGACGATCTGCGCGACGCGCTCGCCGCGGCCGGGCTGCCGCACGAGCGGCGCAAGTTTCATCCGCACGTGACGCTGGTTCGGCACTGCCGGCGAGCCCCTGCGCCGCGCGCGTGGCCGGGCGCGTCATGGCGCGCCGACGAATTGACGCTGATGGCGTCGGAGTCGCATGACGGCGGACCGCGCTATCGGACGACCGCGCGGTGGCCGCTTTCGGTAGGTTGATTCCGGATGCCGGCGGTCAGTCGCCGCGTGCCACCGGCCGCGCCGGATCGGCGCACCATTCGCTCCACGAGCCCGGATAGAGGCGCGCGCCCCTGAGGCCGGCGATTTCCATCGCCAGCAGGTTGTGGCATGCAGTGACGCCGGACCCGCACTGATGGACGATGGTGTCCGCGGAGCGGCCCTGCAGCATCGCGAGATACTCGGCGCGCAGCGCAGCCGGCGCCTTGAACGTGCCGTCCGTGGAGAGATTTTTGGTGAACGGTCTGTTGACTGCCCCCGGAATGTGACCGGCCACCGGATCGAGCGGCTCGACGTCACCGCGAAACCGTTCGGCGCCGCGCGCATCGACGACGAGCAGCGCTTTCGTATCGAGGTTCGCCTGCACGCCGGCGGCATCGACCGTGATGCGGCGGGGCCGCGGGATGAACTTGCGCACGGGCAATCGCGGTACTTCGGTGCTGACCGGATGAGCTTCGCGCCGCCACTTGTCGAAGCCGCCGTCGAGCACCGCCACCGCATCGTGGCCCAGCCAGCGCAGCATCCACCAGAGCCGCGCGGCGTACGTGCCCTGGTTCTGGTCATAAGCGATCACTTCGGTGGTGTCGTCGATGCCGGCGCGACCGAACACCTTGGCGTACGCCTCGGGCGCGAGCAGCGGATGGCGGCCGTTGGTGCCGGTCTTCGGCGCGGACAAATCGCGGTCGAGGTGAAGGAATATCGCGCCCGGCAAGTGCCCCGCGCGGTATTGCGCCTCGCCCCAGTCCGGCTGCGAGAGCTCGTGGCGAACGTCGATCAGCACGAGCCCGGGCGCATCGAGGCGCTCGGCGAGATCGGCGGTGGAAATCAGCGTTGTGTACATCGGACTCCGCTCGGCGGGTTTGCTCGCGACTTCGTCAGCGCGCGGGGAGATGCGGAACCAGCTCGCGGCGCAGGATCTCGTGGAAGTGCTGCATTCCGTCTTCCATCGGCGATTGATACGGACCCTCTTCGCTGCGGCCGGCGCGGTAGAGCGCGTTGCGGCCGGCGTCCATCCGCTCGGCAATCTCGTCGTCTTCGCCCGCAGTCTCCAGGTACGCGGCCTGCTCGGCGTCTACGAACTCGCGTTCGAAGAGCGCGATGTCCTCGGGATAGTAGAACTCGACGATGTTGGTGGTGCGGTTCACCGCGCGCGGGATCAGCGTGCTCACCACCAGCACATGCGGGTACCACTCGATCATCACGTTCGGGTAATAGACCATCCAGATCGCGCCGTGCGGCGGGATCTCGCCGCGGTAGTAGTCGAGCACCGCCTTGTGCCAGCGCTCGTACTTGGTGGAGCCGGGCTTGGCGAGCCGGTTGTTGATGCCGACGGTCTGCACCGAATGCCAGTGGCCGAACTGCCAGCGCAAGTCGTCGCACGTGACGAACTGGCCGAGCCCGGGATGAAACGGACCGACGTGGTAATCCTCGAGATAGACCTCGATGAAGCTCTTCCAGTTGTACGCGCACTCGTGCACATGGACACGGTCGAGCTGGTAGCCGGTGAAGTCGAGCTTCTCCGGAAGCGCCGCGTTGGCGAGATCGCGGGCGACGTCGCGCTTGCCGTCGAACAGCATGCCGTTCCAGCTCTGCAGCGGCGTGCGCGCTAGGTTGAGGCAGGGCTTTTCGGAAAAGTGCGGCGCGCCGAGCAGCTCGCCGCGCATGTCGTACGTCCAGCGATGGACCGGGCAGACGATGTTCTGCGCCTGGCCGCGCCCCGAGAGCATGATCGCCTGGCGGTGGCGGCAGATGTTCGACAGAAGCTCGATGCCGTGCCCGTTCCTGACGAGCACTTGCGCGTTGTCGCGCCCTTCGAGCACGTGGAAGTCGCCGGCGTTCGGCACCATCAGCTCGTGGCCGACATAGCCGGGCGCCTGCGCAAACAACGCGCGCTGCTCGGTGGCGAAAATCTCGGGGTCGCAGTACCAGGCAACCGGAAGCTGCGACGTTGCGCGGCCCAGTTGCGCCGCGGTGGCGATATTGGACATCGGCCTTGCTCTCCTTCGCGATTCCAACCCAACCCAACAACCCGGGACGATTACGGCTTTCGAATGCAATTCCAGGCCGCCCCGGACCGCCATGCCAAGTCGGCCACGCGAAGCTTCGCGAGAGGCCGTGTCATGAAAACGTGCTAGTATATCGGGGCGTTTTTGCCAGGGTCAACGTCGTGGCGCACGCCGCGTTGCGCATCGACCCGCCGGCGTCGCGGCGCGGGGCCGGTTCGTCGGGTCCGAAGCGATTCTTCATCGTCGAGAGACTCATCCCAACGCGCATCCGGCGCGTTTCGAGCAGTAAACTCGCCCCATGTCCGCCGCTCCCGCCACCCCGCCGAGCGAACCACCCGCGAACTTCGAAGCGGCCATCGCCGAGCTCGAGGACATCGTGGCCCGGATGGAGGGTGGCGCGCTGCCATTGCAGGATTCGCTCGCCGCGTACCGGCGCGGCGCCGCACTGTTGCAGTATTGCCAGGCTGCGCTGAAAGACGCCGAGCAGCAAGTGGAAGTTCTCGAAAGAGGCGTGTTGAAGGCGTTCGACTCGGGCAGCCGAAACGGCGGCGGCGATGAACCCTGACCTCGCGTGGCCCGTATGGCTCGCCGAACGCCAGCAGCGCATAGAGCATGTGCTCGATCGGGAGTTGCCGCCCCAATCCGGCGATCGTACGCCGCTTGCGTCGGCGATGCGCTACGCGGCGCTGGGCGGCGGCAAGCGCGTGCGCCCGATGCTCGCCTACGCGGCGGCGGAACTCGTCGGCGGCGATCCCGCGATCGTCGATGCGACGGCCGCAGCCGTCGAGCTCGTGCACGCGTATTCGCTCGTCCACGACGACTTGCCATGCATGGACGACGACACGTTGCGCCGCGGGCAGCCGACGTGCCATGTCGCGTATGGCGAAGCGATGGCGCTGCTCGCGGGTGACGCGCTGCAGGCGCTCGCGTTCGACGTGCTCGCGCGCGGGCGCGTGCCCGATGCCGGGCGCGCGTGCGCGATCCTCGCCGAAGCGGCGGGCATGCATGGAATGGCCGGCGGCCAGGCGATCGATCTCGCTGCCGTCGGTGCCACGCTCGATCTCTCCGAGCTCGAACGGATGCATCGCATGAAGACCGGCGCGCTGATTCGCGCCGCGGTCAGGCTCGGTGCGGGCTGCGGCCGCGCGCTCGCTCCTGACGAAGCAACTGCGCTCGACGCCTACGCGCACGCCGCGGGGCTCGCGTTCCAGGTGATCGACGATATCCTGGACGTCGAAGGATCCGCCGCTTCACTCGGCAAGACCGTGGGCAAGGATGCCGCGCAAGCGAAGCCCACGTTCGTCTCGGTCTGCGGCATCGATGGCGCCAAGGCGCGTGCGACGCAATTGCGGCGCGAGGCGCACGCGGCGCTTGCCCCCTTCGGCGGCGGCGCGCGGCGACTCGGCGAGCTTGCCGACTGGATTGTCCTGCGGACTCACTGATGGCCAGCCTGCTCGAACAGATCGACGACCCCGCGGCGCTGCGACGGCTCGAAAGAAGCGCGCTGCCCGATCTCGCGCGCGAGTTGCGCGCGTTCCTGCTGTCGTCGGTGGGGGCCACCGGCGGGCACCTGTCGTCGAATCTCGGCACCGTCGAGCTGACGATCGCGCTGCACTACGTGTTCAACACGCCGCACGACCGGATCGTCTGGGATGTCGGGCACCAGACCTACGCGCACAAGATCCTGACCGGCCGGCGCCTGCAGATGAACCGGTTGCGGATGAGCGGCGGCCCGTCGGGATTTCCGCGCCGTGCCGAGAGCGCGTACGACACGTTCGGTACCGCGCACTCGTCGACGTCGATCTCCGCCGCGCTCGGCATGGCGATCGCCGCACGGCAAAAGGGCGAGCAGCGGGCGGTGATCGCGGTGATCGGCGACGGCGCGATGAGCGCGGGCATGGCGTTCGAAGCGCTGAACAACGCCGGCGCGGTCGGCGCCGACCTGCTGGTGATCCTGAACGACAACGACATGTCGATCTCGGAGCCGGTCGGCGCGCTCAACAACTACCTTGCCCGGCTGCTGTCCGGGCGCGCGTACAACTACGTGCGCCGCGGTGCGAAGGAAACGCTCGCCAAGCTGCCGCCGGTGCAGGAGCTCGCGAAGCGCTGGGAAGAGCACATGAAGGGCATGGTGCTGCCCGGCACGCTGTTCGAGGAGTTGGGCTTCAACTACATCGGCCCGATCGACGGCCACGACCTCGACACTTTGGTGAAGACGCTCGGCAACGTGAAGCAGCTGCGCGGTCCGCAACTGTTGCACGTGATCACGCGCAAGGGCCACGGTTACACGCGCGCCGAGGAGGACCCGATCCTCTACCACGGCGTGCCCAAGTTCGACCCGACGGTCGGCATCGTCGCCAAGCCTGCGTCGAAGCCCGCGTACACGCAGATCTTCGGCGACTGGCTCTGCGACATCGCGGCGCGCGATCGCCGCGTCGTCGGCATCACGCCGGCGATGCGCGAAGGATCCGGGCTCGTGCGCTTTTCGCAGGAGTATCCCGACCGCTACTACGACGTCGGCATTGCCGAGCAGCACGCGGTCACCTTTGCCGGCGGACTTGCCTGCGAAGGCCTGAAGCCCGTCGTCGCGATCTATTCGACGTTCCTGCAGCGCGCGTACGACCAGCTGATCCACGACGTCGCGTTGCAGAACCTGCCGGTGCTGTTCGCGATCGATCGCGCGGGCATCGTCGGCGCCGACGGCGCCACGCACATGGGCGCGTTCGACCTGTCGTATCTGCGCTGCCTGCCCAACACGACGGTGATGGCGCCCGGCGACGAAGACGAATGCCGGCAGATGCTCTACACCGGCTACACGATCGAAGGTCCGTCGGCGGTGCGCTATCCACGCGGCAGCGGCCCCGGCGTCGTGCCGCGCACCGAGATGAGGGCGCTGCCGATCGGCAAGGGCGAGATCCGCCGCGAAGCGAAGCGCCGGACCAATCGCATCGCGATCCTGGCGTTCGGCGGCGTGCTGCACCAGGCGCTCGCCGCCGCCGAGGAGATCGACGCGACGCTCGCGAACATGCGTTTCGTCAAGCCGCTCGACGTCGAGCTGATCGGTGCGCTGGTGCGCGAGCACGATGCGCTGGTCACGGTCGAGGAGAACGTCGTCGCCGGCGGCGCGGGCAGTGGGGTTGCCGAAGCGCTCGCGGCCGAAGGCATGGTGATTCCGATCCTGCATCTCGGCTTGCCGGATCGCTTCATCGACCACGGCGATCCGGCGCAATTGCTGGCCGAATGCGGGCTCGATGCGCGCGGCATCGTCGCCGCGGTCCTCGCGCGCTTCGGCCAGCGTCGACAGGATGCCCGTGCAAAGCCGGCTGCGTAGTGAAGAGCCTAGTCAGTTAGAATCGAATCCATGAATCGTCCCGATACCCCGCAGGCGCTGATGCCGATTGCCGACGTGCAATCGGGCAGCGACGATCGCCGCCTCGCGATCGACCAGGTCGGCATCAAGGGCCTGCGCTACCCGCTCGCCTTCGCCGATCAGGACGGCGTCGCGCAGCCGACGATCGCCGATTGCAACGTCTACGTCGAGCTGCCCGCCGAGCGCAAGGGCACGCACATGTCGCGGCTCGTCGCGTTGCTCGAGTCGCGCAGCGACGTCAACGCGCCGCCGCTGTCGGTTGCGAACTTCCGCGGCCTCCTCGATGCGCTGGTGGTGCTGCTCGAAGCGCCGGGCGGCCGCATCGAAGTCGCGTTCCCCTTCTTCATTCGCAAGACGGCGCCCGTGTCGGGGGTCGCGAGCCTGCTCGATTACCAGGCACGCCTCGTCGGCGAGCTTTCGGGCGGCGACTACCGGCAGACGATCTCGGTGGCCGTGCCGGTCACGTCGCTGTGTCCGTGCTCGAAGGAAATCTCCGAATACGGCGCGCACAACCAGCGCTCGACGGTGACCATCGCCGTGGGCACGCGCGAGCCGATATTCCTGACCGAGATCATTCGCGTCGGCGAGGAAGAAGCCTCGTGCGAGCTCTACGGGTTGCTGAAGCGCGCCGACGAGAAATACGTGACCGAGCGCGCGTACGACAACCCGAAGTTCGTCGAGGACCTGGTGCGCGGCATCGCCGCGCGACTCGACGCCGACCCGCGGATCGAGCGCTTCGCCGTCGAAGCCGAGAACTTCGAGTCGATTCACAACCACTCGGCGTACGCGCGCATCGCTCGCGGGTGGTAGGACCGGATCGGGTCGGAAGCGGCCCCCTGTCCCATGCGCAACGTCGCCATCCTGCGTTTTTCGAAGACCGAGGGCCCGGCGTATTTCGCCGATTGGCTCGACGCGTCCGGCATCGGCTGGGATCTCGTGCCGCTCGACCAGCGGTCCGCCGTTCCCCGCGATCCGCGCAGCTACGCGGGCATCGCGATGATGGGCGGGCCGATGAGCGCCAACGACCCGTTGCCGTGGATCGAGCCGGTGCTCGCGCTGCTGCGCGAGGCGGTGGCGGCGAAAGTGCCGGTGCTCGGCCACTGCCTCGGCGGGCAATTGCTCGCCAAGGCGATGGGCGCACCCGTGACCCGCGCCAACGCCACCGAGATCGGCTGGGTCGACGTCGCCGTGCCGGCCTCCGAGGGCGCGCGCGACTGGTTCGGCGGCCGCGCGCAGTTTCCGACGTTCCAATGGCACTACGAAGCGTTCGAGCTGCCCGCCGGCGCGACCCGCGTGCTGGAGAATCGCTACAACCCGAACCAGGCGTACGTGATCGACGATCGGCACATCGGCTTGCAGTGTCACGTCGAGATGACCGACGCGCTGGTGGAGAACTGGCTGACGACGGGCGCGAGTGAGCTCCCGCAGGCGTCGACGCCGGCGGTGCAATCGGCGGCCGACATTCGTCGCGAGCTGCCCGCGCGCGTCGCCGCGCTGCACGCCGTCGCGGACGACATCTACGCGCGCTGGGCAAAAGGGCTCGTGCGCTGAAGCTCTCGACCGTGCCGGCGATCCGCGTTCTCCCCGATCAGCTCGTCAACCAGATCGCCGCAGGCGAAGTCGTCGAGCGCCCCGCCGCGGCGTTGAAGGAGCTGCTCGAGAACGCGCTCGACGCCGGCGCGACCGCGATCGACGTCGATCTGTCGGGCGGCGGTACCGAGCGGATCCGCGTCGCCGACAACGGCGCCGGAATCGAGCGCGAAGAGCTCGCGCTTGCGGTAACGCGGCACGCGACATCGAAGCTCGTGTGCGCCGACGATCTCGAAGCGATCGCCACGCTCGGATTTCGTGGCGAAGCGCTCGCTTCGATCGCTGCCGTCTCGCGCTTCGCGCTCGCCTCGAGGGCGCAAGGCAAGCCGCACGCCTGGCGCATCGAGGTCGACGGTGGCGAAGTCGGCGCCACCGCGCCTGCGGCGCTTGCCGCGGGCACCACCGTGAGCGTCGAGGCGCTGTACTACAACACGCCAGCGCGGCGGAAGTTCCTGCGCAGCGCGGCCACCGAATGGGGCCACTGCGAGGAGGCGTTCCGGCGCGTGGCACTCGCCCATCCCGATGTCGCGTTCACCGTGCAGCACAACGGTCGTGCCGTGTTCCGGCTGCCGCGCGAGGATCGGCACCATCGCGTCGACGCGTTGCTCGGTGAATCGTTCGCCGAAAACGCCGCGCAGGTCGACGTCGAAGCCGGTCCGGTGCGCGTCGGCGGCTTCGCGGTGCGTCCCGCATACGCGACGCAGCGCGGCGGCCAATACACGTTCGTCAACGGCCGCTTCGTGCGCGATCGAGTGCTCGCGCATGCGCTGCGCGAGGCTTATCGCGACGTACTGCATCACGACCGGCAGCCGTCGTACGCGCTGTGGCTCGATCTCGCGCCGCGCCTGGTCGACGTCAACGTGCATCCGCAAAAGACCGAGGTGCGGTTTCGCGATTCCGGTGCCGTGCACCAGGCCGTGCGCGCGGCGATCGAGCGCGCGCTCTCGGCCACCGGCGCGGCGCAGCCGGCGGTTTCCGCTGCATCGCGGCTCGGCGTGGTCGCGGCGATCGCCGCGAACGAGTCGCCGGCACGCAGTGGCGCGGCGTCGGGATGGACGCCGCAGCACCCGACGCCGCGACAATCGCCGATGGCGCTCGCGTCCACGGAGCCCGCGGCGTTCTATGCGACGCTGTTCGGCAACCGCGCGCCCGCGCCTGCCGACGCGCCCGATTTGCCCGCGACCGGCGACGACCAGCCGCTCGGCTTCGCGCTGGCGCAACTGCACGGCATCTTCGTGCTCGCCCAGAATCGCGCCGGTCTCGTGCTGGTCGACATGCACGCGGCGCACGAGCGCATCGTTTATGAGCGATTGAAGGCGGCGCTGGCCGAGCGCGTGCCGGTGCAGCCGCTGTTGATTCCGGCGTCATTCGCCGCGACACCGCTCGAAGTGGCCGCGGCGACCGAAGGCGCGGACGCGCTCGATCGCCTCGGCTTCGCTGTTGCCGCACTGGGGCCCGCGACGCTCGCCGTGCGTGGCGTTCCCGCGCCGCTTGCCGATGCCGATCCGGTGGCGCTGGCGCGCGCGGTGCTGCACGACCTGCGCGAATTCGGCGGCAGCGAGGTGCTCACCGCCCATCGCGATGAACTCTTGTCGACGATGGCCTGCCATGCGGCCGTGCGGGCGAACCGCAGCCTCACCGTTCCCGAGATGAATGCGCTGCTGCGCGAGATGGAAGCGACCGAGCGCGCGGGTCAATGCAATCACGGCCGTCCGACGTGGTATCAACTCTCGCTCGCCGACCTCGACCGGCTGTTCATGCGCGGGCGGTGAGCGCCCCGCCGATGGTCCTGCTGATGGGCCCGACCGCGTCGGGGAAGAGTGCACTTGCATTGGCGCTGGCCGCGCGTTTTCCGATCGAGATCGTCAGCGTCGATTCGGCGCAGATCTATCGCGGCATGGACATCGGCACCGCGAAACCGGACGCCGCAACGCGAACGCGCGTGCCGCATCACCTGATCGACATCGTCGATCCGACCGGCGCCTACTCGGCGGCGCGCTTTCGCACCGACGCGCTGGCGGCGATCGGCGCGATCCGCGCGCGAGGCCGGATTCCGTTGCTGGTCGGCGGCACGATGCTCTACTTCAAGGCGCTGCGCGACGGCCTCTCCGTTTTGCCGTCGGCCAACCCGGCGATTCGCGTGCGCCTCGATGCCCGCGCGGCCGCGCACGGTTGGCCCGCATTGCACGCCGAGCTCGGGCGAATCGACCCGCCGACCGCCGCGCGGCTCGAGCCTAACGATGCGCAGCGGATCCAGCGTGCGCTCGAAGT
>Ga0068860_100006789_pt1 | contig 11471 bp, 11 predicted proteins | sample KBSSwiS32_FD_66597 | JGI IMG/M metagenome (GOLD analysis project Ga0068860, IMG submission 66597) | Switchgrass rhizosphere microbial communities from Kellogg Biological Station, Michigan, USA - KBS Switchgrass S3-2 | ecosystem: Host-associated > Plants > Roots > Rhizosphere > Soil ... | reverse complement strand
GCCACCGCCAACCCCTGGTACCGGATACCGGCTTCCCGGACCTTCCCGGAACCTGCCAGCGCTCGGGCCGCCTCGATCCGGTTGCACAGTCTCGGGAGCAACTCCTCCAGGAACTCCCGCTTGTAGGCGTCCCCCATGAAGTACTTCAGCTCGCGAGCGCTGCCCGCCATCGCCACCGACCGGCGGAACAGAATCCCATCGAGCGCTGCAAGCCCCCCGTCCATCCTCGGCGGCGGCACGCACACCTGCATCAGCCCGCAGCGCTCGCGGATCGGCGCCGACGCACAGCTCGCCAGGAACAAGGCCGCTGCGGCCACCCGAACCCTCATTGCCATACGGTAGCCCGACGCTCGCCTGCCCTCCTTGCTGACCGCAGCAACGCGTGCGCCTGGCCACATCCCATCCTGGCTGGCACCTTGCACGCCGGCCCGGCCGTGCCCACCGATTTGCGTCGCGGTGCGCCGGTGTGCAGAAGTCAGGCCCTGGAAGGGACAACACAACATGTGCGGAATCGTCGGTTATGTCGGTGACAAGGACTCGGCCCCCATCCTCGTCTCGGGGCTGCGCAAGCTGGAGTACCGCGGCTACGACTCCGCCGGCGTGGCGGTCGTCCGGGACCGCCAGCTCAACGTGGTCCGCGCCACCGGCAAGCTGAAGAACCTGGAAGCCCGCCTGTTCGCCGAGCCTCCCCAGGGCACCACCGGCATCGGCCACACCCGCTGGGCGACCCACGGCCGTCCCTCCGACGAGAACGCCCACCCGCACACCTACGAGGGCGTGGCGGTGGTCCACAACGGCATCATCGAGAACCACCTCGTCCTCAAGGAGGCCCTCAAGGCCCAGGGCCACGTCTTCTCCTCCGAGACCGACTCCGAGGTGTTCGCCCACCTGGTGGCCGCGGAGCTCAAGGCCGGCAAGGACCTGGTGGAGGCGGTCCGCACCGCCGTCGCCAAGGTGAAGGGCACCTACGCGCTGGCGGTGGTCTCCACCCACGACCCGTCCCGCATCGTCTGCACCAAGAACGCCTCGCCCATGGTGCTGGGCCTGGCGCAGGGCCAGAACTTCGTCGCCTCGGACGTGCCGGCGCTGCTCGACCACACCCGCGACTTCATCTACATGGAGGAGGGCGACCTGGCCGTCCTCTCCGCCGAGAAGGTCGAGGTCTTCGACCCCACCGGCAAGCCGATGAACCGCCCGGCCCGCCGCATCGACTGGACGCCGATGATGGCGGAGAAGGGCGGCCACAAGCACTTTATGCACAAGGAGATCTGGGAGCAGCCGCGCGCGGTGGCGGACACCATGCGCGGGCGGCTCCTCCTCTCCGAGGGCGACGTGCACTTCGAGGGCTGGGCGCTCACCCCGGAAGAGGTGAAGGCCATCCCCCGCATCACCATCCTCGCCTGCGGCACCTCGTGGCACTCGGGCCTGGCCGGGAAGCTGATGATCGAGTCGCTGGCCCGCATCCCGGTGGAGGTGGAGCTGGCCTCCGAGTACCGCTACCGCGACCCCATCGTGGAGCCGGGGCAGCTGGCCATCGCCATCTCCCAGTCCGGCGAGACGCTGGACACCCTGTGCGCGCTCAAGGAGGCCAAGGCGCGCGGCGCCCGCACCTTCACCATCTGCAACGTGATGGGTTCGGCCATGACCCGCGAGGCCGGCTTCTCCATCCTCACCAACGCCGGCCCGGAGATCGGCGTCGCCTCCACCAAGGCGTTCACCACCCAATTGGTCGTCCTCTACCTGCTGGCGGTGAAGCTGGGCCGGATGCGCGAGCGCCTCTCCGCCCGCGCGGCGCAGGAGCACCTCACCCACCTCACCGAGGTGCCCAAGCTGCTGGAGGACGCGCTCCAGGGCGAGCGCGAGGTGAAGCGGCTGGCCAAGCTCTTCGTGGGCGCGCGCGACTTCCTCTTCCTCGGCCGCGGGACGATGCACGCGGTGGCGCTGGAGGGCGCGCTCAAGCTGAAGGAGATCAGCTACGTCCACGCCGAGGGCTACGCGGGCGGCGAGATGAAGCACGGCCCCATCGCCCTCATCGACGAGGTGATGCCGGTGCTGGTGATGGCCCCGCGCGAGCCGCAGGTCGCCTACGACAAGATCCTCGGCAACATCGAGGAGGTCCGCGCCCGCGGCGGCAAGGTCATCGCGGTGGTGGACCAGGGCGACGACCACGCCGCGTCGCGCGCCGACCACGTGCTCCGCATCCCGCCCGCCTCCGCGCTGCTGGCGCCGCTGGTGGCCACCATCCCGCTGCAGCTGTTGGCCTACCACGTGGCCGACCTGCGCGGGACCGACGTGGACCAGCCGCGCAACCTGGCCAAGAGCGTTACCGTCGAGTAACGCCCGCCCGCCGGGTGCACGCGGCGTGAAACGTCCTGGGCGCGACGAATGGCCCCGGGTGCCGCGCCACCCGCACTCCCCGCCTGGTGAGGGGCTCCCTATCCTGCGCTTGGGGCTTCGCGCTTGGGTCAGGGGACCATGTCCGACGCAGACGACGCTCAGCCACGCGCGGAAGAGGCTGCGCCCACGTACATGCTGGCGGATTACGCCGGAGCGCTCTGGGACCCGATCATCGCGCTGATGTCCGCGCTGGTCCGGATCTCCAACGAGCCGCTCAGCGCCGGCCAGCGCACGCTGCTGGCGGGGATGATGGCCGACGCCGAGGGCATGGCGCGCCGGGCGGAGGTGCTGGTGCTCTCCACGCCCACCTCGCCGCCGACGCCCGCGCTGGTGCCGGAGCTGGCGAACGAACCGGTCACCCTCGAGCGCGCCACGGTGCTGGTGGTGGACGACGACCCGGTGTGGCTGGAGTCCGCGCGCGAGCTGCTCAGCCGCTTCCACAACGTCCTCACCGCCGGGGACGGCCAGGAGGCCATGGAGCTGATGCACAAGCACCACCCGGACGCGGTGGTGACGGACCTCAGCATGCCGCGCGTGGGCGGGCTGGGGCTCCTGGAGGCCGCGCACGCCACCGAGGAGATGGCGCAGGTGCCCTTCCTGGTGCTCTCCGCCGCCACGGACTCGGACACCAAGGTGCAGGCGTTCGAGGCGGGCGCCTTCGACTACCTGACCAAGCCCGCCCCCCCGGGCGAGCTGGTGATGCGCATCCGCAAGGCGCTGGACAACGCGCAGGCGCTGCGGCGCGAGCGGAGGCTGCAGGAGACGGACGACCTCACCGGGCTGCCCAACCGCCGCTCGCTGCGGACCTTCCTCGCCGCCGCGCTGCGCGAGACGCGGAACGGCCTGCCGCTGGCGGTGGCGATGGTGGACCAGGACGGCCTCAAGCAGATCAACGACCGCTACGGGCACCCGGCCGGCGACCTGGCCATCCGCGCGGTGGCCGGGAGCCTCCAGCGCTGCAAGCGCGGCTCCGACTTCGCGGCGCGCCTGGGCGGCGACGAGTTCGTGGTGGTGATGCCGGGCGCGGACCGGGCCGGCGCGGAGAAGCTGGCCGCGCGCGTGCAGGCGGACCTGGACGCCCAGCCGCTGGAGCTGCAGCAGGGCCGGGTCCGGCTGACCGCGTCGTTCGGGCTGGCGGTGGCCGGCGAGGTGGCCTGGACGGAGTCGTGGGAGCAACTGCTGGAGCGAGCGGACGAGGCGCTCTACCGGCAGAAGGCGGAGAAGAAGGCGCGCGCGGGGCTGGACCGGATCCCTAGAGCTCGTCCGGCGATAGGATGACCGGCCGCTCGGGGTGATGGCGGCGCAGCTCCTCGGTGAGCGTGCGGTCCAGCCACTGAAGGAGCGGGTCGAAGGCGCCCTTGCCGCCCACCGGGAAGCCCAGGGTGGCGGTGGTGAGGGTGGGCCCGCCCTCCAGCGTGAGCCGCATGGTGAACGAGTCGGGGATGGCGCGTGCGGGGGCCTCCTGCGGCGCCGGCTGGGCCTTGAGCTGCTCGTACCAGGCGCGGAGCTGGGCGGACTCGGCGGCGGTGAGGATGCGGGGCGGGCACGCCTTGCCGCGCTCGGAGGCGGTGACCGCCTTCAGCTCCGCGTCCAGGGTCAGCTTGTCCTGCTTGCCGACGAAGCCGCCCGACCGCTCGTAGGTGATGGACATCAACGCTCCCTCCGGGGCCCAGGGACTTCAGCACAGAAGGCCCAGCTCCGTCGCCAGCCAGGCCTGCACCTGTTCCCGGCTCACCCACTGCCCGTGGTCCAGCGCGTAGTGGAGCAGGTCGCCGGCCATCTGGCCCGCGGTGGGGTAGCGGGTGGAGATCTCCGCGGCGAGCGCGCGCCTGAGGACCTGCGCCAGCGGCTTGTCGACGTACTCCGGGACGGTGACGCGCGCGGCGCGGATCGCCGCCAGCACGTCGTGCGGGCTCGCGCCGGGCCCGGCGAACGGGTGGAAGCCCACGGTCAGCTCGTGGAGCATCACCCCCACCGCGAACAGGTCCGAGGAGGCGTTGAGCGGGTCGCCGCGCGTCTGCTCCGGGGAGAGGTAGGGCACCTTGCCGGCGGTGAGCCCGTCCTGCGGGCCCAGGTTCTTGCGCGCGCTCTTGGCCACGCCGAAGTCGCCCAGCTTCACGTCGCCCGAGGCGGAGAAGAAGACGTTGGCGGGGTTCACGTCGCCGTGCACCAGGTGGAGCGCGTCCCCCGAGCGCGTCTTGGCCTGGTGGAAGTAGGAGAGGCCCTTGAGCACCTCCAGGCAGACGTGGACGCCCATCCACGTCGGGAAGTCCTTCATGTGCTTGCGGAGCACGTTCATCAGGCCCTGGAGGTCGCCGCCCATGCAGTACTCCATGGCGATGAAGAGGCGGCCCCCGGCCTCGCCCAGCTCCAGGCGGCGGACGAGGTTGGGGTGCGAGAGCATCCCCATCAGGTCCGCCTCGTTGACGAAGGCCTCGTGGTTCTGGCCTTCGCGCATGATCTTCAGCGCCACCTGCTGCTCCTCGCCCAGCTCGTTCACCACGTCGGCGAGGAAGACCTCCGCCATCCCCCCGACTCCCAGCCGCGAGCGCACCTGGTACTTGCCGTACCGGCGCGAGGGGATCTCGATGGAGGTGGCGTGTGGCTCCACGGGAAGAGGCGCCGGCCCGTAAAGGCCGCCCGCGCCATGGTAGGGGATTTCACCCAACGCCGCCTGTACGCCGCGGGACGACACGCGCCTGGAGAGCGAGCAAGCAGCGCGCCGATGCCCGGGAAGGCGGTATCCTGCGCGCGGCCTGGACTCGGTACCATGAACTGCACCAAGTGCGGACAAGCCCTGACGGGCGGGAGCGCCTTCTGCAGCCGGTGCGGCACGCCCACCGGCCTGGGCGCGGCGCTGGGCGAGGTGGTGGAGCCCACCCTCATCCCGGTGAAGGGGTCCGAGGTCCTCGACGGGAAGTGGAAGCTGGAGAAGAAGATCGGCGAGGGCGGGATGGGCGCGGTCTACCTGGCGCACGACCTCCAGCTCGACCGCAAGGTGGCGATCAAGATCCTCGCCTCCTCGCTGGCCCACGACGCGGAGCTGGTGGCGCGCTTCGAGCGCGAGGCGCGCTTCACCGCCAGCCTCGAGCACCCCAACATCGTCCCCATCTACGCGGTCGGCCGCTTCAAGGCCCGGCCGTTCATGGTGATGAAGTACCTGGAGGGGCAGCCGCTCTCCGCCATCCTCCGCGCCCAGAACGTGATGCCGCTGGAGCAGGTGCTGGCGCTCACCCGCCAGGTCTGCGAGGGCCTGGAGTTCATCCACTCCAAGGGCTACGTCCACCGCGACATCAAGGCCGGCAACATCTTCGTCAGCCCGGCCGGCCTGGCCACCATCCTCGACTTCGGCATCCTCCGCCCCAAGCGCAACGCGGAGTCGCTCACCCGCACCGGCATGGTGATGGGCACGCCGCAGTACATGTCGCCGGAGCAGGCGCTGGGCGAGAAGGAGATCGACCACCGGTCCGACCTCTACGCGCTGGCGGTGGTGATCTACGAGTGCCTCGCCGGGGCGCTCCCGTTCGACTCGGACAGCGACCTCTCCATCATCCAGATGCAGGCGCACGCCCCCGCGCCGGACCTCTGCCAGCGCGCGGCGTGGATCAGCCGGCCGGTGGGCGACCTGGTGATGCGCGCCCTGGCCAAGCGCGCCCAGGACCGCTACCAGTCCGCCGGCGAGCTGGCCTCGGCGTTCGAGGCCGCGGTGGCGCTCCAGGACATGTTCCAGGAGAGCAGCGCCGCTTCCATCAACCTCCCGTCCACGCTGGAGACCCTCCCGGCGGTCCCGGCGATGGGGCCGGCGCTGAACCCGGACGGCGCCCCGCGGACGACGCCGTCGGCGCGGATGAGCGGGCCGAAGATCGCCCCCACCGCCACCGTGCCGCTGCGGCTGACGCCGGTCTCCGCGCCGGGCGGCAGCGCGGTGAGGGTGCTCGCCGAGGGAGACCTGCTCGCGGCGCCGGCCCCCGCGGCCCCGGCCCTGGTCGCCGTCCCGTCCGGAGCGCACCCGCCGGTGGCCGCGCCGGTGCTGGACGCGCCCGGCCTGGCGCTGTACCAGGCCGGACCCAGCACCAACGAGTACGCCCAGGCGGTGCGCCGCCGCCGCAGGCCCATGGTGGCGGTCGCCGCCGTGCTGGCGGTGCTGGGCGCCGGCGTGGCCTACCTCGCGGTGAAGCCCAGGCTCGCCCCGGCCGCCGGCCCTCCGCCGGAGGTGGAGACGCCGGTGGCCGCGGCGCCGCTGCCGCCGCCGCCGGCCATCTCGCTGGAGCCGGCGAAGCCGGAGGACCCCACCGCCACCGCTTCCAATGACCCGGTCGAGGAGGACTCGACCGCGACCACCCCGGACGAGACGACCGAAGAGCCCGCCACCACGACGGCGCCGGCCTCGACCTCGACGGGGAGCCCGGGGACCGAGGCGACGCCGACCACTCCGGGCGGGCCGAAGACGCTCCGCCACCCGGCCACCGGCCCCGCCGTCCCGGCCGGCTTCGGGAAGGTGAACGTGGTGACCACGTTCAAGGGCGGACCGTACTGGGCGAGCATCCAGGTGAACGGGGAGAACCGGGGGACCACCCCGGTGCTGTTGGAGCTCCCGGTCGGGAAGCACCAGATCAAGGTCCAACGTCCAGGTTTCAGGACGATCGAAAAGCAGATAAAGGTTGCGTCGGGCCGGTCGGCTGTGGTGCGAATCGAACTGATTCCATGACGCAGGCGCTCCTTCTCTCCGCCCTCCTCGCCCTTTCCGCCACGCCCAAGAAGCCCGGCTCCAGCCGGCTCACCTCCGCGCAGGCGGAGTTCAGCCGGGGAGACTTCGCCTCGGCGCTGCGGGACCTCGACGCCGCCGTCGCCGAGACGGGCGACGAACCGACCCTCTCCAAGATCCACCTCCTCCGAGGCCAGTGCTACGGCGCCCAGCGCGACCTGGTGAAGGCGGAGGAGGCGTTCGAGAAGGCGCTGGAGAGCGACCCCGAAGCGAAGCTGGACCCGCAACGCGTCGACCCCTCGCTGGTGTCGCTGCTGGAGGGGCTGCGGGACCGGATGCAGGGCGACCTCGAGGTCCGCACCGACCGGCCGGCGAAGGTGCACTTCGACGGCAAGCCCATCGGCCTGTCGCCGGTGAAGGCGTCCGTGGCCATCGGCCGGCACAAGCTGGAGGCGCACACCGGCGACGGGAAGTACTCCGCGTCCAGCTCGGTGGTGATCGCCGCGCACAAGACCACCACCGTGGAGATGGAGCTGGCGGAGAACCGGCGCGAGGACGAGACCCCGCCGGTCGGCCCCGGCGGCGGGCGTGGCGGGGGCGAGGGTCGGGACGGCGGCGGCGAGCGCGGGGGCGGGTCCTTCGCCGTCTACGGCGGGCGCCCGCTGGCGGACCTGCGCCTGGGCGTCAACCCGCTCGATCTCCTCACCGTCCCGCAGGCCGAGGTCGGCTTCGGGGCGGAGTGGCCGTACGTCCGCGCCAGCATCCACCTGCGCTTCTTGCCCGGCTTCGGCATCGTCCCGCGCGGTGGCTTCTGGGTGCCGGTGGTGGACCAGGTCCGGGCCTACATCGAGCTGGAGCTGCCCATCTTCTTCCCGCAGGGGACCACGCCGCTGGGCCTGGGGCTGGGCGGCTGCGGAGGCGCCGAGTTCTTCTTCATCAAGTGGCTCTCCGCCTTCGCGGAGGTCGGCGCCCGGAACTTCTTCCTCCCGGGGCCGGAGGTGCAGGTCATCATCCAGGCCGGCATGCGGATGCGGCTGCCGTAGCCGTAGCCGGGGGCGGTCACTCGCCGTCGCCGTCGCGGTCCCGGTTGAGCTCCAGCAGCAGGTCGAGGTCCTTGGCGCCGTCCATGGCCTGGAGCAGGTCCAGGTTCTCGATCACCTCGCGGTCCTCGTCGGAGGTGGGCGGCGCGGTGGTCTGAGGCGGCGGGTTGCCGCGGCCGCCATCGGCGGTGCGCCGATCCGGCGACCCCGCGAGCGCGGAGGCCGGCCACAGCACGCACAGGAGCGCCCCGGTCACCAGGGCGCGGGTCACCGGCGCAGCCTCTCGCGGAGGCGCTCGCGCAGCTCCTGGCGGCGCTCGGGGGAGAGCTCGCGCCAGCGGCGCATGTTCTCCATCATCTGGCGCCGGCGCTCCGGGTTGGCGCGGAGGAAGCGGCGCATGGCGCGGCGCAGCTCCGCCCGGCGGCTCTCGTCCATCTGCCGGAACTCGCCGAAGCGCTGCCGGAGCTGGGCGCGCTCCTCGGGGGAGAGGCTCTGGAAGAGGCGCAGGTTCTCCTGGACCCGCCCCCGCTCCTCCTGAGGCAGCGCCCGCCACCTCTGGAGGTTCTGGCGCAGCTGGTCGCGCTGCTCGGGCGTCATCGCCTTCAGCTCGCGCAGCCGGTCGCGCAGCGCCTGCTTCTCCGCCTCCGGGAGGCGGTTGAACCGCTCCGCCGCCGACTCCTGCGGCGCCGCCCCCGCCTCCTGCGCGCGCGCGGCGAGCGGGAGCAGGAGGACCGCCACCACCGCCGCCGTTGCCGTCCTCCGCGTCATGGCTGGCCCTCCAGCTCGTCCAGGTGCTCGACCACTTCCAGGTCCTCCGGCGACTCCAGCCCCACCACGTCCAGGTCCTCCACCAGGTCCAGGTTCTTGACCAGCTCGAACTCGGTGGCGTCCGCCACCATCAGCGGCGCGTCGGCGGCCGGCCCCTCGCCCCGGCGGGAGAGCTGGACCACCGCCACCCCCACCGCCAGCAGCGCGGCGGCGGAGAGCGCGGGGACCACCAGCCCGGGGCGGAGGAAGCCGCGGAGGCGGTCCAGGAGCGAGGGCGGCTCCTGGGAGATGCGGTTGAGCACCGCGCGGCGCAGCGCGGGCGAGGGCGAGAACGCCGGCATCGCCTCCAGCGCGCTCACCGTGCGGCGCAGGAGCGCCAGGGTGTCGGTGCAGGACTGGCAGGAGGGCAGGTGGCCCTCCAGCTGGCGGAGCTTGAGGGGCGGCAGCTCCTGGTCCACGTAGGCGGTGAGGTCTTCTTCGTACGCGCAGCTCATGCCTGACTCCTGGCGGGAACCGCGCCCGCCTCCAGACTCGAAAGCTTCCGGGCCACCGCCAGGGTGGCCCTGTGGATGAGGCTCTTGACCGCGGCCTCGCTGGCGGCGAGCGCGTCGGCGATCTCCCGGTACGCCATGCCCTCGAAGCGGCACATGGTGAAGGCGGCGCGCTCGCGCTCGGTCATCTGCGACATCGCCTCGCCCACCGCCCGCTCCAGCTCCTTGCCGTGGAGCGCCTCGTCCGGGGAGCTCGCCGCCGCCTCCGGGAGCTCCTGGCCGGTGGCCTCCGCCTCGGCCTCGTGGGTCGTGTGCTTCACCCGGTACTCCCCGCGGCGGACCTCGTTGAGGCAGTGATTGGCCGCGACCTTGAAGAGGAAGGTCTTGAACTTCGCGCTCGGCCGGTAGGCGCGGGCGTTGCGGTAGACCTTCACGAAGATGTCCTGGGCCAGCTCCTCGGCCCTGGCCGCATCCCCCACGAAGCGGTAGGCGAACCGGGCCACGCTCTGGGCGTGCCGGTCGAACAGGGCGGCGAAGGCCGCCTGGTCGCCGGAGGCCACCTGGAGCATCAGCTCGGCGTCCGGATCCGCATCCACGAGTGGAAAAACCCCTTCCGCGACGGAAAGTTGCGGGCGCTGACACCTGGCCGGAGCGATGCGCAAGCGCAACGGTTCCGGGCGGTTACAATGGAGCGTGCCCGAATCCGCCATGTCCGTCACCACCTCAGCGCCGGACCGCCTGGCCCCCGTGGAGCCGGAGCGCGGGTTCACCCCGCCCCTGGAGCGGCTGCCCGTGTTGCTCCAGCGAGCGGACGCGGCCGCCGGCGACGCCCGCCGCGTGGCCACCGCGGAGCTGAACGCCCTGCTGGGGCAGATGGCGAGGTACGCGTCCCGGCCGGCGGCGGACCTGCTGCTGCGGTGGCTGGACCAGGGGGCGCTGAAGGACCTGCAGGACGCGGAGGGGCTGACGGCGCGCGCGGCGGCGACCGCGGCGGTGCTGTCGATGGGGTACCCCTACGCGCTGGAGATCTCCCCGGATGACCTGGACCACCTGCGGGCGCGGAGCGCGGCGGCGAGAGGGCCGGGCGGGGCGGTGGGGGCGTTGATGATGATGGTGGTGACGTCGCTGATCGCGGCGGTGCAGCTGGCGACGGAGCCGGGCGTGCAGGGGATCGGCAGCGCGGCCGGGCTGCTGGTGGCGATGCTGGCGTCGGTGGTGGTGATGCTCTCCAATCCGAAGGGCGTCCGGAGGAGGTGGGCGTCGATCGCGCTGCTGGTGTCGGGGCTGGTGGCGATGTCGCTGGCGCTGGGCGGGACGACGGCGCTGTTCGCGCCCGCGCTGGGGGCGATGGCGGCGTTCGCGATGGGGTGGCCGAGGCCGAAGGGCTGACCGCTAGACCCCGTCCAGCGCTCGCTGCCGCGCCCAGTACCACCCGAAGGGCCCTCCCGAGCGCCGCGAGATCGCCTCCGCGCTCGCGGCCCACCGCTTCACCGCGTCCCTATGCTCCGCCCAGGCGCCCGGCGCGTCCTGGGCCTCCAGCGCCTGCCGTTCATCCTCGATGGCCGCCCGCACCGCGTCGTACGCGTGGAGCGCCGCGCGATGGAGCCGCTCGTGTCTCCAGAAGAGGCTCTCCGCGTCCGAACCGCGCCCGGGCGCCGGGCCGGTATCCTCCGCCGCGCCGCCCAGCGGCACCGGCTTGAACACGGAGAGGCACGGCGACGACGTCCCCGTCATCCAGTGCCGCGCGCCATCCTTGGCCAACCTGCTCACCATCGACCCCGTGGTCTGCCCTCCGCTCCGCGTCGGCTGCCACGACGCGTGCGCGCAGGGCATCTCCATCACCCAGCTCCCGCGCGGCGACCGCCCCGCGTGGTCCCGGAGCGCCGCGAACATCACCGGCCGCTCCACCGGCCGCGCCGCCAGGAGGCCTGACGTGCACGCCCGCCGCCGCTCCCCGCCGGTGAGCGACCGGTACAGCGGGCTCCCGAAGCACGCCGCGAAGTCGAGCTCCTGCCCCCGCTTCAGCCACCCTCGCCGCCGCGCTTCATCCGCCGCGCCGGGGTGGACGCG
>Ga0068860_100006786_pt1 | contig 11476 bp, 16 predicted proteins | sample KBSSwiS32_FD_66597 | JGI IMG/M metagenome (GOLD analysis project Ga0068860, IMG submission 66597) | Switchgrass rhizosphere microbial communities from Kellogg Biological Station, Michigan, USA - KBS Switchgrass S3-2 | ecosystem: Host-associated > Plants > Roots > Rhizosphere > Soil ... | reverse complement strand
GCGCTGCGCCGCCTGCTCGAACCGCGCCGCCTGCTCTACATCAAGCCGACCTGGCCGACCTTGCTCGACTATTGGCTCGGCACGCCGCATCCCAGCGACGCGCAGCTCGCCTCGCCGCCGCCCGACTGTCCCTATTATTTCCGCCGCTATCCCGACAGCGGTATCCTGCGCGTCTTCTCGCGGCCGATGCTGCACAAGCCGATGTTCGTCGATGCGCCGGCGTTCGGCAATTTTCTCCTTTTCGCGCGGTTCAATCACGGGCGCCCCGATCATCCCGTGCTCGACGACGGACATCCCGTGCCCGAATCATGGCTGCAGGCGATCAAGGCGACCGGCGACCGGCTGAGCGTCGCGATCGACTGGCGCGCGGGCGACGTGCTGATGCTCGACAATACGCGCTTCCTCCACGGGCGGACGGCGATCGTCGATCCCGGCGAACGGATCATCCTGACCTATTTCGGCTATCTCGGCTTCGCGATCCCCGATCCCGAGGAGCCGGCGAACGCGATCTGGCGCCGCCAGGATTTCGAACCTCCGCTGCGCCCCGATCACCCCCGATTCGCGGCGAGCCTGTCGCGGCAAAATTGAAAACGCCTCTGGCTCCGAGGGGAAACCAGAGGCGCCTTCAGTGTCGCCGGGCGGGGCCAACCGGTCGGCGACGGTAGAGCGCGCTGCGGCACTCCACGGAAGCTCTTTGCCGGACCATGCCGTGCCGTCACTGGATAGCGCGGATGCGTGGCGGCGCGCAGCAGGGTTTCGATCGACGCTACGGCAGGCTCGGCAAACGCAAATTGCCGCCGATCAACGACATAAGGCGCCGACGAACGCACCGCTTCATCCTCCCCTCGTCCACCCTCTCTTATCTGTCAGTCACCCGGCCAGGCCTTTTATGAAAGGGTCCGTCCCGGATCGGGCGTTCGACGACGCGGCCGCTGCGCCGGTGGACACCAGCAGGAGAGGAGCAGGACATGATTTTCGTGGCAGGCAGCATGACCATCGCCGCCGACCAGGTCGACGCGATCGAGGCGGCAATCCGGGCGATGGTGGGCGGCGTGCGGCAGGAGCCGGGCTGCATCCATTATTCGCTGCTGATCGAGGACCGCGCGGCCGGCACGATCAACGTGCTGGAAATGTGGGATAGCGAGGATCTGCTCAAGCAGCATCTCGCTTTGCCCACGACGCAGAGCTTCTTCGCACGCTTCGGGTCGTTGATGACCGCGATGGACGTGCAGGTCTATGACGCGGTCAACGCGCGGCCGGTGCCGCTGTAGGCGCGAGTCCGCGGCCATCGAATTTCCGAGAGCGTGACCATGCAGAATCGCCGAATCGTCCTCGCCTCGCGCCCTGACGGGATCCCCGTCGCGGAGAATTTCCGGCTCGAGACGGTGGCGCTCCCCGATCTGGCCGAGGGCGAGGTGCTGCTCGAGAACCAGATATTCGCGATCGATCCGGCGGTGCGGGGCATGCTCGACGACGTGAAGAGCTACATGCCGCCGGTGGCGATCGGCGGGCTGATCCCGACGATGGTGCTGGGCCGCGTCGCGAAGTCGCGCAACCCCGCGTTCCGCGAGGGCGATTATGGCCGCGGCTTCATCGGCTGGGAGGAATATTCGATCCTCAATCCCGGCAGCGTCGGGTTCGAGAACGTCCATGTCGATGCGGACATGCCGCTGACCGCCTATATGGGTGCGGTCGGCTGGTCGGGCATCACCGCCTATGCCGGGCTCAAGCGCTATGGCGAGATGCGCGCGGGCGACGAGGTGCTGGTCAGCGCCGCCGCCGGCGCGGTCGGGAGCGTCGCCGGCCAGATCGCCAGGCTCAGCGGCTGCCGCGTCGTCGGCCTCGTCGGCTCGGCCGAGAAGGCGGCGATCGTCACCGGCCAGCTCGGCATGGATGCGGCGATCGACTATCGCGGGACCCCGATCTCGACGCCGCGCTCGCCGGGGCTTTTCCCGACGGCATCGATCTCTATTTCGAGAATGTCGGCGGTCGCATGCTCGATGCGGTGCTGCCGCGGACGAAGGCGTTTGGTCGCATCCCGGTCTGCGGCATGATCGCCAACTACAATCACCAGCAGGAGCCCTGGCCGATCCGCAACCTCTGGCAGGTGCTGGTCAACCGCATCACGATGCGCGGCTTCCTCGCCTATGAGGCCGCCGACATGCTCGGCGAGGCCGAGGCGGCACTCGCCGACTGGGTGCGCACCGGCAAGCTGATCGCGACCGAGAACGTCGCCACCGGCCTCGAAAACACGCCCGCCGCCTTCATCCGGCTGATGGCCGGCGAAACCACCGGCAAGACGCTGGTGCGGCTGAGTGACAGTGTCTCGACCCTGGCAACCGGCGCGGCGGCCTGATCGCCCGGCGGGTGGCGCCGTGAGACCAGCTGGCCGTCACGCAATCTGGACTGTCTCACGCGAAGCGTGCCATTCAGGGCGTCCCCGCAACATCCAGCTCTTGCGGACGCTGGACAAGGTCGCCGTTCGACACCGGCTGCACGTGCAAGCGCGGGAAAACATCTTCGATCGGCTTGGTGTCCGGCAAGATATAAACGACGCCGCCCTTCCGCCGGAAAATCGGCCGAACCTTCCCACTATAAAACGCAAGCGGCACATTGATGCACCCGAATGTGATCCGGTTGTCCTCCGAAGTGGGCGACAGCAGCCGCGCACGGCGCCGTTCCTTCTTGTTGCCCGTCGGCACCGGATGGAGCGCGACCGATGTGCCGTAATCGACCCACAGCACCCGTTGTTTTCCAACCGCGAGGCCGAACTTGGCAAGAAAGCGGCCCGCGGGCGTCGTCCGCTCGGCAGGCCCGATCTCGGCGAGACTCTTGCTGCCGACGCCCGGCGTGGCGTCGTCGCCGATGCCGACACCGATCAGGACCGGCGCTTCGCCCAGCGATTTGCCCTTGGCATCGAACAGGAAAAGCGCGGCGGCATGTTTGTCGATGATGATATAGGGGAGTGCGCCATTATCCCCTGACGCGCCGATCCAGTCGGCAACGCGGGTTGCCGCCTCCGATGGTCGGGTTGCGGTCGCCATGTCCGCGCCGGCCGTCTCGGACGGTGGAGAAACCGTCTCCACCGGTCGAGATCCTGGCGCTTGCACATCCTGCGCCGCCCGTGCGGGCACGGACGCAGTCAGCGCAAGCGCAACAAGCGCCAGGACGCCATAAATCATCGTTCCGCTCATGCGAACGGATCGATCCGCCCGCATGAGAGGAACGTCGGCGCGCGCGATCACGATATCATGCGCATTCGCAAACCTGCCGCATCAATTGCGCGCTTTCTTCTGCACCAGCCGCTGCTCGATGCCATCGACGCGGGAATTCAGCTGGTCGAGCCGCTGACCATTATTCTGTGCCTGCCCGGATGCGGCCTGCGCCTCCGCCAGCGCCTGCTTCGCGGTGCCGTCCGTGGTCTGCAACCTCGTATCGAGCGCATCGATGCGCTGGTTCACCACGGCGATCTGTTCGTTCACATATCCCTTGGTCGCGCAGCCCCCCAATCCCGATGATGCAGCCAGAATCAGGACGGCAGGCGCAAGTTTCGTCAGCGTAGGGGACATGGAATTCTCCTTATTATGAAGCGACACGGTCGTCCGGCAACGACTCGTTGGGCAAAGCGATCCCACGCCACCGATCATATTCTGGCGGGCCGTGCATGTGTCGAGACGGATGGATGCGGATCGCCTTCGCGCTCCGATCGGACGTATCGGCTTGCGGTCTTGCCGGGCCGCGCTCCAGGCGCAGCGATCGACGCCGTCAACCGCAAGCGTCGGCGCGGGCGCGGAGAAACGCCGCCTCCGCCAGGTTGCGGGTGAGCCTGGCCGCCGCCTCGAATTCGGCGCGCGCCTCGGCCAGCCGTCCGGCCCGGAACAGAAAATCGCCCCGCGCCGCCGGCAAGGGCGCATAATCGCGCAGGGCGTCGGCATCGGCGATCTCGTCGACCAGCCGCAGCCCCGCTTCGGGCCCGAACGCCATGCTGTGGGCGACCGCGCGATTGAGCTCGACCACCGGCGAAGGCATCACCGATCGCAGCCGGTCATAGAGCGCTGCGATGCGGCGCCAGTCGGTATCGGCGGCGTTTCGCGCACGGGCATGGCAGGCGGCCAGCGCGGCCTGCAGCGCATAGGGACCATCTTTTCCCCCAAGCGCTTCGGCGCGGGCCAGCGCGTCGAGGCCCCGGCGGATCAGCAACGGGTCCCAGCGCGCGCGATTCTGCATGGGTAACGGCACGACGGCGCCGTCCGGCCCGGTGCGTGCCGCCAGGCGCGATGCCTGGATTTCCATCAGCGCCAGCAGGCCGAACACCTCCGCAGTCTCGGGCATCAGCCCCGCCAGCATGCGGCCCAGCCGTTGCGCCTCCAGGGCCAGGCCCGGCCGGACGAGGTCGTCGCCCGCCGTGGCGGCATAGCCCTCGTTGAAGATCAGATAGATGACCTCCAGCACCGACGAGAGCCGCGCCGCCCGGTCGGCGCCGCGCGGCACTTCGAAGTCGAGTCCGGCCTTTGCGATCGTCTTCTTCGCGCGGACGATGCGCTGGGCGATCGTCGCCTCGCTCGACAGGAAAGCGCGGGCGATCTCGTCGGTCGTCAGGCCGCCGACGACCCGCAACGTGAGCGCCGCGCGGGCGTCGGCCGAAAGCACGGGGTGGCAGGCCGTGAAGATGAGGCCCAGCAGCTCGTCACCGGGATCGTCGCCCATCGCCCGTTCGATCGCGTCGGCATCGTCGGACACGTCATCCTGGTCCCGCGCGATCTCCTCATGCTTGCGCGCGCGCATCTTGTCGCGACGGATCGCGTCGATGGCGCGGCGTTTGGCGGCGGTCATCAGCCAGGCGCCGGGATTGGCCGGAACCCCGGTCGCGGGCCATTCGGACAGGGCGATGACCAGGGCATCCTGCGCCAGTTCCTCGGCACGGTCGACATCGCGCACCACGCGGGCCAGACCCGCGATGAGCCTCGCTTGTTCGATCCGAAAAATCGCTTCGATCGCCTGATGTGTCTCGCCCGCACTCATGCCGCCTTGTCGGCCGGGACCGCCAGCGAGGCAAGCAGCCGCGACCGGGCGTTCCTGTCACGGCAGATCGGCCATCTCATAGAGCGGCCGGATTTCGATCTCGCTCGGCCCATACATCGGATTGGGGCAGCGCTTCACCCAGGCGAGCGCCTCGTCCATGTCCTTGACCTCCCACAGCCAGAAGCCGGCGACCAGTTCGCGGGCCTCGGCGAACGGCCCGTCGATGACCGTGCGGCCGGGTCCGTCGAACGCGACGCGCTTGGCCTCCGAGCTGGGCTTGAGGCCATCGGCCATCAGCAGGATGCCGGCATCGCGCAGCGCGTCGTTGAACCGGCCCATCGCCGCCATCATCTCGGACGTCCAGGGCTCGGGGAAAAGGCCCTTTTCGCTGTCTTCGGTCGCTTTCACGAACACCATAACGCGCATCGTCTGTCTCCTTGCTCGAGCGGCCTCGTCGGCCTGACATCGGAACGACGAACGGGCTTTCCGGAAATCGACATCGCCGTGCAAATTTTTTCGTGCGTGCAGGCGCGGGGCGCACATGGCCGCCGCCGCGTCCACATGCAGGGGTCGCGATGAGACGCGAGCCCCGCGATTGTCGATGGCGGGCGTTTTGGATAACGGACCACGGACTCGATCGACTGACGCCGCATCGCCCGCACACAACCAGCCGGTCACGGCGCGTCCGGGTCGGATAGAGGGAATCATGGATCGTCTCGACGCGATGCGCGTCATTCTTGCGGTCGTCGATGCGGGCAGTCTGTCGGCAGCCAGCCGCAAGCGGGGTGCGCCGCTCCCGAGCGTGAGCCGCTGACCGACATGGTCGAGGAACAGATCGACGTCGCCATTCGCCTCGGCCACCTCGCCGACAGCGCGCTGTTTGCCGTGAAGGCGGGAGAATTCCGTCTGCTGACCTGCGCGAGCCGCGATTATCTCGCACGGCGCGGCACGCCCGCCGATCCGCGCGATCTTGCCGACCATGACGGCATACTCTTCGGCACCCAGCCGATGTTCTGGACCTACACCGTCGATGGCGAGGCGCTGGTCTGCGCGCCGCGCACGCGGATGGTCGTCAACACCGCCGCGAACAATCTGGCCGCGGCGCGCGGCGGCGTCGGGATCGCCCGGCTGTTCGATGACCAACTGACCGACGAGATCCGGTCGGGCGCGCTCGTCCCGATTCTCTCCGATTACGCCGGCGACCCGCGCCCGGTGCATATCGTCTATCCGCGGCGGGGTCTGCTCCCGCTCAAGGTCCGCGCCTTCATCGACTGGGCGGCGCCGCGCCTGCGCGAGGCCTGCATGCGATTCGACTGCGGCTGAGCGCCCAGGGATCACGAAGATGTTGTCGAAAACGAGAGGCTTGCTTTCGCCTTCGCTCGCTACCGCAAAATTCCCACAACCTTAAATCGCTTTCGACCGCCCCGGCCCTTCCGGCCGAACGCGCGAAAGGAAGAGCGATGAATATAGTCAAGGGCACTGCCCTGATCACCGGAGCGTCGAGCGGAATCGGCGCACTCTATGCGGAACGCCTGGCCCGCCAGGGCTACGACCTGATCCTGGTGGCGCGCAATGTCGGCAAACTCCAGCGTGTCGCCGATGCGATCCACGCGGCCACCGGCCGCGACGTCACTCCGGCGGCCCGATATCTCGCCGCCTGAACCGCCTGATCCCCAAACTCGCAACAAGGAACAAGATCATGTCACAGACGATCGCTTATACCGGAAAGACCCACACCATCGGCGGCCGTGATGGCGCCGCGCAGAGTTCGGACGGCGAACTCGACATCAGATTGTCGCCGCCGGGGTCCAGGCGCCCGGGCACCAATCCCGAGCAGCTGTTCGCCGCCGGCTGGTCGGCCTGCTTTCTCGGCGCGATCGGCAAGGCCGCCGCGGAGCGCAAGCTTCGCCTTCCGGCCGACGCCGCGATCGACGCCGAGGTCGATCTCGCGCTCGATGACGCCGACGGTTTTTCGCTGATCGCCCGCCTCAACATCAGCTTGCCCGGCATCGATCGCGACACCGCCACAGCGCTGGCCGCGCGCGCGCACCAGATCTGCCCCTATTCGAAGGCGACCCACGGCAACATCGCCGTCGAGACCGTCATCGCCTGATGCGCGGGGGCCTTTCCCAGGGAGATCGGGTGAACGGCGCAATCGTCCTCCTCTCCGTCATCCCGGCGAAAGCCGGGACCCATGAACACCAGACGTTCAGAAAGTGGCGCTCGACCCTCCAGTCCATTCCCTGGATCTACGGTGTTTATGGGTCCCGGCTTTCGCCGGGATGACGAACAAGGGAAGATCGCGCCCGTCGCCCGATTGTCCTGCGCTCCCCCCAAGTAGCTGCCGCCAATCCCGAAAGGATCGACAATGATCAAACTGCTTCCCCTCGTCGCGACGGCGGCCCTCGCGCTCGGCGCGCCCGTCGCGTCCGCGTTCGCCCAGGCCGGCGCACAGCAGCCGGCGCCGGAGATCGGTCCAGCGATCGGCTATTTCGAGCTCGACGACGACATCACGCTCCGGCGCATGGTAGTTCACACACCCGATCCCAAGGGTGTGGTGCTGTTGTTGCACGGTTTTCCCGAAACGCTCCACGCCTGGCGGGACGTGTCGGCCGAACTCGCCGGCGACTTCGAGGTCCACGCCATCGACTGGCCCGGCTACGGCCTCTCGTCGCGCCCGTCGGCCGACAAATTCGCTTATGGACCGCGCGATTATGCCCGCGTCCTGCGGCGCTACATCGCCAAGGCGGGTATCGATCGCACGAAACTCACCATCTATGCGACCGATATTGGCGGCCTTCCCGCGCTGCTCGCCGCGCTCGACGAGCCGGGTATCGCCCGAACGATCATCGTCGGCGATTTCGCGCCGTTCGACCGGCCGCGCTTTATGCAGGAACGGCTGCAGGCGCTGAAGTCGCCCGCAACGAACGATCAGGTCCGGACTCAGTTCGAAGCGACCCGCGACGAGATCATCGAAAATGCCTGGCGCCGCGGTTTCAAGCCCGAAGAGCAGTTCGAAATCTCCGCCACGTTCAAGGCCGACATGACCCACGCCTGGGGCCATGGAGACCTGACCACCGCCGACGCCTTTGCGCGCTATTATGCGCAGTTCACGCGCGACCAGAATTATCTGGAGAGCAACCTCGCGCGGCTTCGGACGCCGGTCAAAATCGTCTGGGGCGATCGTGACATCTATATCGACATGGCCATGGGTGTAGAGTTCGCCGCGCGGATCGATTCGAACATCAGCATCCTCCCCGGGATCGGCCACTACCCGCATCTTCAGACTCCGCGCCAGACCGCGGCGGAGATCCGGTCGGTCTATGCCGCCGACAGCAAGTAAAGGAGCCCGAAGATGAACCTGACCCCCATGCTCGCTCTTCTCCTCGCCGCCGCATCGACGAGTGCGCCGACGCCGCCGGCACCTGCCGGCGTCACCCGCACCGATCTCCAGCGGCACGATCTGTCGATCGAGGGCCGCGAAATGGTCCAGGCCCGGATCGACATCGCACCCGGCGCGGTCGCGCCCTGGCATCGTCACCCCGGCGAGGAAATCATCTACGTCATCGAGGGCACATTGGAATATCAGCTCGAGGGCCGGGACCCGGTCACGCTGAAGGCCGGCGAGGTTCTCTTCGTGCCCGCCGGAGTCGCGCACAAGGCCCGCAATCCGGGCACCGTCAACGGCGCCGAGCTTGCGACCTACATCGTCGCGAAGGGCAAGCCGCTGCTCGTCCCCGCGGACGTTGCCGAGCGGTGAGCCCCGCGTGCGAGACCTTCGCAAATTTCGGGTCACTGACTCCCCTCCACGCCTTCGTGGAGGGGGTGATCTGGATCGCCCGGGCCAATCATGCCCCCGGCATGATTGAGGGATTGCCGGGGGCAATCCCGACCCAATCGACCGACCATGCGGCCGACCGGCCGCTCCTTGGCCGGAACCGGCGGGGTCCTGACAGGCAGGCATCGGGGCGGCCAGGTGCTGTAAGCTGCCCCTGATCATGTCCTTTTCACTACGGCTCGAGCGACGCGCCGCAACGGCACTATATCGGTGCCAGCCTGACACAAGCACCCAGGCAGCACGTCACCGAGGAGCGCAAGGCGCCACGCAAGCAGGGCCGACAGTTTCGGCGGGCATGGCAGGCTTTGCTTCCGTCTGCACCCCGGACTGCGCTTCGGATGCCTGGCCCACCGATTGCGCTGGTGTCTGCTCTGCGGCCATCGCTTGGAGCCGTGCCTTGCGGCCACCCATGCGATTGACCAGTCCGCCCAGATGATTGCCGAAGCGGACCTCCCCGGCCCATTGGACCGGCTGTGCGATCCCGGCAAGAACCGGCGGAAGTCCGATGTCCCCCGCACCACGCGCGCGCATGTCGATGGCCTTGGGCATGGGCGGCGGCAGCCTGCTGCCGAAGATGCCGCCCATCAGCGCACCCTTTAACAGACGTCCCGCAGTCAGCACGTCGCGCTTCTCGCCCTCGGGGAAATCGCTGTAGACCGTGACGACACCGAGATCGGTTACGCTGCCCGCCGCGAGTTGCAGCGTGGAAGAGCCGAGCGAGAACGCCGTATCGTTCGCGCCTTCGATGACCCACAGCCCCGGATCGAGCACGGCGATATAGAGCCGCCTTTCACCCACCTTCATCGCCGGCTTGAGCAGATACACGCGATCGTCGTGCTTCCAGCCTCCGCGCGGGATTTTTCCGCCCGGCGGCGGGGTCGGCATGGCGATATCCTTGCGGGCCACATCATAACGTCCCAGCACCAACGTGCCATAGAGCAGTCCGTCATCGAGTTTGCCGATCTCGACCACGACATAAGCCTTTGCGGGATCCAGCGTGGCAGGCACCTTGTTGAGCGTCTCGGCAAGGGCTGGAGCCGCAGCCAGTGCGAACGTCGCCAGAAGCAGCGACAGCAAATACCGTATCATTCGACCAGGGCCTTTCCTTGGGGCTGCTCAGCGGAGACGAGACCGAACATGCGATCTATCTTCGCCTCTGCTGACAGCTTCTTGATCTCTCCGTAGCTCGCCTTGTCGATCGCGCGGCGCTGATAGCCCTTGTCCGCCATGCATGTCCGCTCGACCCGCGAAATCAGGCGCCGTCGCTCCCGGCCCCCGGTCAAGGCCGCAAAAAACGAACCGATGCCCGCGGCGATCGCGTTGTTGCTCGCGCTGGAGCCATAGGCATAGACTTGATAATGCGCGACGCGAACGCCACCACCAAGTTCGGCGCAGTCATTGACGTCATCCATATAATGTTCACGACTGACGCCAGCCTTGTGAAAATAATATGGCTCTTCTGCCCAGGCGGGGACTGCTCCCGCGCACAACCCGACAAAAATCATTACGCTGCCGATTTTGTACTTCATGCAAACCCCTCGCCGCACCTATAGCAGGGGCGAAAAAGATCGCAACGGTCCGTCAGTATCGGCCGCCCTCCCGAAGCGCAATTCGCGCAGGCGGTTCAGCCGTTCAGCGCCGCAACCCGAGTTTCTTGGCCGCCAGTTCACCTGTTCTTAGTCTCGGCGACCCTATACCGACGACATGCAACGATCGCAGGATCAGTGGACACACAAAGTAATTGGCCCGCTCATAGGCACGATCACCCTTGTGTGGATCGCTAGGGAGGCGGGCCGTCTGGTAACAGCCGGCTGGGTAATCGGCTTCCCGATACCGATCCTGCTGCCTCTCATCGTGACAATCCTTGCCTTCGTTTGCACCCGCCATCGGCGAAGACGGTGGGCCCTCTTCAGTGGCCTCGGCATTGCGATCCTCCTCGCGATCGTACCGATCCTGCTCGCCGCCATCCCGCCGCGAATCAACGCTCGGATCGCGGCGGAGGATCGAGCGGCGCTTGCCGGCGATGTGCAGCCGGTCGCCCCGGTGCGACTTCGCGGCATCGTGGCCCTCAAGTACAGCCGGTTGACATCGATCGGCGCGCCAGAAGTATTCGAAACGCGCGGCTGCGACGGCCTGTGTCAGACATTGCTGTATTCCGGAACCGCGGAAGGCGTGATCGCGATGTCCCAAGCGCAAGGCGGCGCTCCGGTCGTCCCGATGCTGTGGCGCGTGGTGCACCGTCCTGGAAGCTGCGACCTGCCATATTTCGACCGGCGCTACCCTCAGGCGTGGTACGATTTTGCGGGGGGCAGTGAGGCCGAGGCACAGTCCCTGATCGGTCACTGCCTCGTCGGCAGCCAGGCCCATTTCGGCGACGCAGATTTCACGATCCAATATGATGCGATAGGGAAGCGAGGCGATGACGAATGGCGGAGCCTTCATCCGGCGCAAGTCGGAGGGCGGACGAGGCTGTGGTCGCGCGAGCGCAACGGCCGCGTCACGCTGCTCGGGCGTCAGACGTTTCTGATCAGGCGGCAGCTTGCAGACCCTCTGCGCCCCGTTACCGCCGGCATGCCAGAGATGGGCTGGCATCATTATTGGCAGCGATTTCCACTT
>Ga0068860_100006781_pt1 | contig 11479 bp, 11 predicted proteins | sample KBSSwiS32_FD_66597 | JGI IMG/M metagenome (GOLD analysis project Ga0068860, IMG submission 66597) | Switchgrass rhizosphere microbial communities from Kellogg Biological Station, Michigan, USA - KBS Switchgrass S3-2 | ecosystem: Host-associated > Plants > Roots > Rhizosphere > Soil ... | reverse complement strand
CCCCGTGACGCTGACGACAATCACTAGCCACAATGTGCTCGGCAAGCTGACGGGATCGAAATATCCCGGCGAGACGGTCAGCTATGGCGGGCATTGGGACGCTTATGGCGTCGGGCCGGCGGACGCTGAGGGGCGGACGATCAAGCCGGGCGCTGCCGACGATGGGTTGGGCCTGGCGGCGATGATCGAGAATGCGCGGTTGTTCGCGGCGGGCCCGCGGCCCGAGCGGACGTTGGTGTTCGCGGCATTCACCGGTGAAGAGCGCGGGCTGCTCGGCTCCGAATATTATGCGCGCCATCCGCTGTTTCCGATGGAGACGATGGCAGCCAACCTGACCTTCGACACACTGCAGTGGAACGGGCGCGTGCGCGACGTCGTGCTGATCGGCCAGGGCCAGAGCACGATGGAGGATATCCTGACGCAGGAGGCGGAGAAGCAGGGCCGCTACATCACGCCCGAGAACCATCCCGAGCGCGGCCTGTTCTATCGCGCCGACCACTTCAGCTTCGCCAAGCGCGGCGTGCCGGTGCTGCTCGATATGGCGCTGGCGGGGGCCTACGACATGGCCGACGGCGGCCGCCCGGCGGGCGAGAAGTGGCTGAGCGCGTTTACCGCCACCTGCTACCACCAGACCTGCGACAGCTGGTCGCCGAGCTGGAACCTGGAGGGCGCGGCGCAGGAGGCGGACTTGTTCTATGCGATCGGGGCGCGGCTCGCGAACAGCCGCGACTGGCCGGCGTGGCGAGCGACATCGGAGTTCAAGAAGGTGCGCGATGCGAGCGCCAAGGCCCGGGCACCGGCGCGGGGCGAACGCGGCCGCTAGGCGGTGACCAAACGATAGCCGACCGCCGGCTCGTTGAGGATCAGCTTCGGCTTGGCGGGATTCTTCTCGAGCTTCTGGCGCAGCGCGCGCACGGCCACGCGGAGATATTCGGTCTGCGTTTCCTGCGCCGGGCCCCAGGCTGTGCGTAGCAAATGGGCGTGGGTCAGCACCTGCCCGGGGTGCTTGGCGAGTTCGGCGAGGACGGCATATTCCTTGGGGGTGAGGTGGACATCGCGACCGTCGCGGCTGACCGCGCGGCGGAAGAGGTCGATGCTGACCCCGCCGGCTTCGAGCGGCTGCTGTTCGGACTCGGGGTCGAATTCGAGCAAATTGGCGACATAGCGCTGAAGCTTGCCGGCCTCGGACTCGATCGACGAGGCGAAAGCCTTGTCGGCCGCGCCGCTGCGACGTTGCTCACGCGCGGCGGCGATGATCGCCGACAGCCGCGGCTTCAAGTCAGCGCCGATCGACGACAGCAGGGTCGAGCGGACCCGGTCGCGTTCGCGCAGCCCAGCGAGGTTGCGCGCTTCGCGCTCGATCCGGGCGCGGTCGAGCGCCAACGCGACCTGGTCGAGCAGGTTGGTCAGCAATTCCTCGTGGTGCTCGGCGACGGGCGGGGTGCCATCGTCGCAGGCGAGACCGGCGGCGGCGATCACCTCGTCGGTCGAGCGCACCGGGAAGAACACCCATTCGGCCGGCTGCAGGCGGCGTGTGCCGCGGCCGGCAGGCTCACCGCGCTCGAGCACAAAGGCTGCGGCGGCAATGTCGCTCGGGGTCAGCCGGCTGCTCTCCGGCAGTGCGGCAATGGTGCGCGGCTCGGGCAGGCCGGCGACCAGCATCGCGTTGCATTCGAACAACGCCGCAAGCTCATCGCAGGCCATGGTCGCGACGTCCTGCTCCGAGCTGGCCGAGAGCAACCGGCGGGCGAAGCCGGCGATGGTCGCGTTGCGCGCGGCATGGCTGGCAGCGACCCGCGCTTGGCGGCGGACGCCGGCGGCGAGCTGACTGGTGACGAGCGCGACGATGAGCAAAACCGCGACCGTGACGACGTCGGTCACGCGATCCATGCGGAAGGTGTGGACCGGCGCGGTGAAGAAGAAATTATACGCAAGTGCCGCAGTAATCCCGGCGACGAGCGCGGGCCCGAAGCCCCACAGGGCCGCCGCCGCAAGGACCGCGGGCAAATAGATCATGTCAACCGGAGCGGTTCCCCAGCGCGGCGCGATCCACATGCCGACAAGGGTACAAACGGCGACCATTGCAACCGCGGCCGCATAATGTTCGACGAGCTGCGTGCCGGGGCGCCGGGTGAGCTGGAGCATGGGTGTCATGCTCATAAATTCGCCCCTCCCGCGCATAACGTCCATAGCCGGAGCATGAAATCCGCATGAACTCTCAACGGGCGTGGGCCCCTTTCCACATAGAATCTTTATGCGGGTCAGCACCACATTCGTGGGCATGGCTACTGTTACATCCGACCTGCCGGCCGTCGCGCCGGCGACTCACGGCCACAAGGACGCGCTGCCCAAGTTGATGCTGGGCGCGATCGGCGTGGTCTATGGCGACATCGGTACCTCGCCGCTCTACGCGCTGCAGGCGACGCTCGACCCCCGCTATCACCTCGCGCCGCAAGTGACCGACCTCTACGGCATCGTCAGCCTGATCTTCTGGTCGTTCGTGTTCGTCGTGACGGTCAAATACGTGTTCATCGTCATGCGCTGCGACAACAAGGGCGAAGGCGGTAGCCTCGCACTTTACGCGCTGATCCAGCGTCGGCTGGGCGCGGCAGCACCGCAGAAGTGGCTGCTGGCCGGCGCGTTGTTCGCCACCGCTCTGTTCTTTGCCGACGCCATGCTGACCCCGGCGATCTCGGTCATCTCGGCGGTCGAGGGGCTCGGCGTCGTCAGCAGTGCGTTCCAGCCGTACATCGTGTGGATCGCGCTCACGATCCTGATCGGCCTGTTCGTCATCCAGCGCCACGGGACCGATAGGGTCGGCAAGATGTTCGGCCCGGTCATGCTGATCTATTTCGCGGTGATCGCGGCGATGGGCGTGCAGCACATCATCGGCCACCCGCAGGTCTTCCGCGCGCTCAGCCCGGTGTACATCTGGGGCTTCTTCGCCGCCCACCCATTGTTCTCGTTCCTGTCGCTCGGCGCGGTGGTTTACGCGGTGACGGGCACGGAAGCCCTCTACGCCGACATGGGCCATTTCGGCCGCAAGCCGATCACCGCGGCGTGGCTGTGGATCGTCCTCCCGGCCCTGATGCTCAATTACATGGGCCAGGCGGCGATGCTCATCCAGCACCCCGAATTCGCCAGCAATCCGTTCTTCAACATGGTCCCGCCGTCGCTGACCATCCCGCTGCTGGTCATCGCCACCCTGGCAACGGTCATCGCCAGCCAGGCGGTGATTTCCGGCGCCTTCTCGGTCACGCAGCAGGCGATCCAGCTGGGCTTCCTGCCGCGGATGCGGATCACACACACGTCATCGCGCGAGAAAGGGCAGATCTACGTCCCGGCGATCAACTGGGCGCTGGCCGCGATGGTCGCGTTGCTGGTGGTTTCCTTCCAGCATTCGGCAGCAATGCTGCCGGCCTATGGGCTGGCAGTGGTCGGCACCATGCTGATCACCACGCTGATGCAATATGTCGTGGTGTTCCGCATCTGGAAGCGGCCGTTGTGGCAAGGCGCGATCGGCTTCGCAGTGTTCGTTACCGTGGACGTGCTGTTCCTTGCATCGGGCCTCGCCAAGCTGTTCGAAGGCGCCTGGTTCCCGATCCTCGTCGGGCTCGTCATCTTCACCCTGCTGACCACCTGGGCGAAGGGACGCCAACTGCTGCGCGAGCGGCTCGCTGAGTCGGCGCTGCCGCTACCGGTGTTCATCAAGTCGACGGCTGCGTCCGTGCATCGCGTCAAGGGCACCTCGGTGTTCCTGTCGGCGGCGCCGGATACCGTCCCGGCGGCCCTGCTCCACAACCTCAAGCACAACCAGGTGCTGCATGAGCGGGTAATAATCCTGACGGTGAAGGTCGAGGACGTGCCGCACGTTGCGCCAGAGCAGCGCGTCGAGAGCCATTCCGCAGGCAATGGTTTCTGGCGCGTGATCCTCCACTACGGGTTCATGGAGGAGGTCGACATTCCCCGCGACCTCGTCGGCATCAAGACCTGCGGCGAACCCTTCAACATGATGCGCACCAGCTTCTTCCTCGGTCGCCAGAAACTTATCCGGACCAAGGACAAGTCGGAGATGGCGCGTTGGCGCGAGCGGCTGTTCGCGCTGATGATGAAGAGCAGCGAAAGCGCGATGGAATTCTTCAAGCTCCCGACCAACCGCGTGGTCGAGCTCGGCAGCCAGCTGCAGATATGATTGCTGTATTGTTGCTCGCGGCCGCGGCGGCCAGCGAGGCACCAATCTGCGCCGATCGCCCGAGCAAGGCCAACGGGACCTGCACCGTCCCCGCGGGCCACGTGCAGGTCGAGACCGGGCTCATCGACTGGACGCACGACCGATCGGGCGGAGAGCGCACAGATGTCGTCCTGTGGGGCAGCACGTTCGTGAAATACGGTATCGGCGAAAGCTCCGACCTCGAGCTCGGCGTAACGCCATTCGAAACGGTTCGCGTGCGCGGCGCGGATCATGCGACTTTGAGCGGGGTGGGCGACGCCGTCGTGCGGTGGAAGCAGCGCCTGTCCGCTGCCGACGCGCCGGTGCAGGTTGCGCTGATCCCCTTCGCGAAACTGCCGACCGCATCCCACAACCTCGGCAACGGCAAGGTCGAAGGCGGGATTGCCGTGCCGCTCAACACGGCGGTGGCCAAGGCCGTCACGCTCACAATCGGGCCAGAACTCGACCTGCGGGCGGACGCCGACGGGTACGGCTACCATGCGGCGATGGTCCAGTTGGTCAATCTCGGCTGGCAGGCGACGAGCAAATTCGCGCTCGGCGCCGAGCTGTGGGGGCAATGGGACTGGGATCAGCGCGGTACACGGCGGCAAGCGTCCGCGGATGTCTCCGCTGCGCTCCTGCTGGCGGATGACCTGCAACTCGACGGTGGCATGAATTTCGGCCTCAACCGGCAAACGTCCGACCTGGAAGTCTACGCGGGAATCTCGCGGCGTTTTTGAACCGAGGCGACGCTCGCAGTCACGAAAACGGCACAAATGGGCGGCTAAATACGTCGGCGGCTCGACTCATCGTTTAAAATCGGTTTACAATGGGAAGCAGGCCCAACGGCCTAAACAACAGGGGCATAACGAATGAAACGCTTTCTGCTCGTTGCGGTGTCAACCGCCGCACTCGCCGCCTCGCCGGCGGCCGCCCGTGATCATTCGGGGTATTTCGGCATTGAAGCTGGTCCGATGTGGGCAAGCGATTCCCACGTGAAATCGCCCGGCGTCGATATCATTCTGGATACCGACGGCGTCGACTCGTTCCGCGTCAACCACAAGATCGGTGTCGATGGCGACCTCATCGCCGGTTACGACTTCGGCATCATCCGCGCCGAAATCGAGGGCGCGTACAAGTGGGCCAAGCACAAATCCTACGATCCGGATGTCGGTGGCTCGATCGACGCTGACGGGCACTCGCGCGTCTACTCGGTGATGGCCAACATCCTGTTCGACCTGGGCAAGGACGACACGGTCAACTTCTACGGCGGCGGCGGTGTCGGCTATGCCGACGTTCGCCAGCGGTTCTCGAACAAGGGCGACCCGTTCGACACGACGATCCGCGACACCGGCCTGGCCTGGCAGGGAATCCTCGGCGTTCGCGCGCCGGTGTTCCGGCACTTCGATATCGGCCTCAAGTATCGTTACTTCGACGCCGGCAAGATCAAGGACTCGTTCGAGTTCGGTTCCGCCGCGCCCATCAGCATCGATGTGCACAGCCGTTTCCGCTCGCACAGCCTGCTCGCCAGCCTGATCTACAACTTCAACGAGGTTGCGGCCCCGCCGCCGCCGCCTCCGCCGCCGCCACCCCCGCCGCCTCCGCCGCCGCCTCCGGCGACGCAGACGTGCCCGGACGGCTCGGTGATCCTGGCGACGGACACCTGTCCGGCGCCGCCGCCGCCGCCCCCGCCGCCCGAACCGGCGCCGGAACGCGGACTGTAAGAAAACCCCGAGAGGGGACCGCAAGACTGGCGGCGGGAGGGCAACTTCCCGCCGCCTTTCTTTTTACACTCAGACGGGGGCCGCGATGACCCGCAGTGCACCCTTCCGGATGCGGTAATCGAGCGGCGGAGCCTCGCTCACCACTTCGCCGTCAAGCGACACCCGAAGACGGCTGCGATGACTCGACACGCGCAGACGCTCGACTCCGTCCAGCCGGACCATGTCGTCGGGCCGCGCCCGGCCGACGAGCGCCCGAACGCTGGCGGCGATCAGCCCGCGGCGCGTCTTCTGGCGCATGACGAGCACGCAGAGCTGCCCGTCTTCCAGGCTGTCGCGCTGGCCCGGCGCGGCGAGATCGAGCCGGTAGTCGTTATTGCCCACGAACAGCAAAGGCGTGTCGACCTGGGCCTGCTGGTCGTTGACGGTCAGCGTCAGGCGCTGATGGCCGAACCGCGCCAGGGTGCGCACCGACGCCACGACCATCGCCAGCCACTTGCTGCGGCCGATGCGCTTCTGCTGATGCTCGCGGTCGACGACCATCAGGGGATAGAGGCCGATCGCGCTGTTGTTGATGAAGATGCGGCCGTTCATCTCGGCGATGTCGACGCGGCGCTCGGTGCCGGCGGCGATCAACGCGGCGGCCTCGTCGAGGTCGGCGGGGATGCCGAGGTCGCGCGCGAAATGGTTGAGCGTGCCAAGCGGAAGGATGCCGAGCCGAGTCCCGGCGTCGGCGAGTTCGGCGGCCGCGGCGCTGATCGTGCCGTCGCCGCCACCGACGATGATCATGTGGTCGCCACGCTTCGCCGCCGCCCGGCAGCGGACCGCGCACTCCCCGCCGTCAATCAACTCGACGTCGGCCGCAACGCCGGCGCGCTCGAGCGCGGCCGCGACCGTTGCGCCGATATCCGGATCGCGGGACGCGGCGCCGCCCTGGCGATTGAGGAGCACCACTGTTTTCTTCACGCGGGCCTCAACGGCCCACGCACCGAATCATTTCCCGACGTTCGGTACGTTGCGATTCATTTCGTCACCCTTGCACTCGCCGACGCGGTGCGATTCGGTGTGCGACTTCATCTTCATTCCGCCTTGCGGACCGCCCGACGAGTCCATCGTCATGTCGGCCTCGTAGCTGTCGCTCGAATAGGTCCCCGCGACCGTCATCGACATGGTGGTCGGCGCTCCGCCCGGGCCCGGGTTGGTGCACTTCATCGCGGCGTCGATCTTGCCGCCCGCCATGGTGAAATGCTCGTACCGGCAATTCTTGGCGCCGCGGGCGAAGAAGCCTGAATCGGGTTTCTTCACGTCCGCCTCGGTCAGGCAGGTCGCGAGGTTGCCACCTTGAACCTTGCCGATCGATTCCTTCATTCGGGCGGCGAATTGCGGCGGCATCCCGGGCATGTCGACGTCGAGGACCGAGACTTTCGTTTCCCACCGGCCCGGCGAGATCAAATTACCCTCGCCCGCAGCCTCGCGGACCTTCTCGGCCACTTCGCCGACGCTGGCATTCTTGACGTCGACCTTGGGCCCCCTGTCACACGCGGCCAGCGCAACGGTGCAAGCGAGCAGAACCAGGCTGTACTTCATCGACCGATCCCCTGTTTGATCCGCCGCGACCATAGCCGGGAGTTCGCCTGGGGAAAACGCCTTCGCCCAGGGCACCACGTCAAGAACCGTTTGCCAGCTTGTTCTTCGGTTGTTCCGTCCGGACCACATGACCATATAGGTCGTGATGGCGATTCAAATCCGCACTTCGCTCGCCGAGCCCGACACCGGCGAGACCTTCGTCCCGCACAAGCCGGCTCGCCCCGACAAGGCCGAGGGCGGCAAGGCTTTCAAGATCGTCTCCGACTATTCGCCGGCCGGCGACCAGCCGACGGCGATCAAGGAACTGGTCGAGGCGACTCGCGAGGGCGAGAAGAACCAGGTGCTGCTCGGTGTGACCGGCTCCGGCAAGACCTTCACCATGGCCCAGGTGATCCAAACGGTGCAGCGGCCGGCGCTGGTGATCGCGCCGAACAAGATCCTCGCGGCGCAGCTCTACGGCGAGTTCAAGAGCTTCTTTCCCGACAACGCGGTCGAATATTTCGTCAGCTACTACGATTATTACCAGCCCGAGGCCTACGTCCCGCGAACCGACACCTACATCGAGAAGGAAAGCTCGGTGAACGAGGCGATCGACCGGATGCGCCACTCGGCGACGCGCTCGCTGCTGGAGCGCGACGACGTGATCATCGTCGCCTCGGTCAGCTGCCTCTACGGCATCGGCTCGGTCGAAACCTATTCGGCGATGACCTTCGATTTGAAGAAGGGGAAGAGGGAGGACCAGCGCGAAGTCATCCGCAAGCTGGTCGCGCTGCAGTATCGCCGCAACGACCAGGCGTTCGCGCGCGGCAATTTCCGGGTGCGCGGCGACAATCTCGAAATCTTCCCGTCGCACTATGAGGATATGGCTTGGCGGGTCAGCTTCTTCGGCGACGACGTCGAGGAGATCACCGAGTTCGACCCGCTGACCGGCAAGACCATCGCGTCGCTCGACAGCATCCGCGTTTATGCGAACTCGCACTATGTGACGCCGGGGCCGACGCTCAAGCAGGCGACGGAGGCGATCAAGCATGAACTCGCCGAGCGCCTGAAGGAGCTGAATGCGGAAGGGCGGCTGCTCGAGGCGCAGCGGCTCGAGCAGCGGACCAACTTCGACCTCGAGATGATCGCCGCGACCGGCAGTTGCGCGGGGATCGAGAATTACTCGCGCTTTCTCACCGGGCGCTTGCCGGGTGAGCCGCCGCCGACGTTGTTCGAATATCTACCGGACAACGCTTTGCTGTTCATCGACGAGAGCCACCAGACGGTGCCGCAGATCGGCGCGATGGCGCGCGGCGACCACCGGCGGAAGATCACGCTCGCCGAATATGGCTTCCGCCTGCCAAGCTGCATCGACAACCGGCCACTGCGCTTCAACGAATGGGATGCGATGCGCCCGCAGACGACGTTCGTCTCGGCGACGCCCGGCCCGTGGGAAATGAACGCGACCGGCGGCGTGTTCTCGGAACAAGTGATCCGGCCGACCGGCCTGATCGACCCGCCGGTCGAGATCAAGCCCGTCGAGGACCAGGTCGACGACCTCGTCAACGAAGGCAAGATTACGGCGAAGAAGGGGTATCGGACCCTGGTCACGACCCTGACCAAGCGCATGGCCGAGGACCTCACCGAATATCTCCACGAGGCGGGTTTGCGCGTGCGTTACATGCACTCCGACGTCGAGACGCTGGAGCGGATCGAGCTGATCCGCGAACTGCGCCTGGGCGTCTATGACGTGCTGGTCGGCATCAACCTGCTGCGCGAAGGCCTCGACATTCCCGAATGCGGGCTGGTCGCGATCCTCGATGCCGACAAGGAAGGGTTCCTGCGCTCCGAGACGTCGCTGATCCAGACCATCGGCCGCGCCGCCCGCAACGTCGACGGCCGAGTCATCCTCTACGCCGACACGATCACCGGCTCGATCGAGCGCGCGCTGGCCGAGACCGGCCGGCGGCGCGAAAAGCAGCTCGAATATAATGCCCTTCACGGCATTACGCCGGAGAGCATCAAGCGCGACATTCACGACCTGCTGGCCGACGTCACGCAGCGCGACGGCGTGGTCGTCGACACCGGCGACGACGAACGGCCCCACCTCGTCGGGCACAACCTCAAGGCTTACATCGGTGACCTCGAGGAGCGGATGCGCAAAGCCGCCGCCGACCTCGAGTTCGAGGAAGCGGCGCGGCTGCGCGACGAGATCCGCCGGCTGGAGGAGGACGACCTCGGCATCCCTCAGCCCGACCGCGTCGCCCCGCGCCCGCTCGGTCATTCGAGCGAAGGCAAGCCAGGTACGCGCAAGGGCCGCTTCGGCAAGCAGCAACGGACGCGGTTCGGCGGGCGGCGGGGCTAGGCTGGTGCCGTCGTCGGTGATCAGCCGGTCCGCCTACGATCCCGCCAAGTGCGAGCTGTGGATCGAGTTCGTCACCGGGCGGCGGTACATCTATGTGGACGTCCCCGAGGGGATCGCCGAGGCTTTCAGCCTGGCGCTGTCCAAGGGCATTTTCTTCAACAAGCGCATCCGCGACGACTTCAAATGCCGCGAGGTAACCCGCAGCGAAACCGATTCTTAAAGCGCGTCGGCGATACTGGCCGCATGATCCCGATGAAAACCAGTTCGATCTTCAAGAGTCGCTGGATGGCGCTCATCTGGGCCGCCGGGATTATCTGGTTCGCCTACGACCTGGCCGAATCGACGGCGCAGGCGGACGGCAATTCAACCAACAATGAGCAGGCGACGGACGCCACCGGGGCGCCGATCACGCCCGACAACGAAAAGCAGTTCGAAAACGCCCTGAACAGTATCTAGGCGCTTATTTCCACTCGATCCGTTCGATGTGCCAGCGGCGCTGCGCCTCGGTCGAGCCATCGACATCATTGACCCGGCGAAGCGTCACTTCCGCTTTCCGGCGATAATCGCCGCCGCCATTCTTCTTGCCGTAAAAGGTCACCGGCTCGGTCACGTAGATTGACCCCGCCGCACCTTCGGCCTCGCCGAGATCGCCGATTTCCAGGTGCACGTCGGCATAGGTGCGGAAATTGCGTTCGAACGCCTGGGCCGCGGCCGCATCGCCCCAATAAGCGCGCGACGCGGTCCACCGGCCCTGCTCGATCAGCGCGCCATAATGCTGGACCACCTGCCCGGCCGCTTCGACGCTTTTCGGGTCGATCGGTCCCTTGGGTTCGGGCAGCGACGTCCTGGGTGGCGCGACCTCGTTCGCCGCGGGCGCTGACGCTTCCGGCACAGCCTCATTCGCGACCGCGTTCGCAGCGCTTGCAGGCGGTTCCACGACATTGTTTGCCGCTTGCTCCGGGCCCTTCGGTCCGCACGCGAAGGCGAAGAGCGCGCCGCCGCCAACCAGCATTAGTTTCCAGTTCATCGCTTTCTCTCCCTGCGGAACCCTACCCGCGAAGGTTCGTTCGTTTCGCCCGTATAACAGGGAAAATCAGGGAGAGTTTCACATGGCCGATGATAACGGCACAGATCGGACGACAATCGTCGAAACTGGCGGCGGCGGAGGCGGCGGCGTGCTTGCCGTCGTCTTGCTGATCATCGTCGTGCTCGTGCTCCTGTTCGTGTTCCGCGGACAGCTCGGGCTTGGCGGCAACAAGACCACGATCGACGTCCCCGACAAGATCGACGTCAACGTCAACCACAACTGATCTTCGGATCAAGCGGGCGGGTTGCGAGTCCCTGCCTGTGCCGGGCGCGGCTTCCCACGGGAGCCGCGCCCGTTTGTTTTTGTCGTGATTGCGGACTAACCCGCGCCGCATGACTGATACGTCGAATTACCTCACGGGTTTCGGTGGCCATTTTGCAACCGAAGCGGTGGCGGGCGCCCTGCCCGAGGGGCGCAATTCCCCGCAGCGACCCGCCTTCGGTCTCTATGCCGAGCAACTGTCCGGCACCGCCTTCACCGCGCCGCGGCACGAGAACCGGCGCAGCTGGCTGTACCGGATGCGGCCGACC
>Ga0068860_100006777_pt1 | contig 11483 bp, 8 predicted proteins | sample KBSSwiS32_FD_66597 | JGI IMG/M metagenome (GOLD analysis project Ga0068860, IMG submission 66597) | Switchgrass rhizosphere microbial communities from Kellogg Biological Station, Michigan, USA - KBS Switchgrass S3-2 | ecosystem: Host-associated > Plants > Roots > Rhizosphere > Soil ... | reverse complement strand
CGCGGACCGCGTCGCGCGGGAGCTGGCGCGCGGCGGCCACGTGGTCGAGGAACGCCACGTAGGTCTCCTCCACGTCGGCCTCCAGCGCCTGGCGCTCCTGGTCGGTGAAGGGCCGGGACACCGACAGCAGGCCGGCGTTCTGCCCGCGGGTGATCACCGCGCGCTGGATGCCGGCGCGCTCCAGGAGCCCGGAGAGGTCGAACTTGCCGGCGAAGACGCCGATGGAGCCGGCGATGGCGTGCGGCCCGGCCCACAGCTCGTCCGCGCCGAGCGCCGCCATGTAGCCGCCGCTGGCGGCCACCCGGTCGAAGTAGGCCACCACCTTCTTCTTCTTCTGCAGCCGCTTCAGCTCTTCGAGGATCAGCTCCGACGCCAGCGCGGAGCCGCCGGGGCTGTCGATGTACAGCAGCACCGCCTTGCACCGCGCGTCGCGCGCGGCGGCGCGGATCGCCTTGGTGAGCGGCCCGGAGGCGGCCAGGCTCTGCAGCGGCGAGGCGGCGCCGGAGGCGTGGACGATGGCCCCGCGCACCCGGATCAGCCCCAGGCGAGCCGGCGCGCGCATGGGCCGCCAGCGCACGGGCGGGAAGCGGCGGCGCGAGCGGTACTCGTCCCAGGTCCGCAGCTTCGGGGCCGCTTCCCGGGAGCCCTCTTTCTTGAGCGTTTCCTCGAGGTCCGCCTCGCCGCAGACGGCGTCCACCAGCCCGACGGACGCGGCCCGGCGCGCGCTGTACGGCCCCTTGTCGATCCGGCCGGCGGCGTCCTCCGGCGACAGCTTGCGGCCGGCGGCGATGGTCTCCACCAGCTCGCGGTGGCGCTCGTCGAGGATGGTCTCCAGCGTCCGCCGCTGGATGTCCGAGACGGTGTCGTGGGTGAACAGCTCCGGGGCGGTCTTGTGGTCGCCGCGGCGGACGAAGTGCGCGGTGACGCCCAGCTTGCGCAGGCCCTCGCCGAGCGCGGTGGCCTCGGCGGAAAAGCCGGTCAGATCCAGGCGCCCGGCCGGCGGCATCAGGATGCGGTCGGCGCGGCAGAGGAGCGCGTACTCGGCGTTCCCGGCGGAGGTGGCGTAGCCCACCACCTCCTTCCCGGCGCCGCGGACGCGGTCGAACAGCGCGGCCAGGCTGTGGCGCTTGGCGGGGGCGACGGCCAGGTCCTCCAGCTCGAACACCACGCCGCGCACTTGAGGGTCGGCGCACAGGACCTTCAGCCGGTCGGACAGCTCGCCGAGCGAGCCCACCGCGTCCGGCTCGGTCCTTTGGAAGAGCCTCGCCCCGCGCGTCTTGCGGTACGGCGGGTCGCCCTCCAGGCGGAAGCGCACGTAGGCGGCGGCCTCCCGGCGGAAGAGGCGGAACGGGAGCGCGAGCGCCCAGAAGAGCGCCAGGAAGGCGTTGGCGACGGCCGCGAAGATCGCCTGGAGCATGCCGGGTTCAGTAACCACGCGGGTGGGACCGAGGCAAGGCGGCGTCGTGTGGTAGCGTCCGCGGCCATGCGACGCTGGATGGCGATGGCGCTCCTGTCCTGGGCGGTGGTGCTGCCGGCCGCGGCGCTGGCGGCGGACGAGATCAAGGACTTCAAGCCCCCCGCGGAGATGACGCCGGAGGAGCTGGAGGCGTCCAAGGCGAGGAGCCGGCTGCCGGTGAACGCCTACTCCAAGCAGATCAGCGACCAGGTGACGCCGATCCCCTGGAAGACCATCATCCTGTTCGGCGTCATCCTCGTGCTCGCCACCCCGTACGCCCTCCGTTACTACCGCGCCACCGCGGGCGAGACGGAGCCGGCGCGGAAGAGGTCCCCCTCCCCCTCCACCGAGCGCGAGCGGTCCGGCCGGGCGCCGTCGTCGGTGAACCAGCGCGCCTATGACGAGACGCGCGTGCGGAACACCAACACCGTCGAGGGCGACACCCGCGTCCCCACCCGGCGGAACACGCGGCCGTAGGCGCGAGCCCGAGCTCGTTGCTCGGCTGAAGCCCATCGAGATCCGGATCCGCGGCCGCGGAACGTGCCGCGCGAGCCGCCCGGTTGACGTTCTCAGCGATCCGGATCCGCGGCCGCGGAACGTGCCGTGCGAGCCGCCCGGTTGACGTTCTCCGCGATCCGGATCCGCGGCCGCGGAACACCTTTGCTAGATCCGCCGCTCCACGGAGACCTCACCCTTCTCCGCGTCCACCGCGATCCGGATCTGCGGCAGGAACCGCTGCAACACGTCCGCGTTGGTGGTGAGGTGCGGCGTCACCTCGGGCGTGGTGTAGCGCGTCCGCCCCGGCTCCGCGTCGCCCAGGAGCCCCGCCGCCAGCAGCGCCGCGGGGACCAGGATCTGGTCCGCCAGGTGCGGGTCCAGCGCGCCGGACCCCGCCATGAACTTCCCCAGCTCCGACGCGGCCTCCTCGCCCACCTGCTCCGCCGGTCGGCCGCGCTCGCCCAGGGACGAGAACCCGGCCATGGTGTTCTCGAACTGCGCCCGGATGAACACCGCCGTCCCGCGCGAGACGGTGGCCTTGAGCGGCCGGTTCTCCGAGTGCGAGTAGATCCCCTTCCGCTGCAGCGCCGCCACCGCGGCCGCGCCCTGGCGCTCGGCGATGGGGAGCGGGAGCCCGCCGGCCACGAACGACGTCACGTCCACGTCCGCCAGCGTCCCCCGCGCCGGGAGCTCCACCAGCGTCGGCGGCTGGGCGCGCTCGGAGAGGACGGCGCCGATCTCCCCGCCGCCCTGCGGGTAGAACCCCGCCTGCTCCAGCCGCAGCTCCGCGGAGAGCCCGTACGCCTGCACCGCCGGGAGCCAGACCGCGGCGAGGTAGTGGTAGACGGGGCTGCGCGGCAGGTGCGTGCCGCCGCGCAGGGTGAGCTTCCCGCCGCCCGCCAGCGACAGCGGGTAGAAGAGGCACTGGAGCAACAGCGGCGCGCTCCCCGCGGTGCCCACCTCCAAGAGGTAGTCGCCCGGCTTCACCGGCGCGGGCTGGAAGCGGATCTCGGAGGCGCCCACCTCCGCGCCCTCGCTGGTGGCGCCGGAGATCGCCTCCGCGCCGCGGACGCACGCCAGGTGCTGCGGGCGCAGGCCCGGCGGCTTGCGGTTGGCGCGGATGCTGGAGATCCGGAACGGGGTGCCGGTGACGAGCGAGAGGGAGAGCGCGGTGCGGAGGATCTGCCCGCCGCCCTCCCCGGCGGCGCCGTCCAGGACGACCTCTCCCCCGCCGGCGCCCAGCGGCTACTCCAGCTCGCCTGGGGGCGGCAGGTCGTCCTTCTTCGGCGGCGGAGGCTGCTTGTCGCCGGCGGGCGGCGGCGGCGGCGGGGTCTCCAACTCGCCCGGCGGCGGCGCCTGCTCCGCGCCCTTGGCCGGGCGCGAGTGCCGCAGCGGCTGCAGCTCCTTGGCGGCCTGCTCGCTGACCTGGTCCAACAGCGCGTTGAGCTGGTCGCGGAAGAGGATGCCGGGGTTCTTGGCCACCTCGAACGGGTCCAGCGAGGCGGTCTTCTGCGCCACCTGGTCCACCTTGAACGGCATCCGCCAGAGCTCGCCGCCGTTGAGGAGGAACATGTGGGCTTCGCCTTCCACGAAGGCCCCGGCCTTCCCCTGCGCGCTCCGCATCCCGTAGGCGTGGATGATGAACTCCACCACCGCGTCCACGTCGAGCTTCCGCAGCTCCTGCGGGTCCGGGCGCGGGGCCGGCACCTCCTCCACCAGGAAGCTGCCGTAGACCGAGGCCACCTTGCTGGCCTCCACCACGTTGGACCACGGCTCCTCCTTCGGGAGCCTCAGCAACGTGCCGGCGCGGAGGCGGTCGTGGATCTCGAAGCGGTTGACCCCCTTCTCCAGCTTGGCCGCCAGCCGCTTGTCCGCCTCCGGCGCGTCCAGCTTCTTCAGCCGGGACTTGTAGGACTCGTCCTTCTCGAACACCTCGGAGCGAGGGCCGGCGCCGTTCTCGATCCACGACATGAACGCGGGGCGCTGGACGCGGTCCAGGTCACCGCCGGCGAGGTTCTGGTGGGCGCAGGACGCCAGCGCGGCCACCGCAGCCAGGAGGGCGAGGCGTCTCATCACGGCGGCGTCATACCAGAACGGGGCGGTCGCCGCGCTGGACCGCCATGGGCGTTGAGTACATCCTCCTCCCCCATGACCACCCGCCCCCCGGTGCTCGCGCTCGTCGCGTTTTCCATGTCCCTGGCCACCGCCGCCTTCGCCGCCGCCGCCGAAGGGCTGGCCGCCAACGGCGAAGGCTGCGCCGCCCACCTCGCGCCCACCGCCCCGCAGGACGTGAAGGTTGGCGACAAGGCCGCCACCTCCACCGGCTCCAAGCTCACCTTCAAGGACGCCGCGCCGGGCGGGAAGCTGGTGCTGGGCGTGCTGGGCCCCATCAACGAGGACTCCGGCCAGAACCTGTTCGTCATCAAGCGCTACCTCCAGTTCTTCAAGGAGCAGGGCGTCCAGGCGGTGGTGGTGAGCGGCGACATCGGCGAGGTGGCCTCCGGCATCCAGCGCGCGCTGGAGGCGGTGGCGGAGTCCGGCGTCCCGGTGCTGGCGGTGGCCGGCAACCGCGAGTGCGGCCTGGACTTCAAGAAGGGCATGACCCGCGCGCAGAAGACCCGCCCCAACCTGGTGAACATGAACGTGGTGCGCGCGGTGGAGTTCAAGGAGGCGACGGTGGTGTCGCTCCCCGGCTACCACGACCCCAACTTCCTCGCCTGCGCCGCCGGCTGCCGCTACGACAAGAGCACCCTGGACGACGTGGTGAAGGCGGCCAAGGAGGCGCATTCGCCGGTGATCCTCCTCTCGCACGGGCCGCCCAGGGGCGCCGGGAACAAGGCGCTGGACTACGCGGTGAACGGCGGCAACGTGGGCGACGCGGAGATCAACAAGGCGATCGCCGCCGCCGGCATCACCTTCGGCATCTTCTCCAACATCAAGGAGGCGGGCGCGCGGGCCACCGACCTCGAGGGGACGATGCTGGTGCCCCAGGACAAGCCGATGAAGGCGCTCTTCCTCAACCCCGGCCCGGCGGACAGCACCCGCTGGGAGATGAACGACAAGACGCCGGGGTACGGCTTCGCCGCCACCCTGACCATCAACGGCAAGGAGGCCAGCTGGAAGCTCTACAAGTCCGCCAAGCTCACCAAGGAGGAGAAGGCGGAGGCGCACAAGCTGGATCCGCCCAAGCACCGCGACGAGGGCGAGGATTCGGAGGGCGCCCAGTAGCCTGGTAGGCTTTCGAAGGTGACGACCTCACCTCCCGCCGGCAAGAAGCGACGCCTGGGCGAGATCCTCAAGGACGCCGGCCTCATCTCGGACCTGCAGCTCAAGGCGGCCCTCTCCGAACAGCGCAAGTGGGGCGGCAAGCTGGGCCGCACCCTGGTGGAGATGGGGTTCGTGGACGAGGCGTCGATGGCGGCCGCCCTCTCCCGCCAGCTCAACCTGCCGCTGGTGGACCTGGACGCCGTCAAGCTGCCCCAGGACGTCACCGTCTGGCTCCGGGTGGACGTGGCGGAGCGCTACGGCGTCTTCCCGCTCAGCGGCGACGCGCGGCAGAAGACGCTCCAGGTGGCCACGTCCGACCCCACCAACTTCGAGGCGCTGCAGGAGCTGGCGTTCCACACCGGGATGAAGATCCAGGTGTCGATCTGCGGCTCCAGCTCCATCGACCGCGCCATCCGCAAGCACTACTACGGCGAGAGCGTGGTGGCCTCCGACGTGGGGGGCACCAGCCTGCTGGGGCTGGAGGAGCAGACCTTCGACGCGCAGGAGATCGTCACCCGGTCCGGCGAGAAGGTGGACGCCGCCGGGGACTCCCCGCTGATGGCGAGCGCCGCCCTGGGGCAGCAGTCCGACCCCTACGCCGTCACGTCGCCGCGGTCGGTGGCGCAGGTGGAGCAGGAGCGGTCGATGAAGGACCTGACCTCCCGGCTGGAGGCGCTGGAGAAGCACGCCGCCCAGCAGGTGAAGGCGCTGCGCACCCTGTTCGAGTTGCTGGTGGAGAAGGGCCACATCAACCGCGACGAGTACCTGGCCAAGGTCAAGGCCCGGGACTCGCAGTAGCGGCGATCTGCAGCAGCCCCTCCTGGAGTTGGTGGCGGCAGCGGTCGCAGAACTGGCCGCTGGACGAGTCCAGCGACTTGATCAGCTTCCCCTGCGCGTCGGACATCACGCAGCGGGGCGTGGGGCAGTGGTCCAGGCCGAGGGTGTGGCCAAACTCGTGGACGCCCAGCTCCCCCATCCGGCGCGCGTAGCTCGCCGCGTCCTTGCTGTGCTTGCGGACCAGGAAGGTGGACACCACGCAGCTGGTGCCGGCGATGTTCCCCAGCCCGCCGATGCCCCAGTCCTTGATGTCGCCCTTGGTGGTGGAGATCTCCGCCGTGGTGACCGCCACCACCTTCCAGGCGCCCTTGGGCAGGTCGGCGTCCATGGCGTCGAGGATCTTCTCCGCCCGCCACCGCTTCCGCGGCGCGTACCAGGCCTCGGGCGGCAGCGGGCGCGCCGGGTCCAGGCGCACCGAGACGCGGGCGTGGGATTCGATGCCGGCGCGGATGGCTTGCAGCGCCGCGTCATCCACCTCGCCCAGCGGCACCAGCACCACCGTGGGCGGCGTGGACAGGTCGACCGGCGCGGCGCTCAGGGAGACCGCGGTCAGCAGCGCGAGGAGCATGCGCCAGCCTTGGACACCGGGGTCAGACCAGGAGTTCCCCGGAGAGGGTCGCCTCGGTCATCTTCTGGCGGCTCTCGGACAGCTCGGAGACCAGCTGCAGGACCTGGGGGTGCGTGAGGATCACCTGGTCGAACACGTCGCGGGGGAGGCGGAGGAGCGAGGTCCGCCTGGCGGCCGTGACGGAGGCGGTGGCGGGGGACTTCTGGAGCAGGGACATCTCCCCGAACACCTCTCCCTCGCGCAGGGTGGCCAGGCGGGTCTTCCCCTTGCGCACCTCCACCTCGCCGGAGAGGACGACGTAGAGGCCGTCGGTGGGGACGCCCTCCTTGATGATCAGGTCGTTCTTCTTCACGTCGCGGGCGCGGAAGCGCTCCACCAGCTCCTTGCGGTCCTTGCGCCCGAACGGCTTGAACAGCGGCGAGCTGTTCATCACGTTCGCCAGCAGCCGCTGCCGGCAGAACTTCTTCAGCGCCGCGGCCACCTGCGGGTAGCGGTGGGAGAGCTGCGCCAACACGGTGGCGGAGATCTCCAGGAGCTGGGTCTCCTCGGCGTGGCTGACCACGGAGGCGGTGCGGGGCGCGCCGGAGAGCAGCGCCACCTCGCCGAAGAAGGCGCCCTCCTGCAGGACCGCCAGCTCCTTCTGCCCGCCGGACTCGTCCAGGCGCAGGATGCGGACGGAGCCGGCGCAGATCACGAAGAAGGAGTCGCCCACGCTCCCCTGCTCCAGGATGCGCTCGTTCTGGCCGAAGCGGCGCAGCGGGCAGCGGTCGAACAGCTCGATGAAGGCGTCCGCGGAGAGGTCGGAGAAGAGGGGGATCTTGGGGAGGCCGGCCGGGGTCTTGGATTCGCCCTGGAAGTCCTCGGCGACGGAGGACATGGACTCCTCGACGGGCTCGGGCTCCGAGGACTCCTCGCGCTGGGTGAGGCCCGTCTGCGCCGCCAGCTCCACCGCGTGCAGGAGCGAGGAGTCGCCCTCCAGCTCCATCTCGGTGAACGACGGGAGGCCGGGCGGCTTCCCGCGGGGCGCCGGGGGCCGGGGCGGCGCGGCCTCGGCCGGCGCGGAGGGCGCCATGTCGAGGTCCAGCTCGTCGAACTTCGAGAGGGCCACCATGCCCGCCTCGAGGTCCGTGCCCACCACCTCCCCTTCGGAGTCGGGTGAGGACGCGCGGGGGGGCTCGGGCGGCGGCTGCGGGGGGACGGCGCCGGGCGGCGGCTGGAAGCTGTCCGGGAGCCAGATCCGGCTGGGGGGCTTGGGCGCGGGCGGCGCGGTGGCCGGCGGAGAGGTCGCGGAGGTGGTGCCGCTGGAGCTGGGCGGGTGGACCGGCGCGTACTGCATGGGCGTGGGCTCGGACGGCGGAGGCCCCGGCCGCGGCGGCTTGCGGACCGTGAGCTCGACGACCTCCTCCGGCTTGGGAGGGACCTCCACGACCGGAATCTCGGAGGTGATGCGGCGGGGCTTGAGGCCGGGGGGCGTCCCGCTGGTGGCGGGGGTGGCGGTGACCTGGTGCTTGGGAGGCGGTGGGACGGGCGACTCCTCGACGGCGTCCGCGATGATCTCGCCCGGGTCCTCGACGGCCTCGATCTCGGCGATCTCTTCGATCTCGGCCTCGGCGGGAGCCGGGGCCGGAGCCGCCAGCTCCGGCGGGAGCTCGCTGGAGTTGTCGACCGCGAGATCGACCCCGTCGGGCTCCTCGGCCAGCTCGAAGACCTTGGGGCCAGAGGCCTTGGCCTCCTCGGGCGGCGGGGGAGGCGTCACCACCGCGGGGGGGGCCGGGGGCGCCGGCGCTGGCGCGGCCACCGCGGGTGCAGCAGGTGCGGGCGCGGGCTCTTCCGCCGGGAGCGCGATCTCGTTGAACGAGGGCGTCGCCGGGGTGGCCACCGGGACCTGGGTCGCCTGCACCTGGCCCGTGGTGGTGCGGCGCTTCGGGTCGGGGGCGGTCTTCTTGGCGTAGAGGTCCGCCAGCATGTGCTGCACGCCGCGGTGGGTGGGGTCCAGCTCGAGGATGAGCTTGGAGGCGGCGATGGCGCGGGGGAGGAAGCCTTCGCGGGCGAAGCCCTCCGCGGCGAACTTGTAGGCGCCGATCGCCTTCTCCTTGGCGCCGGCCTTGGCGAACGCGTCGCCCATCCGCAGGCGCGCCTGGAGGTCCTTGCCCTCGCCGGCGCAGTAGGCCTCGTAGAGCTCGGCGGCCTTGGCGAACTTCCCCTTCGCGAAGGCCTCGGCCGCCTTCTCCTTCACCTTGCGAAGGTCCATCTACTTCTGCGCCTCCGGGGTGGGCCCGCCGCTGATCCGGGCCAGCGCCTTCTCCGCGCTCTCCCGCACGCGCCGATAGTAGTCCCCCTTGAGCGCGTCGACTGCTTCCTGGTGGCGGGCGCTGCCCAGCGTGGCCATCGCCTCGGCGGCGGCGGCGCGCACCTCCGGGCTGTCGTGGCTGAGGTCCTTGGCGACCTCGTCCGCGGCGGTGGGCTCGCCGATCTGCCCCAGCGCCAGGATCGCCTCGCGCCGGCCGATGGCGGACGGGTCCGCCAGGTAGCGCAACAGGGGCGGCACCGCGCCCTTCGCCTTGAGCTCCCCCAGGAGCGTGGCGGCGACGGCGGCCTCGGGCCCGCCCTCGTTCACCAGGGCGACCAGGGCGGGGACGGCGGCGGGCGTGGTGCCGGACGCGCGGAGCGCCTCCACCAGGCGGACCTTGTCCCCGGCCAGCTTGGGGAGCAGCGCGAGGATGGGGGCCTGCCCGTCGGCGCCCTGGGCGGCGAGCGCCTCGGCGGCGCGCGCCTGGACGTCGCGGTCCGGGTCGAGCAGCCCGGCGGCGGCGGCGGCGATGCCCTTGGGTCCGAGGGAGGCCAGCCCTTCGACGGCGGAGGCGCGGACGCGCGGGTTCTCGTCGTCGGCCGCCCTGGTGAGGAGGTCCAGGGCGCCCTCCGCGCGCAGCCGCCCGAGCGCGCGCATGCATCGGGCGTAGAGCCGGAGCTGGTCCGGGGTGGCGTCGTCCACCAGCTCGCGGGGGGTGCGCGGGTGGACGACCGTCCGGCCGTCCTGGGTGGCGCGCGCGTCCGCGGCGGCGGTGACGCGGTGGAGCAGCTCGTCGCGGCGGCCCTCGGCGGTCGCCTGGTCCTTGCCCCAGTCGGCGGGGAGCGAGGTCACCCACTTGGCGCGCAGGGCGTCCACCGCCTTCGACTCCTGCTCGCAGACCTTGAGGACCGGGGCGCCCAGGGACGGGTCCTCGAGCGCGGCGGCGGCGGAGAGCGCGGCCCAGCGGACGGCGGCGCTGGAGCTGGTGAGGAACGGGACGATCTTGGGAGCGGCGGCCTTGGCGGTGGGGCCCAGGCTCTCCAGCGCGGTGAGGGCGCCCACCGGCTCCTTCTGCTTGGCGAGCTGGTCGAGGATGGGATCCAGCGGGCAGCCGCCGCGGCGGCGCATCTCGTTGCCGGCGGCGAGCGCGTCGTCGGGGTCGGCGGTGAGGGCGAGCTCGCAGAGGGCCTTGGCGGTCTCGGGGAGGCGGGGGAGGGAGATGATGGCGGCGGTGGCGTGCGGGCTGGCGGCGCTCTTCTCGACGGCGACGGCCATCAGGGTGGGGATGGCGGAGGGGTCCTGGAGCCGGCCCAGGGCTTCGCAGGAGGCCTCGCGGAGGCTGGGGAAGTTCTCGGTGAGGAGGAGCGCGACCTCGCCGACGATGCGGCGGTCGCCCGCGAAGCCGAGGCCGCGGACGGCGCCGGCGGCGAGGATGACCTGGCTGTCGCGCATGATCGGGATGAGGCGGTTGACGGCCTCGGCGCGGCCGGACTTGCCCAGCTCCTCGGCGGCGGTGACGCGTTCGGGGAGGGCGCCTTCGGAGAGGGCGCGCATGTTGCGCTCCCAGAGGGACTGGGCTTCGGCGGTGACGACCTGGGCCATGGCGCCGGGGACGTTGGACGCCTTGAGGGCCTGGACGATGGCCAGGCGCGTGGGGCGGGAGCGGCGGGCGTACTGGGAGGTGAGGTAGGCCTTGGACTTGTCGCTCTTGATCTGGGCGAGGGCCATGGCGGCGCGGGCCTGGACCTGCTCGTCGGGGTCCTGGAGGAGCTCGCCGAGGAGGTCGACGACGCGGAGGTCCTGGGACTTGCCGAGGGCGTCGGCGGCCTCGGCGCGGACGATGGGCGCGAGGTCCTTGGCGGCCTTGGTGAAGAGGGCGAGGTCGTCGGGGTTGCCCAGGGCGGCCAGCTTCTGGACGGCGAGGGCGCGCTGCTCAGGTCTGGGGCCCTGGAGGTCGGCGATCAGCTTGTCGTGACTGCCGCCGCACCCGGCCACCGCCGCCCCGATGAGCACGACCACGGTCCGAGCTCGACGCCTTCCCGTGAGGGGGCTGAGCATGAGCGCGCCGGTTATACACTGGGCTGCCGGACCCCGCGTGCGCGGAGATCAGGAGCGGCCGCGGGGAGGCCCCTTGCGCGGGCCGCCGCCGCGAGGGCCGCGGCGGTCGAAGGGGCGGCTGGCGCCGGGACCGGATTTGCGTCCGCCGAAGCGCGGGCGATCGCCGGGAGCGCCGAATCGCGCGCCCTCTCCGCGCTTGCCGTTCTCCCCTCGATCTCGGCCGCCAAAGCTCCCTCCACCGCGAGCGCCGGACCGGGGGCGATCTCCGCCGCCTCCCTCCCCGCGCTTGCCGCCGAATCCGCGGCCGCCTCCAAACCGGCGCGGGGGGCGATCGCCGCGCCCTTCACCGCCCTCGGCGCCGGGGGCGCCTCGATCGCGGTCGCCGAAGCCGCGGCCACCGCGCTCCCCTCGCTCGCCGAATCCGCGGCCAGCCCCAAACCGGCGCGGGGGGCGATCTCCGCGCCCTTCACCACCCTCGGCGCCGGGGGCGCCTCGATCGCGGTCGCCGA
>Ga0068860_100006772_pt1 | contig 11490 bp, 8 predicted proteins | sample KBSSwiS32_FD_66597 | JGI IMG/M metagenome (GOLD analysis project Ga0068860, IMG submission 66597) | Switchgrass rhizosphere microbial communities from Kellogg Biological Station, Michigan, USA - KBS Switchgrass S3-2 | ecosystem: Host-associated > Plants > Roots > Rhizosphere > Soil ... | reverse complement strand
ATCATATATGTAGTCTCAAGTGGACTATTGAATCGCCTGATCTTCTTGATGTTCCCCCCGACAAGAGGTAATGTCCACATGACGCGGCTACCGATAATACCCAATAACAGGAGCCAGGATGAACGAATTGATTAGCCTCGAAAAGATAGCTCAGTGGCAGAAGTTGAAGACTCTTGTGCTAGACAGCGTCTCCTCGCCGATCACGAAGCGCGTGTACAACATGGCGCTGGACGAGTTTATGGGATGGTTCCAGCAGGCGCCGCGGCCCGGCTTCACAAAGGCCACTGTGAGCGCGTGGCGGGTATCCCTAGAAGATCGCCGCCTCGGTTCGTCCTCCATCATTATTAGAATGTCGGCGATCCGCAAACTGGCGGCTGAAGCGGCCGACAACGGGCTGCTGGCGCCGGAGCTCGCGGCCGGAATAAGTCGCGTGAAGAGCGCAAAGACGCAGGGCATCCGAATGGGCAACTGGCTGTCGCTGCGGCAGGCGCAGGCGCTCCTGAGCGCACCTGATATCACGACTGTCCGCGGGTTACGCGACCGCGCAATCCTCGCCGTTCTGCTGGGCTGCGGCTTGCGGCGCTCCGAGGTCGCTGCACTCAAGTTCACCCATCTTCAGCAGCGCGATGGTCGCTGGTGCATCGTGGACCTGGTCGGCAAACACGGTCGGGTCCGCACTGCACCGATGCCGACCTGGGTGAAGGTGGCGATAGACGCATGGGCATCACCAGCGCGTGCCACGGAGGGGCATGTTTTCCGGTCGGTGAATCGAGCTGACCGCGTAACGCGCGAGAGCCTCGGAGAAAAAGTGGTATGGCAGCTAATCAAGCCCTACGCTGAAGCAGCAGGCGTCCCCGGCATCGCGCCGCACGATCTCCGGCGCACCTGCGCCAAATTATGCCGGTCCGGTGGCGGCGAGCTTGAGCAGATCCAGCTGCTGCTGGGCCACGCTTCGGTTCAGACTACGGAGCGGTATTTGGGAACGAAACAGGATCTAGTTCACGCGCCAAACGATGCAATCAAGCTGAGAGTCACCGTCTAACGAAATTCTCGACTCTGCAATAGCACACTAGGGAGTACCCGAACCGAATGAATTATGGACAAACATTCAGCGCGTGCCCGGTTGTTTCGTTGCAACGCGGATTGGCATCCTGGCCAGTATGATTTTGGGACAGCAGCTTCCACGTGACCGCGTTTTGAAGGACCAGACCAGCAGCCGGTGAACGCATCGCCAGCCACCGAGACCCACGCGCCCGCGGATCGGGAGCCGGTAGCACTGTCGACGCCCAGGCTCCGCCGGGGAAGGCATGCCAGCCAAGAGGTTGGCACACTACCTGCCGAGACCCTCACCCGACCGCATGTGTTTCGAGTCATGTTTCGCATCGCGCAAATAGACGCGATTTTGCTGGGGTTTTGATGAATTTCGGTCCGTCGATCCGGGAGGATCTTCCCCACCTACGGAGCCCCAGGAGGGCCACCCGAATCTCTTACGGTGTAGTCCGGCGGAGGCACGAATAGCGCCGCGTCCGGCTCGACCAAACTAATGTTGGTGAGTTTCGTGGTGACATCACCCGTGCGAGGATCGGACGACTTCCTCAACACCACTACTCCCAACTGTTTCGAGAACCACATCTCGTTCGCTACCACGATCTCGCGGTCGTTACCTATAGTGCCGACGGCGAAAGTGGTCGTTGTGCGCGTTCCCTCGGCCGTCACACCTTCGATCATCTGCGTTCCCAACGATTCGTTGGTTACATTGCGAGGATTTCGGGACCCGATGCCCCCCACAGCACTCACAGCGATCCCCTGCGGATTCACAAGCGGCCGGGGCTGCGCAGTCGCCGGTCGAGGCGCCTGGATTGCATACCTCTGGATAACCCTGTCTTTCAGGTTAAATTGATATCGAAACCCCGCGACTGGGTCCACAATGGTCACCTCAGTGGGAAGCGGCTCATTGATTCCCAGTGGATCAGCGTTTCGCAATATGGTGTCGGTTCGCATTCGCCCGGCCGAATCCCGGTAAATCACTATCTTCTGCCCCGGCTGAGTGATACGAGTGCCATCGGCGAGCGTTTGAATGCGTTCCGTCGTCTGAGTTGCGGTATAGGGAGCGCCGGTGATTCCCTGGATCTGTGCGGAAAGCGGGATAACAGTAGCTACGGCGAAAAGGACCAAGCGCCGCTTGTTCATAGCCGCAGTCTAGACGGTTCGATGGAGTAGGGCAACGGGATAATTCCGGCGCCCCACGTCGATGGCATAGGCTGCCCGCACTGCTAATCCATCGGATGCCTCATCTCCCCAGATGCACCGTCACCCTGGACAGGGGCGCAAGTCACTTCGACGGTTTGCCGACTTCTCAGCCAAGTGAAGAACGGCCGGTTTCCCTAACCCCGGCAGGAAGCATCTTGTGAAGCAGTATGGTCGATGGACTTGACTGCAACCATCGTTTTCTCGAAAATTTAGTACGCTTCTGAGCCAAGCGAGCGGTTTTTTACGCGTACTCAAAAGCAGGGCTCCAATGAACACCCGGTTTGCAAAATCGACTGGCATGGCCTTCAGGGTATTCCTCGATGCAAGTTTAGTGCTGCCGCTTTTCCTAGCGCTAGGTGGCACGGCCCCTATTGTGCTGGCGCAATTTCCTGGCACGTTCACCGCGACTGGCAGCATGACGACACCGCGGGTTGCGCACACGGCCCTCTTGCTCCCGAATGGCAAAGTCTTCATCGAAGGAGGAATTTCGAATTTCGCAAGAGACTTACCTGCCAGTACCGAACTCTATGATCCCTCCACCGGCACCTTCACCTCTACGGGCGACAAGGCGCCAACACTTTTGGGAGCGCAAGCAACCCTGCTCAAGGACGGCCGGGTTCTGATCACAGGCGGAGGTTACACCACCGCCGGCACTCCTAACACCAGTGCGCAGATTTACGATCCTTCTACTGGTACCCTCACCGCTACCGGCAACATGACCACGGTCCGCAATGGTTTCTCGGCCACGCTGCTGCAGAACGGGAAGGTCCTGATCGCGGGTGGCGACAATTTGTTAAATGGCCAGGTTATGTTGAACAGTGCGGAGCTTTACGATCCTTCCACGGGAACGTTCACGCCAACGGGCAATATGGTCACCGCCCAGTTTTATCAGACAGCCACCTTGCTCCAGAACGGCAAGGTGCTGATCGCCGATGGATACGGTGGTCCCCTTACGCCGACTGTTGCCGGTTCCGAGCTCTACGATCCTGCAAGCGGCACCTTCGCGCCCACGGGGAACATGGTTTTGCAAGGTTTTGTTGCGCGCACGGCCACGTTACTCAAGAACGGCAAGGTTTTGGTCGCCGGCGGCCAGAGTGACGATGACGCCACGGGTTCTGCCAAAGCAGAACTTTACGACCCCTCGACGGGCACTTTCACCGCCACCGGGAATTTGACGACGGGCCGCCAAAGTCACACGGCCACACTGCTGGCTGACGGCACCGTTTTGATTGCAGGCGGTTCGAGGAATGGCTCTAATGGTGGCTCCGCGATCGCCAGCGCTGAAATTTACGATCCCGCCAGCGGCACTTTCTCCGCTACCGCCGATATGACCATACCCCGGTGGGGACAAACGGCCACTCTGCTCACCGATGGCACAGTGCTCATAGCCGGCGGCAGCCCCGGTGGTCTCGGTGTCCTGGGCAACGCCGAACTCTATGTTGCGCCGGCAACGGGCTTGCAACAAGCGATCGCCGCCATGAAAACCGCGGCGGGAACCGACAGCCTCAATTCATGGCAGTGGGCTTGGTATTGGCAGTACCTGCCCCCGTTCCAGGGAGCGCCCACCGGCTTTGGCGTGGTGGGCTCGATTACTCCCACTGGCATGGAGCAGATCATCGTCGCGGCTGGCGGCCAAGGGCTTCGCACGGTTTCGGCAGAACAGTGGGTACTGTTCTATCGGCAAGCGGCACAACTCTTTGACTCCTGGCAGCAGGCGATTACAGGTATGATAGCCGCCGCGGGAAGCGATAGTCTCAACTTCTGGCAGTGGGCCTGGTATTGGCAATATCTGCCCACATTCCAGGGCGCGCCCAGCGGCTTCGGCGTGGCGGGCTCCATTAGCCCTGCTGTTATGGAACAGACCATCGTGGCGGGCGGCGGCGACGGGTTTCGCATGATTTCGGCGGAACAATGGGTGCAGTATTACCGCAGTTCCACGACCGTGGTCAGCAGCGTCGTGAACGCAGCCAGTCATCTTGCCGGGGCGATCGCGCCGGGAGAACTTGTTGTCGTCGCCGGGTCGGGACTTGGCCCCGCGCAAGTCGTCTCGGCCGGTCCGAACAGCGATGGTTCCTATGCAGTCCAGCTGGCGGGTACCACGTTGCTGGTCAACGGTACGCCGGTGCCACTGATCACCACCTCGGCGACTCAATTGACCGCTGTGGTCCCGGACTCCATTGCCGGCGGCACGGCGCAGGTCACGGTCGCCTATCAGGGCCACACCTCTGCGTCGTTCGCAGTTCCCGTTGCTGCTGCTGCGCCGGGGATTTTCACCGTGGATGGGACGGGGCAGGGACACGCAGCCACTCTCAATCAAGATGGTTTAATCAACACCGCTGCTCACTGGGGTGATGTCATGACTCTATACGTGACGGGCTTAGGTCAGGCGCCGTCCGGCGTCACGATCCACGGCGACAATTTACCGGTGACCCCACTATCCGTCGACAAGGGAACTGTCCCGGGCGTGATGCAGATCAAGGTGCCGATCCCGACCGGCCAAGACTGTGACACGAAAGTGGTAGTTCAGGTGGGTGACGCCACGAGCCAGCCGGGCGTCACCATTGCGATGGACATATGTATTTAATTCCCAAAGTTGTATCTTGACTGAACTGAACCGCGAGAATTTTCCGGGGAATGCCGAACGCTGAATCCCCATGAAAGTTCCCCAGGTTGCCAGCTACGTTTCCAATCTGTTACTTCTCAGCATGCCGGGAGTCGAATGGCGATAACATGACCTCATGCTAAAAAAATCTTTCTCGGCCAAGCTGGAAAAAGCCTGAACAAGGGCGGTTGGACCTTCCGCGAACATGATCGTGCGCCGGGCGCGGCGAGCCAATTGGACGTGGAGGCCAGGACTCCGGTTGTGACTCACACCGTGGGCGTGGCCAAGGTGCAGGCTTGGCTCGCGTCGTCCGCCAAGAGCCCGAGCGACAAAATCATGAAGGATAGGCTGAAGGGATTGCTCGCTCCTGACGGATATTGAGGTTCACTTCGGTGGTTTGCCGACAATACGTCCAAGTTGGTGCGTAACTTCCGCGATGTGGATTGGCGCGAGCGTTTTGGATACCGGATAGTTCTTTATCGGAGCTCATCCGAACTGAGCATACCTGTCTATGCCCTTTCGTTTGGGTACCCCATGCGGCGCAGTAATTCCCGGAAGCGCGGGTCCGGCCGCAGCGGCCTGAATCGCGGGTCTGAGGTCATGTAAACCATAAACGCCGAATGTTCATCGTAGGCCTTATTCAGCCATTCGAATACCCGATCTTTGTCCTCAAGTCCCGCATATGTTACGGCAATGTCGTAGGGCGAAACATATTTCGTCTTCGATTCTGCTAGCAGATCTTCCAGAATCTTTCCCGCTGCGGTACGATTCCCCGAGATCGCAAACGCATGGGCGATGGATGCCGCCTGCAGCGTGCTTGGGAAAGATTTTTGCAAGGCGGATAAGGCCTCCTGGAACATACCCTTCTGCTCGTACGCCCAACCCATCACCATCAGGGCCCACCCATGATCGCGTTGAAATGTGAGCGCGCGGCGCGTCCACTCCACGGCGCCGTCGTAATTGCCGACGTGTATGTCGTGCCAACCCAGGCAGGAGATCAGATCCGGGTTGAACGGGTCAAGTTCCACGGCGCGATTGCATTCACGCGCGGATTCTTCGGCACGGTTTACCCATAAAAGGAAGTGTGCGAAATAGTGGCGCACCTCGGCGTTTCCGGGGTCTAGCCGGAGCGCATGGCGGAAACTTTGCTCAGCCTCCGACCAATTCCATTGCTGGTGGAGCTTGCTCAATGCAAGAGCCTCGTAGGCGTCGGCTTGGGTCGCATCGAGTTCCACCGCCTTCGAAGCGGCATTCATCATTCCTGTGAACGCCTGACGCGGCGGCAGGAAACCAAACAGGCCCGGAAGATACATTTTGTTCGCCAAACCAGCGTAGGCTGCGGCATAACCAGGATCGAGTTGCACGGCCTTGGCATAGTCCCCCCGAAGGTAGGCTTCATGGGCGTCTGCATTCAAGGGCCGTGCCAGCGCCGCCGAGACTTGCGCATCGGGCTGCAAACCGCGCTCTATCCCACGAGCGAGCGTTTGGGCGATTTCGGTCTGCACGACCAGGACATCGGCTAGATCGCGGTCATACGTTGCATTCCAAATCGGCGTCTGATCTTTTACTCGAATCAATCGAGCAGTGATGTGAGCCTGACCGCGAGTTCGCTGAACCCCTCCTTCAACGATATAGTCGACTCTTAGATCCCGCCCGATCTGATCGATGCTTGCAGTTCCCGCCTGGTAACGCTTGACCGAGGTGCGCGCGATGACACCCAGGCGATCCGGGTAAAGCCGGTTCAGAATCGAAATCATGTCCTGATGCAGGCCGTCCGCAAAAAAGGCCTCCTGCGGATTTGCGCCGATGTTTTCGAACGGCAGTACTGCGACTAGGATCCTCCGTTCAGGTGGAAACAAGGTCCCGCGTGAGAGAAATACTCCACCGGCGAGGGCTGCTGCCCCCGTTCCAGCCGTCGCCAGCATCCAGCGGCGGGTCTTTAGCGTCGCGGCTTTCGCCTCGGACTGTTGCCACGCTTCCAGATCGGCATGCAGATCCGCCACAGATTGCCAGCGTAAACTCCGGTCTTTTTCGAGCGCACGCAGAATCAGACCTTCCAGCCTGGCGGGAATCGCCGGGTTCATTGCCGAAGGCCTTGGCGGTGGGGTGTTGAGGATTGCGTTGACGACTTCCTCGGCGGACTCGCCACGGAAAGGGGGTGCCCCTGTCGCCATTTCATAGAGGACCACACCCAAAGAGTAAACATCCGTTCGCGCGTCCACTTCCTCGCCACGCGACTGCTCGGGAGACATGTACGCCAACGTTCCCATGACGCTACCGGGCCAGGTGAGGTTGCCCGAGCGGCTCCGTCGCTGGGTGAGAGGAAGCGTGAGCGTCGAGATAGCGGTGGTGGGCTCCGCGCCAAGCTTCGCCAAACCGAAATCCAGGACTTTTACCTGGCCCCTCGCGCTGACGAAGATGTTGGCTGGCTTGATGTCCCGATGAACGATGCCTTTGGCGTGTGCGGCTTGTAGTGCGTCGCAGATTTGCCGCGTCACTTCGATGATGGTCGCCAGTGGTAAGGGCTTGCGGCCGATTCGGTCCCGCAACGACTGTCCTTCGAGGAGCTCCAAGACGAGAAACGGCCGCCCTTGATATTCGCCCACGTCGTGGACCGTGCAGATGTGCGGGTGATTCAGCGCCGAGGCAGCGCGAGCTTCGCGCTGGAATCGCTCCAGGGCCGCCGGATCATCGGCAAAAACGCGGGGAAGAAACTTGATTGCCACATTGCGACCCAGGCGCGTGTCGTGGGCCTTATGTACCTCCCCCATGCCACCCGCTCCCACCACTTCCATGACTACGTAGGGGCCCACTCGTTCGCCTGAGGCAACTGGCTCTGCCGCCAGCGCCTCTAGCGTTTCAGTCGCGGCTGACTCCAGGAAGCTGGCTGCGAGGTCTTCATTTGCGAGCAGCGATTCCACTTCGTGATGCAGGTCTTCGTCGCTGCCACAGGCTTCTTCAAGAAACCGCGCGCGCTCGACGGGAACTCGTTCGCGGGCGGCATGATATAAGCTCTCGATCTCTCGCCACCGACCGATCAACATATGCTACCTCCGCGCCGCTCGTGGCGCTTTCGGGTCAGGGTTTTTTAGTTTACGTCGCAGTTGGGTCCTAGGCAAGGGGTTCAGCGACCCATCGCCACCTTCCTCCTGCAAATATTCACTCCCCAGGATGGCGCGTGCGAGTGAGCAGGAATCCATGCGTGACACCTGCGGCATCTACGTACAACCCCACCACGTCGCCCTGGGGATTGATTCCGAACGCCTGCGTCCTCTTGACCCCTTGCGCTGGAAAATCGACGGAAAAGAATTCTCCGCCAGTCATCAGGAAGCCATGGGTTTTGACGTTGGCGTCAATATAGGTTCCTACGATCTCTCCAGAGGGGTTCATGTCCCAGGCTGAAGTCGCAACACTGCCCGGTACATCGAAGGGCGTGAAGGTGCCTCCGCTGAGGAGGTAGCTGCGGACTTTGCCAGTCACCATGTCGGTGTAGAGGCCCGTGATAAGACCAGAATCCGGTGTCCCACCATTATTCATGGATGCCTCCATGTCTATACCGTTCTCGGTTCCATCCAAGGCGCTGTAGTTCCCCTCGCTCACTAGAATGCCGTGCATGCTGCCCATGGTGTCGTGGTCGTGATAGCAACCCAAGATTTGCCCGCTGGCGGTGATCCGCTGCGCGATCGTGTTCATATGTCCGGGATAGTCCACGGCCTCCGGCAAGGAGTCTCCTGCGTGAAGTAAAAAGCCGTGGATATCGCCGCCAGATCCCGCCTTAGCCAGGTTTGGACCCTGATGGGTGCCCACGATATCGCCCCGAGAATTGATGCCCCTGGCCTGGGTGGCTACGGCACCAGGATAATCGATCGTTGTAAAGTCCTTACCACTCAGCAGAAACCCGTGGGTTACGGTGGCCGGTTCCGTCTGGCCGGTGTAGGAACCAACCATCTCCCCACGCGCATTGATGCCGGACACGCTGGTCGACTTGGCGTCAGGGTGATCAATGGAAGTATATGTAAAGGTGGGTGGTGCTCCGGCGGCTATCCCGAACGAAAGCACGGCGCCCATGAAGATTGCAATGAATCTGCTTTGTGACATAAATTTGAGCCTCCTAGACAACATTTGATTTCGGTACGATCACTCTTATTACCGGGAACTGGCTCCCAAATACTGTCACCGATGATGAAATTTCTTTGTGATAGAATCCGGAAACCGGCATGACCTCCGAGTGCCCACAGGACATTAGCGGCCTACTCGTCGCCTGGAGCAACGGCGATGAAGAGGCGCTAAAGAGCCTAATATCTGCGGTTTACCCAGACTTGCGACGCATAGCCAGGCAACACTTGGGGCGCGCCCCCGATCACACGCTCCAATCCGCCGCGTTGGTCAATGAGGCGTATTTGAAACTAATTCGGTCGCGAGGGATTCAATGCCATAACCGGGCGCACTTCTACGCATTGTGTGCGCAAATGATCCGCCGCATCCTCGTAGACCACGCGCGCAATCATCGCTATGCCAAACGGGGCGGAGGATTCGACAAGATCCCGTTAGATGAGGCATTGTTGGGTGCTCGGGCGCGTAGTGTGGACTTGGTGGCTCTCGATGACGCTCTGGCCGCCCTCTCTAAGATCGACCCCCGCAAAGGCCGGGTTGTGGAACTGCGATACTTCGGCGGTCTCACTATCGAAGAATCCGCTGAGGTCTTGGGCATTGCCCCGGAAACGGTGATGCGTGACTGGAAAATGGCCAAGGTTTGGCTGTTGCGGGAGATGAGTCCGATCGGAAGGGGCAGCATGAAACCGACTCGATCCGAATAGAAGGCCAGAACGTTGTGTCGGCGGACGGCGCGCCCCTCGCACACGGTTACTGGACAGGTTCGGCTGACCGTCGTGGGATACTCGATTTATGCACTCCGAACGCCACCATTTCGCTGGCCGCATTGTCCGGGGTGTGATCATCACCCTGATGGCGGCTTTGGCACTCCCGGTCTTTGGGCAAAGTGATGTCCAGGCGGTTGTAGTGAAGCACCTGAAGACATCGCGCGACTTCACATTGAAAGTAGCCGATCAAATGCCGGAGTCGGCTTATGATTTCAAGCTCACTCCGCCGCAAATGAGCTTTGCGGGGCAGTTGGTCCACCTGCCGCAAGCATTCGACGAGTATCTCTCTCCTTTCTTCGGAGGGAAGCCGAATCCGGCGAAGCCAGCCTCCATGAGCAAAAAGGACGTGAACGCGTTTGTGCGGAAGTCCTTTGATAGCTCGATAGAAAGAGTCTCGAAACTAACGCCCGCGCAGCTTTCGAAGACGTACAACAGCGATGAGGGAACGATGAGCGGTTTGGAATTGTTAATGGCCATGCTCGATCACACAACCCACCATCGTGCTTCGGCAGAGATGTATCTCCGGGCGAGGGGTATTACGCCGGTTGAGTATCAATTCTGAGCGAACGACGCACGCTTTGCGGGCTCCTACTTACGTCTTGAATTTTCGCTAGCCTCGGATTCATGGAATCGCAACGAGAATGTCCTTTGCTTGAGCACGAGCTTGACTCGCCGTCGAAGTTCACGCCAGACGAACTCGTGAGCGCTGTCCGCGCGGCCAGGGGCTTACCGGATGTTGCTGTTCCCGAGATCTGCGTACTCGACTTTGATGGCGACTTGACAGATTGGCTCCTCCGCCAGGGCAGCGCTACGGATTTTGAGCCCTGGGCTTGTTTCCACACCAAGATGTATTTGTTGGAAACGGACGAGGCCTGCTGTGGCATCATTCCTCGGACAATCGGAGGACCCTACGCGGTCTTGATCGCCGAGCAACTCCGCGTATCCGGCGCCCGCTTGATCCTGGGGCTTACATCGGCTGGCCGTATCTCGCCCTCCTTACCTCTTCCGAGTTTCGTTATAGTGACCAGTGCCGTTCGAGATGAAGGCACGTCGTTCCACTATCTTCCACCTGCCAAGAAGGTCGATTGCCCAACGCCGGTTGTCGATCTGTTATTAGACGAGATGAGTCGGCTAGCTTCCCCGGCCGTCAAGGGATCTGTGTGGACAACCGACGCCCCTTATCGGGAAACGGCAGCACAACTTCAGGAGTATGCTGCGGCCGGAGTGCTTGCGGTCGAAATGCAAGCGGCGTCACTGTTCGCTTTTGCGATTGCACGCAAGGCGAACGTTGGGATCGTTGCCCACGTAACCAACGCCGTCGATCACCAGGACGAGCAGTTCGATAAAGGTACTGAGGAAGATAGCCTCTTGCTCTTGCGGGCCATACTTCGCGCGGGTCGCCGGTACCTTGAAGCAGTGACTTGAATATGAGAGCCCAAGAATACTGGGAATCGGTATATGCATCCAAGGGCGACCAGGACCTGAGCTGGACCCAGCCTGAACCCCTCATGTCCTTGTCGCTTATCGGAGAGGTGTGCCCCACCGGTCGCGTGATCGACGTGGGAGGCGGGGCCTCTCTCCTGGCCGAGAGACTGTTAGAGCGCGGTTATTCGGTTACGGTGCTCGACATCTCGAAGACAGCAATCGATCGCGCCAGAAACCGCCTGGGAGACAGAGCGAGCCAGATTCAATGGATCGTGGCCGACGTGGCAGAAAATCCCCAGTTGGGCTCCTTCGATGTGTGGCACGACCGGGCCG